>ERZ1643250.963-NODE-963-length-27300-cov-7.778602_pt1 | contig 27300 bp, 26 predicted proteins | sample MGYA00579262_ERZ1643250 | MGnify/ENA primary metagenome ERZ1643250 (study PRJEB29033, sample SAMEA4952265) | chicken gut metagenome | biome: Broiler Chicken; feature: Gastrointestinal Tract; material: Caecum | place: Ireland | collected 2018 | study: Broiler... | reverse complement strand
AAGCCGCGGATTCGAGCTGGCATGTGTGGAGCGGGAAGGCGGACGCCATCAGCGAGAAGGAGCGGCAAAGCCGCGGATTCGAGCTGGCATGTGTGGAGCGGGAAGGCGGACGCCATCAGCGAGAAGGAGCGGCGAAGCCGTGGATTCGAGCTGGCATGGAAAAAGCCGCCCGCTTTCGGCGGACGGCTCTGCTTGTGATCACTCGCGCTTTCTATTATTACTCTGCTGAAATAGCTCCTGTCGGACATGCAGCCTCGCATGCTCCGCAGTCTACGCACGCATCAGCGTCGATCTCGTATTTGCCATCGCCTTCAGAGATAGCGCCTACCGGACATTCGCCTTCGCAAGAACCACAGCTTACGCATTCATCACTAATAACATGTGCCATTGTATGATCCTCCTTCTTACAAATTCGAAAGCGGACTGTCCGCTTTTCGTTATACTCATTTTAATACAATAAAAATAAATATACAAGAGATTTTCGTGTTCTAAATTAAGTACCATCTCTATACAAGGGCATACACCCTGGTATAGAGATGGCAGGCGGCAGCAGTTATATGTTTATATCGGTAGCAGCGGAAAATAAAAATTGAGATAATTTTAAGAAAAAATCTCTTTCTTTTTTTGTTGTTTGGTGTATTATATCAGATGGAAGAATGATAACTCCTGTCCCCCAGGGACGCTGATATTTAAGGGATAGCGCCGCCGCTGATGCGGTGAAGGTTTAGAGTTTATACGGAGGCTGAAGATGAAAAAAAGTGTTATGACAGCAGTTGCCGCGGTCGTTTGTGCGGCCATGGGACTGTGCGCGTGCAGTTCAGAAGGAGAGAATGCATTTACCGGAGATGAGACGAAAGAGCCGGAATACCAGGCAAAGCTCAACGCCATATCTCCCGAGGCATACAATAATGTGGAAAACCTTGACCTTGAACCGGGAACTTATATTTCCGTAATTGGGAAAGAGGATGAATCTGCTTACTGGAAACAGGTGAAGAAAGGAGTCGAGCAGGCTGCAGCGGATCTGAATGAGGAACTCGGCTACAGCGGTGACGATAAGATCAATGTAATCTTTAACGCTCCGGGCGAACCGGGGGATATCGATGAACAGGTGAACATTCTTGACGAAGAACTGGCCAGATACCCGGATGTGATCGCTATATCAAGCATCGACGGGGAGGCGTCGGCGGTCCAGTTTGACCTTGCAACGATGAACGGGATCCCTGTTGTTGCGTTTGAGTCTGGAAACACGTATCAGGGCATACAGAGTACATGTACCACAGATAATGCAAAGGCTGCGGCTGACGCTGCAAAAAGGCTCTGTGAGTCTGTTGATGAAGAAGGGGAAGTGGTACTGATCGCAGAAGACTCCGTATCAAACAGTGTGAAGGAACAGATCAGCGGATTTACACAGGAACTCTCTGCAAATCACTTGGATGTTACATTTGCGGGAACAATTTATATGGATCAGCTTGACAGCCTGAAACGTCAGGCGGCAGCAGAAGAACTTGACATACCTTATGAAGAAGTTGTAAAAGCGGCGGCGTCAGTTTCCGGCGAAGAGAATGCGGCAGGAGCAGACGGAGGGGATGACACTCAGAAAGCGGCAGAACTTCTGGAACAGGTGGACGAAGTGGCGGACAAGATGGAAGACAGCGAAGCGATCGCATGGTATTTTGGACAGCACCCGGAACTGAAGGGGTGTCTGGCTACCAGCGCCGAGGCGTCGCAGCTTGTCCTGAACGCTTTGGACAGTGCCGACGGGGACAATGAGATTTCTGTGATCGGGTTTGATGCAGGAAGTGAACAGCTTGAAGCGCTTGAAAATGGAGAACTGGATGGTCTGATCGTTCAGAATCCATTCGGCATGGGGTATGCGGCTGTAGTTGCATCAGCACGTACCGTCCTTCAGATTGGAAACGAGGCTCGTGTTGATACAGGGTATGTGTGGGTTGACCAGGAAAATATGGATAATGAAAATATCAGAGCCATGCTGTATGAATAGGGAAATCTTTGTCAGAACATGCAGGAATTCCACTCGACTCTGCATACGCAGTGCGCAAAACCGGGACTGAATTAACTTGCAATTCAGCTATAGGTATACTACAATAAATATAGTGTCCGCAGGTACCGCCCGACATAAAAAGCAGCGGGGCGGAATGCGGAAGATACAGACAGAAGTACGGCCGCGCCGGAAGAACTGTGCGGACAACAAAATGCAGGGGAGAGATGTTATGAGTGATAATTATAAGCCTCGTTCACTGGTAGAGATCATGAACGATGTTTTAAGCGCGGTAAGGGATTATTATGATGCAGAGTACGTTTATTATATTGAAAAGGAACAGGATGATATTGAAACGATCTACGAGTGGTGCGCGGAAAATATTCCCTGGCAGAGAGACCGCCTGAAGCTGCTTTCGCCGGAACATCAGCCGAAATGGATGAAGCAGGAGATTACGGATACAACGTCGGACAGTTACAGTGTGTTTCAGAAACTGGACGAGGACACCACGGCAATCCTGGCAGTGGCAGGGGTTCACAGGGGAGGATGCGAAATTGCGCTGATGCGTGCGGTTCTCCCGTATATCCCCCAGGCGATCGCACTTCAGAAAATGCAGAAGCAGCAAGAGTATTTAAGCTATCATGACGATCTGACAGGACTGCTCAACAGGAACAGTTTTGTGGATTATCTCGATCATGTGAAAGAAAAAGAACTCAAATCGCTGGGAGCCCTTTCTGTTGATATTAACGGACTTAAGAATTTTAATAAGGAATTTGGCCGGGATTACGGGGATGAGGTCGTGATCCGCGTAGGAGAGATCCTTGAGGAGTATTTTCACAGCGGCTTCGTATATCGTCTCACCGGTGACGAATATCTTGTCCTGATGGAAAATACATCTTATGAAGATTTTACGAAAAAGATTTACGCGGTACACAGCAGGCTTGACAATATCAGCCTCGGGCTGACGTCCATGGGATATGCCTGGGAAAAAGTAGCCATTGATGTTGAAAAGCTGGTTACAAACGCGGAAGTCATGATGCGCGATGAGAAGAAGAAGTATTATAAGAATCTTAAAAAAGGACATCATGAGCCGATCATCAAGCAGGATCTTCTGGATGATATTAAACAGGGCAACTTTATTGTCTGCCTGGTGCCGAAGATCGACGTAAGCACCGGAAAGGTGGCGGGCGCTGAGGCAGTGGTGCGCTATCATCATAAAGATCTGGGAATTGTGGATCCGGGGAAATACATCAACCTCCTCGAAGAAACAAAACTGTCTCATTATCTGGATCTGTATGTATTTGAAGAGGTGTGTAGGACGCTGCACAGGTGGGACATCGAGGATATGCCGATGATCTCCGTCTCTGTAAATTTCGCAGGGGCTACACTCAGGCAGGAAAGCATAGCGGACAAAATGCTTCGTCTGGTTGAAAAATATCATGTGCGCTGTGAATATCTTGAAGTAGAAGTTTCCGAATCGGGAAGTGAGATGAACCAGGAAATGCTGGCGGAGACGAGCAGCAAAATAAGGAAGGCCAACGTGCGGGTGATCCTGGACCATTTCGGGGCAAAAGACTCCAGTTTCTCGATCTTATCTCTTATGGAGTTTGACGGTCTGAAGCTGGACAAGAGTCTGATCACCAATATTGTGGGGAACCGGAGGAGCCAGATCGTTGCACAGGCGGTGATCGATATATGCAGGCAGCTGGGAGCTTATGTACAGGCTGCGGGCGTTGAGACGCAGGATCAGCTCAATGTACTTGAGGAACTGGGGTGCGATTACGCCCAGGGCGCTCTCTTTAACAAGCCGATCACCATAGAAACATTTGAAGTCCGCTATTTAAGGGGATAAAATGATCAGAGCATGGGTTGCGGATGTGACGCCGCTTTATGAAGAAACCTGTTATAACAGATACTATGAGGGGCTTCCGTCTTTTCGGAGAGAAAAGGCGGACGCCCTGAAATATTTGTCAAAAAAGGCTCAGAGCGTCGGCGCGTGGCTTCTCTGGGAGAGAATGCGCGCGGAATACGGGCTTGGAGAGAATGCTTCCTTCAATCTGTCCCATTCGGACAGATGGGTGATGTGCGCGGCTCAGACGGAGGGGGAAAACGCGCAGGTCGGCTGTGATATTGAGAAAGTGTCAGAAATGCGTATTCGGGTGGCGGAAAAACGATACTGCCGGGAAGAATACGAAAGGATACTGGAAGCGAAGTCGGAAGAGGAAAAAGCAGACTGCTTTTTCCGGTTCTGGGTATTAAAGGAAAGTTTTATGAAGGCAACCCGTAAAGGGCTGGCTCTTCCCCTGAATTCTTTCTGCATCCGGCTGGATGACCCCCCTGTACTGATCCGACAGCCTGAAGAGTATCCGATGCCATATTATTACAGAGATTATATGGTGGAAGGAATTCCCTGTAAGATGGCTGTGTGTTCCACAGACTGCCATATTGCCGACAGGCCTGAGATTTACTGCATAAAATGAGATTAACTCAGTGTTGACGCGCTGTTTCATGTTTGATAGGATAGAATAAGCAGAAGAAATAAACATTTTTATTGACAGGAACCGGACCGGCAGCAGTGGTACGGTATTTTGTCGTACTGAGGATAAAGGGGTATAAATAGTACATAAGGAGGAGAAGAATGGAAGATTTAACATTCGGTGAACAGGTAAAGATCATTCTCGGAAGAAAAGGGATGACGATCAAGCAGCTGGCGGAGCTGATCGAAGTCAGGACAGGCAAAAAAATGTCAAGGCAGAATCTGACTCAGCGGCTGGGCAGGGATAATTTTCAGGAGCAGGATATGCGCATGATCGCCGAGATCCTGGAATGTCCGTTCCGGCTCAGCATTCTGGGGGGAGAGAGCGCGGCCCGGACAGCTGTAAAAACAGAGAGCAGACATGCGGATGCAGAAATCCCGTCTCCGTCCCTGGAACCGCGGGCGGAACTTCAGGACCGCCAGAAGAAGCCGCAGCAGGAGCAGCCTGAGCAGAAAGCGCCGGAGAATACGGCTGCGGAGACAGCGGGGGCGGATGAGAGAGATATGACGATCGGCGAACTGTATGATATCCATCGGGAATTAAGCGAAATGGAAGAGAGTATAAAAGCAGGAGAGCCGGCGGAAAAAGCGAAGGAAGAGATTGAGAAAAAGAAAGGCAGATTCAGGCCGGGAGGTATCTTCCTGCGCAGAAAGTATGCAGAAGAGCCGGAGGAGATACAGGAGGCCTCTTTGGAAGAGACTGGCGGGTACGATCAGGAAACTGAACGGGAAGATGCGGAGAGAGAGGCGGCAGACGGAGTTGTTCAGGAACAGGATATGCCGGCTGCGGCGTCTGAAGAGCAGAGCGAAGATGAATTTGAGCCGGTCATCCCCAGAAAGGATGCGGAAGAAGACACGGTGGCAGGTGAGATTAATCCTTACACTGGAAGAGAGTATCAGTCCAACAGTGTGCGTATGCATCCTACCAGGATCGGATACGTTCAGGTATATGACCGGAGTATCCATAAGTGGACAGATATGACAGAGTGGGCATTTCTGGGATATCAGGAACGCAAGAAAACACTTTTGGGCAATGCCTACGAACCTCCGATCTATCTGGATTAACGATCTGACGAAGCCCCGCAGCCTGTCTGCGGGGCTGATTGCAATATCGGACAGGCGACGGAGGGCAAAGATGCCCGGCTCCGGCATCAGAAAGGGGAAAACTGTGGAATGGCGTACATTATTGTCTGACAGGCGGGAGAGGGAAAGTGCAGGACGGATCAGAACGGCAGATCTGAGAAGCGAGTTTGAAAAAGATTATCACCGCATTATAGGAAGCGCATCGTTTCGGAGACTTCAGGATAAAACCCAGGTGTTTCCGCTGGATAAAAGTGATTTCATCCGCACCCGTCTCACACACTCTCTGGAAGTGTCTTCTCTGGGAAAATCACTGGCACAGAACATTGGAGAAAATATACTGAAATACAGAAAGGATTCTGGTTTTACTCCCCGGATGAAGGAGGATATTTCCCACCTACTGGAGTGCGCAGGACTGATACATGATATTGGGAATCCGCCGTTCGGGCATTTTGGCGAACTGGCGATCCGGGAGTGGTTTGTGAGGAATCTCCCGGTTCTTTCCTTTCAGGGGAAAAAACTGACGGATATGCTAAGCGAGCAGATGAAAGCGGATCTCTGCCATTTTGAAGGAAATGCACAGGCTTTGCGCCTGGTGACTAAACTTCATTATCTGGTGGATGAGCACGGGATGAATCTGACCTATGCACTCCTCAATACCATTATAAAATATCCTGTCTCGTCTTTGGAGATCAACGAGAACAGCGGAAATATCAGAGAGAAGAAGATGGGGTATTATTATGCTGATCAGGATGTGTTTTTCCGCATCACATCAGCCACAGGGGCGGGAAAGTCCAGGCATCCGCTGACATACATTCTGGAAGCGGCGGACGACCTGGCATATAAGACGGCAGATATCGAGGATGCATTTGTCAAGGGGTTTATCAGCTATCCTGCGCTGGAGCGCGAACTTCGGGAACTGGAGGAAAAAGAGAGTCAGCCGGCATTCCGGGCAGCCGGAAAGCTGCGGGGACTTTATGAGCGGGGCGTGCAGAAGGGCGTCAGTAATCCAGAGGACTATGCTGTGAAAAACTGGATCATAAGCGCCCAGGGATTTTTGATCAACTGCGCTACTTTTGGATTTACTTCTAATTATGACAGTATCATGGACGGAAGCTTCAGGAAGGATCTGTTTTACGGCACGTATGGAGAAAAGCTGATGGATTTGCTGGGAGATATGGCCCAGCGCCGCGTTTTCTCCACCAGAGAGATTTATAAGATGGAGGTCTATGAATCGACGATCCTGAATTACCTGATGGACAGGCTGGTCCACGCGGTCCTGAATTTCGACTCCGATGACAGGCCGGAATCGATCGATTCAAGAATCATGTCCTTTATATCGGATAATTATAAAAATGCCTACCGGATCCATTCCGAGGGGAAGAGCGAGGCGGAAACAGTATATCTCCGCCTGCTCCTCGTAACGGATTATGTGTGCGGCATGACAGACAGCTATGCAAAGCGGCTGTATCAGGAGATGAACGGCATTGTCTGAGAACAGGCCGGACGATGCTGTACCCAGACTTAAACATACATTGCTTCTGACATCTATTCAAGTTTTCCTGCGCCCACACATCGGCACCAGTAGCCGAAGTCGGCGCCGGGACTCTGCTCTTCTGGTTCCAGATTCAGGGCAGAAGCATATTCCCGTGTAAATTGTGGAAAGCCAAACAGATCTGCGGCTTTGGCCTCTCTGGGATCGTAAATCCCGGGTACGCCGAGCCAGAGGCGGCCTTTTTCTTCCGCCAGCAGCAGGTGGTTATAGTTATGATAGCCGTGCAGCAGGAAGCTGTTGTTGGCAAGAAACCAAAAACGCCGCGGAAGGACGGACAGATCCGAACGTTGTATCTTTCTGGCCTTTTTGCGGTCGGCCTGTTCCGGCACATCCTGAACGGACACATCTTCCGTTTCAGGAGACGGGATGGCTTCTGTATCAGCGGTTGTGTCAGTTTCCACCGGCGCGGCAGCATTGCCCGCATCTTCCGGTGAAGGAATGTTGTCTGGCTCTTCAAAAGAAGGAACATTGTCTGAACTTTCAAAAGAAGGAATATCGTCTGGATTTTCTAATGCAGGAATACCATCGGAACTTTCCTGTGCAGGACTGCTTTCAGGAGTTTCAGACAGATCCGGCAGGATTTCCTCTTCCGATTCTTTTTCAGCAGAAGAGGAGGGCGGCTGCAGCATGGAGATGTCCGCCGGAAAGAATAGGGCGGATGCCATCCAGAACAGGGGGATGCCCTGACCCGGAAGCTTTATAATAAAACCGTCTATTTCCGAGAGAGGACGCCCTTCGGGAAAGAAACGCTCTGATATGGGAAGGCGTGCGGAGACACTTTTCCCAAAACAGTTAAGCGTGGCAATTCTGGTTCCCGTCATGGCGTTCCCGTTTCTGTAAAAGGCATACAGCTCAAGGGAAGCTCCGTTTCCGACTGAGATGCCCCGGACATGGATCTGCAGGATGCACGTCTGGTAACGGCGGGAGATTTTGATAAAGCCTACATTTCTCTTTCGTCGGTTGTTTTCATATTCATATAAATAAAAAATGCCGGGATTCATAATATACCTCTGGTCTTGTCTTTACTCATTCCAGTGTATTCGGGGAGAAAAGAAAAAAGAACAGGGAAAGAAAGGAAAGCTATGACAGCAGAGAGGACAGACCGGATGACGGAACAGGAAAAGATTGACGAAAAATATATGAGGGAGGCCCTTCGGCAGGCAAAAAAAGCGTATCGGCTGGAGGAGACTCCGATCGGCTGTGTGATCGTCCATGAGGGGAAAATTATCGGGCGGGGATACAATCGGAGAAATACTGATAAGAGCCCTCTTGCTCATGCAGAGATCACAGCGATAAAGAAAGCCAGCAGAAAACTGGGAGACTGGAGGCTGGAAGGCTGTACCCTTTATGTGACGCTGGAACCGTGCCAGATGTGTGCAGGGGCGATCGTGCAGTCGCGTGTGGAACGTGTGGTTGTGGGCTGTATGAATCCGAAAGCGGGATGCGCCGGATCTATCCTGAACCTGCTGGATGTAAAAGAATTTAATCATCAGGCAGAGCTTGTGACCGGGGTGCTGAAAGAGGAGTGCAGTGCGCTGATGACCGGATTTTTTCGGGAACTGAGAGAGCGCAAGAAGGCGGAAAGGAAAGGCAGCCGGGTTTCTGTATAGAATCCGGCTGCCTCATTTATGGAAACAAAAAATATTCTTTTTGCGTGCATTGCGCTTCGAACATGATCCACAGACGTTACCCCGGCAGTTAACTCAGCCCAGGCGCCCTCACGGCACCCGGGAGCTCCTGCTTAGTGCTGCTCCGTTCCCGACCTGACACGGTTCACAGGTTCCCGTCGCGTGAGACCCGGACATCAACATCACTTACCGGGGGCAGCCCTGCCGACTGCCGCCCTCTGCGCAATATCACCCCTGCTATAGCGGATTGCAGGTACAAGGTACCGCTAACACCCCGGCTGCACGAGTCTTCATTTTACATGGTTTTAAGGGAATTGTCAACGGATGCCGGGAAAACAAATTGCCGAAATGCATAATTGATGATAAAATGGTCGGAAAAGGTGATGAATATGAAGATTCTTTTAGCGGCGGTAAATGCAAAATATATCCATTCAAATCTTGCTGTGTACAGTCTGCGGGCGTATGCGCATAAATATGAAAGTGAGATTCAGATCGCCGAATATACGATAAACCAGACAGTGGATGAGATCCTGATGGATCTCTATAAGCACAGTCCTGATATCCTTTGTTTGTCCTGTTATCTGTGGAATATAAGTTATATAAAGCAGATCGTCACAGAACTTCCGAAAGTTCTGCCTTACACGGATATATGGCTGGGCGGGCCGGAGGTCTCGTACAGCGCCCGGGAACTGCTTGAGGAATATGCAGCAGTTGCAGGTATTATGTGCGGGGAGGGCGAGGAGACATTTCTTGAACTGATAGAATATTATCATTCTGGCACCGGGAAAACTTCTGATGCTGAGGCAGAGGGACTGCGCGGCAGCGGGGAGGAAAAAGGACAGGGAAGAGACGGCGGCATAACGGCCTTAAGCGGCCGGAGCCTGGAACACATCCGTGGGATCGCATACCGGAAAGTGGATGGAACGATCGGCCAGACACCGTCCCGTCCGGCCCTTGATCTGAGCACAGTGCCCTTTGCATACGGTCATATCGAAGATTTTAAGAACCGCATTATTTACTATGAATCCAGCCGGGGCTGCCCGTTTTCGTGCAGTTACTGTCTTTCTTCTATAGACAGATGTCTTCGATTCCGAGATCCTGAACTGGTGAAACGGGAACTGCAGTTTTTTATTGATCATGAAGTCCCTCAGGTGAAATTTGTGGACCGTACTTTTAACTGCCGGCATGACCATGCTATGACAGTGTGGCGGTATATCAAGGAGCATGACAAAGGTATTACCAACTTCCACTTTGAGATAGGAGCGGATCTTCTCAATGAGGAAGAAATCAGACTGATCCGCAGTATGCGTCCGGGGCTGATCCAGCTTGAGATCGGCGTTCAGTCTGCAAACGACAGGACGATCTGTGAGATAAAGAGGAAGATGGATCTGGAAAAAGTGGAGCGCACCGTGGCGGAGGTCAGGGAAAAGCGAAATGTGCACCAGCATCTCGACCTGATCGCAGGGCTTCCGTATGAGGACTATGGGAGTTTTGAGCGTTCCTTTAACCGTGTTTACGCCATGCAGCCGGATCAGCTGCAGCTTGGGTTCCTGAAGGTGCTTAAAGGATCGCTGATGTATGAGAAGGCAGGAGATTACGGCCTGGTATATCAGGATCGTCCGCCGTATGAAGTGCTGTCTACGACATGGCTTTCCTATGCCGATGTGATCCGGCTCAAAGGAATCGAGGAGATGGTGGAGGTCTATTACAACAGCGGACAGTTCAGAAACACGATGGAACAGGCAGAGAAAGAATTTTCCGGCGCATTTTCCATGTATGAAGCGCTGGCGGATTATTATGAAAAAAAGGGATATTTCAAAGTCAGCCATTCGCGTCTTGCCCGATATGAGATCCTTTTCCGTTTTATAGAAGAATATGTGGGAGCGGGAACGAAAAAAACGGAAGAATACCGGGAGTGGTTGACATTGGACATGTATTTGAGGGATAATGTGAGAAACCGGCCTGATTTTATCGGAGAGAGCAGTGTGTCCAGGGAAGAGACTGCAGAATTTTATAAGAGAGAGGCCGAGGAATTCCGGTATCTGAAAGGATACAAAGGATATGACAGAAATCAGCTGCGCAAGATGACTCATCTGGAGAGGATCGGCGGCAGGCTCCTGCTGTTTGACTACCGCGGCCGGGACAGGCTGACAGGGGATGCGGCAGTTTTCTGCATTGACAGTTTAAAAGACGGGAACGGACTTCCGGCGAGTCTTGAAATGAAAGGACAATGAAATGAATTTCTATGATAAAAAAGTCAGACGTATTATATCGATTCTGATCATAGCGATCGTTGCTGCAATGATAATTACAATGGTGATCCCATATATTGTTTAAAAAGAAATCCGCCTGTGGCAGGCGGAAGATGAGGAAGCAGGGTGGAACTGACAGAGTATGAACAGGAAGAAGCAGAAACGAGATGTGCGTATAAAAAAAGCGCGGAGGAAAGCGGTCATTTGCGGCGTTTGTGTGGCTGCCGCTGCTTTTCTTGTCATCATTTTTATAAACAGCATACTTCGCCGCACTCTGGAACAGTACGAGCCGGATATTATTATTGACGGGGTATTTATCGGGGATACTGACGTATCCGGTATGACGGCGGAAGAGGCAGAGGCTGCGGTCGAGGCAGATACAGAGCAGATTTCCGGCGAACTGATCATTTTTGATCTCGGAGACGGCCGCGAGGCAAGGGCTACGCTGAAGGAACTCGGGCTCTCGGTAAAAGAGCTGGATAAGATTATAGGCCAGGCTGTGGATTACGGGAAAAAGGGAAGCAGGGTCGAAGCTTACAAGATTCTGAAAGCGTCTGAAAAGGGAGAGCAGAAGCGGTTTCCGATCCAGTATCAGGTTACAGAGGAATCCGTAGGGGAGGTGCTTCTGGCACGCATAGACGGTCTGCTCAACAGTCCGCAAAATGCCGCGCTTACACAGCAGGACGGCGTATCCGCCGTGATAGGCGATGAACCGGGTGAGGCGCTGAACCTGAAGGAGACGGCGGCTGAGCTTAATGAATTTCTGGGAGAAGGATGGAAGAAAGAAGGCGGCCGGGTACAGGCGGTCCTTGATCAGGTGCAGGCTGATATTACAGAGGAGGATCTTCAGGAGATCACGGATGTGCTTGGAACCTACAGTACAAATTATGGGACCAGCTCGGAAGCGAGAAAGAAAAATGTTGAATCAGGCGCCGGTCATATTGACGGTATTTTGATCCGGCCAGGGGAAGAAATATCGGTGAATGAACTTTTGTCACCCTATACCCCGGAAAACGGATATGAAAATGCGCCTTCCTATGCGGGCAATGAAGTGGTGGAGTCAATGGGCGGAGGCATCTGCCAGGTATCTACAACACTGTACAATGCTCTGCTGTACGCAGAGATTGAGATTACGGAAAGACATGAGCATTCTATGATGGTAGGGTACGTGGATCCTTCCAGGGATGCTGCGATCGCAGAAGGACTAAAAGATCTGAAATTCAGGAACAACCTGGAAAACCCGATCTATATTGAGGGAACAGCGGCGGACGGAACGCTTACGTTTAATATCTATGGAAAAGAATCCAGAGTTTCCGGGCGTACGGTGGAATATGAGAGCGAAACTGTAGAGATGGTGGAGCCGGATGAGACGGATTATATTGCAGTGGATGAAAGCATCGGCACCATGTACACGGAAAGCGAGGGGAAACAGGGACGTTCAGCCCGGCTGTGGAAAGTAGTTACGGAAAATGGCGAAGAGATAAGCCGGGATATTATAAATGACAGCTATTATCTGGCCACAGACCGGAAGGTGGCGGTGGGGACGGCGTCGGAAGATGCAGCGGAGACAGAGAAGATGAAAGCGGCCATTGAAACGCAGGACCTGGAAAAGATTGAGAAAGCGATGGCTGAAATTGCAGAGAGCCGCGCGCAGGCGGATGAAGAGCAGCAAGGAGAGTTATGAGACCTGGGAAGATCACACAGACGGCGTGGAACCGTTTTATCAGAAAAAAAATCCATAAAGAGCGCAGCGGAACACTTTTTGTCCCTTCACCGGAGGAAAACTGTTCGGGGATTCCGGCCGGGCCGGACGGTGCAGTTATCTGGAGTGATGCGGCGGCTGTGGGGGATTCGCCCCGGACAGTCTGGTATGCGGCTCTTCAGGCGGCGGGAAATCTTGCGGCCAGAGGAGCCTCTCCACGGGGCATATCCCTGCGTATCCTGTTTCCGGGTGATGTCCCGGAGAATATGCTCTCTGCCGCAGCGGAGGCGGCGCAGGATATCTGCGGGCAGACGGGGACGGAGCTTACCTGTTTTCATGGGGAAGCGAACAGTGCGGTGCAGAGAACCGTGGCGCTGGCGGTATCTGCGGGCACAACATTTTGCGGCGGGATCACCGGGGGCATGAGCCCGGGGCAGGAGATCCTGCTCTGCGGCTATGCGGGCCTGGAGGGAACTCTTTGCATTCTGGATGAGGCGGAGGAGGAACTTGCCGGGAGATTTGTCCCCGGTTTCCTTGCACAGACCAGGGAACTTTGGCATGAACTTGTGATGCCGGATCAGATCGCGGATATCTGCAAAGAAAGGACGGCCGGTGGGGAACCTATGGTATCGGCTGTCCGTCAGATTGGCAGCGGAGGGATTCTGGCCGCCCTTTGGGAGCTGGCTGATATCTCCGGCGCGGGGCTGGAGGTGAGTATGGAAGCCATGGCGCTGAAACAGGAAACGGTGGAGATCTGCGAGTATTACCAGATCAATCCTTACCAGATGACATCGGCGGGCAGCTATCTGGTTGCCACAGATCATGCAGAGGAACTGATGCACGTACTGGAAAAGGCGGGAGTGCGGGCCGGAAGGCTTGGGATTGCGAAAGCGCAGAATGCGCGGGTGATCACAAGCGGAGAAGAGAAGAGATATCTGGACCGTCCGGCCCCCGACAGCCTGGCGTGCTGGTGGGAAGGAAGGCCTTTCAAAAATAATACAGACAAACAGGAGGGAATATTATGAATGAAAAAAAGGAAACGCTGCGGATTGAGATTTTAAAATATATAGAAAAAAACAGCCGCGTTAATCTGGGAGAGCTTGCAGTTATGCTGGGAGTGGAAGAGACAGATGTGGCAAATGAGATGGCGGAGATGGAGAAAGACAAGATCATATGCGGCTATCATACGCTCATAGACTGGGACAGGGCAGGCATGGAAAAGGTGACGGCGCTGATCGAGGTTCGGGTAACGCCGCAGCGGGACAGAGGATTCGACCGGATCGCGGAGAGGATCTATAATTATCCGGAGGTCTACGCAGTTTATCTTATTTCCGGAAGCTACGATCTGCTGGTGACTCTTGAGGGCAGAACTCTGAAGGAGGTGTCCAGGTTCGTATCGGAGAAACTTTCGCCGATTGACGAAGTTTTGAGCACTGCAACACATTTTATCCTTAAAAAATACAAAGACCACGGGACGATCATGGTGCCCCGCAAAGAGTCGGAAAGGATGCTGGTGACACCGTGATGAGAAGTCCGTTATCAAAAAAAATCATAGATATTCAGCCTTCCGGTATCCGCAAGTTCTTCGATGTGGCAAACGAGATGGAAGACGCAATCTCTCTCGGCGTGGGTGAGCCGGATTTTGATACTCCGTGGAGAATCCGTGAGGAGGGCATTTTTACCCTGGAAAAGGGAAAGACGTTTTATACATCCAATGCCGGGCTGCTGGAACTGAGAAATGAGATCTGCAGTTATCTGGAAAGAAAAATCCATGTATCATACGACCCGAAGCATGAGACTCTGGTCACCGTAGGAGGAAGCGAGGCTATAGATATCGGTCTGCGCTGTATGCTGGATCCGGGGGATGAGGTGCTGATTCCTCAGCCCAGCTACGTCTCTTATCTTCCCTGTACGATCATGGCTGACGGCGTGCCGGTGATCGTGCCGCTCCAGCACGAAAACCAATTTAAGCTGACAGTCGGGGATCTGGAAAAATACACAACGCCCAGGACAAAGGTTCTTATCATGCCGTTCCCAAACAATCCTACAGGCTCCATAATGACCAGGGAGGATCTGGAACCCGTGGCAGAATTCGTAAAAGAGCATGATCTGTATGTTATGTCCGACGAGATTTATTCTGAACTTACATACGGTAGCGAGCACGTTTCCATCGCCAGCCTTCCCGGAATGAGGGAGCGGACGATCGTGATCAACGGATTTTCCAAGGGCTTCGCCATGACAGGATGGCGTCTGGGCTACTGCTGCGGGCCGGCTGAGATCATAGAACAGATGACCAAGCTGCACCAGTTTGCGATTATGTGCGCGCCAACCAACAGCCAGTATGCGGCGGTGGAAGGACTTCGGAACTGTGACGGCGAAGTGCAGGAAATGCGCCGATCCTACAACCAGAGAAGAAGATTCCTCATGAATGAGTTTAAAAGGATGGGGCTGGAGTGCTTTGAGCCATTCGGAGCGTTCTACGTATTCCCCAGCATAAAAGAGTTTGGCATGAGCTCGGAAGAATTTGCAGAAAGACTGCTGATGGAAGAAAAAGTGGCGGTCGTTCCGGGAACAGCATTCGGAGAGTGCGGAGAGGGATTCCTCCGAATCTCGTACGCATACTCCATAGAAGACCTGAAAGAAGCGCTGGGGCGCGTGGAGAAATTTATTCAGAAATTGAGAAATGTCTGACAATTTTTTCAAAAGGGGTCAGGCCCCTTTTGGGGAAATTGTGCGACAATTCTGGTAAAAGGGGACTGTCCCCTTTTGAAAGGAAGAAGAACGGATGTTGAATATTGTTCTTTTGGAGCCGGAGATTCCGGCGAATACGGGAAATATCGGCAGGACGTGTGTGGCGGCGGGAGCCCGTCTGCATCTGATCGGCCCTCTGGGATTTAGTTTGTCTGAGAAGGCGCTGAAACGTGCGGGAATGGATTACTGGAAAGACCTTGATGTGACGACTTATATTGACTACCGGGATTTTCTTGAGAAGAATCCGGGTGCAAAGATATATATGGCGACTACGAAGGCTCAGAAAATGTATACGGAAGTGAATTATGAGCCGGACTGCTACATCATGTTTGGGAAGGAGAGTGCAGGGATTCCTGAGGAGCTCCTTGTACAGAACAGGGAAAACTGTGTGCGCATTCCGATGATGGAGCAGATCCGGTCGCTGAACCTGGGAAATTCGGCTGCAATCGTGTTGTATGAGGCACTGCGTCAGAATGGGTTTGCGGGGATGGAGACGGCGGGAGAACTGCATTATTTACAGTGGAGCGGTTCCTGATCTGTCCCTTTTCTATGTGCAGGCGTTTGCTGGAGCCCGGAGCGTGTATTTCCGGTATGTGGTCATATTTTTTGAGAACATTTATTCCGTGGAGGATCCCCCTCAGTAAGTGAGGAGGTCTCTTTCACGGATTTTTTATGTGTCTGAATATCTATCCCTTCTATGACAAGGGCTTTTTCCAGGATACTGATACATCCTAATGGAATAACCGATATGAAAGAAATGCTCTCAAATTGAATACTGACAAATTGATTAACAATTATCATTTCTGCTTATAAATGTTTTGAATAATTTTTCTGCCTGTTATATAATGATTTTAGACGTGTGTAAAGACTGTGTTAAAATTTATCTGCTGTATGATACAGGAAGGATTGGAAAAACTAAGGAGACAGAAATAATCGTGAAAGGTGGTGGATAAAATATGGTAGAAGAGACGATCCGCGCGATTCGGGAGACGGAGAGAGAAGCAAATCAGATTGTGGAGAGCGCAGAACATGAGGGAAATCGCATTGCCCGGGAAGCTCAGGAACGCTCCGCCCAGATTAGAGAGGAAATCATAAATAATGCAAAGGAAAGAGCGGAATCAGAGATGGAAAGCGCACGCTCGGCAGGAGAAAAGTTAAAGAGAGATGCGGAGAATGAGATTAAGAGAGTAACGGAAGAACTGAAGGCTTCTGCCGGAGAGAAGGAGAAGGAAGCAGTGGAGACGGTGATATCACTGCTGGTATAGAAAAAACGGTGCGAAAGTGCCATGCAGCAAAGGAGGGATAAATGAATGGCGGTAGTTAAGATGCAGAAAATCAGCATCTGCGCCCTGAAGAAGAACCGAAAAGCAATCCTTGAGAAATTACAGAGCCTGGGCGTTCTGGAAATTGGCCGCGTACTGGACGAGGACGCGGACTTCCGCAGGATGGATACCGTAGGAAAGAAACAGGGATTTGAGAAAGCAGCCGCATCTGTCGATCAGTCTCTTGAGATCCTGGACCGTTATATTCCTGAGGAACGTTCTATGTTTGCGGCTCTGGAAGGAAAGAAACTGATCACACCGGAGGAGGGACAGAACGTTCAGGAAGAGCGCCGGGAACTTTTAAAAACAGCGAAGCTGATTTATGACCTGGACCGGGAACATGCAGAGCAGTTTGCGGCCATAACAAAGCTTATGAACAGCATCGAGAGCCTGACGCCGTGGCTGGCTCTGGATGTTCCGCTAAAGGCCATGAAGACGGAGCGGGCGGTTTTCTTTCCGGGAACAATGCCCGGCGGTACTACGGCGGAAAAGGTGTACGGAATACTGGCGGAGAAGGCTCCCGAAGCGGAGAGCGTGGACGTGCACATCATCTCACAGGAGCAGAGTACGGTCTATCTGGCTTTGATCTGCCTGAGCGAAGAGGCGGGCGCTGTGGAAGAGGCGCTCAGGAGTGAAGGATTCGCAAGGCCGTCGCAGGCGTGGGACGAGACGCCTGCCCGTCAGAAAGAGCAGATGGAGAAACAGATTCAAGCGTGCCAGGGCAGGATTTCGGAGATTGAGGAGCAGATAAAAGCGCTTGCGGACGAGAGGGAGAGACTTAAGATCGTAGCGGATTACTACAGAGTCCGCGCAGATAAGTATGAAGTGCTGGGGGAATTGCCTCAGTCGGACCGGACATTTTTTATTGGCGGCTATATACCGGCATCAGCAGCCCGGAAAGTGGCAGACTATCTGACAGAAAGATATGACTGCATGGTGGATGTGGAAGAACTGGAAGAAGATGAGGAACCGCCGGTCATTTTGAAGAACAATCCGTTCTCCGCCAACATGGAGGGCGTTGTGGAGTCGTATGGACTCCCGGTGAAAGGAGAAATCGATCCGACAACGATCATGTCATTTTTCTATGTGTTTTTCTTTGGCATGATGCTTTCGGATGCAGCATACGGAGTGATCGTTGCGGTTGTATGCGGGATTCTGGTGTTGAAATTTCCCAGGATGTCGCCGGGGATGAAGAAATCGCTTAAGCTTTTTTTCTACTGCGGGCTCTCGACCATTGTGTGGGGCGTTCTTTTTGGCGGATATTTTGGAAATATCGTAGATATCGTTTCGGCTAAATTCTTTGGTACGACGATCACACCGCCGGCGCTGTGGTTCGTTCCGCTCAATGAACCGATGAAACTGCTGCTGTATTCCCTGCTCTTCGGAGTAATCCATCTGTTTACTGGTCTTGCGATTAAAGGATATCTTTGTATCAGAGACGGAAAGATCATGGATTTCTTCTGCGATGTGGTACTCTGGTTCATGCTCCTTGCAGGACTGATCCTGCTGCTGCTCCCGAGCGATCTCTTCGCCTCCATCGCACAGATGGAGATCGTCTTCCCGGGATGGCTCAACACGCTGGCAAAGGCGCTGGCGCTCATAGGGGCGGCGGGGATTGTACTGATGTCAGGACGGTCGAACAGAAATCCGGCGCTCCGGATCGCGCTGGGCGCGTATGATCTTTACAATATCACGGGATGGTTAAGCGACGTGCTTTCCTATTCCCGTCTGCTGGCTCTGGGCCTTGCGACGGGTGTTATCGCATCGGTCATCAATCAGATGGGCAGCATGCTGCCGAACAACGTGATCGGGATCATCTGTTTTATCCTGATCTTTATCGTCGGACACGCAATGAATCTGGCGATCAATCTGCTGGGTGCGTATGTACACACAAACCGCCTGCAGTTCGTAGAATTTTTCGGGAAGTTTTATGAGGGCGGCGGACGGCCGTTCCACCCGTTCAGAGAAAATACAAAATATGCAGAGATTAAGGAGGAAACTTTATCATGAGTGAATTAGGAATTGTGTATGCATTACTTGGAGCGGCTGTCGCTGTTCTTCTGTCAGGTACAGGTTCTGCCATCGGTGTCGGTATCGCGGGCCAGGCGGCTTCGGGAGTCGTGACCGAGGATCCCGGCAAGTTTGCGAAAGTGCTGATCATCCAGCTTCTTCCGGGTACACAGGGACTGTACGGACTTCTGATCGGATTCATCACATTGTCAAAGATCGGCGTGCTCGGCGGAGGACTTGCAGATCTTTCTGTCCAGACAGGACTTCTCATTCTGGCTGCGTGCCTGCCGATCGGAGTGGTAGGACTTCTCTCGGCTATCGCACAGGGAAAGACTGCTGCTGCTGCGATCGGGATTGTTGCCAAGAAACCGGAGCAGTTCGGCAAGGCCATGCTTTTCCCGGCGATGGTTGAGACGTATGCCATCCTTGCACTTCTGATCTCGTTCCTTGCTGTCAGCGGCATCCAGGTATAAGCCGAGTTGGTACGGATACAGGCGTATAGGTATCCGGGAGTGACAGTGAAACATAAGGGACCAGAAACAAGAAGGAGAACGAGGAAATGAGTGGACTGGATAAAATGAAAGCCCGGATTCTCGAAGAGGCGCAGAGCACCGCGCAGGAGATCACCGGCAAGGCTAAGGCAGATGCCGAAGCGGCAGTACAGGCCGCAAAAGAGTCAGCCGAAGCCGAGGCGGCAAAGATCCTTGAGCGTGCGAAGCGTGACGCGGCAGATTACGGAGTGCGCGTAGATTCCTCGATGGACATGCAGAGGAAGCAGGCTGTCCTTGCCGCGAAGCAGGAAGTGATCGGCGGCGTGCTAGAGAAAGCGTACGACGCAGTGATGGATCTGGACGATGAGAAATATTTTGAAATGCTTGAAAAGCTGCTTGAGAAACACGCTCTTGCTGAGGATGGTATGATCTGCTTCTCGGCAAAAGATCTGGAGCGTATGCCTCAGGGATTCCCGGAGAAGATCAGGAATATCGCCGCATCAAAAGGCGGAAGCCTGACTCTTTCAGAAAAACCGGAGAAAGTGGACGGCGGATTCCTGCTTGTCTACGGCGGCATTGAAGAAAACTGCACCATCAGGGCAGTGTTTGACTCAAAGAGAGAAGAATTATCAGATCAGGTGAACAGGCTGCTGTTCGGATAAAGCGCAGATGTTAGGAGGGTTAACTTGAGTAATACAAAATATACTTATGCGGTCGCGCGCATCCGCGCACTGGAAGTATCTCTGTTCTCTGATGCATTTATTGAGCAGCTCTTATCCTGCAAAAGCGCGGATCAGGTTCTGCAGTCTGTGATCGAAAAAGGCTGGGGCGATATGGACACCGGGGATGATGCCGAGGCGGTATTTAAGCGCGAGGAAGAGAAGGCGTGGGAAGTCATTCGTGACGTGGCGCCGGATATGAGTGTCTTTGATGTGCTTTCCTACCCGAAACTGTACCATAATCTGAAAGCAGCGGTCAAAGAGGTGTGTACGGAAGCAAAGAATCCGGCCGTGTACTATGACGATTGTCCGATCCCCGGGACAGAGATGTATCAGATCGTAGAGAGCAGGGAGTTTTCCCGGCTCCCTGGACATATGTCCCGGACAGCGCAGGAGGCGCTGGATACGCTCCTTCATACCGGAGACGGACAACTCTGTGATATCATCGTGGACAGGGCAGCGCTTGATGCCATTGAAGAGGCGGGAAAGAAGTCGGGAGAACTGATCATAGAGAATTACGCTGACACGACGGTGGCTATCGCGGATATCAAGATTGCCGTCCGCTCCCAGAAGACGGGGAAGAGCGCGGACTTCATGAGAAGAGCCATGGCGGAGTGCGATAGTTTAAGCCTCGATCAGCTCATCCGCGCGGCGCTCTCAGGCGAAGAGGAAATTGCTCAGTATCTGGAGGGGACGTCCTACGCAGGAGGTGCGGACGCGTTAAGAGAGTCACCGTCCGCATTTGAGCGCTGGTGCGACAACCGGATGATCGAGACATTGAAATCTCAGAAATATGAGACATTTTCCGTCGGCCCCCTGCTGGGGTATCTGATCGCAAGAGAGAACGAGATCAAGACGGTGCGGATCATTCTGACCGGGAAACAAAACGGATTCACGGATGACGCGATCCGGGAAAGGATAAGGGAGATGTATGTATAAGATTGCAGTGGTCGGCGATTACGACAGTATCTACGGTTTCGCCACATTGGGGCTTCGCATCTGCCCAGTGAGGGACCGGGAGGAAATACGTGACAGGCTCCGCAGTCTTGCGGAGGATGAATATGGTATCATCTACATCACGGAAGCGGCAGCCGTCGAAGTGAGGGATGAGTTGGAAAAGTATCGCGAGAAGACTCTGCCTGCGATCATCCAGATACCGGGAGTTTCCGGCAACACCGGAGCAGGCGTCGAGGGTGTTAAAAAGACGGTGGAACAGGCGGTCGGATCAGATATTCTGTTTGGAGGAGTAAGCTAATGAGCACAGGAGTGATTAAAAAAGTCGCAGGACCTCTTGTCATCGCAGAGGGAATGCGGGATGCAAATATGTTCGATGTGGTCCGTGTGTCGAATCAGCGTCTGATTGGTGAGATCATCGAGATGCACGGAGACGAGGCGTCGATCCAGGTGTATGAGGAGACGTCAGGATTAGGACCGGGCGAACCGGTGGAATCCATGGAAGTACCAATGTCCGTCGAGTTGGGACCGGGACTGATCACGAGTATCTATGACGGGATCCAGAGGCCGCTTGACGATATCATGAAGATCTCTGGAAATAACTTAAAGCGCGGCGTGGAAGTGCCGTCTTTAAAGAGAGATCTGAAGTGGAAGTTCGTTCCCACAGTGAAACCCGGCGATGAGGTGGAAGCCGGAGATGTGATCGGTACAGTACAGGAGACTGTACTCGTACAGCAGAAGATCATGGTTCCGTATGGCATGAAGGGAATCATAAAGGAAATCAAAGCAGGAGAATTTACAGTTGAGGAAGTGGTTGCCATCCTTGAGACTGCGGAGGGCGACAAGGAACTGACACTGATGCAGAAGTGGCCGGTACGCCGCGGGCGTCCGTACCAGAAGAAGCTCCCGCCGGAAATGCCGCTTGTGACAGGGCAGAGAGTCATCGATACATTCTTCCCTATCGCAAAGGGCGGTGTGGCGGCAGTGCCCGGACCGTTCGGAAGCGGTAAGACCGTCATTCAGCATCAGCTTGCGAAATGGGCAGAGGCAGATATCGTCGTTTATATCGGCTGCGGTGAGCGCGGCAATGAGATGACGGACGTTCTGAACGAGTTCCCGGAACTGAAAGACCCGAAGACAGGACAGCCTCTGATGCAGCGAACTGTCCTGATCGCAAATACTTCGGATATGCCGGTGGCTGCCCGTGAGGCATCTATTTACACAGGCATCACCATAGCAGAGTATTTCCGTGATATGGGATATTCCGTGGCGCTGATGGCAGATTCCACATCCCGCTGGGCGGAGGCGCTGAGGGAAATGTCAGGACGCCTTGAAGAAATGCCCGGCGAAGAAGGATATCCGGCATATCTGGGAAGCCGTCTGGCACAGTTTTATGAGCGCGCCGGACATGTGATCTCTCTCGGAAAAGATGGACGTGAGGGAGCGCTTTCCGTTATCGGTGCTGTATCTCCCCCGGGCGGTGATACGTCTGAGCCGGTATCTCAGGCAACTCTTCGTATCGTGAAGGTGTTCTGGGGTCTGGATTCAGCTCTCGCGTACAAGAGACATTTCCCGGCCATCAACTGGCTGAACAGCTATTCCCTGTATCTGGATGATATGGAGAAATGGTTCAACGGAAATGTGGCTTCCGACTGGATGGAAGGACGCCAGAAGATGATGACCCTTTTGCAGGAAGAGGCAGAGCTGGAAGAGATTGTTAAGATGGTAGGTATGGATGCACTCTCACCGGGCGACCGCCTGAAGATGGAAGCGGCGCGCTCCATCCGTGAGGACTTCCTGCACCAGAACTCATTCCATGAAGTAGACACTTACACATCGCTTAAGAAACAGCACATGATGATGCTCCTTGTAAATGCCTTCTATGACAGGGCGGTACAGGCTCTCGCAGAGGGGGCTTCCCTGCAGAAACTCATCTCCATGCCGGTGAGGGAGCAGATCGGACGTTTTAAATATGTGCGCGAGGATGCACTTGACGAGGAATATAGGAAAGTAGACGAAGAGCTGACCGCGCAGATTGCGGGCACGTTTGAAAAGGAGGGCCGCTAAATGCCAAAAGAGTACAGAACCATACAGGAAGTAGCCGGACCGCTGATGCTCGTGCGCGGCGTGGAAGGCGTGACATATGATGAACTGGGCGAGATCGAACTTGCCAGCGGCGAGACAAGGCGGTGCAAGGTGCTGGAGGTAAACGGAAGCGACGTGCTGGTTCAGCTCTTTGAGAGTTCTACGGGGATCAATCTGTCCAACAGTAAGGTGCGTTTTCTCGGACGGAGCATGGAGCTGGGGGTATCAGAAGATATGCTTGGGCGCGTGTTTGACGGACTTGGACGGCCTATTGACGACGGGCCGGAGATTCTGCCGGAGGCCCGCATGGACATTAACGGCCTGCCCATGAACCCGGCGGCCCGAAGCTACCCGGAGGAGTTTATCCAGACCGGCGTGTCCGCCATTGACGGACTGAATACCCTGGTCCGCGGACAGAAGCTGCCTATCTTCTCCGCGTCGGGACTTCCCCATGCACAGCTTGCCGCGCAGATCGCAAGACAGGCAAAAGTACTTGGAAAAGATGAGAACTTTGCCGTTGTATTTGCTGCAATGGGTATCACATTTGAAGAATCGAACTTCTTTGTAGAAAGTTTTCGTGAGACGGGGGCGCTGGATCGTACCGTCCTGTTTGTCAATCTGGCGAACGACCCGGCCATCGAGCGTATTGCTACGCCGAAAATGGCTCTGACAGCGGCAGAGTATCTTGCATTTGAGAAAGATATGCATGTGCTCGTTATCCTGACAGATATCACAAATTATGCGGACGCGCTTCGCGAAGTGTCTGCCGCACGAAAAGAAGTGCCCGGACGCCGTGGTTATCCGGGATATATGTACACGGATCTTGCGTCCATCTATGAGAGAGCAGGACGGCAGAACGGTAAGAAGGGAAGCATCACAATGATTCCGATCCTGACCATGCCCGAGGACGACAAGACCCATCCGATCCCTGACCTGACAGGATATATCACAGAGGGACAGATCATCTTAAGCCGTGAGCTCTACCGCAAGGGTGTCACGCCTCCGATCGACGTGCTGCCGTCGCTTTCCCGTCTGAAAGATAAGGGAATCGGCGAGGGCAAGACCCGGGCAGACCACTCCAACACCATGAACCAGCTCTTTGCCGCGTATGCCCGCGGAAAAGACGCAAAAGAACTCATGGTCATCCTGGGAGAGGCGGCGCTCACCGAGATTGATCTGATGTATGCAAAATTCGCGGACGCCTTCGAGCAGGAATACGTCTCCCAGGGATATAACACCGACCGCGGCATCGAAGAGACACTGGATATCGGCTGGAAACTGCTTCGTATGCTGCCAAGAACCGAACTCAAACGAATCGACGACAAATATCTGGATGAGTACTATGCCGATTAGCACAGTTCCGCGGTGCGTAGATAGATAAAATGCGGCTTGCAGGCTTGCCTGCAGAAGACGCGATTTATCTATCTGCATAGGGCGGACAGCCCGCAGTGAGATGAAGCGAAGCGGAATCGAACTGCCGCGGAACGGAAACGTGGAAAACGTAAGCGGTGCGGCAAGGCGGACAGCCCGCAGTGAGATGAAGCGAAGCGGAATCGAACTGCCGCGGAACGGAAACGTGGAAAACGTAAGCGGTGCGGCAAGGCGGACAGCCCGCAGTGAGATGAAGCGAAGCGGAATCGAACTGCCGTGGAACGGAAACATGGAAAACGTAAGCGGTGCGGCAAGGCGGACAGCCCGCAGAGATGCATTCAAAAGGGGTCTGACCCCTTTTGGGGAAATTGTCTGAATATTTTGTGAAGGAGGTGCTTTTTTGGCGGCGAAACAGGTGAATCCGACCAGAATGGAACTGACGCGCCTGAAGAAGAAGCGGATCACTGCAATCCGCGGGCACAAGTTGCTTAAGGATAAGCGTGACGAGCTGATGCGGCAGTATCTTGAACTGGTCCGTGAAAATATGGAAGTGCGCAAGAAGGTGGAATCGGGAATTAAGTCCGCGAATCGGAACTTTGTCATCGCGAAAGCGGGAATGTCGGAGGCGGCGCTGAACACCGCTCTTATGGCGCCCAAGCAGGAGATCAGGCTGGTGGCGGGAGAGCGGAACGTTATGAGTGTCGATATCCCCACATTCGAGTATAAGACAAGGACTGCGGATGAGAATGATGTTTATTCCTATGGCTTTGCATTCACGTCCAGCGATCTGGACGGGGCGGTAAAGTCACTGGCTGATATCCTGCCAGATATGATCCGTCTTGCTGAGTGCGAGAAAGCCTGCCAGCTCATGGCGGCGGAGATCGAGAAGACGAGGCGGCGCGTCAATGCACTGGAACACGTGATCATTCCGGAGACGGAGGAGAGCATCAAGTACATTACGATGAAATTGGATGAAAATGAGAGAAGTACTCAGATCCGGCTGATGAAGGTAAAGGATATGATGCTGGAAGATGCGCATCATTACAGCGAAATTTGAATTTATGATATACAGAGCGAAGAGTATGGCAGTTCTTCGCTCTTTTTTCTGATTTATATTTATTGGCTAAACTGCGAAAAGGCTGTTCCTGTTTCGTTTTCAGAGCCGGTGTTCCTGGCGCGGGACCGGCGATAAAATGTAAAAGATGAGTTCTGCAGAAAACCGGATCAGGAAAGGAATGGGGGTTATGTCTTTGATACTTTGCGCATATGTGTTACAATGGGAACGGATGTAAATATTCTTTTCCCACAGTGATCCGGCATATGGCGGGGAAAGCAGCCGAAGACGGCATAGAATCTGACATGAAGAGTTAATGAATGGGAATAATCGGAGGAATTATGAAGCTTGACAGGGAAAATATGAGAAAAATGAAAGAATTGATCGTCTTTACGATCATTATTCTTATTGCTTTGTGGAACTATGACATACTTTTTGAGTGGATCGGTTTTGCGTTTGGGATCATCTTCCCGTTCCTGCTGGGAGGAGGAATCGCGTTTATTTTAAATGTGCCCATGGGGTTTCTGGAAGAAAAGATTTTCTATAACCGATATTTAAAAGAAAAGAAAATAGCCAACCGCCTTGCACGGCCTCTGAGTCTGGTGCTGACACTTGCGATCGTGATCGGGATCATCGTTCTCGTTTTGTTTGTGGTGATACCGGAACTGACGAAAACGGTTCTTTCTCTGGGAAGGACGATACGTACTTTTGTGCCGGAAGCCCAGAGGTTCCTGGAAGAATTGTTTACAGATAACAGCGAGATCAGAGCGTGGCTGGATGATCTGAATTTTGACGTCGGCAAAATGACCGACAGTGCGGTCGCTTTCTTCCAGGACGGAGCGGGAAATGTGATAAATTCTACCGTGTCTGCCATCGGTTCTTTTGTGAGCGGTGTGGCGACCTTTGTGATCGCGTTTGTATTTGCCTGTTATGTGCTTCTTCAGAAAGAGAAGCTAAAAGTACAGGTTAAAAAAGTCCTGTATGCATTTTTCTCAGAAAAGCGGGTGGAGTGGATACTGGAAGTGTGCTCTCTTACAGCAAAGTCATTCTCCAGTTTCTTTACCGGACAGTGTGTGGAGGCCGTGATACTGGGAACCATGTTCTTTATTGCCATGAGCATCCTGAATATGCCGTATGCGCTGCTGGTGGGCATACTGATCGCGTTTACGGCGCTGATCCCCATTTTTGGCGCTTTTATCGGATGCGTGATCGGAGCATTTCTGATTCTTATGGTGGATCCGTTCCAGGCGCTGACCTTTATTATTATGTTTTTCATTCTCCAGCAGATCGAGGGAAATCTGATCTATCCGAAAGTGGTGGGCAGTTCGGTGGGACTTCCGTCTATCTGGGTGCTCGCTGCGGTGACTGTAGGAGGTAATCTGATGGGAGTTGTGGGGATGCTTATTTTTATCCCTATCGTATCGGTTATTTACTCCCTGTTCAGAGCCAGCGTATATAAAAGGCTGAGAAAGAAACATATGGAAATAAAAAAAACCAAGGATGAGGATCAGGCAGAAGAAGGAAACTCAGGAGAAACTTTGTAACAGTCCGGGCTGCGCCATTTGTAAAACTGCACCTTGTGCTTATGCTTATCGCGGCTGCCGCCGCTTTACTCATTGGCGGGCGCTCATCCCTGATGGATGAACTGTCACACAAAACTTCTGAGACAGAGGAGAAAAGCCTTGACTTACTTCCGTTTGCTGTGGTACAATGCTATGGCGAATGGAAGTAGGTCTTTTTTTTTATGCCTAAAAACAGATGGCTTCGCAACCATCAGTAACACGTAGTGAA
>ERZ1643250.962-NODE-962-length-27356-cov-4.420204_pt1 | contig 27356 bp, 30 predicted proteins | sample MGYA00579262_ERZ1643250 | MGnify/ENA primary metagenome ERZ1643250 (study PRJEB29033, sample SAMEA4952265) | chicken gut metagenome | biome: Broiler Chicken; feature: Gastrointestinal Tract; material: Caecum | place: Ireland | collected 2018 | study: Broiler... | reverse complement strand
GCAATTTACGAAATGCGGTGGGATAGCTCCATTCCCGCCAGTGTTTCCATCAACGAGGCGGTGGAGCTGGCAAAAGTGTACGGCGGGAAAAACGACGCCCCTTACATCAACGGCGTGCTGGCCTCTGTAGCCAAGGAGATTTCGCCGGAAAAGCAGGAACCCGCCCATGTGTGAGTGCAGCGTGGGGATCGACACCAGCAATTACACCACCTCCGCCGCCCTGTTTGACGGGACGCAGGTTCTGCGCAACGGCAAAAAACTTCTCCCGGTGAAGCAGGGGGAAAAAGGGTTGCGGCAGAGCGATGCCGTGTTCCACCATGTGCGCCAACTGCCCCAGGTGCTGGGTCCCCTTTTGGAGGAGCTCCCTCAGCCGCCGGCAGTGTTAGGGGTCTCCGTTTCCCCCACCGGGGAAGAGGGCTCCTACATGCCCTGCTTTTTGGTGGGGAAAAACACGGGGGAGCTTTTGGGAAAAGCCTGGGGCATTCCTGTGGAGCCTTTTTCCCACCAGCAGGGCCATCTGGGGGCGGCCCTGTATTCCGCGGGAAAGTTGGATCTATTGGACCAGTCTTTTTTGGCGTTTCACGTGTCCGGCGGCACCACGGAGGCGCTGCTGGTAACGCCCGACCGGGAGGGGATTCCCCAGCCCCGTCGGGTGGCAGGGTCTTTAGATTTGAAAGCGGGACAGGCCGTGGACCGGGTGGGCGTCATGCTGGGGCTGCCCTTTCCCTGTGGACCAGCTCTGGAGAAGCTGGCGCTTGCATGGGAGGGGAAAATCACCTACCGCCCTGTCCTGAAGAGAAACGATTGCTCCCTTTCCGGCATCGAGAACCAGTGCCGGGCCCTGTTGGAGCGAGGCGCCCCGCCCCAGGAAATCGCCCGCTATTGCCTGGAGGCTATTGCCGCCGTGCTGGACCGGATGTGTGAAGGACTTCTGCGGGAATGGGGACCTCTCCCTGTGGTGTTTTCCGGAGGGGTTTGTTCCAACTCCCTGTTGCGAAAGCGTTTGGGTGACAAATATGGCGCCTGGTTTGCCGCCCCGGAGTTTTCTTCGGATAACGCCGCCGGCGTGGCGGTATTGGCGTGGAAGAAGAGGTTTGGAAGATGAAGACAACGGTGCTCACTGTGTCCCAGGTCAATTTTTTTATTAAGTCCCTGCTGGAAGGGGACGGGCGTCTGCAAAGTGTGTTGGTTTCCGGCGAACTTTCCAACTTTACAGACCATTACCGGTCCGGGCACTTGTACTTCTCTTTGAAAGATTCCAAATCTGTCCTGAAGGGGGTTATGTTTGCCTCAGCGGCCCGGCGGCTGCAGTTTCACCCCAAGGATGGTATGAAAGTGCTCATTCGGGGAAGGGTATCCGTATACGAGCCCTCCGGCCAATACCAGCTCTACGCGGAGGACGTGCAGCCGGAGGGAGTGGGTGCCTTGAGCCTTGCCTTTGAGCAGCTGAAGGAAAAACTGGCCCAAGAGGGGCTGTTTTCCCCAGAGCATAAAAAACCGATCCCTCCTTTTCCTGAGAGAATTGGCGTGATTACATCCCCCACTGGGGCGGCCGTGCGGGACATTTTGCAGATTACTGCCCGCCGGTGGCCCCTGGCCCAGATTGTTTTTGCCCCCGTGTTGGTGCAAGGGGACCAAGCCGCCGGACAGATTGCCGAAGCTTTGCGGGAAATGGACCGGAAAAAGGCCTGCGATGTGGTGATTGTGGGAAGGGGCGGCGGCTCCTTGGAAGACCTTTGGGCCTTCAACCAAGAGGAAGTGGCCCGAGCGGTGTTCGACTGCCACATCCCTGTGGTCTCCGCCGTGGGGCATGAGACAGATTACACCATCTGTGACTTTGTGGCGGACCTGCGGGCGCCCACGCCCAGCGCGGCTGCAGAGCTCTGTACCCCGGAGGAGCGGGAACAGCGCGCACAGCTGCTGGCCTATCACCGCTATTTCCACGAGGAAGCGGGAAATTTCGTGGAGTACCTTCGCCAGAGCGTGGATATTTTAGTGGAGTCCTCTCCTCTGGGGTCACCCCAGAGCTTGCTGGAGCAGCGAAAGGAGAACCTGCGGGATCTTTCCGGCAGGATGCAGGAAACGGTCCAGCGGCGTCTGACCGAGAGGAAAAAAGAGTTTGAAGCGGCGGTGGGACAATTGCACGCCTTGAGCCCCTTGGGTGTGTTGGCTCGCGGGTATGCCGTGGTCAGCGACGGTGAGGGAAGGGTGCTGAAAAGCGCTGGGGAAATCTCTCCGGGAGAAATGGTGCACATTCGTTTGCAAGAGGGCGGTTTGACCGCTCAAGTGATAGAAGGGCAGGTGGAACCCCATGGCAAAATGGAAGTTTGAAGAGGCAATGCAGCGGCTGCAGGCCATTGTGGAAAAGCTGGAAAGCGGCGAGGAGACGTTAGATAGCTCCATGAAGCTGTATGAGGAGGGCGCGAAGCTTTCCGCTCAGTGCTATCAAATGCTGGACAAGGCTGAGCAGAAAATAACGGAACTGGCAAAAATTCCAGACAGGGGAGAAGAGAGCGATGAAGCAAACCTTTGAGCGCTATTTGACCATGGTGGAGCAGGCCCTGGAAGAGGCGGTGCCCGCCCCGAAGGAAGAGAGTCTGGACCGAACGGTGTGGGAGGCTATGCGCTACAGCCTGTTGGTGGGCGGAAAGCGCATTCGTCCGGTGCTGACTTTGGCTTTTGCAGAACTTTGCGGGGGCTCCGCCCAGCAGGCGCTGCCTTTCGCCTGCGCGGTCGAGATGGTCCACACCTATTCTCTGATCCACGACGATCTGCCCTGCATGGACGACGACGATCTGCGCCGTGGCAAACCCACCAACCACAAAGTGTTTGGGGAAGCTATGGCCCTTTTGGCCGGGGACGGCCTTTTGACCCGGGCGTTTGAGCAGGCCTTGGCTTTTTCCGGCCCCAGCTCGGATGCCGTTCGGGGAGCTTCCGTCCTGGCCCGCTGCGCCGGTGCATCCGGCATGGTGGGGGGGCAGTGCGTGGACCTGAGCGCTCAGGGGAAAGAGGTGGATCTCTCCCTGCTGCAGCAGATGGACCAGGGAAAGACGGTGGCACTGATTTCCGCTGCCTGCCAGATGGGCTGTATTGCTGCGGGGGCCGGAGACGGCCAGCTGGAGGCAGCCCGCCGTTACGCCGAAGGCCTGGGTATGGCTTTTCAGATTCGAGACGATATTTTAGACGTAGAAGGGGACGCTAAAACCCTGGGGAAAAACGTGGGCATGGATTCCGCCCGGGACAAGCGCAACTACGTTTCCCTGCTGGGGGTGGAAGAAGCTCAGCGGCTGGTGGAGTCCTACACAGATCAGGCCATCTCCGCGTTGGAGGACTTTGCCGGCGACACTGCTTTCCTGCGGGAACTGGCGGTCTCTTTGGCCACCCGGGAAAAATGAGCCGCGCTCTTTCCTATGTAGTTCCCCCTTCTTGGGAGGGGAGAACGGTTCAGGATTTCTGCCGCCGGTATCTGGGGCTTTCCTCACGGGCCTTTGTCAAGCAAAAGCATCTGCCGGGAGGACTGCTGCGCAATGGGACCCCTTGCCGCAGCGTGGATGTTCTGGCCCAGGGGGATGTGCTGGTGCTGCAGCTGCCCCAGGATGCAGCTGTGTATGAGCCCCAGGAAGGCCCTCTTTCCGTAGTGTGGGAGGATGAGGACTACCTGGTGGTGGATAAGCCGCCCCATATGCCCATTCATCCTTCCCCGGGACACTCCCGGGACAGCCTGTTAAATCGGGTGGCTTTCTACTACGAAAAAGCTGGGCAAACCCCTCTGTTTCGCCCCTTATACCGCTTGGATCGGGATACGAGCGGTTTGGTGGTGCTTGGTAAAAACAGGGTGGCTGTCTCCTCTGCGCAAGTGGGAAAAAGATACTATGCCCTCTGCCAGGGGACGTTGGCTGGAGCGGGCACGATCCGTTCCCCCATCGGTCTGGAGCCCGGCAGCAAAATCAAGCGTTGCTGCCAAGAGGGAGGCGATCCGGCGGTCACCCATTGGAAAGCATTGGCCTCTAACGAGGGGCACACGCTGCTGGAGCTGTCCTTGGAGACGGGGCGCACCCACCAAATTCGGGTGCATTTTGCCAGTTTGGGGCACCCGTTGGCCGGGGACGACTTATATGGGGGAAGCCGGGCGTTGCTTTCCACCCAAGCGCTGCACTGCGGACGGGTGCAGCTTACCTGTCCGCCGTTGGGAGCCGCTCTCCATTGGGAAAGCCCCTTCCCCCAAGAGTGGAGAGAGACGTTTCCCTGGGTGCAGACCTGGTCCCCCACCTAAGAGATACCATGGAAAGGAGAATGTCCTATGCCTGCCTGTTTGACCCACTCCTGTTTTGCCCAGGTGGTTAAAGACCAAAAGGGCGATGCATTTGCCATAGATCCCTGCGCCTACGCTTGGGGAGCTCAAGGGCCGGATTTCTTTTTCTGCCATCGTTTTCTTCCCTTTCAAAAAGGGGAATCCCTCCAGGCCTATGGCAACCGGCTTCATGAAGAACTTCCCTCTAAGGTGCTGGGGGCGCTGCGAGACTTTTTACGCAAGCATTCAGGAAAAGTGTACCGCTCCTATGTGGAGGGGTTTGTGTGCCACTATGCCTTGGATTCCACTGCGCACCCGTACATCAACTGGAAAGCGCGGGAACTGGTGCGCCGGTTCCCCTGGGAAACACCGGACACGCTGCATGGGGAGATAGAGGCCGCCCTAGATGCCATTGTCCTGCGGTATGAAACGGGTAAACTGCCCTCCGAAGTGCGTCTCAAAGACATGTTTCCCAAAAACGAGGCAGTGCAGCGGCAGATTGCCCACCTGTATCGGGAGGTACTGTTTGCGATGTACGGGGAGTCGGTTTCCGAGAAACTTCTGTATCAGGCCACACAGGACGCTCATGGGATTTTTGCCCTTCTGCAGGATCGGTCCGGGCTGAAAAAGCGCGTGGTGGCTCTTTGGGAAAAAGGGCGGCCTCATGCCATCTCCAGCCATTTTGTTCCTCTCACAGAGCGGGAGGACGTGGACTTTGCCAATGTGGGGCAGGAGCCCTGGGGATCTGGGCCGGAGCGTTCCCAGCAGGATTTTTTCGCGCTGTACAAGGAAGCTCAGGAACGGGCGTGTGTCATCCTTGCTGGGTTTGACCAGGGGGATCTTTCCCGCTTGACAGAAGAGAAACCCTTCGGGTGACATGGAAAACGCTTTCGCGCCGGTGATTCAGGCTAAAACAAAAAAGAATGAGAAAAAGGGCCATTCCCAAAAAGGGAATGGCCCTGGTTTCTCAGCCGTGCATATTCAACGGCAAAAGCGCAGGCAGAAATCTTACACAGCCCGGGTCACTTTGCCGGAACGCAAGCAACGGGTGCAGGCGTACACGCGCTTGGGAGTTCCATTGACGACCGCCTTCACGCGCTTGATGTTGGGCTTCCAAGTCCGGTTGGAACGACGGTGGGAGTGGGAAACTTTGATGCCAAAGGAAACATCCTTGCCGCAGAAATCACATTTTGCCATAACTGCACCTCCTTAAAAGCGAGATAATTCCAAATTTGCAACGAAAAGAATTATAGCAGATTCCACCGGGAATTGCAAGTTTTTTTTCAAAGGAATTGCAGTTTTCCCAGAAATAGGGTATAATCCCTTTTGAAAAAGGAGGATTCCTATGCTTTTTGATGTGATTCGAAGCCTGACCGCTGGTCAGCATGTGGACGTTTGGGCGGTATTGGCCCAGGTGATTTCCGTTGTGTTCGTCATCTTGTGCATACTGCCCCTGCACGAATTTGCCCATGGCTGGGTGGCAAATAAATTGGGAGATCCCACCGCGAAGCTGGAAGGGCGGCTCACGCTCAACCCCCTTGCCAGTGTCGACCCTATGGGTGCAGTTGCCCTGATTCTCTTTGGGTTCGGTTGGGCAAAGCCCGTGCCGGTCAACAGCCGTTACTTTAAAAACCCCAAGCGTGACATGGCCATCACGGCTCTGGCCGGGCCGGTGTCCAACTTGCTGGCGGCGTTGGTGGGGGCGATTCTGGTGGTCTTGATGGAAGTGTTCTCCCCTTATAATGCGTTCACAGCGTTCCTGTTTAACGTGCTGTCCTATTATGTGGTGGTGAACATCTCCTTGGCTGTGTTCAATCTGATCCCCATGCCTCCTTTGGATGGGTCCCGTATTGTAGGAGCTTTTCTGAGCGACAGAGCCCTTTCCACCTATTACCGCTACCAAAATGTGTTCGTCATGATCATGTTTCTGCTGCTTCTGTCCGGCGCCATGTCGGGGCCCCTGTACACGGTGCAGAGCTTCTTCTACCGGATCATCATGTCTCTGGCAGAGGCTCCCTTCCGCCTGTTCGGACTTCTGTAAGCCATGGAAAAGCTGCAGTACCATTTGGAAGTCTTCGATGGGCCCTTGGATCTGCTTCTCTCCCTGGTGGCAAAAAATAAACTGGATATCTACGACATCCCTATTTCCCAGCTGTTGGACCAATATATGGAACAGATTGACCGTATGCGGGAAGAGAATATGGATTTGGCCAGTGAGTTTCTGGAAATGGCCGCTCGGCTGGTCCAGATCAAAGCGGCTTCTTTGCTTCCCCGTCAGGAAGAGGAGGAGGACCCTCGGGCGGAGCTCACCGGGCAGCTGCTGGAATACGAGCAGTGCAAGCAGGCGGCAGCCGCCCTTGCCAGCCGGTGCACTTTTGACCAGCTCACCCGCTCGCCGGAGCCCATCCCGGTAGACCCCACGTATAAAAGGCTGCACGATCCCCGGGAGTTGGCACAAGCTTTAGCGGCGGCCTGGGGCAAAGGGAGAACCCTGCTGCCGCCAAAGCCGGAAGATTGTCTCGGTGGCGTCTCAGGCTGTGGCGATTCTCCGGCTGCTGTGGAAGAAAAAGAGCCTTTCCTTTCAAGAGCTGTTTCGCACCAAACACGACCGTTCGCAACGGGTGGCAGCCTTTTTAGCGGTGCTGGAGCTGGTAAAAAACCGGCGCCTTCGTGTGGAGGGCGAGGGAGACGCCAGCAGAATTCAATTGTTAGACAGGGGGAAAAAACGCTGAACCAGGAAGAACTTACAGGCAAGACCGAAGCCATCCTTTTTGCAGGGGGCGAACCGGTCTCTCTGGATCGTATTGCCCAGGTGCTGGGCGTGCGCACGCCTGCTATTGAGGAGATTGTTGCCCAGTTGCAGGAAAAATATAACAGACCAACCAGCGGCATCCACTTGGTGCGGTTGGGGGAAAGCGCCCAGTTTTGCACCAATCCTGCCTATGTCCAGCCGGTTCGGGATGTGTTGGATTTAAAGCGGGGGGCGCCTTTGTCCCAAGCCGCGCTGGAGGTGCTGGCAGTTATAGCCTATAACCAGCCGGTGACCAAGGCCTTTGTGGAGCAGGTCCGGGGTGTGGATTGCTCAGGTGTAATTGCCAGTTTGCTGCAGAAAAATCTGCTGGAGGAGCGAGGCCGGCTGGAGCTGCCTGGCCGTCCCTTGCTGTACGGCACCACCGATACGTTTTTGCGCTGTTTTCAGCTTTCCTCTTTGGAAGAGCTGCCGCCGCCCCCTTCCAGTGAAGAGGAGGACGCCCCTTCTTCGGAAGCGTAAAGCGGTTTTCTTGGCGAAGGAAAACGCTCTCCTGTGAGGAACTTCGCACTTTGTTAGAAAGGCTGTGTGACCTATGGTGGCAATCGGGATAGCGGTGGGGGTGATCGTTCTCCTCCTGGTCTTGCTGCTGGTCCCTGTGCGTTTGGAGATTTCCTTCCAAAAGACCTTCACGGGGACGGTACGGTACCTCTTTTTCCGGTTCCCCTTTGGCGGCGTTCCGAAAGAAGCAGAGGAACCTTCCCCGCCGGAAGAAACAAAGGTGTCTCCTGAAAAGGAACCAGGTCTGGGAAAAAAACTGCGGGCAATGCTCCGCCGGGAAGGTCTGGGCGGCTTTCTGCGCACTCTGCAGGAGCTGGCGCAGGCGGTGGAGGGCGCTGTGCAGGGATTGCTGAAGCGGGTGCGCTTGGACACCTTCGATCTGTACATCTGCCTGGGCGGGAAAGAAGACGCCGCCGCTGCCGCTGTTTTATACGGCCAGGTGTGCGCAGCAGTGTACAGTGCCTGCGGCGCAATCTTTCATTGGCGGCCCGGAAAGGCAAGGCGGGTGAGTGTGGATTTGCAGTACCAGACAGAGGAGCACCAGGTGGATTTTTCCGGCAAAGCTTCCATTCGGCTGTTGTTTTTACTGCAAGAAGGGATTATACTACTTTGGAAGGCGCTTCCTTTTTTCAGGAAACTGCAGGCAAACCAAACAGAAAGGATTTCGCAGACGCGAAAGCAGGGTGAAGTAAAATGAGCGACAATCAAGTGAATCATTTGCTCGGCACCACCATGGACAAGATTAAGCAGATGGTGGACGTGAATACGGTAATTGGAAACCCTGTGACCACGCCGGACGGCACCACCGTGATCCCGGTTTCCCGAGTGAGCTATGGGTTCGCCTCAGGTGGAACGGACCTTCCCTCGAAGACCCAGCCTTCCGGAGGGCTGTTTGCCGGAGGCAGCGGCGCTGGGATCACTATCAGCCCCATTGCGTTTCTGACCATCCGGGAGGGGCATGTCCGGGTTTTGCAAATCGAGCCCTATCTCAGCTCCGTGGACCGGGCTTTGGAAAAGGTTCCGGATGTGGTGGATAAGATTTCCGCCCTGTTCCAAAAGGACGAAAAAGACACTTTTCCCCCGGAGAAAAAGGCCGAAGAGACGCCTTTGACCGACGGTGTGGAGCAAGGGGGAGAGCCTGCCCCGGATCTGTAAACGCATAGCTGGCCGCCCGCCCGCATACCTTTGTTTGCGAGGCGGGTGATTTGTGTTGGTCAAGCGTATAAAGAGATGGGCTGGCATTCTTTGCTGGATGGGCGTTTTTCTGGGAGCATGCGGCGGTTGGGCGCGGGCGGCGCAGCCCGCGGTTTCGGCGGAGAGCGCTGTGGTTTTGTTGGCGGATACTGGCGCTGTCCTGTACGAAAAGGAGGCGCACACGCCCCGCCCCATGGCCAGTACCACAAAAATCATGACAGCGCTTCTGACGTTAGAAGCCGGCCAGGAGTTGGGGAACCCCGTGGTGGAAATTACAGAAGAGATGGTGGCGGTAGAGGGGTCGTCCATGGGGTTGCTGCCTGGGGACCGGGTCACGTTGGAGGGCCTTGCTGCCGGCATGCTGTTGGCTTCGGGGAATGATGCCGCCAACGGGGCGGCACTGTATCTGGACGGGTCTTTGGAGCAATTTGCTGAGAGGATGAATGCCCGGGCGGCGGACCTGGGAATGGAAGACACTTGGTTTGTCACACCCTCCGGGCTGGATGGCGTGTCTCCCGAGGGGAGAGAGCATGTGTCCACGGCCTACGATATGGCCCTGCTGGCCCAAGAGGCATTGAAAAATCCCAGCTTCCAAAGGCTCTGCTCCAGTGTGCGCGCCACCGTGCATATGGAGGATCCAGAGAGGTCGCTCACCTTGACCAATCACAACCGTCTGCTGACCCAATACCAGGGTTGTGTGGGAGTGAAAACAGGGTTCACGAAAAAAGCGGGGCGCTGCCTGGTCTCCGCTGCCCAGCGGGACGGGGCTCTGCTGGTGGCGGTGACGCTGCACGCCCCCGATGATTGGAACGACCATGCCCTGCTGCTGGATTACGGGTTTTCCCAGGTGCGCACGGTCTCCCTCGACGAAGAGATTCCCTCCCTGTCGCTGCCGGTAGTGGGATCAGAGGCAGAATCCGTCTCCGTTAGCTGCAGCGGAGAGGGAACATCCGTTGCCCTGGGCCCGCAGGATGTGCTGGAGCGCCGCGTGTATGGCCCCGCATTTTTGTACGCTCCCATCCATCTGGGCGATTGCGTAGGGCAAGTGCGCTGGTATGTGGGGGATCGGTGTGTGGCCCAGAAGGACTTGACGGCCCAGGAAGAGGCGCCCCTCTCTTCCGAAAAAGACGTGTGAGAAAGGCGAGTGACCTATGGAAGAAAAAAGCCGCATTCAAAAAATATTGGCTGCCAGCGGGGTGGCTTCCCGACGCAAGGCAGAGGAACTGCTTTCTCAAGGCAGGGTGACGGTAAACGGCCGTGTGGCCCATGTGGGCGACAGCGCCATCCCGGACAAAGACCGGCTTGCTGTGGACGGCCAGCCGGTGGTAACGGGCGGAAAGAAGATCTATCTGGCCCTGCACAAGCCCCGGGGGTTTGTCACCACCCTGCACGATGAGCGGGGACGCCGGTGTGTGGCCCAGCTGGTAGAGGATGTGGGAGAGCGGGTCTATCCGGTGGGCCGTTTGGACAAGGACTCGGAGGGATTGCTGCTCCTTACCAACGACGGGGAATTTGCCAACCGGGTAGCCCACCCGAAACGGCATGTGGCCAAAACCTACCGGGTCACAGTACGTCCTTCCGTCACAGAAGAGCAGCTCAATCAAATCAGCACCGGGATTGTGATTGAAGGCCGCCGGACGGCCCCTGCAAAAGTCCGGGTTCTGCAGCAGGAGCTGGGGCGGGTTCTGCTGGAAATTGTCTTGTACGAGGGAAGGAACCGGGAGATCCGGAAAATGTGTCAGGCTTTGGGATTGGAAGTGGCCAGGCTCAAACGCATTGCCGTGGGACCGGTTCGTCTGGGCATGCTGCCCCAGGGCAAGTACAGAGAGCTGACGAAAGAGGAACTGCGGGCACTGACCGCGGAAGTGAAGAAAGGGGAGAAGTCGTATGATTCAGGTGAAGCCCATGGAAAATCGGGAAGAAGAGAATCGTCTGCTGGCAGAGGCAGACGCCGCTGAGGAGAGCCGCGTGCTTCTGATGGAGGACCGGGGGGAGAAAGTGGGCTATGTGGTGGTCCGGTTAGAAGGCAGCACGCTGCACCTGCACAAACTCCAGGCCTTCGGGTACGACGGCTCTGAGAGACCCCAGGGGGAGACGCTGTTTATTTTGGACACCCTTATGCGCTCTGCCGCCTCCTATGGGGAGAACAACGGCGCCGATTGGATTATCACAGATTTCCCCGACTTTTATGATTTTTTCCGAGCTCGGGGCTTTACGATAGAGGACGGTTTTGCCTCCACGCCCATGAGCACCATTGTCCGCTATGAAGGATAAAGGAAACCGTCCTTGGGGCATGTTTGCCAGGGCCTTTCTTAAGAATCTGTGAAATTGGCCGAAATGAGTTGCATTGCGTTTCGGGGAATGGTAAAATACTAGGATAGAATAGCCAAGTATTGTTCGCACTTGCAAAGAACAGGGGGACATGGTATGCTCCGCAGCATGACGGGATACGGCCGTGGGGAACGCACCCTAGGAGGCCGTCACATCGTTTTTGAAATAAAGTCAGTCAATCACAAATATTTTGAATGCAACGCCCGCATTACGCGGGGGTACCTTTTTTTAGAGGACAAGCTGAAAGCCTATGTGCAAAGCAAGATTTCTCGGGGCAAGGTAGATGTCTTTCTGCAGATTGAAACCTTGGAGGAGACCGACGTGCAGGTGCTGGTCAACCACTCCCTGGCTTCCGCCTATGTACAAGCTTTTCAAGAGCTGAAGGAACGCTATGGCCTGGCAGACGAGGTGTCTCTGCCTCTTTTGTCCAAATACACCGATATTTTTTCCGTGCACAAGGCTCCCGAAGACGAAGAGGCTGTGTGGGAGTCGGTGCGGCAGGTGGCCGACGAGGCCATTGCCTCTTTCCTGCGGATGCGGGAGACAGAAGGGGCTCGCCTGAAGGAGGACATTTTGGAAAAAGCAGAGGCCATTGTCTCTCTGGTGGAGCAGGTGGAACAGATCACCCCAGAAACGGTTGATGCATACCGGGAACGGCTGCGGACCAAAATCGAGGAACTCTTGGAGGACAACCGGTTCGACGAGCAGCGTCTGCTTACAGAGGTGGCTATTTTTGCCGACAAGGTGGCGGTAGATGAAGAGACCGTCCGGCTGCGCAGCCATTTTCTGCAGCTGCGCAAGCTGCTGGAATCCGATGGGCCCGTGGGAAGAAAAATCGATTTCCTGGTGCAGGAGATGAACCGGGAGGCCAACACTATTGGCTCCAAATCCGTCAATGCGAAAATCGCCTATTTGGTGGTGGATATCAAAGCCTTGATTGAGAAAATCCGGGAACAGGTGCAAAATGTGGAATAGGCAGGTGGAGCAATGAAATTGGTAAATATCGGCTTTGGCAACCTGGTGTCTGCAGACAAAGTGGTGGCAGTGGTAAGCCCCGACTCCGCGCCCATCAAGCGGATGGTGCAGGAGGCAAAAGAGCAGGGCGTCTTGATCGACGCCACCTTTGGGCGCCGGACAAAAGCCGTGTTGATTATGGACAGCGACAATGTGGTTCTTTCCGCCATTTCCCCGGAGACCGTGGCCGGGCGGTTTAACGACAGGGAGGAGCCGGCCGCAGAAGGAGGAGAACGTCATGGCTAAAGGATTATTGCTGGTGATTTCCGCGCCCTCCGGCGGCGGAAAGGGCACCATTCTCAAAGAGCTTTTCGCTCAGGAGGAAAATTTGCGCCTGTCTGTTTCTGCCACAACCCGGCAGCCCCGCCCCGGAGAGGAGAACGGCAAGCAGTATTTCTTTCTTTCCCGAGAGGAGTTCGAAACAAAAATCCAGACCGGTCAGATGCTGGAATACGCCGAATATGTGGGCAACTATTACGGGACGCCCCGGGAACCGGTGGAACGCTGGATGGACCAGGGCAGAGACGTGGTTTTGGAGATTGAGGTCAAAGGCGGCGCCCAGGTGAAAAAACTCATGCCGGAATGCGTCTCCATTTTTATTCTTCCCCCCTCCATGCAGGTTCTGGAAAAACGCCTGCGGGGCCGGGGAACGGAAGAGGAAGCCGCCATTCAACAGCGGCTTGCCAAGGCGCGGGAGGAAATCCCTCACGCGAAAGAGTACGACTATGTGGTCTTTAACGACCGCCTGGAGGACGCTGTAAGCGACCTGCGGGCGATCATTCACGGGGAAAAACTGAAGTTTTCCCGCAATACAGATTCAATTGAAAGGGTGCTGGAACATGCTTAAACCGTCTGCTAACATTATCACCGTCCCTCACAAGAGCTACTACTCCTTGGTGATTGCCGTGGCCAAACGTGCCCGGCAGATTGCCGAAAAAGCGGAAAAAGAGGGGACCATCCTGATGGACAAGCCTGTGGACATGGCTGTGCAGGACTTCGTCCAGGGAAAATACCGCATTCTTGAGCCGGAGATGATTACGGAAGAGGATGCATAACGCTCCTTTTGCCCAAGTGGCCGTGGAGAACACGGCCTACCACTTTGACAAACTGTTTACCTACAGGATTCCCTCCGCCTTGCGGGGCAAAGTGCAGCCCGGTATGCGCGTCAGTGTCCCGTTTGGCACGGGCAATCGGCTGCGGGTGGGCCTTGTGTTTGCCCTGACCCAGGAGGGGGGAGAGAAGGTAAAAGACCTTCACAGCCTGCTGGACCCTGAGCCTGCGCTGGATGCGTCCATGGTGGAGTTGGCCCGGTGGATGAGTGAGCGATATTACTGCACGTTGTTTGAGGCCACTAAAGGGATGATTCCCACAGGCTACCACCTGCGGCTGAAAAAACAGGTTGCCCTGTGCCCCGGCTTTACAGATTTTGACCGGCAGAATTACACAGACGCCCAGTGGTGTGTGATCCAAGCTCTGCAGAGAGCCAAGCAGCCCCTTCCCTTGGAAAAGGTATGTGAGGTTTCCGGCTTGGAGGAAAAATCTCCGGAGTTTTCGGATTTGCTGGAACGCGGTGTGGTGCAACCTGTGCACACGGCGGCCAGCCGTGTGGGAGATGCCGCTGCCAGAAGACTTCGTCCGGTGGCCGGGTTTTCCGGCAAGCTCACTCCGCGCCAACAAGAGGTGTTCCGCACGCTCCAGGATGCGGGGGAAGCTTCAGAAAAGGAGCTCTGCTACTTTACAGGGGCTTCCGCCGGTGTGGTCCGGGCCCTGCTGGACAAAGGTGCCGTGGAGGCCTTTACCTATGAAGTCTATCGCCGTCCCGCTTTCTTTGACGAGGAGGTATCCCTTTCCGAAGAGATGGCCCTTTCCCCGGAGCAGGAGCAGGTTTTTGCCTCTCTTCGCAGGGAGTGTGAGGACCCGGCAGGATTCCACTGTGCGCTGCTGTACGGGGTGACCGGCAGTGGGAAAACCGCCGTCTTTCTCAAGCTGGCGCAAGCCGTCCGGGACCAGGGGAAAGGCGTTATCGTCATGGTGCCGGAAATTTCCCTGACAGGCCAGGCTATCCGGCAGTTTCGCCGGTGGTTTGGGGATTCTGTGGCAGTGTTTCACAGCGGCCTTTCCCTGGGAGAGCGGCTGGACGAGTGGAAGCGCGTCAAACGAGGGGAAGCCTCCGTCGTGGTGGGCACCCGCTCCGCTGTTTTTGCCCCTGTGGCCCACTTGGGCTTGATCGTGGTGGACGAGGAGCAGGAGCACACCTATAAGTCGGAGACCAGCCCCCGGTACGATGCCAGAGAGGTGGCCCGCTACCGCTGCGGCCAGGAGGGGGCTTTTTGCCTGCTCTCCTCCGCCACCCCCTCTGTGGAGTATTTTCGCATGGCCCAGGAGGGAAAAATCGGTTTTCATAAGCTGAAAGCCCGGTTTGGCGACGCGCAGCTTCCCCAGGTGCAGGTTGTGGACCGAAACCAGGAGGGGGTGAGAGACGGGGGCAATTTCGGCCCTGTCCTGGCAGGCGCCCTGCAGGAGAATTTCCGGTTGGGCCGCCAATCTATCCTTCTTCTGAACCGGCGGGGCTATCACACCTTTGCCTCCTGCCAAAATTGCCACGAGGTGGTGGTCTGTCCCCATTGCAGCATCTCCCTCACGTATCACAGCGCCAATGGGAGGCTTCTGTGCCATTACTGCGGTTATTCGGTGCCTTTTTCACACCGCTGCCCTTCCTGCGGGAAGGAAGCGGTCACCTTTCGGGGAACGGGCACCCAAAGGGCGGAGGCGGAGCTGCGGGAACTGCTGCCGGAAGCCCGGGTGCTGCGGCTGGACACCGATGCGGTGGGGGCCAAATACGCCCTGGAAAAAAAGCTGGATCAATTTGCCCGAGGGGAATATGACGTGATGGTCGGCACCCAAATGGTGGCCAAAGGGCTGAACTTTGAAAATGTCACGCTGGTGGGAGTGCTCTCTGCAGACCAAGCTCTATACAGCGATGATTTTCGCAGCAACGAGCGGACGTTTGACCTGCTCACCCAAGTTGTGGGCCGGGCTGGCAGAGGACGGTTTCCTGGCACAGCCATTGTGCAGACCTATGTTCCGGAGAACCCGGTGCTGCATCTGGCAGCCCGGCAGGACTACGAGGCCTTTTACCAACAGGAGCTCCTGTTTCGCCGCGCCATGCTGTATCCCCCCTTTGTAGATCTACTGGTGATCGGGTTTGTGGGAGAAAAGGAACCGTTGGTGCGGGAGAGTGCGGAGACCTTTTTGCGCAGGCTGGGAGAGCTGGCCCGGGAGAAGTACAGTGAACTGCCTCTGCGGGTTCTGCGGCCCTCTCCGGCGGCCGTGGCAAAAGTCAACAATAAATACCGCTACAAGCTCTTGATTAAGTGCCGCAATTCTTCCGCCCTGCGCACCATGATTGCCCAGCTTTTGCGGGAATTTGCAGGGCTGCGGCGGTATCATGCTGTGACGGCGTACGCCGATCCCAATCCCTATCGGATTTTGTAAAGAAAGGAAATGCAACATGGCAATTCGGAATATTGTGAAATTTGGCGATGAGGTTTTGGAAAAAGAGTGCAGAAAAGTGGAGAAATTCGACGCCAAACTGCACCAGCTGCTGGAGGACATGAAAGAGACGCTGGCTGACGCCAATGGGGCTGGTCTGGCTGCTCCCCAGGTGGGTATTCTCCGTCAGGTCTGTGTGGTGGATGTGGGAGAAGGCCCCATAGAGCTGGTCAACCCGGAAATCATCGCCACCGAAGGGGAACAGAATGGGGCAGAGGGCTGCCTCTCCTATCCGGGAGAATACGGCTTGGTGAAGCGTCCTATGAAGGTGACTGTCCGCGCCCAGGACCGAAACGGAAACTGGTTTGAGAAAACCGGCGAGGGATTGTGCGCCCGGGCTTTCTGCCATGAGATCGACCATCTGCACGGGATTTTGTTCACCTCCCATGTGAGCCGTATGCTGACTCGGGAAGAACTGGAAAACGGGATGGATGACGAGGACTGAGAACATGCGCGTTGTATTTATGGGAACCCCTGATTTTGCGGTCCCTTCCTTACAAATATTGCTGGACCACGGGTATGAGGTCTGCGCGGTGTACACCCAGCCGGACAAGCCCAAGGGCCGGGGCCACAAGCTGCAGCCTCCCCCTGTAAAGGAGCTTGCTTTGCAGCACCAAATTCCCGTCTTCCAGCCTGCCACCTTGCGCAAGGAAGAGGTGCAGGCGGAAATTCGGTCCTGGAATCCGGACGTGATTGTGGTAGTGGCCTACGGCAAACTGCTGCCCAAGGCCGTGCTGGACGCTCCCAAACTGGGCTGTGTCAATGTGCACGGCTCCCTGCTGCCCCAGTATCGGGGCGCTGCACCCATTCAGTGGACTGTGCTCAACGGGGACAAAGTGGCCGGCGTTACCACCATGTTTATGGCAGAGGGCATGGATACGGGGGACATGCTTCTGAAGGCGGAGACGCCGGTGGGAGAGGAAGAGACCTCTGGACAGCTGTTTGACCGGCTCAAAGACCTGGGGGCGGATCTGCTTTTGGAAACCCTCCAGGGGCTGGAGGCGGGAACGCTCACCTCTGTTCCTCAGGACGAGGCTCAGGCCACCCGAGCGCCTATGCTCTCCAAGGAGCTCTCCCAGGTCGATTGGACTAAGTCCGCTCAGCAAGTCCATGACCTGATCCGGGGATTGAACCCCTGGCCCTCTGCGGTTTCCTATCTAGATGGGAGAAAGCTGAAACTGCACGCTTCCCGGGTGCGCGAGGGGAGCGGCGAGGCTGGCAAGGCCTTCGCGCAGGATGGCGCATTGTGGGTATATTGCGGGCAAGGAGCTCTGGAGCTGACAGAGATCCAAACAGAAAACGGCAAGCGCATGGACGGCAAAAGCTACTTGCTGGGTCATCCGCTGCAAGAGGGTTCCCACTTTGGAGGACCGGAAAACGGATGATACAGGGAGAGGCCGCCTTGTGTTTAAAAGCGGGGCGATCCCCCATGGCAGGGAATGGCACGTGGTGGTGGAATGGCCGTACCCTTTGTGGCCTGTCTGACGTCGGCCAGCGCCCCGCTGAGCCTCCTACCAGAGCAAGATGACAAGCCTTTTGTGGAAACATTGCTTTTTGAAATTGCACGATCTAGAGAAGGAGCGTTGCCCATGTTTCAAAAGAAAGAGGATCGTTTCCTGGTAAAAAGCAGGGAAGGGTTTCAAGGCGGAGATTTAGTGGTCCTGGTGGATAAGCAGACCGGTGTCAACTACGTGTCTTTTGTGGGACTGGGCGCCGCTACCTTTACCCCTCTGGTAGACCGGGACGGCAAACCTCTGACAGATTCCCTGCCTCTAGAAAACTTGTAACCCAAGGAAAAGAATGCTATGAAAAACAACGCACGACACACCGCCTACCAAGCGCTGCTGCACATGGCGGAAAACGAGGGCTATTCCCATATTGTCATCGACAAGGCGCTGCGTGAGGCCGGGCTGGACAGCCGGGACGCAGGCCTTGCCTCCACACTCTTTTACGGGGTGTTGGAAAAAAGGCTGCCCTTGGAATACTTTCTGCGGGGCTGTCTGCAGGATCCCAAGAAAAAAGTGGATCCGGCGGTGTGGGTGCTGCTCCAGTGTGCGGCGTATCAAATCCTCTACTTGGACCGGGTGCCCGACTCCGCCGCCGTGAACGAGGCGGTGCAGGAGGCAAAGACCATTAAAAAAGGCGCCTACACAGGTTTGGTCAACGGAGTTCTCCGCAGCCTGTGCCGGAAAAAGCCGGAGTTGTCCCTGCCGGAAGGGGATTCCCTGTGGGCTCTGAGCCTTCGGTATTCCATTCCGGAAGAGTTGATTGCCCTTTGGCAGCGGTCTTACGGCCGTGCACTCACCGGCAAACTGCTGGCCTATTTCCAGCTGCGGCCGGTGGTGTACGTGCGCAGGAACCCCTTGCGCGCCACGGAGGAGGACTTGTCCCAAAAGCTGCTGGAAGAGGGGTTCGTACTGCGACCGCTGGTTAACCCGGTGGGGGCTGCCATTCTGGACGGGGAGGGATCCCCCGCCGGGTTGGCTAGTTTTCAAGAGGGACTTTTCCATGTGCAGGACCTTTCCGCCCAGCTTGCCTGCCAGCTGTTGGAACCCAGGCCGGGGCAGCGGTTGGCCGACTGCTGCGCCGCCCCGGGAGGAAAGACCTTTACCCTGGCGGAGATGCTGGAAAACACAGGAGTTGTCTATTCCTTTGACTTGTACAAAGGCCGCGTGCGATTGATCCGCCAAGGTGCGGAGCGCTTGGGACTTTCCTGTGTGGAGGCTCAGCTCCACGACGGCACGCTTCCCTACGAAAACCTGCCGCCCTTGGATGGGGTGCTGTGCGATGTGCCCTGCTCTGGGTATGGAGTGATTCGCCGCAAGCCGGAAATTCGCTATAAACCCGTATCATCCACCAGGGAACTGCCCAAACTCCAATATACCATCTTGGAACATGGCGCCGCTCTGGTGCGGCCGGGAGGACTTTTGGTTTACTCCACCTGCACGTTGCATCCTGCGGAAAACGGGGAAGTGGCAGAGCGGTTTTTGCAGGAGCATCCGGAGTTCGAACCGGCGCCGTTCCAACTTCCGGAGATACAGCGCTGTGTAGAGGAACCTCTCCATACGCTGACCTTGTTCCCCTTTTCCGGGGGGTCCGACGGATTTTACGTGGCCAGGTTCCGCAGAAAGGAAGAGCTATGAAGGAAGACGCTGTAACGCCATGGGAAGCATGGGATATTAAATCGAAAACTCTGAAAGAGCTGCAAGAGGAGTTTGCGCAAAAGGGCCTTCCTAAATTCCGGGCTCTGCAAGTCTTCCGCTGGCTTCATCGAGGCGTGGGAGATTTCTCCCAGATGACAGACCTGTCTAAGGACCTGCGCCAGGATTTGGCCCAGAGCTACCGCATTGTAACGGCCGAGGTGGCCCAAAAGCGGGTTTCCAAGGACGGCACGGTCAAGTATTTGTTCCGGCTTTTTGACGAGGAGTATGTGGAGTCTGTGCTCATGCACTATAAATATGGAACTTCCATTTGCATTTCCACCCAGGTTGGGTGTAAAATGAACTGTAGTTTTTGCGCTACGGGGAAGAGTGGGTTTTCCCGCAACTTGGCCGCCTCAGAGATTTTGTCCCAGGTGCAGGCGGCTTCCCAAGACGCAGGGGTGCGCATCTCCCACATTGTGCTCATGGGTATGGGGGAGCCCCTGGACAACTACGAAAATGTCCTGCGCTTTTTGGAGCTGGTCACCTCTCCGGAGGGGCTGCAGATCGGCATGCGGCATATCTCCCTGTCCACCTGTGGAATCGTGGACAAAATCTACGATCTGGCAGATCGAAAATACCAGCTCACCCTTTCTGTGTCCCTGCACGCCCCCAACGACGCGATCCGTTCCCGCACCATGCCGATTAACAATCGTTGGAACATAGGGGAATTGCTGCAGGCGTGCAAGTACTACGGGGCGAAAACAGGGCGGCGCATCTCCTTTGAGTATGCGCTGATCCAGGGGGTCAACGACACAGACGCGTGCGCTTTGGAACTGGCGGGAAGGTTAAAAGGCATTTTGGCCCATGTGAATTTGATTCCCGTAAACGATGTGACGGGTACAGGGTACCGGAAGAGCAGAATAGAGCAGCAAAAACGGTTTGTCTCCCTGTTGGAGTCCCGAGGGATACCAGCTACGGTGAGACGAACCTTAGGTTCTGATATAGAGGCTTCCTGCGGGCAGCTGCGGCGTAAAGTTGAAGGAGGGAACGACCATGAGAGTTGATTTTGAAACCGATGTGGGCGCAGTCCGAAGTGCCAATCAGGACAGCTGCGAGTGCGGGATCTTTGACTCCGGCGAGGCGTGGGCCATTGTTTGCGATGGCATGGGAGGCGCTAAGGGAGGCAATGTGGCCAGCTCTATTGCGGCAAAAACCATTCGGGAAGAGCTGGAAGCAGGGTTTGACAGCTCTCTCAGCCAGCCCAATGTGAAAAATCTGCTGATCAACGCTGTGCGCCGGGCCAACGACGCGGTGCACCAGGCGGCCAGCCAGACGCCGGATCTGCAAGGAATGGGCACTACGGCTGTGGTGCTGCTGGCGGCCCAGGGAGTTCTACATGTGGTTCATGTGGGAGACAGCCGGGCCTATTTGCGGCACCAGGGCGTCCTAAGCCAGATCACCATGGATCACTCCTATGTACAGGATCTTGTAAACTTTGGGCAGATTACTCCGGAGGAGGCTCGCGTCCACCCCAAGCGGAACATCATCACCCGGGTTTTGGGGGTTCACGAGCAAGTCCAGTGCGATTACGGCCTGTGGGACTTGGAGCCTGGGGACATCGCTCTGGCCTGCTCCGACGGATTGAGCAACTATATGGACGAAGCGCAAATGGAACAGTATTTGGAACAGTATGGGGAAGACGGAAAAGTTTTGTCCCAGGAGTTGATCCGCTTTGCTGTGGAAAGCGGCGGGTCGGACAATATTACGGTTGCGGTCATTTCGGACATTTGAACTGGGAGAATTCTAGAGAAAGGTTTGGTAACTGTTTATGGATAAATTCATCGGAAAGCGCCTGGATGGCCGGTACGAGATCCACGAGCTGATCGGTGTAGGCGGCATGGCCTATGTGTACAAAGCCTACGATCGGGTAGAGGACCGCTGGGTGGCCATCAAGATTCTCAAGGAAGAGTTTTCCAACAACAGCGATTTCCTCCGCCGTTTCCGCAACGAGTCCAAGGCTATTGCCGTGCTGTCCCACCCCAATATTGTCAATGTGTACGATGTGAGCTTCGGCGACCAGCTCCAGTATATTGTCATGGAGTACATCGACGGAATCACCCTTAAGGAATACATTGAGCAGGAAGGCGCCATTCGCTGGAACGAAGCGGTGCATTTCACCATGCAAATTTTGATGGCGCTGGAGTGCGCCCATGAAAAGGGAATCATTCACCGGGACATCAAGCCCCAAAACATTATGCTGCTGCAGGACGGCACCATCAAGGTGGCCGACTTTGGCATCGCCCGGTTCCTGCAAAGCGAAACCACGACCATGACCGACAAGGCCATTGGTTCGGTGCACTACATTGCTCCGGAGCAGGCCCGCGGCGACTACATCACCGATAAGGCCGACATCTACTCCGTGGGCGTGATGCTCTATGAGATGCTTACTGGCAAGCTGCCCTTTGTGGCGGACAACGCTGTGTCGGTGGCCTTGATGCAGCTGCAGGCAAAGGCGGTCAAGCCCCGGGAGCTCAATCCCTCCATCCCTCTGGGGCTGGAGCAAATTACCATGAAGGCCATGGAGAAAAATCCCGCGGACCGGTTCCAATCTGCGGGGGAGATGCTGGATGATCTGGATCAATTCCGCCGTAATCCCAACACCGTGTTCCACTATGACTTGCAGTCGGCGGGTGCCCGCTACGACGCGGCCCGCACTATGCAGTCCTATGACTCTTCCCGGCAGGCGCCGGCCTATAACGACGACTATGAATACGAGGAAGAGCTGGTTCGGTCCCGCCGCAGTGCCAAGGGCGCCATGGCGGTCAAAGGCGTGTTGGTGGCGGTCATCATTGTGGGCCTGGCCGTGGCGGCCATTTACTTCCTCAATTGGTGGAACAACCGTCCCACCGAGGAAAACGATCAAATGGAAATGCCGCAGCTGGTGGGGCAGCTCTATGAGGATGTGATCAACAACGAAGAGTATGCCGACTTCCATTTTGAGGTAACAGAAGGTAACGATCCCGAACTGCAGCCGGGAGAGATTATGCACCAGAACCCGGAGGCAGGCATCATGGTTCGCCGGGATGCGGATGTAGAGCTCCTGGTCAACGGCGGTGTGGAAAAGGTCACTGTACCGGATGTGACGAACGACACCTTAGAAGAGGCGCAGACGGCTCTGGAAAACGTCGGGCTGCACAGCAAAGTGGAAAATGTGGCGGATGATGAGGTGGAAGAAGGTCACGTGATCTCCACCGATCCCCAGGCCAACACAGAGGTAGACGCTGGCTCTACTGTCACCTTGCGGGTGAGCACAGGCCCTGCGGAAACCATGGTCACCGTTCCCTCCGACCTGGTGGGAGATCTGCTGTACAATGTGACGGCCAGGCTGGAAGACGCCGGCTTAAGCGTAGGGAATATTACTCGGGATGATTCCAGCACAGAGCCTGCAGACACGGTCATCAGCACCAACCCGGCAGGGGGCTCCGAAGTGTCCGAGGGTACCTCTGTGGACATTGTGGTGAGCTCCGGCGCCAATTCCCCCAAAGTGCTGACGTACAGTGTGCCCTTGCCCAGCGGGGTCAACGAGGACGTCTCCCTGACCGTGTACCGCAACGGAACCCAGGTGGATTCCCAGATTGTCAACCCCTCCTACAACAACAGCTATAATTTGAGCTTTACCGGTACTTCCGGTACGGAGACGATTGTGGTGGAATTGAACGGCCAGACCTATATGGAGCTGCAGTTTAACTACGACAGCCAGACCACCCAGGTCACCCGCACGTACGATTTCCAAACGTCGGAAGGCAGTGAAAGCAGCGAATCCTCTGGCAGTGAAAGTTCGCAGGAGACACCTTCCGGCGAAGGGGAGAATAGCTCTTCCGACGAGGAGGGCGTCCAGTGAGTGAGAGCAGGCATTTGGAAGGATTGGTGCGCAAAGGGATCGGCGGGTTTTATACGGTGGAAACCCCAGAGGGTATATACACCTGCACTGCCCGCGGAAAATTCCGCAAGGCGCGCATCTCTCCCTATGCGGGAGACCGGGTGAGAATTCTGGGAGAGGAAGACGGCACCGGCGCCTTGGAGGAGATTCTTCCCCGAAAGAACTTTCTGGTGCGCCCCCCCATTGCCAACATCGACCAGCTGTTTATTGTCACCTCTCTCCGGGACCCCTCTCCAGACCCGCTGATTTTGGATAAAACCATTGCGGCAGCCGAACTGGAGCAGATCGCTCCGGTTTTGGTCCTGACAAAAACCGATTTGGACGACGCTTCCTCTTTGCAGGAAATCTACAGCGTGGCCGGCATCCCTTGTTTTGCAGTGTCTTCCGTGACGGGAGAGGGGGTAGATCAAGTGGGAGCGCTTTTAGAGGGGAGCATCTCTGCTTTCACCGGCAATTCCGGGGTGGGAAAGTCCACCTTGCTCAACGCTTTGTTTCCCGACTTACAGCTCAAAACAGGGGAGATCAGTCAAAAACTGGGGCGCGGCAGGCACACCACTCGCGAGGTGGAACTGTACAAACTGGAGGGTGGCGGCTATGTGGCTGACACGCCGGGCTTTTCCACCTTTGACATTGAGCGCTACCGCATGACCGACAAAGAGAAGTTGGCTTTCGGCTTTCGGGAATTCGCCCCCTACTTGGGCGCGTGTCAGTTCTCCTCCTGCTCCCACACCTGCGAAAAGGGCTGCGCGGTGCTGCAGGCGGTAGAAGAGGGGAAAATCCCCCGTTCCCGCCACGAAAGCTATTGTGCAATGTATCAAGAGGTAAAGGATGTCAAGCAATGGCAGCAAAAAAGCAAACGTGTATGATATTAGGGGCTGCTCCCATTGAGGACAGCAAAATTTTCCAGGAATTTCCCCCGGAGGATCACTACGTGATCTGCGCAGATGCAGGGTACGAAACCGCGGCTCAATACGGCATTGTGCCGGATCTGATTGTGGGCGATTTTGACTCTGCCAAGGAACTGCCTCCCCAAGGGCAGAAGGTGGCGCGGCTTCCGGTGGAAAAAGACGTTACAGACACCATGTACGCCGCCATGCGGGGATTGACCAAGGGCTTCCGCAGCTTTGTGCTGCTGGGATGTCTGGGGGGCGCTCGGTTTGACCACTCCTTGGCAAACTTGGAGGTGCTCCAGTTTCTTCTGGCCCATGGAGGCCACGGCGTCATGGCGGACAACCATACGAAGATCTTTTTAATTCGTGACAGCCGCCTCCGTCTTACGGAGATGAAGGGAGCAACCCTGTCCGTGTTCCCTTACGGCGTTCCCAGTTGTATGGTGTCTTACGAGGGGCTGCAATATCCCCTCACCCATCGCAACCTGACCTCTGGCGGCGTTCTCATGGGTGTGAGCAACCGCATTGTGGCCGACACGGCGGAAATCCTGGTCCATGAAGGTACGGCCCTGGTGGTTGTCTACCAGGAGTGAGCAGGAACACTTTTCTCCCTTTTGGATATACTGGAAGAGAACGAGAAAAACGGCAAAGGGGGAATGGCTGGTGGCCTTTACAAAGAGGTGCCGCTGCGCCTGTCTTCGAGACTACCAAGGCAGGTGCCTGTGCGCGGTATGTTTCGGGCTTGGCATGTCCCTTTCCTGTTTTTGCCCCATTGGGCTGACCCTCTTTTTCTGCGCGGTGATTTTAGTGGCCCTGGGGATTTCGTTACTACGCCATGAAAACGGGAGGCAATCGGGATGAAAGTGGTCGTGGTGGAAAAACGGAAAGGGTTTGTGGCATTTCTGCTTCGCAGATGGTGTGGAATGAAAAAAGTGGAGGCGGCCTAACCAGGTCCTCATCCAACATAAACAGGGAATGGGGCGGAGGAGTGTTCTCTTCCGTCCCTCTTTTTGTGTCCTTGTCCCAGGTTAACGTTCACCACTTGCCCAGGGAGGGACCTGCACGAGGGAAGGCAGAGCGTCTCTTCTAAAAAAGCAAAAGGGGCCGTTGCTTTGCACAACAGCCCCTTTTTAGCTCCATTCTGACAATGAACGGACATTTTCTTTTTCTTTACTGCTCCATGGAAAAGACAACCTTTCCGTGAGCATCGGTTAGGCAAGCGGAAAAACCACAGGTGGCCAGGTCCGCATCCAACTGCGCCCGCTGGGCGTCTTTTTCCCACACAAACTGCAAGCGGCTCCCTTGGGCCTGTACAGAAATGGCGGCGTCTTCTGCAAACACCGGGAAGGAGGCGCGGGCCTGTAAAAGCGCCAATTGATTTTGTACCACAGGCTGCTGCAATCCACGGGCCATGTCCTCTTTCGAGAGGTTGGTCCGGTTGATCTCCTTGTGTCCGCCGGCTCCGGCCCGCTTCATGGCGGCGTAGTCGTTCTTCCCGGCGAACAGGTCCAGGTACCACACCTGCGGTTTGCCCGGCATGAACAGCTGCAAGGCTCTGGCAAGCAGCATGCGCCGGTCGTCCTCGCCCAAGGCGCTGTAATAGGTGGCGTTCACCTGGTAGTAGACGTTTTTGGCGCCGTGCAAGTCTTTTACGAAACCGCCCCGGCTCACTAGAGTGTCAATGAGCCCCTGGATGCGCTCTTCCGGCAGCAGTCCTTTCAGATCCAGCAGGGGAATGCCGTCGTGGCAGCCCAGCATGTTTACGGTCTTCATGCCGCTGTCCACAATCTCCTTGGCCCAGGCAGCCAGCGTCTCTCCGGATTTCTGTTCCAAAGCGTCCAGCACCAGACCTGGCAGGAAGAAGTCATACACCATGTATCCCTTTTGGGCGATGGTCCGGTAGGTGCCCTCTTGGTAGCTGGCGTGAATTTCCGGCAGCAATGCCACGCCATAAGGCTGTGCCATTTGGGCGATCTGCTCCAAAAAGTTCCAGGTACCTGGGTCATTGAGGAAGTTTTTGGCGCCAACCTCCTTAGGCGCATAGGCGAAGGCGTCCAACCGGACGATTTTCGCGCCATAGGCTGCCAGCGTGGCTAAAGTCTGCCGATAAAAGTCCAGCACCTGGGGGGATTGGATATTTACGTCCATTTGGCCCAGATAGTGCTTTTTGCCCGTCTCGTCCACATCCACCTGTTGGTAGAAGGTGTTCCAATAGGGCCGCTTGGTGCCGTCGGCAAATTCCACCACCAACACCGGCAGGCCTGGTTTGCGGAAGAACATGTCCTGGATATATTCCTGCCGGGGCACGAGCACCCCTTCTTCATTTACATTGCCGCAGCCTGCCCAGAACTTGTTCCAATCTATAAAGAAGTCCTTATAGGCGGACGCATCGCCTTTTTCCAACAAGTCCTGAAACTGCGGGGATTGCACCGAAAGGTGGTTCAGAATAAAGTCCAGCTTAACATCGATCCCCAGAGCCTGCAGGTCCTGCAGGTCCTCTTTTTTTGCCAGGCTTTCTTCAAGGCCGTAGTCGATCACAGAAAAGCCCCGGTCCAAGTCTGTGTGAAACAAACTGGGCAAAATGTAAAAGGAGGAGAAAGCGCCCCGTACCGCGTCCTCTCGGAGGAACTCTACTGCGTCGGCGAGGGTGCCTCCCAAACTGTCGGGATAGGCGTTGAGCATGGGACCCCAATTCGATTTGTTCATGGTATCACCTGCCTGCAGCCATTTGCTGCTTGTATTGTTCGTAGTTTAGCAGTTCGCAGGATTTGGAGACAATCACCTGGGCATAGGGGGCTCGGGCCTCCAATTTCTGCTGCTCCAATTCCAACACCATGGTGATGAAGGCCGTATCTGCGTTGGCGTCTCTGCCGCGGGCAAGGCGGTACTCTCGGGTTTCCGCTGGAGTGCTGGAAAGGAGAATGGGGACGTCCACACCGTCAAATTTACCGGAGTTGCCGTGAGTCCACTCCAGCACTACTACGGAGATCTTGGAAAAATCCTTCTCCTCATACCACAGGGCCGTGTCATCCCGTCCCATGCGCTTGAGCCAGATCTTTTCCTGCCCCTCTTTAAACTGGCGGAGCACCTGTTCTATCTGCTCGTATTCCTGTTCCTGTTCCGTCCCCAGGTATTGGAAGAGTTCCTCCCGTCCTGCTTTCTGGTAGGCGGCCAGCCAGGGGTACTCTGCGCACTGAGCCGGATCCGGATCCAGGTCCTTCTGCTGCAGTTCTTTCAAAAGGGCGGCGCGTTCCGGCGTGTAGACGCCTTCCCGCACCATGCCGCGCACACCTCCCAGCCGGAAAATCCGCGTCCGTTCTGCGTCATTTAGCTCCGGAAAGCGCCTGGGATAGTTGTCGCCCGACAGGGTGAAAGCGCCCACACCCAGCTGATTGAGGTAGTAGGTGAGCAAAGCGGAAACACAGGTTTTTCCTACGCCGCTGCCACCGGAAACCGAAAGCACTGCTTTGGAACAGGGGTTGTTTTCCAGGGCCTGCACCAGCAGGGGCAGAGCGGCCCGAAATGCCACTTTGCCCTTGGCAATGGACTGGGGGCCAATCCAAACTTTGTCTCCCGGCATATCCCCCTGGGGAATATCCGGAGGAACTTGGGGAGGCTGCCAAGTCTCCAGGGCTTGCTGCAGCCGTTTCACAGGGTGATCCATCATGTACCATTCCTCCTTTGTGGGTGC
>ERZ1643250.957-NODE-957-length-27463-cov-4.975044_pt1 | contig 27463 bp, 25 predicted proteins | sample MGYA00579262_ERZ1643250 | MGnify/ENA primary metagenome ERZ1643250 (study PRJEB29033, sample SAMEA4952265) | chicken gut metagenome | biome: Broiler Chicken; feature: Gastrointestinal Tract; material: Caecum | place: Ireland | collected 2018 | study: Broiler... | reverse complement strand
CCTTGCCGCTGCGGTTGCAGCCAAGGAGAACGGCGGTGACGACGGCCTCATCCTGGAACGCGACAGCGATGTCGGCGGCATTTTGCAGCAGTGCATCCATGCGGGTTTTGGCCTGCACATCTTCGGCGAGGAACTGACCGGCCCGGAATACGCGGCACGGTTCCATGCGCAGGTGGATGCGCTGGGCATCGAGTATAAATGCGACACCATGGTGCTCAGCATTACCCAGGACCGCGTGGTCACGGCGGTCAATGTCAAGGACGGTATCCTAAACATTCAAGCGGGCGCAATCGTCCTGGCCATGGGTTGCCGTGAGCGCAGCCGCGGTGCAGTCGGCATCGGCGGCACCCGCCCGGCGGGCATCTATACCGCGGGCACGGCCCAGCGCTTTGTCAACATTGAGGGCTATATGCCCGGCAAGAAGGTTGTCATCCTGGGATCGGGCGATATCGGCCTGATCATGGCGCGCCGCATGACGCTGGAGGGCGCCGAGGTTAAGATGGTGCTCGAAGTCATGCCCTACTCGGGCGGCCTCAAGCGCAACATCGTGCAGTGCCTGGACGATTTCGGTATTCCGCTGCGCTTGTCGCACACGGTCGTCGAGGTGCGCGGACGCGAGCGCGTCGAAGGCGTTGTCGTGGCGCAGGTGGACGAGAAGCGTCGGCCAATCCCCGAGACATTTGAATATGTGCCCTGTGACACGCTGCTCCTGTCGGTCGGCCTCATCCCGGAGAACGAGCTGAGCGCTGCGGCCGATATCCCGATCAACCCGGTCACCAACGGCCCCTTTGTCGATCAGTCCATGATGACCCGCTGCGAGGGCATCTTTGCCTGCGGCAATGTCGTACATGTGCATGACCTGGTCGATTTCGTGACCATTGAGAGCCGCCTGGCAGGCCGCGGCGCGGCCAAGTATGCGCTGGGCCAGCGCGTGGATTCCGGCCGTCATCTGGACGTCAAGCCGGGCTTCGGCGTGCGGTATGTCGTGCCCTCAACGGTGGACCCGGCCGCGCTTAGCTACGACGAAAAGTTCTTGTTCCGCGTGAGCGACGTGTTCACCGACATGGAACTCGAGGTCAAGGTGGACGGCGAGGTCGTCTATCACAAGCGCGTGCCGCAGGCCGCACCGGGCGAGATGGAATCGGTGCAGATCACCAAGCAGCTTGCCGAAAAGCTGACCGGCCAGACCGTGGAGATCGGCCTGCGCCCGGCAACGTGATGCCAAAGGAGGGCCCAGAAATATGGAAACAAAGCATATGACCTGTGTTGTCTGCCCGCGCGGCTGTGCGCTGACGGTGACGGTCGAGGACGGCAAGGTCCTGTCGGTCACGGGCAATACCTGCAAGCGCGGCGCGGCCTATGCCGAGGCAGAAATCCTGCATCCGGAGCGCATGCTGACCACGACAGTGACGGTAGACGGCCGTCGCCGCATGTTGGCCGTGCGCACGCGCAGCGCCATCCCGAAGGACAAGATCTTTGACGCGATGCATGTGCTCTATGGCGCGCATGCCGCGGCGCCTGTGCGGATTGGCGACGTCATTGTGCCGGATATCTGCGGGACGGGCGTAGACGTGATCGCGTCGGAAAATCTGGCGTAACGAGAACAAGAACTGACCCGCCGCGAGACCACAAGCAGTAAATCCAAAGAGGCGGAGAGGGAGAACGTTTTCATGTCGAGTCGAAATATACGAGAGGCACTTGCGGCGCACCCTATCATTGCAGCGGTGCACTCTTTTGAGGACGCGGCCATCGCCGCGGAATCGCCGTGTGCGGTGGTTTTCCTGCTGGGCGGCAAGCTGTTTGACATCAAGCAGATGACAGAACGCCTGCGGCAGCGGGGAAAGACCGTCTTTGTGCACCTGGACCTCGCAGAAGGAATCGCGCGCGACGCCAACGGCGTGCAGATCTTGGCCGAGATCGTGCGGCCGGACGGCGTCATCACGACCAAAAATAATCTGGTGCGCGTCATCCGTGAGTATGGTATGCTGGCGGCCCTGCGCTGCTTTATCATGGATGGACAGTCCTATCACAAGGCGGTACAGGTCAGCGGCAACGCGTCGCCGGACTTTATTGAGCTCATGCCCGGCATCCTGCCGCAGAGCCTTATTGCCGAATTCTGCCGGGAGACCGGCGCGGCGGTCGTCGCGGGCGGACTGGTGCGCAGCGCCGTGGACGCCAATCAGGCCTTTGCCGCCGGCGCGCAGGGAATTTCGACCTCCGATCGCTCCCTCTGGACGCTTCCAATTGGCGCGGGCAATGGAACCCGCGGCGCGATTTGAAAGGAAGCAGACGGTATGGCAAAGAAGATTTTGAGCCTGGCCCATCGTGGCTTTTCGGGCTACTATCCAGAGAATACCCGCGTGGCGTTTGAGGCCGCAGTGGAAAAGACCAACTGCGACGGCTTTGAGAGCGACGTCCATTTTTCCAAGGACGGTCAGCTCGTCATCATCCATGACCCGGTCCTGGACCGTACGTCCAATGGCACGGGATATGTCAAGGACTACACCTACGAGGAGCTCAAGCAGTTTGACCTGGGTTCCTGGAAGGGGACGGAATTTGCCGGGCAGACCATGATGACGTGGGCGGAGCTGCTGGACTTCTGCAAGCAGACCCACAAGGTATGTAACCTGGAGATCAAGAACTATGAGGTCTTTTATCCGGGCCTGGAGGAGGCGGTCATCCGCGAGATCGAGCGCTTCCAGATGCAGGACCAGGTATTCCTGTCCTCGTTCAACCACATCTCGATGGAGGCCTGCAAGCGCATGGACCCCGAGATCAAGACCGGCCTGCTCTACGATAAGCCGATCAACAACCCGGAATACTATTTCTCGCAGACCATCTCGGATGCCATCCATCCGCGCTGGTGCCTGCTGCAATATCAGCGCCACCTGACCGACGCCTATCATGCGATGGGCAAAGAGGTCAATACCTGGACGGTGAACACCGAGGAGGATGTGCGCGACATGATCGCGCAGGGCGTCGACTGCATTATTTCCAACTATCCGGATATGGCCGGCAAACTCATTGCCGAGCACAATGCAAACCTATAATCTCAGCCGCAAGGCCGCGCCGCAGTGCGCGGCTTTTTGCGTTCGGTATAAAAGTTAGGGGAAACAAGATGGATTTTACAAAAAAACGCCTGTTTTTGTTTGACATTGATGGTACACTGGCGGTCGGGGACAGCCTGTTGCCCGGCGCGCGCGCCCTGCTGGACGCGATCGCGGCGCGGGGCGGCGTTAGCCTGTTCATCACCAACAATTCTACGCGCAGCCAGATGGACTATGTCCGCCGCTTCCAACGGGTATTTGGGCTGGAGACGACCGCAGATCAGTTTGTGACTGCTTCGGTTGTGGCGGCGCAGGCGCTCCGGGCACGGTATGGCGCGCAGACCATCTATGCACAGGGCACGGATTCCTTTGTGCGCGAACTGCGCACTTTTGGCTTACAGGTCACGACCGAGGCCGCCGCCCAGCCGGCCTGCGTGGTGGTCGGATATGACAGCGAACTGACCTACGAAAAGCTCTGCCGCACGGCGGAGATCTTGCAGCGCACAGGGGCGCCGTTCTACGGCACCAACCCGGACCTGCGCTGCCCGGCGCCCTTTGGGTTTATCCCCGATTGCGGCGCGATCTGCGGCATGCTGGCGGCAACGGTCGGCCGGGAGCCGGTCTATCTCGGCAAGCCGTCGGCGCGTGTGGTGGAGGCCTGCCTGGCCCAGACCGGCTGCACGCCGGACGAGACGCTCGTTGTGGGCGACCGGCTGTATACTGATATCGCCTGCGGCTTACACGCAGGCGTGGACACCTGCCTGTTTTTGACCGGCGAGGCCCGGATGGAAGACCTGGAGGCCACGCCGTTCCCGCCGGGCGCGGTGCTGGACGGCCCGGATGTGCTTTTGCACAGGCTGGAGGCGTGAGGGCGGCGGATTTACAAAGTTTTTGCAAAAACCTGACAGCTTATTGGTCGAAAGTGACGGGACGTATATGCTACAATAGCATTGCTGCAAAACGGAAGGCGACGTCCTGCCACAAATATTTGGGAGGGTAAATATTACAAGAAAAGGTTTTCATAGAAACATAACTTGGTCGAACTGCCATAAAAACTCAAAAATCAAGTTTTTTTGCAAAAGTATCATTGGCAAATTGCACAAAGATTTTGAATAAAATTCATAAAAGTCGATGAAATGTCATTTTGCCCAAAAATGTTTGCGCAGAACGATTGCGTTTTGACGGTGCACGTGGTATCATGTGCAATGTAGACAGTTCCCAATTCGTAAAAAGTTGTTTGTTGTTTAAATTTCATAACCGTACGCCTCTGGACCTCATCACGCCGCGGCGTCGGCTGTAGTCTCTCAAGAGACCATCGGAAAACTAAATAACGTACAGCTTTCTCGAACCTGCGAGTTGGCACCGTATGGGTCCTTCCCCATATGGATCACTTTTGGAGGTGAAAGAAACTTGGTACTCATCACAGCACATTCGGGCTGCGACGGTACGCCAGACAATTCCTTGGAATTTGTCCGCCACGCCCTGCAGACGAATGCCGATGCGCTGGAAGTTGATGTACGGAAAACAGAAAACGGCGTCCTTGCGATTTCCCATGATCCGATCGCCGCAGACCAGGATGCACCCACTTTGCAGGCGGTGTTCTCTTTGGTCGCGCCCACGGAGAAGAAAATCAATTGTGATCTCAAGGAACCGGATTTGGAGGAAGCTGTAATAGGTCTTGCCAGAGAGCAGGGTTTGTTACAGCGTCTTATTTTTTCCGGGACTGTTAGCTTAGAGCGCATCCAGAAGGACGAATCCCTGAGAAAGGATGTGTGCATCTACATCAATATCGAGGAATTGATGCCCGGCCTATATGATCGCCTAGCGGAAGGCGCGCAGCTGACCGCGGACGACATGCATCAGGCGGCAAGCCTGTGCAAGCAGTACGGCCTTGCGGTGATCAATGTTTATGAAAAACTTTGCACCCCGGAGTTTTTACACATCATGCAGCAACACGGCATCAAGGTTTCCGCCTGGACGGTCAATGACCCGGCCCGCGCCGCCGCGCTTGCGGCAGAGGCGGCGACCGTAAACATTACGAGCCGTGCGCCGGAAACCGTGCGCCAGGCGGTCGCTGCGCGCTGAAAACCGGCCGGCGGCCAGACGGGCAAAGCCCAGTCCGGCCGAGCCGGAGATAAAAGAGAATAAGAAGAGTAGGTGATCGAAAAGTATGTTTAAGTATCTGAACCCCAAACGATTCTACTTTGCGGTCGGAAAAAAGAAATTCTGGGAATTTATCGTGCTTGCGGTATTCATCCTGTTTTTCTACGGCCCGCTGCTCAACATGATCATGATGGCATTCGCCAATGAGTACGAGCCGCCGCATTTGCTGGCAACCGAATGGGGCACGTACTGGTGGGACTTCATTTTCCAGCAGCAAAGCCTGAAATCCTCCATGGTCCAGTCTTTCCTGGTTGCAATCATTACCACGGTCTGTTCCATGGTCATCTGTATCCCGGCGGCGTTCTCGCTGGCACGCTTTAAATATCCGGGCAGAAAGCTTTTCATGTTGTCCTTCCTTTTGACCAACGCCTTCCCGAAGATCGGTATCTTCATCTCCATCGGCGTTCTGTTCTATAAGTATAACCTGATGGGTACGCTGGCAGGCGTCGTTATCATCCACATGATTACCACCATGATGTTCATGGTATGGCTGCCCTCCTCGGCCTTCCGCACGGTGCATCCGCAGCAGGAAGAGGCGGCGCGCGACGTGGGCGCAGGCCCGATCCGCACCTTCTTCAAGGTCACGCTGCCGATGGCGATGCCCGGCATCGCCGTTGCAACGCTGTACACCTTCCTCGGCTCCATGGAAGAGGCACAGGGCACCCTGCTCGTCGGCATGGGCCGCATCACGACCATGCCGGTCGAGATGTACGGTATCATCATGGACTATCCCGGCCAGGCAGGCGCAGTCTTTGGCGTATTGCTGATGATCCCGTCGGCGGTCCTGATTTTCCTGATGCGTAAGTATATCGGCCCGGAAGCAATTGCGGGCGGCTTCAAGATGAAATAACCGAGTTATGTTGGAGGATTAGACGTATATGACCGAAAGAAAAATCAAGCTGCAGCTGAAAGATATGACCAAAAAGTACGACAACGGCGACGGTGTCGAACATATCAACCTGGATATTTACGAGGGTGAGATTGTCTCCTTCCTTGGCCCCTCTGGCTGCGGCAAAACGACCATCCTGCGCGCCATCGGCGGCTTCCATGACGTGACGAGCGGCGACATCACCATTGACGGACAGAGCATCGTCGGCCTGCCGCCTGAGAAGCGTCCGACCGCAATGGTATTCCAGAGCTACAACCTGTGGCCCCATATGACGGTTTATGAGAATCTGGCGTTCGGCCTCAAGCTGCGCAAGATGCCCAAGAGCCAGATTGACTCCGAAATCCAGGCCCATCTAAAGCTGGTTTCCATGTCTGGCAGCGAAAAGAAATATCCGAGCCAGCTCTCCGGCGGCCAGCAGCAGCGTATTGCGATTGCGCGTTCGCTTTTGCTCAAGCCCTCTCTGCTGCTTCTGGACGAGCCGTTCTCGGCGCTGGACGCCAAGATCCGTCACCAGATGCGTGAAGAGCTGAAAAAGATCCAGTCCGACCTGGGTATCACGGTCGTCTTCGTTACGCACGACCAGGAGGAAGCCATGTCGCTTTCTCACAGAATCGTTGTCATGAATAAGGGCAAGTTCGAGCAGGTCGGCACGCCCACAGAGATCTATGACAACCCCCATTCGAAGTACGTTGCATCCTTCATCGGCGAGATGAACTTCATCCAGGATGGAGAGAAGACCATCGCAGTCCGACCGGAGAATGTTAATGTAATTGTAGGTGGCAGTGGCATGATTAACGGCAAGGTGAGAACCATCATGGTCCTCGGACACTACGTATCTGTTAACGTGCAGTGCGGCGACGATGTCATCAAGTGCTTCGTTAACCGCGATATTTCAGACCAGCTGGAAGTAGGCGATTCGGTCGGTTTGAACTTCGAAAAGTACCACACATTTACTGAATAAGAGGAAAGAGAGGAAGAGACTCCTATGAAAACTAAGAGATTGTTGGCTGTTTTGACGGCTTCTGCGCTGTTGGCAACCATGCTGGCTGGCTGCGGCGGCGATGACGCTTCTTCGAATGCAGATAACGGCGGCGAGACCGCTGAAGCCGTAAAGGACGTCCAGGTCTGGGCAACCGGTTCGGATAACGTCCGCCAAGTATTTGAGGAGCTGGTTGAGGACTTCAATACGAATTCCGAGTATGCAGGCACCTATGAGGCAAACCTGAACTTCATCCTGTCCGGTACCGGCGGCGGCACCCTGGCAGACCAGCTGGTTGCGGCATACCGTGCTGGCCAGACCGAGAGCGAATTTGACGTGTCCGACCTGGGCGATGATGACCTGACGAAGATTCTGTCCCTGACTGATGAGAATGTTCTGCAGGATCTGGATATGTCGCTCATTCCGAATGCTGAGGGCATCACGGCAGAGCCGGTCGCAGCAAAGGGCAAGATCCAGCCGTACCGCGGCACCACCGTCATCCTGGCTTACAACTCTGACACTGTTCCGGAAGATGAAGTCCCGACGACCATGGACGAACTCGTCGAGTGGATCAAGGCGCATCCGGGCCGTTTTGCCTACAACACCCCGGGTACCGGCGGCGCGGGCGACTCCTTTGTTCGTACAGCGATCTATAACTTCATCGACGATCCCTCTGCACTGATGAGCGACGACCCGAAGTGGGAAGAGCAGTGGGACGAGGGCTTTGCATTCCTCAAGGACCTGCATCCGTACATGTATAAGTCGGGCGATACCGTCGTTTACCCGAACAAGAACCAGGGCACCCTGGATCTGCTGACCCAGGGCGAGATCGACATGTGCCCGAACTGGGCGGACATGGTTCTGTCTCAGCGTAAGGCTGGCACCGTGCCGGAAAACATTAAGATTGCAACGATTGAGCCGTCCTTTACTGGTTCCGTACAGGGCATCGGCATTCCGTCCTTCAGCGGCAACGTACCGGGCGCACATGCATTCATCAACTATATCCTCTCTCCGGAAGCACAGACCATCCTGGTTCAGGATATGGCTGCGATCCCGCTGAAGACCGACGGCGTCGATCTGACTGGCGCAGAGGAACTGATGGACATGGATGTCTCGAACTTCCGCACCCAGGCTCTGGGCGATCTGGTCACCGACCTGAACGCACGTTGGGATGAGGAGATCGGTACACTCGGTTAACGCCTACAAATCTTGTGTCCGAGGTAATGAGTATGAATAAATCAAAATCTACTAAAAGAATGCTCATCGGGTATGGCCTGGTTTTGCCGGCCTTCCTGGTAGTCATGTTCACTGTTGCTTACCCAATCGTATCCTCCGTCATCATGAGCTTTCAGGATGGCGAGACGGGTGGATTCACACTGGCAAACTATACCTACTTCTTTACAACAGAGTCGCAGCTCAAGAACATCCTGTTTACGCTGTACGTTGTTATCGTGACGGTCGTGCTGGCCCTGGTCATTGCATACTTGCTGGCGCTGTATCTGCGCTTTGTCAAGTCCCCGATCTCGAAGGCGATCGGTACGCTGTACCTGCTGCCCCGTTTCATCCCGGGCCTGGTTGCAGTTTACGCAATGATCACGATCATTCGCGACACCGGCGTTATCAACCGTATCGCGCTGCTGCTGTTCAACTACGACTTTAAGCCCGCTATGATGTATCACGCCAGCGGCCTGGTTATTATGAACCTGTGGTTCAATATCCCGTTCGCAGCGCTGATGATTACGGCTGGCCTGGGCGCTATCCCGGACTCGGTCATTGAGTCGGCCCGCGACGTTGGCGCAAGCCGTATGCGCGTGTTCCGCTCGATGATCCTGCCCCTGTCGGCGAAGGACGTCGTCGTGGCCGGTACGTTCGTCTTCATGACCAACGTCGGCTCGTTCACCACCCCGTACCTCATCGGCGGCAACAGCCCCAAGATGCTCGGTATCGCCCTGTACGACCAGTTCAACCGCTATCTGGATTACAACCGGTCGGCAGCGTTGTCGGTCATCATGTTCCTCATCTGTTCGGTTTCTGCGGCCGTATATATCTATACGAACCTGAAAGAACGAGAGTGGGAATAATCCATCCAATAAAAGAGGAGAGCCATGCGGCTCTCCTTTTTTTGTGCGGCTATTTTTCAGGGGCGTAATAGGAGGGAAGGGCGAAAGCGGCTGGGACAAAATTTTGTCAGTTTGCCCCGCGCGGGATCAGAAATAATCCTTCCATCGGGCCGCACATGGGTGTATGATAGAAACGGAAATCCAAGCTGCCAGGAGGCGACAAAATTTATGGAAATTTTACTGCAAAAAGAATTTATCTTCCATCCGGAAGACGACCGCACCAACCGGATCGTGCCCTTTGAGACGACACGCGCGTATGACCATCTGGAATTTGTGTGCGAATACAGCCCAAAGACCATCTCTGACCCCGAACTTGTGTCGCGCGAGGTGCAAAAGGGCATTGAGAAGAGCGGATGGAGCGGCCGCAAGCTGTTTCCGACCGACATGGACGAATGCAAAGTGCTCATGAATTTTGTGACCTTTTCGCTGGACTATGAAGGCGAATATGTGGGCTGTGCCCATCGGCATGATCCGGAGCAGGTGATCGTCATCTCGGAGCACGGCTCCTCGCGCGGATTTTTCGCACGCCCGGCAGCCAAGGGCAAATGGCGCATTGTACTCAATGTCCAGGCGGCCATTCCAGAGCATGAGCTGACCTATCACTTGACGGTGATCGGCTGTGATAAGCCAGCCTATACCTACCGCCCCTTTGAGATGCACTGCCATACGCTGCACTCGGACGGACGGTTTACTGTGCATGACCTGGCACATGCGGTCAAGGACTATGGCTATGCGGGGTTTGCGCTGACCGATCACAATACGGAATCCGGCCAGGTAGAGCTGACCCCGGAGCTTGCCGCCGAGACCGTTCCCGCCATCCGCGGCATCGAGTGGACGACCTTCTTTGGCCACATGCTGGTGCTGGGCTGCAAGCACTATGTAGACTGGCGTTTTGCGCTGCCCGAGGATATCGATACCTACACCGCACAGATCCGCGAAGCGGGCGGTATCGCGGGCATCGCGCATCCATTCAACATCGGCGCACCCATGTGTGCGGGCTGCCGCTGGGATTTTCAGGTCAAAAACTGGGAGGACATCACATACATCGAGATCTGGTCGCAGGAAGACCCGATGGTGCGCACCAAAAACATCATGGCTATAGAGTGGTGGACCAAATTGCTCAATGAGGGGCATCACATTGCCTGCACGGCCGGGCGCGACTGGCACTTCTACGACTCTGAGCCGGTCATCTTGACCGCGACCTATTTGGGCCTGCCGGATGGCAAGGTCACGGAGGAAAATGCGCTGGATGCGCTCCGTGCCGGCCGAACCTATGTCACCCTAGGCCCCACGATGGAGATTGAGGTCCGTCAGGCCGGTAAGGCGTACGGCCTGGGCGAGACGCTGCCGGCCGGAGAATGTGAGGTGTGTGTCGACGTTGGTGAGACCGAGCGCCGGGAACACTGGGAGCGATGGGGCATCAAGGTGCGCGAGATCGGCCTGACTGGCCCATCCGGCACGCAAAAGTTCCCATATCGCGGTGAGCTGTTCCGCGGCCGCGCCACGGGTGACCGTTGGCTGCGCGTGGAGCTGTATGGCGATAAGAACGGGCAGTACGGCCAGCTCCTCGCGGTTTCCAGCCCGGTCTATTTCGCCTGATCGGACGGCGGATTCGGTAAAAAGTATGGGGATACCCGTTTTGGGGCTTGTAATTTTGCCTCCGCTTGTATATAATGGTAATACTGATGTGTATAGGTAGGAGGTGTTTTACAGATGCTGAACAATTACGGTGAGATTCTTGGAACGCTTGTCCCCATCATTTTGATGGTCGCGATTTTTTATTTCTTGCTCATCCGTCCGCAGCGTAAGCGCGATAAGGCGGAGCGCGATATGAGAAATTCTATCCAGGTCGGTGATGAGATTTCCACCATCGGCGGATTCATCGGCAAGGTCGTAAGCATGAAGGACGAGACGCTTGTGATTGAGACTTCTGCAGACCGCACCAAGCTCAAGCTGTATCGCTGGGCAATCCGCGGCAAGGAAGCGGCCCCGGTGGATAAGATCGAAGAGCCCAAGGAATAACCACGCCGCCCGCCGAATAACTTGATAGCAAAGTTCATTGGGCGGGAGGGACCACGTTATGAAAAAAAACGAATCCGGGCCGGCTGCGGCGGCTGTGCTGGGCGCGGCCGTGCTGGCGGGCTTTGTGCTCACGCTGGCGCTGATGGCGGCCTGCGCGCTGGCCGTCCTGATGGGCGCGCTGGACGCAGGGCAGATTGCCCTGTGGGCCGATCTATGCCTGGCGGTCGGAAGCCTGTGCGCGGCCTTCCTCGCCGCCCGGCGCGCGTCTTCCTGGCAGCCCTTGTGGGGGCTTGCCGCGGGCGGCCTGTTGTTTATCCTGCTGGCGGTCCTGAGTTTTTTATGGTTTGGCGAGCCGGCGCAGCCCACGCGCCTGCTGATAAACGCATTGCTGGCCATCGTCTGCGCGGCGGTGGGCGGCGCGCTCGGCGCCCGGCGGCGCCGGCGCAAAAGACGCAAAAAATAACAGATTTTACAAACGGGAGGTACGTATCATGACCCATATCAAGACCCTGACTTCCGCAACCCTCAAGCAGACTGCGGCCCATGGCGGCTGCGGCGAGTGCCAGACTTCTTGCCAGTCTGCCTGCAAGACTTCTTGCACCGTTGCAAACCAGAAGTGCGAGCACAGCAAGTAATTTCTGAACAGGGAAAACCCAAGCTGCGGGGCGTGCCGGACGGTACGCCTCGCTGTTTTGTGTCAAACAGAAAGAAAACGGAGATCCTTCCGTCAACCAAGATCAATGGAGGAATCAGCGATGATCCATCGTTTTACAAAAAAAGGCCTCAATTTCCTGCTGGATGTCAACAGCGGTGCCGTGCACTTGCTGGATGACGTGTCCTATGCGGTTTCCGGCCTGATCGATGAGCAGATGACCGAGGCCTGCCCGGACACCATCGTCCAGGCGCTGCCGCAGTACGACGCAGCGGCCGTGCGCGAGGCCTATGCAGAGCTGTATGCGCTCAAGCAGAGCGGCCAGCTCTTTGCAGACGACGACTACATCGATGTGTCCAAATACATCCCGACCGGCGCACCGGTCAAGGCGCTTTGCCTGCACGTCGCGCATGACTGCAACCTCAGATGCCAGTACTGCTTTGCTTCGACCGGCGACTTTGGCACCGGCCGCAAGATCATGCCGTTTGAGGTAGCCAAGAAGGCCATCGACTTCGTGGTCGCGCGTTCGGGCGCACGCCACAACATTGAGGTCGATTTCTTCGGCGGCGAGCCGCTCATGGCTTGGGATACGGTCACCAAGACCATCGACTATGCACGTTCGCTCGAGCAGACGCATAACAAGAAGTTCCGTTTCACCATCACGACCAACGGCCTGCTGCTCGACGACGACAAGATCGATTACATCAACGCCAACATGGATAATGTTGTCCTGTCCCTGGACGGCCGCCCGGAGGTCAACGACGCCATGCGCAAGACGGTCGCGGGCACGGGCAGCTATGATATCATCGTACCCAAGTTCAAAAAGCTGGTCGAGAAGCGTGATCCGGCGCTCGACTACTATGCGCGCGGTACCTTTACGGGCAAGAACCTGGACTTTGCGGAGGACGTTGTACACATTGCGGACGCGGGCTTTGACCGCCTGTCGGTCGAGCCGGTCGCGGCAGAGGACGGCTGCGGATATGAGCTGACCGAGGCCGATCTGGACAAGATCTACGCCGAATACGACCGCTTGACCGATATCATGGAGGAGCGCCGCAAGAACGGAAAGCCTTTCCTATTTTTCCACTTCATGGTGGACCTGCAGCAGGGACCGTGCGTAGTCAAGCGCCTGCGCGGCTGCGGCGCGGGCTATGAGTATGTCGCAGTCACCCCGGAGGGGGACATCTACCCCTGTCACCAGTTCGTCGGCAACGAGCAGTTCAAGCAGGGTTCGGTCCTGGACGGCTCCTTTGACCTGGATATCGCGCATAAGTTCGCGTCTATGAATATCTATACGCGCGAGAAGTGTGGCGATTGCTGGGCCAAGTTCTACTGTTCGGGCGGCTGCTCGGCAGCCAACCACAACTTCAGCCACGACCTCAACGTGCCTTATGAGATGGGATGCAAGATGGAGCGTAAGCGCCTGGAATGTGCAATCTATCTCAAAGCGCGTGAAGCAGTTGGAGAAGATTTGTAAATCCAAACGAATTTGTGCGTTCTGCTCAAAATAACGTTGCAATTTTTGGATAGTTTGGCATATAATAAAAATGGATTCCCAAAAAATTTGCAGCGACAGCGCTGCTTGAAAGGCAGAATATAAGAGTATGGCGCATAAGATCCGCGTTGCGTGCCTCGGTACGAGCGATCGTCTTTCCCGTGCCGTGGACGCGCTGTTACATCAAAATATTATCCCGGCAGAGAACATTTTCCTGTCCAAGACAGACGGCGAACTCATTGAGCGGTTCACGGCCAGCGGCTGTAAGCTCCTGGCGGACGACATGAACGCCATCATCAAGGGGGAGGTTGTCCTGGTCGTTGCACCGGCCTCCGAGATGGCGGCGGTGCTCGCTCCGGTATGCGGCTGCACCGCCGGGCGCTACCTCATCGCGATCAGCGACAAGGTGAGCGTCGAGGAGATTGCAGAGCGTGTTGTCAAAGGCACCCAGATCATGGCGGTCAACGCCGTGAAGGGGGAGGACGGCATTCTGCGCGGCACGGTCCAATACAGCAAGGGCTTTGCAGCGTATATGAAGCCGCCCTGCGAGGATATCGTCCGCGCGCTGGTGTCCGAGCTGACCATCTGCTAAGCGAACAAACAGGCATATTGAAAACGAGCTGAGAATACCTTATCTCATGGGGACGTACCAATAGGAGGGACAGACCATGAAACGACAAAGGGTTCTCAGCTTTCTTTCGCTCCGGGTGTTGTGGGACACACCGCACCTGGTGTTTTTGACGGCGATGCTGCTGTGCGGGGCGCTGGCCGGCAGTTGTACGGGGTTGCGCAGCGGGCATAGTGAAGGGGCGCTGCTGGAGCAATTGGCCGGGCAGATGGTGGCCCAGGCACAGGTAGGGGACGGGGCAGTCGGGGTGCTGGCTGGCAAGGCGCTCGTTGGGGCGCTTGGATGGCAGGCGGCTGCGATCCTGTGCGGGATGCTGCGCGGCCATAGCCTATGGCTGTCCGGCCTGTGCGCGGCACGTGGCTTCCTCTTGGCCTTCTCAGCGGGCGCTTTCTTGAGCACCATGCAGTGGGAGGGGCTGCTTCTGGCACTGGTGACCGGCGGGGTCAGTGCGATCGTGACCGTACCCTGTTTGATCTTGACGGCATCTGCGTGCTTCCTGGCCGGGCAGGAGGCGCCGCGGCGCCATGGCGGCTACTGGTATGCCTTGGCGCGGTATCGGGGCGCGGTGCTGCTGTGCACGGCTATGGCACTTGGCGGCGGCCTTGTGCGTGTGCCGATGCTGTTTTTGGCGGCACGGCTGGGCTTATAATCCCTGGGAAAATTTTTGCAAAAATAATTGAAAAAAGTCTTGACGAAGGACGATATATGCGCTATAATAAATATCGTCGCTGAGAGAAATGCTCTGTGCGGCGCGATAAAAATTGATATGTATGGAGAGTTGGCTGAGTGGTCGAAGGCGCACGACTGGAAATCGTGTGTGCGGTAATCCCGTACCCAGGGTTCAAATCCCTGACTCTCCGCCATTAAAGTCCTAGAATCTAACGATTCTGGGACTTTTTCTTGTTTTAAGGACAAGAGTGTTAAAACATCAATTGCACCGAAATTGCACCGAGTGCAAAGTTACTATAATTGCGTGAAGTCCTAGTTAAATGGCCTAGTTCTAGGGATTTTTTGTCTCTAGGATAAAGATCAAAAGAAGTATGCCGCGCGCACGAGCAGGCTCAAGACCTAATAAAATGAATGAACATTATTCATTGACATTTTAAAGGAAGGTGTTATAATAATTGGTGGAAAGGAGGATTCGGTTCCACGGTTCGCAAAGATGTTTGTCAGGACGATGAGTGATTGATATTCACTCATTGATTTTTTGACAGGTCTATGCTATCATAGCAGGAAAGGAGGCGGAACCATGCGTATTACGAAGGAACCGGAGGAACGCAAACAAGAGATATTTGACATTGCGTTAAAATTATTTGGCGAAAAAGGCTATGAAAAGACGACAATTGCGGATATTGCGAAGGCGATCGGTGTGGCACAGGGATTGTGTTATCGCTATTTTCCATCTAAGGAAGTGTTGTTTGACAGTGCCATCGATCAGTATGCCGACATACTGGTGGCTCAATTTGCTGACTTGGCAGAAAATAGCAAGCTCCCGCTGAAAGAATTCATGGAAAAGATGCCGGCCACTGTGGAAGACCAGAATACAAAATATTACGCAGCTTTCCATGGCCCACAAAATAAGAAATTCCACAATCAGCTTTCGCTCAAAACTTGTGAGAAGTTAGTCCCTGTTGTGGAAAAGCTTTTGTTGAAGGCGCAGAAGAATGGAGAAATCCATCTGGAAGACCCGTCAACAGCTGCAAGGTTCTGCGTCTATGGACAACTGGGGATTCTTCTGGAAGACGGTATGGATCAGCAGGAAAAGGCAGAGCGGATTCGGACGTTTCTCATTTACGCGCTGCATCTTTGAAATATCCCCTACTGCGCTGTGTGCGGTAGGGGCCTTTGAAAGCATTTAAAATGAATGATGTTCATTCATAAAACGGCAAGTGTAAGAGAAGCTTCGATTCGCATGGAACACAGTTTATCTCAAAGAAAGGAACGAGTACGATGTCAACGAATATTGATTTTATCGGCGGCAATACAAAACGCTGCCTTATGGCAATGGCGCTGCCGATGCTTGCAGCCATGTTTCTCAATATGATGTACAATCTGGTGGATAGCCTCTGGATCGGCAATTTGTTGGGAGAAACTGCTTATGCTGCGCTGACAAACTCCACGCCCATTATCTTGATTTTAACTTCGGTTGCGATGGGGGCGACAAACGGGGTATCAATTTTGCTCGCACAAGCGATTGGGGCAAAGGACGCAAGGCGGACAGAAAGCTTGATCGCCACTTCTTTCTGGATTGCCGTTATCTTTTCCGTTTCTGTGACGGTTGTGTTGGAGCTGCTGCTTCCTGGCGTTTTGTATGCCCTAAATACCCCGCCTGAGACATACGATATGGCATACAGTTATCTATCCATTTATGTGCTGGGATACCTTGCAGTTTACTTGTATTGTTATTTTGCTGCCGTTTTGCGCAGCTTCGGAAATTCGATGTTCCAGGCGATAGCCATGCTGGCGGCGACAATCTTGAATGCGGTTCTCGACCCGATTTTCATCCGATTGATTGGATTCAATGGCGCTGCGATTGCGACCCTGCTCTCAGAAACTATTTGCCTCCTGTTTATGCTGGTCTATCTCAAAAAGAAGAAATGGTTCACATTCCAGATTTTCGAGTTCAATCCGTCCGATATCCTTCTGCTGATTCAGAAAGCGGTACCCTCGATTGTCCAGCAAAGCATTCCTGCGATCAGTACGACCTTTCTCACGGCGCTCGTTAGCACCTATGGTGTAACCGCCATTGCGGCCTACGGGGTGACAGGAAAACTGGAGATTCTTGTCTTTTATCCGGCAATGGCGCTGAACATGGTTTTGACGACTATCGTTGGCCAGTGCGCTGGCGGAAAGAGATATGACCGCGCCGAAGATTATGTGAAATGCGCCTTGAGATATGGATGCGTGCTGCTTGTTGTACTCTCGGCACTGGTGATCGGCTTTGCAGGACAACTTTCCGGCCTATTTGTCAAGAGCAGCGATGTGGCGGCCATTGTTGAAACTTATTTTCGGATCGTCAGTGTTGGCTACATCCTCAATACCGTTACAAACTGCTGCTTGGGATTGCTCAACGGAATGGGAAACCCTGCCAAGAGCATGGGCCTGATGCTTTTTTATTACATCGCAGTCCGTATACCGCTGGCCTATCTGTTTTCCCATCTGGGTTTTGGGCTGAATGGTATTTGGTGTGCAGTATGGATAAGCCATATAGCAGCCAGCGCCGCGGCGGTACTTGCAGGCAGACATCTGCTCCGGCGGCAGGCGAGCCTTTCTGCTGGGCCAAGATCGGGAAATTCTTGCGGGGAAGAATGATTGCAGAAAAAGGCAAGGGAGCTGCCACAAAGACAGCTCCCTTGAGAAGGAGGATGAAGTGCGGATGAACAAGCATCACACACCCAATGTTTGACAGAGATTTTGCAGGATCACAGCGACGTCTGCACGGGTGGCCGTGCCAGTGGGATCGAAGCAGTTGTTCTCCTTGCCATGCATCAGGCCAGCGGTCTGGATGGCGCGCACAGCGTCCTTGGCGTACTCACTGATGCGGTCGGTGTCGGAGAAGGACGGCAGGCTGTCATCTGTGGTCAGCTGGGCGCCGGTGGCCGTCAGATAATTGTGCAGGATCACAGCGGCCTGCTCACGGGTGAGCATGGCATCGGGCTCGAAGTGCGTGTCGTCCGCGCCCGTGACCAGCTTGTTTTCTACCGCCCAATTGACGTAGGGGCTGTAGTATGCGCTGCTGTCCACGTCCGTAAAGTTGCTGGCAGCGCTGTAATCAGCCGGATCAATGCCGGCCAGACGGCCGAGGACGGTTACGAACATGCCGCGGCTCATGCCCTCGTCGGGAGAGAACATGCCGGGATCGGTGCCCTGGAACAGGCCCTTTTCGGTCACATATGCAGCCGCATCTGCCGCCCAGTGGCCGGTCAGGTCGGTGAAGGAGACGGTGTCGGCCGTGTCCGGTGCGGTGGTGTCCATCGGTGCAGCCGGGGTATCGTCTGCAACAGCCGCTACCGTGACCTCGCCAAAGTCGTCGAAGTCCTTGGCATAGTTGCGGTATACATGGCTGGGCTGATGGCCGGCAGCGCCCTCAAAAGTACCCTTTACCCAGTCGGTCAGCGTGTTCCAGACCTTGACCGTGCCTGCGGTCAGCGTGTACTCGTTGAGTACGGGCACGCTGGATTCGGTGCTGTTGAGATCGGATACGAAGGTGGTCTTGACGCGCACATACTTGGCCTGGCCCATACCGGTCAGATCGATGGTGCCCTTGCCGCTGGTCAGCGCGGCTTCCTTCTCCTCCTTGACGGTCTGGCCGTCGTCCGAGGTCTGGACGGTCGCGGTGATGGAAGCCTTACCGGCGAACGAAGCGTCGTATGCCAGCGAGGTGGGGGCAGCGGTCGCCTCCACCCATTCGGTGGTGTGCGTGCCGGTGGTCTCGATGTTTGCGCTCTCGAAGTCCAGCCAGATCTTCAGGCTGTCAGCCGAAGCACCGGCTTCGGTCGGGTTCTCGCGAACGGCAGTGACCTCGTCCTCGGACAGCTTGGAGGTGTAGAAGCGGACCTGAGAGATGGCGCCCGGCAGCATGGTGTGATACATGCCGCGATTGCGCAGCGTCTGGATGGTGTTCTTAAAGCCCAAGCCAATGTACATCGGCTCGCCGTCCCAGGTCTTGATCGGGACATTCTCAAAGGCGGGCTTGTCTACATGGGCACTGTGGATTTCGTTCTGATAGGAGTCGCCGCCGGTCGCAAAGTCGAAAGCGCTCGTGTACTGGACCCATTGGTCCTTCTTGATGCCAGCGCTTGCGTCGTCGCCGTCGTTCCAGCTGAATTCGCCGTTGTCGTCGAGCAGGCATACGCCGTAGGTCACCTTACCGGTCTCACGCACGGCCATGCGGAACATGTAAGGTGTGCCCCAGCCCAGGCCAATGCCCTTGACCATCAGGGGATTGTGATCGGGGATGGCCCCCTTGCCGTCCAGGTCAACATACTGTTCGGTCAGTTCGGAGACGCCGCCCTTGGTGGTGCCAGCGCTGGGCAGATTTGCCCAGACCATACCGGTCATGGAATCGGTAGGCGTGTAGCCGCCGTTGTCGGGGATCTCGATGTAATCGCGCTTGCCGTCCAGAATCAGGGTCTGGTGGCCCTGGTCGTCGGTGCCGAACTCGGGCTGGCCGTGGATATAGCCGTCGTTGCCGTTGCCCGACTTGTCCTTGACGATGGGCATGCCCTGGATGGAGCCCTCCACGTAGATAGTCTCGGGCTCAGCGTTGCCGATGGTGACTTCGTACTCGCCCGCCTTGTCAAAAATGTAGGCGAACTCTGCGGTCTGGGACTCGCCGGATTCCAAGGAGTATTCCTTGCTGCCCTTGACGACGCCGTTGACCTTGAATTCCGCGGTGCCGGTGCCGGCATCGTTGCCGATGTTGACGACGTCGGCCTTGATGTGCAGGACGTTGCTGTCCATGTCGCTGACCTCGCCGTCGCCCTGCTTGGTGCGGATGTTGGTGTAGTCAAAGGTGGCCGGGCGGTACTCGACTTCGACCGTAGCGGTCTGGTCGGCCAGCGTCAGGGTATGTGTGCCCAGCGACTCCATGCGCAGGGTACCGGTCAGGGTGGCCGACTGGCCGGGGTCGAGCGTCACGATACCGTCTGCAAACTCGTAAAGATAGCGGGCTTCACCGTTGTCCTGGACCGGGATGACTGCGGCGGCCAGGCCCTTGCCGATATTCGTGACGGTTGCAGTGACCGTGACATCGCCATTATAGAGCACACTGTCCGGCGTAATCGAGATATCCGACCAAGCAAGCTGCTGCTTTTCGGTAGCGATCAGGGTCTCGTTCGCCAGGGTGGATTGCTCGCCGGCCGCGGCTGCGCCATAGTTCTTGACGCTCATGACACCGGAACCGGGGACATAGTTAATGTAGAAGAAGTCGCCCTTCTTGTTGTACGTGCGGGCGTCCTGATGGGTCAGATAGACCGTACCGGCGCCGACTGTCGGGTCGGTCGAAACCTCACGGGCATAGGTGTGGGTGTGACCGGAGAGCAGCAAGTCGACCTTGCCGGGCTCGATGACCGAGGGGATGTAGCGCCGGGTGTAGGCGTCAGAGACCGGGTGGTGCATCATGATAATGCGGAAGTCGGCCTGGGTCGCCGCGTCGGTCGCCAGATCGCTCTTGAGCCATGCCATAGCGTCGTCGATGGTCTGGAGCGTTGCGGCATCGGCCTGTTCGCCGGTGGCCTCGGAGTTCATCTGAAACAGGCCCCAGGGATTGCTGTTCATGGTGATGATGTGCAGGCCGCCGTAGTTAAACGAGCTGTCTCCCTCGACCGCAGCGCCATACTCCTCGTCCTGGATGGAGTAGACATAGGTATCAAAGTAGATACCGCCCTGATCATGGTTGCCGCTCGAGTAGACGACCGGGTAAGAGTGGATGAAATCGTTGTCCACCTTGCCCTGGAACCAGAAGCTGAACTGCTCGGCCTGCGCGCCGGTGCCCTCGACCAGATCGCCGCAATGCAGGATGATGTCTGGATCATATTCCTTGACCGCCGCGTCCAGCTCTTCACGGGTGGCGAAGATGTGCGAGTCCGACAGGGAGATCAGGCGGATCTCTGCGGGATTTTCGCTCAGCGTGCGGAAGCTGGCCTTGCAGCTCTCGCCGCCGTCCAGTTTGACCTCATAGTAGTAGCGGGTGCCCGGGGCCAGGCCCTCCAGCTTGTAGTGGAACAGGTTCATTTTTGCGCCCTTGAAGTCTGGGGCGTCGGGATCGGATGCGACCGCGATGGGCTCGCACAGGTTGTTTTCGTCGGTGCCATAGGCGATGGTCGCGCCGACGGGCTGGGTGCTCTCCCAGACCACGACCATGCTGGTCGTCTTGGGCGCGAGCAGATAGGGCCCGTTCTGGAACGCCGCGCCATCATCGGCGGCGAACGAGACCGGCACTGTGGTCGCCAGCAGAACCGCCGCAAGCATCAACGAACAGATGCGTCGGAACAATTTCCTCATACGTTTTTCAAACTCCTTTCTCATGTTTCGGTGGGGTGTGGTTGTGCGATCAGCCTCCTTATTTTATTGGGGTGGTTTTTCACTGACTGGAGAGGAAGGCACAGGGCCTTGGGTGGGGTCCGCGCCGTGCACCTGGCGCACAAAGGTATCGACCAGGCGGGCCCGGTTTTGCCCGGCCCACTCCAAATCATAGGCGATGAGGTTCATGTCCGCCAGAGCGGGCAGGCCGTCTGCGGCGCGCGCCATGCTGTTTGCAGGCAGGCGGCAGCTTTTGGCCTCAATATAGCATTCCTGTCCGCGCGGCGAGGTCATCCAGTCAATAAAGCGTCGGGCATTTGCCTGTTCGTTGCGCGGGCCGCCGCGCACAAGCGCACATGCGCCGATCTCATAGCCGGTGCCGTCGGACGGGACGCATAGCTCGACCGGATAGCCGTCCAGGACGGCGCGCCGCCCGTCGTGATAGAAGACGACGCCCACGGCGAAGTCGCCGTTTTTGACCAGATCGACCGATTCCGAGCTGGCGCGGGTATATTGGCCCACGTTCCGGTCTAGGGCCTGGAAATAGCGCCAGGCAGCTTGCTCGCCGCGCATCTGCACGAGCGTCGCCAGCATGGTGTACGCAGTGCCCGAAGTCTCCGGGGACATGAGGGCGATCTGTCCGGCAAGCGCGGGCGCAAGCAGGTCATCCCAGCACTGCGGCAGTGCTTGCCCTGTGTGGTTAAACCAAGTCTCGTTGCAGGCAAAGCAGATGGCGCCGATATAGATAGGGTCCCAGACGCCGTAGGGATCCAGATAGGCCTCGGGTACATCGGTCAGCTCGGCGCTCTGATAGGGTTCGAGCAGGCCGGCCTTGCGCATCTCGACATAGTTGTCCGCCGAGCCGCCCAGCAGGACCGACGCCTGCGGCGCGTCCTGTTCCTGGGCAAGCCGTGCAGCCATCTCGCCGGCCGGCACATAGATACAGTGTACATCGATCCCGGTATCCATGCGGAACGCGCTGCAATAGAGCGAGGTCTCGCTTTCCGGGAGCGGACTGTATAGGGTCAGCGTGCCGGGCGACGACGTCTGCGGGGCGGGCTGCTCCGCCGTCTTGCTTTCCGGCTGGTCGGATGGCCCGGCCTGCGGCTGGCTGTGCACACAGCCATAAAGCAGGCAGGCAAATGCGGAAAGGGCAAGGAAAATCGCAAGTTTCTTCATATCACACCATCCATTTTGCGTCAAAACGGCGGGCAGGGAACCCCTGCACCTAATACTATAACAGGCCCGAGCGGGTTCGGATACCGAGCGGCATCCGATAAAAATTTCCCACTGGGCCTGCTTTCAGAAAAAAGTTTGAATTTTTACGAGAAAATCGTGTAAGTTTTTTAACCGGCACGGTTGCGGTATTCGCGCGGCGACATGCCGACGTGCTTCTTGAAGAGATAGCTGAAGTAATGCGGCTCCTGGTATCCCACATCGAATGCGATGTCGCTCATGCGCGCGTCGCTCCCCGCGAGCAGTTCCTTGGCCGCCTCCAGACGCACTTCGGTCAGGTATTCCACAAATGTCTGGCCGGTTTCCTGGGAAAAGACCGTGGAGAAATGGTTGGGGCTAAAGCCAACCTCAGCCGCGACCATGTGCAGGGATAGGCCGCTGTCCGCATAATTTGCGCGGATAAACGCCTTGGCGCGCCCGATTTCCGCGCTGTAACGCACATTCTTGTGGCGGTAGCACAGCCGGGTCAGTTGGGTCAGCACCTCGGCGGCATAGGCCTTAGTTCCTTCGAGCGTGGAGGCGCGGGAGAGGACGGCTTGCGGGTCGTCCGGCGGGGCGATGCTGCCCGGCTGCACCTCGGCAGCCAGGCGGGAGGCCGTGACCAGCAGGTCCATCAGGAGGTAGTAGCGATACAGCACGCTTTGCATGTCCTGGGCTGCGGTGTCGCCAAAATAGGTGTCGACGATCTGCGGCACGTCCTCGGGTGCGGCGTGGCGCAGCTTGTCTGCGAGCGAACCGCCCTGCGAAAAGTCGAACTCGGCCTTGGGCGCGGCGGCGAAATCCGTACTGCCGAACACGCCGGATTCTGCGCAGGCGGCAGCTTGCAGCATGGTCTTCTGCGCGGCCTGATAGGAATCGGGCAGGGCGGACAGGCGGGAGACCGGCAGGCCGATGGCGGTCAGCGTGTCCGGACCCAAGACCTTATGGATCTCGTGGCGCAGGTTCTGACAGACCTCATAGGCGTGCTCGCGCACGGCTTCCTCGCTCTCGCCCAAAAGCAGCAGCATCAGCCGGGTGCTGCCGCGGAAAAAGCAAAAGACATCGTCCTGCCCGTCAAAGGTGTGGGAGGCTAGGGCGCGCACCTGCATGCGCGTATCGCGGTCTTTGGGCAGGCGCATCATGCACACAAGATACTGCCGCGCGGTCAGGGCGGCGCCAAAGCGTGCGCCGTGCTCGATGGCCTGGGCGGTAGATATGCCGCCGGACAGCAGCTGGTTGAAAAAGTGTTCGCGCAGGGCGTCTTCCTCTTGCTCACTGCGGCCGCGCTGGGCGGCGCTCAGGTACTGCTGCTGTTCCTGCTCAATGCGCGCGGCGACCTGCTCCAGCGTGGCGATGAGCTGGGTCGAGTCGATGGGCTTGAGCAGGTAGGCGTCCGCGTGCAGCGAGACCGCCTGCTGGGCATACTCGAACTCGTCGTGCCCGCTCAAAAAGATTACGCGCACCCAGGGCATAGCCCGGCGCACGACCCGCGCCAGCTCCAGCCCGTCCAGAAATGGCATCCGGATATCGGTGATGAGGATATCCGGTTTCATTTCCACGATCATCGGCAGCGCCATCTCGCCGTCCGGGGCTTCTCCGGCAAAAAGGAACCGGTCGCTTTCCTTCTCAATGCAGCCGCGGATGCCGTCGCGGATGATATCCTCATCATCCGCAATAAAAACCCGCATCATAAGCCTTCCTCCTTGTCAAACGGCAGACGGAAGCTGACCCGCGTGCCTTTTCGGTATTCGCTCTCCACAGTCAATTCACAGCCGCAGTACAGCCGCAGGCGCTCGGCCACATTGCGCATGCCATACCCGCCAGAGCCTTCGGCGTTAAGCGGGGCCGGACTTTTCAGCGCGCGCCGGACCTCGTCCAGCCGCTCGGGCGTCATGCCCATGCCGTCGTCCTCGACGGCAAAATACATGCTGTCGCCCTCCTGCCGCCCGATGACCCGGATCTGGCTGCGGCCGCGTTTGCGCTTGACGCCATGATAGATCGCATTTTCGACCAGCGGCTGCAAGATGATCTTGAGGATGCGCTGGTGGCTGAGCGCCGGGTCGATGTCGATGGCGTAGCGCATGATGCTGCCGTAGCGCACCGACTGGATCTGCAAATAGTTGGCGACGTGCTGGGTCTCCTTTTCCACCGTGATGAAATCAGCGCCGCGGCTGAGCGAGATGCGCAGGAAACCGGTAAAGGCCATGGTCATGTCGACGACTTCGCGGTTGCGGCCCTCCTCGGCCAGCCAGACAATGGTCTCCAGGGTGTTGTACATGAAATGCGGCGTAATCTGGGCCTGCAAGGCGCGCAGTTCGGCCTTTTTGAGCGTCTTTTCCTGCTCGACCCGTTCCCGGATGAGCGAATCGATCTGCCCGGCCATGGTGTTGAGGTCCAGCGTCAGGCGGCGCAGTTCCTCGATCTCGGCCGGGGGCGCCCGAACGGACAGGTCGCCCGCTGCGATGCGGGTGGCCATCTGTTCCAGGCGCAGGATAGAATTGTGGATAGAGCGGTCGGCTGCGTGCGAGATGTACAGGGCCGACCAGAAGATTGCGCCGAGCAGGGCGGCCAACAGGATGCCGGCCGCCCAAAGGCCGTTTTGCATGCGGGTGTTGAGTTCACCCAGGTGGGTGATCTGGCTTTCGGTGTAGCGGTCGATCATGCTGTCGGTCAGGAGGCCAACGCTGCGGATCTCGCGGTAGAGCGCCTCATTGCGGCTGACCGCCGCGCCCGCGTCCATCTGTTGTTCCAGCTGGTTCATGTATCCGCCGATCGTGCCGGCCGCGCGCAGGGCGGCGCCCAGATACTGGGCCTCGCTGCCGTCGGTGTGGGCGAGGATGGCCTGCAGCCCGTCCTGGGTCTGGGCAAGCAGCGTGCGCTGCCGGCCCTGCTCGAAGGGGATACGGCCGGAGACCACCCGCCAGACCTCGTCGGGCAGCTGCTGGGAGACGACGCCGCGCAGGGCGGAGGCCGCAGAGATGTCGGCGATGACCGCGTCATACCGCACGGTCAGGCCGACGAGCAGGCCGCCAAGCAGCAGGATGGGCAGGGCCATGCCGACGGCGATGCGGACGAAGGCCTGCAAGAGCAGGGCGTGGATGCTGCGCGGGAGATTAGCCTGCTTCACGGGCCGCACCTCCCTCCAGCACGCGGCAGGATACGAATGTGGCCTGCGCGCCCGCCGCAGGCGTCTGGATGGCCTGTTTTGCGGCGGAGACGGCACGTGCGGCCAGCTCGGCGTCGTCCAGCCGGCCGACGACCTGCACCGCGCCGGCGTCAAACAGCGCCATGAGCTCGTCGCCGCCGCCAAAGGCGCAGACGCACACGTCGCGGCCGGGCGTCAGGCCGTGCTCCCGCAGGTAGTCGACCGCGCCCAGCGCCATGGCGTCATTGTGCGCAAAGATATAGCCGATCTCGTCCAGATGGTCTTGCAGCTGGGATAGGATCTCATAGCCGCGCGCCCGCATCCCGTCGCCGCACACGCTGTAGGTGACCGAGAGGCCGGCGCGGGAGAAGGCCAGGCGGCATCCGCGCGCGATCTCGCGGGCGTCCGAGGCGTTGAGCGTGCCGTACAGCTCCAAGATGCCGCGCTGGGGCGGGTGCTCCTGGAGCAGGGTGCGCGCGGCCTGCTCGGCGAGCGTGGCGTAGTCAAAGCCGACATAGCGGGGCGCCAGGCCGCTGTCGGTCCGGCGGAGCGACTTCCCGACGGTGATGAGGGGGATTGCGGCGTCGGCGGCCTCCTGCAGGACGCTGTCCCAGCCGCTCTCGACGATGGGCGTGAAGGCGATGACGTCGGCCTGATAGGCGATGAGGGCGCGGATGGCCTCGATCTGCGCCTCCTGCGTGCGCTCGACCGGCATGGACAGGACGTCGAACCCGCCCTGTTCGGCGGCCTCGATGAGCATGTCCGCCTGCGCCTCCTGGCGGTCGTCCTCGGCGGAGGTGGAGACTATGCCCAGGACGGGCTGCTGCGCGGCGGGCTGGACGGCGCTGGGGCGGGCGAGGGTCAAACATGCGCTCAAGATGCAAATGATAGTAATGGCTGCAATGGATTTCCGCGTGATCATTGGGGTTTTCCTCGAAAAAATGGGATGTGCGTGCGTGGGGATGGAAGTGTAACGTTTACATTATATCACGCGCGGCCAGAAGAACGCAACCGGACAGGTGTTGCCGTGCCGCGGACAATAGGTAGGGCCAGTAAAGCCGGGAAAAAACACCGGGGCAAAAAATGCGCGGGCCAGGCAGGGCTTTTGCACAATATGCATGAAAATAGGAATGAATATTGTGAAAAATGACGAAAAAAAGAAAGTGAAAAATTAACCGATTTACTATCCAGTTTTGGCAGGCTGTGGTATAATAAAGTCAACTGCAAAGGAATATGGAATTTCACAAAGGGCTAGCCCTTTGTGGTCTCACGAACTTTTCCGTGAGACCACAAAACTCTCTAGTCCCTGCGGGAGGGCCTGCCCGGCGCAGAAATTTACCAAAAGGAGGAGACATACATGCAAGCAAAACGATGGCTATCCGGCCTGGTTGCGTGCGCCATGCTCGTGACTATGCTCCCGACGCAGGTATTCGCGCTGGAAAGCGACGCCGCAGACACATGGAGCAAGACGCTGAACGCCGAAGAACTGTATGCGCTGATCCAGGACAAGTTGGATGAGAACGGTTCGATCGGCCTGGCCGACCTGGCAGACAGCGAAGCCGGCACGGATACAAACGACGGCGTGCAGGGCACGCTGACGGCGGTCGCGTTTGACAGCGGGGACAAGATTGAACTGTCCGCCCTGGCAGACGGCGATACATCGTACACGCTGACCTTCACAGACGACGATACGTCGGAACCGGACAGCGGCTTGCCGGCGGAGACGGGCGACATGACCGAGCCGCCGCAGGAGGACGGCCAGCCCGTTGCGCCGGGGGCAACACCGGCGGACGACAGCACCGCCTCCGACACGACCAGCGGGACCGACCCGCCCACAGCGGAGGAACCGTCCGCGCAAGGGCAGGAGGGCACGGTTGACCTGCGCGTGACCACGCAGGAGACCTACGCCACAGAGGCGGAGGCCGACGCCCAGGCGGCCGAACAGGGCAAGGACCCCGAGGCCGACGTGGCCGTGCAGACCGACGAGGCGACCGGCACGGTGCTCGGCGCGCTGCTGACCGTGGACGAGGAACAGGTGGACAAAGTCACCCTGACCTACACCGAGATCGTGGCCAAGGATGATGC
>ERZ1643250.952-NODE-952-length-27558-cov-23.424863_pt1 | contig 27558 bp, 18 predicted proteins | sample MGYA00579262_ERZ1643250 | MGnify/ENA primary metagenome ERZ1643250 (study PRJEB29033, sample SAMEA4952265) | chicken gut metagenome | biome: Broiler Chicken; feature: Gastrointestinal Tract; material: Caecum | place: Ireland | collected 2018 | study: Broiler... | reverse complement strand
CTACTTCCGCCTGTACGACAAGCTCTCCGGCATGACGGGCACCGCCATGACCGAGCAGGAGGAGTTCTCCGAAATCTACAAGCTGGACGTGGTGGAAATCCCCACCAACCGGCCCATGATCCGGGAGGACTGCCCCGACGTGGTCTACAAGACCGAGCAGGCCAAGTACAAGGCCGTCATCGACGACATTGTGGAGCACCACCAGAAGGGCCAGCCCGTGCTGGTGGGCACCATCACCATTGAAAAGAGCGAGCTGCTCTCCAAACTGCTGAAGGCCCGGGGCGTCAAGCACCAGGTGCTCAACGCCAAGTTCCATGAGAAAGAGGCCCAGATCGTGGCCCAGGCCGGCCGCAAGGGCGCCGTGACCATCGCCACCAACATGGCGGGCCGCGGCACCGACATCCTGCTGGGCGGCAACGCGGAGTTTATGGCCAAGGCCGAAATGCGCAAGATGGGCTATGAGGAGGAGATGCTGGCGGAGGCCTCCGCCTACAGCCACACCGAGGACGAGGCCATTTTGGAGGCCCGCAAGACCTTCTCCGAGCTGAACAAGAAGTACAAAGAGGAGATTGCCCCCGAGGCCGAGGAGGTCCGCAAGCTGGGCGGCCTGTACATCATCGGCACCGAGCGCCACGAGTCCCGCCGCATCGACAACCAGCTGCGGGGCCGTGCCGGCCGCCAGGGCGATCCCGGCAAGAGCCGGTTCTACATCTCCCTGGAAGACGACCTGATGCGCCTGTTTGGCGGCGAGCGCCTCCAGGGGCTGATGGACAAATTGAAGATCGACGACGACACCCCCATCGAGGCGGGCATGGTCTCCAACTCCATCGAGAGCGCCCAGCGCAAGGTGGAAAGCCGCAACTTCGCCATCCGCAAGAACGTGCTCCAGTACGACGAGGTGATGAACAGCCAGCGGCAGATTATCTACAGCCAGCGCGACCAGGTGCTCAACGGCGAGAACATGAAGGAGCAAATCCAGAAGATGGTGTACGGCGCCATCGAGCACAACGTGAAGCAGTACCTGCCCGAGAGCGTCCCCCACGAGGAGTGGGATATGATGGGCCTGCGGGAGCACTACATGGGCTGGCTCATCGGGCCGGAGGATTTGCACTTTACCAAATCCGAGATAGAGGACTTGGAGCCCGAGCACGTGGCCACCGAGCTGAAAAACAAGGCCGACGCCATCTACCAGGCCAAAGAGGCGGAGTTCACCTCCCCCATCATGCGGGAGGTGGAGCGGGTGGTGCTGCTGCGCAACGTGGACCAGGAGTGGATGGACCACATCGACGCCATGGAGCAGCTGCAGGACGGCATCCGCCTGCGGGCCTACGCCAACCAGGACCCTGTGGTGGAGTACCGCATCGAGGGCTTTGACATGTTCGACAGCATGATCGCCGCCATCCGGGAGAACACCGCCAAGATGATTCTCACCGTGCGGCTGCGCAAGAAGGAGGAGGCCCCCCAGCGGGAGCAGGTGGCCAAGGAGACTTCTGCGGGGGCTGCCTCCGCCGGGGACAAGACCGTGCAGAAGCAGCCGGTGCACAAGCAGAAGAAGCCCGGCCGCAACGACCCCTGCCCCTGCGGCAGCGGCCTGAAATACAAGAAGTGCTGCGGCCGCAACGAGTGAGCCGCCAAGGAGGGCGTGACGTGAGAAATGGAATGAAACGGGCTGCCCTGGGGCTGGCCGCCGCGGCGCTGTGCCTGGGGCTGATGGGCTGCTCTTTGTCCAGCGGCTTTGCGGACTACGACGTCTCCGGCTACTTCCAGGCGCTGCTGGACAGCTCCTATAAAAACCAGAACGAGAACTACGCCACGGTTGCCGCCACCACCGAGGAGAACGCCCAGCAGAACAACACCACCACCGTGCGCAACGCCGCGGTGAACTTCTGCAACACCTACGGCGTCACCCCCAGCGACGACCAGCTTTCCCAGCTGCAGGAGGTTATGAGCCAGGCCCTGGCCCAGGCCAGCTACACCGTGCAGGACGAGGTGAAGACCGAAACCGGCTACACCTTAGAAATCGTCATTGACCCCATTGTCAATTTCAGCGACATGGGCGACGACATCCGCCAGCTGCGCAACCAGGCCCAGGACGAGGCCACCCAGGCCAACTCCAGCGCCTCCGATGAGGAGGACAGCTACGGCTCTGGGGACAGTTACGACGAGAGCAGCGACGGCGACAGCTATGACAGCTACGATGACTACGGCAGCGATGATTACGGCTATGGCGGCGACAGCAGCGAGGACAGTTCCACCATAGAGGACCAGGATTCCAGCCTGGGCGTGGGTGAGGGCGAGGAGCCGGTGGACGCCAACGAGCTGTTTGTGGACAAGGTGGTGGAGCTGTGCCAAGAGCAGCTTTCCAGCCTGCGCTACAGCGGCGAGACGGTGACCATCACCTTGGACATCCGCCAGACGGAGGAGGGGGAGCTGCAGCTGGACACCAACCAGCTGGACACCATCGACCGCACGGTGCTGCAATTCCAAAGCTAAAGGAAGGGGGCGGAGCAGTCCGCCCTCTTTTGTAAATTTGCCGGGCATACTAAAAAGAGTAAAACGCAAAGGAGATTCCGCGCTATGATGAAAGAAGAAGAGAAGCTGTACACCAAAGAATTGTACGACCTTTCCCACACCGCCGCCGCCCCCCTGCTGGAGGGCACCACCTACCCCTGGGAGGCTTTGCCCCAGATAGGCGCCTTTATCCGGGAGCTGGGGGCCGGCCTCTCCCTGGAGGAGTACGACCATCCCCAGGAGGATGTGTGGATTCACAAGACGGCCAAAATCTACCCCAACAACTTCATCGCGGGCCCCTGCGTCATCGGCGCGGGCACCGAGGTGCGGCCCGGGGCCTTTATCCGGGGCAACGCCTTGGTGGGGGAAAACTGTGTGGTGGGCAACTCCACCGAGCTGAAAAACGTCATCCTCTTTGACAACGTCCAGGTGCCCCACTACAACTATGTGGGGGATTCCATTTTGGGCTACAAGAGCCACATGGGCGCCGGGGCTGTCACCTCCAACGTGAAGCAGGACAAGACCCCCGTGGTGGTCCACGCGGGCTTCCGCCAGCTGGAGACAGGCCTGAAAAAGTTCGGCGCCATGCTGGGCGACCACGTGGAGGTGGGCTGCAACAGCGTGTTGAACCCCGGCACCGTGGTTGGACGGGGCTCCCATGTGTACCCCCTGTCCATGATGCGGGGCTTTTTGCCCAGCGGGATGATTCACAAAAACAGCGGGGAGACAGTCCCCCTGCAGGAGCGGCGGTAAGCCCTTTGGGAAATGAAAGCTTTTTGGGAAAGGGGATGAACCCGTGGACGTGATTTTGGAATTCCTGCAATCGGGGGTGCTGCCCACGGTGCTGCTGATTGTGCGGGCCCTGGTGCCCCTGCTGGCATTGTACGTGGTGTGGCGGTGCTACACCTCCTTTAAAAAGGGCCAGCGCCGCCGGGACCCTGTGATCATGCTGTGGGACGAGGCCTCCGGCACGCGGTTCCCCGTGCTGTATTGGGAGAACTCCATCGGCCGCAGCCGCAGCTGCGACATCTACCTGCCGGACCCCTCCGCCAGCCGGGACCACGCAGTGCTGCTGCGCCGGGACGAGGGCTGGTTTATCTGCGACACCGGCTCCAAATCCGGGGTGCTGGTAAACGGGAAGAAGATTGAGGACCGAAAGCTGGTGAGCATTGGGGACACCATCACCATGGGCTCCACCACGCTGACCATGTGGAACGCTGACCAGAAACCCTTGGAGCGCCGCCGGTTCTTCACAGGCTTCTCCCGGGAGGCGGCCTCCCCCCTGCGGCTGATGCTGGCGGCCACCTTCACCTTGCTGCTGGTGGCTTTGCAGGGCCTGTGCATGGACGGGGAGCTCCACCCCGAGCAGCTCATCCCCTTTGCCGCGGTGCTGGTGATGGGCTGGGGGCTGTACATCTTCTCCATCGGCGTGATGCACCGTGTCAGCTTTGAGATTGAGACCGTGGCCTTTCTCCTTTCGGGGATAGGCGTCCAGCTGCTCTCCGCCTTTGACATCGAGGGCATCACCACCCAGCTGGCGGCCATGCTGCTGGGCATGCTGCTGTTCTGCTTTATGATTTGGTTTATGGGCGACATGGACCGGGTGGCCAAGTGCCGGCTGTGGATTGGCCTGGGAGCGATTCTGCTGCTGGCGGCTACCCTGGTGCTGGGCACCAACACCTATGGCTCCACCAACTGGATTCGCATTGGGCCCCTCAGCGTGCAGCCCTCGGAGTTTGTGAAAATCGCCTTTATCTTTGTGGGCACCTCCACCTTGGACCGCTTGCAGACCAAAAAGAACATCGGCGAGTTCTTGATTTTCACCGGCGCCTGCATTGGCCTGCTGGCCTTGATGCCGGACTTCGGCATGGCGCTGATTCTGTTCGCCACCTTCCTCATCATCGCCTTTATGCGTTCCGGCAGCGTGCGCACCATCGCCCTGGTGCTGGCCGGGGCGGTGCTGGCTGTGCTGGTGGTGCTGACGGTGAAGCCCTACGTCCTGGACCGCTTTATGGGCTGGGGCCATGTGTGGGAGCACATCAACGACAACCTGGGCTACTCCCAAACCCGCACCTTGACCTACCTGGCCAGCGGCGGCCTGTTCGGCGTGGGCCTGGGCAACAGCTATCTGGCCTCGGTCTTTGCCGCGGACAGCGATTTGGTCTTTGGCCTGCTGTGCGAGGAGCAGGGCCTGCTGCTGGGCCTGGTGATACTGCTGGCCTTTGTGCTGTGGATTTTCTACGCCCGCAGCGACGTGACGCGGAGCCGCTCCACCTTCTTCTCCATCGCGGCCTGCGCCGCCGCGGGGATGCTGCTGTTCCAGACGGCCCTAAACGTGTTTGGCGCCACCGACGTGCTGCCCATGACAGGCGTCACGCTGCCCTTTATCAGCTCCGGCGGCTCCAGCATGATTTCCGTCTGGGGCATGATGGCCTTCCTCAAGGCCAGCGACGAGCGCACCTACGCCGCCCGCCGGGCCAGCCGCCGCAGCCTGCGGGAGGAAGCGCCCCCGCCGCCCAGCCGGACGCCCCAGAGCCGCGCCCCCCAGCGGGCGCCGGCGCCCCGGCCCCAGGCCTCTCCCAGCCGGGGGAGGGTGACGCCCCCCGCGCCCCAGCGTGCCCCCGCCAGGAGCCCCGCGCCCCGGGGCGGCTCCCATGCCCGCAAGCCCGCGGGACGCCATTCCAGAAAGGAGGCATGACCCATGCGCACAACAGGTTTCCGCTCTATGGTCCTCTACATCTTGCTGGCCGCGTTTTTAGGCGGCCTGGGCTACCTGCTATACCAGTTTGTGGTAAACGGCAGCCAGTGGGCCATGCAGCCCTATAACGGCCACGTCTATTCGGAGAATTCCACCGTGAAGCTGGGGGACATCACCGACCGGGACGGCAACCTCCTTGCCACCACCGAAGACGGCTCCCGCCTCTACAGCCAGGACGAAACCGTCCGCCGCTCCCTGCTCCACACCGTGGGGGACCCCTATGGCTACATCTCCACCAGCGTGCAGTACACCATGCGGGCCCAGCTCTCTGGCTACAACATCATCACCGGGCTCAACGACACCATCTTCAACCGCATGGGCAGCGACATTGCGCTGACCATCGACCAGGACGCCTGCGTGGCCGCTTACAACGCCCTGGGCGGGAAAAACGGCGCTGTCATTGTCTACAACTACGAGACGGGTGAGATTTTGGCCAAGGTCAGCGCCCCCACCTTTGACCCCAACGCCGTCCCCGAGGATTTGGAGACCAACGAGGCCTACAAGGGCGTGTACCTGGACAACACCCTCTCCGGCAGCTTTACGCCGGGCTCCATCTTTAAGATCGTCACCGCCGCCGCGGCCATGGAGCGCTACCCCGACAGCTGGAGCTCCATCACCTACAACTGCCAGGGCGCTGTGGAGCTGGCGGGCAGCGACATCACCTGCTTAAACGGCCACGCCCACGGCAGCCAGGATATGTCCGCGGCTTTGGGCAACTCCTGCAACGTGTACTTTGCCCAGCTGGCCAACGACCTGGGGGCGGAGGCCCTGCAGCAAAAGGCCGAGGAGATGGGCTTTAACACCCAAATCGACTTCGGCTCCATCCCCATCGCCCAGAGCACCATCGACCTGGCGGACACCAACGCCAATCAGCTGGGCTGGGCGGGCGTGGGCCAGTACACCGTGCTGACCAACCCCTACCACATGATGGTCCTCATGGGGGCCATCGCCAACGGCGGCACCTACGTGGAGCCCAAGCTCACCCAGGATTCCGGCCTGCTGGAGGGCCTTTCCAGCGGCGACCGCACCTTGGTCACCTCCACCGAGGCCCAGAACTTGAAGACGCTGCTGCGCACCAACGTGGAGAGCTACTACGGCGACTGGCTGTTCCCCGCGGGGATGAATGTCTGCGCCAAAACCGGCACCGGCGAGGTGGGGGAGGGCAAAGGCCCCAACTGCTGGATGGTGGGCTTCTGTGACTCCACCGTCACCCCCTATGCCTTCGCCGTGGTGGTGGAGGACGGCGCCGGCGGCATTGAGACAGCCGGCAGCGTGGCCAGCGCCGTTTTGACCGCCCTGGCCAGCTGACGGGGGCGGCCCGCTGCCACCGGATTTCGCGGAGGAAAGCCCTTGGCGCGCCTCTCTCTTGCAAGAAAAATGGGAACGCCCCACCTGGCATATCCACCAGGTGGGGCGTTCTGTATGGTGAGGAGGGTTGACGTACCGAAAAGCAAATTTACAGGGGCAGAACGGCCAGCAGCGCGCCGCCCAGGAACCAGCTGCACAGGTTGGCCGCCGCCGCGTATCCTACGGCACGGCGCCGCCGGTGCTCCCGCAGCAGCAGGGCGAAAGCGGCCATCTCCACCAGAAGCACAGCAATCTCCAAAGGGGTGTAGAAGAAAATCCCCGAAACCAGCAGGTTGTAAAAATCAATGGCAACCGGGAACAGCGCCTGCACCGCCACGTTCACCCCCAGCTGGGTGAGAAGGTTCGTCACGAGGAACACCGCCCAGCTGGACTTCCGCCGGTAGCCAAAGCGGTAAAACAGCAGGCCCTCCAGCAGCAGGGTGAGGAAAACCCGCAGGCACACCAGCAGCGGCTGCCGCCACCGGGGCTCGCCGTAGAGCAGGCGGCGGTTTGCCAAATCCAGGGTGACCAGATTGTTGGTGTAATGAAACCCCCTTGGCTCTACCGGCAGGGAGAAGCTCTCGCCGCCGGTTTCCACCAGCAAGGTGGCCGTGGCCTGGGGGGACCCCTCTGGGGCCCAGGGGCTCCAGATGTGGGAGTAAAACCGGAAGTACCGCTCCCACAGGCGGGTGTCGTGGGACAGGACGTGTTCCTCCTGGGAGGTTTCGTCCACCACGGTGAGGGTCAGCTGTAAGTCCGCCGGGGGATTCTCCACCAAAATGGTGAGGTAGGGCGGCTCCACCCCGTTGGCCGAGGCGGGCAGAGGCACCAGCAGGCACAGCGCCAGGGCGAGCAAAAGGGCGCGCGCTTTCTTTTTCACTGGGAAACCCTCCTTCCCGTCAAATGGGCAGATAGGCCAGCAGCGCGCCGCCCAGGAGCCAGCTGCACAGGTTGGCCGCTATGGTGTAAAGGACGGCGTTCCACCGTTTCTTTTCCTTGAGCATGGGGCAGAGCAGGAACAGCTCCAGGAGAATCACCAGGATTTCCATGGGCAGGTACAGGAACCAGAAAGCCAGCTTGGCGGAGTAGATGTTCCCCAAGGCGCCCACAAAGTTGAGTAGGAGCAGGTTGACAAACAGCTGGGTCAAGCCGTTGGCCAGGAAAAAGAGAATCCAGCTGCGTTTCTGCCGGTAGCCAAAAAGGAAAAAGACAATGCCCTCCAGCAGCAAGGTCAGCGCCACCCGCAGAAAGACCAGCAGCGGCTGCCGCCACCAGGGCTGGCCAGCGGTTAAAGTGCGGCTTTGCAGGTCCAACACGCACAGGTTGTTGTAATAGGCGCCGGTATCCTGGTTGAGAAATTGGGTGTCCAGCGGGAGGGTGAAGCTTTCCTCCGGCGTCTCCACCAGCAAAGCCACGGCCATGTCCTGGGGAGAGCTGCTCCCCTCCCAGAAACCAGGAAAGTTGAAGGGCCGAAACAGGTAGTACCCCTCCCAGGCCAGGCGGGTGGCTTCCGCCGGCACAGGCTCTTCCTGGCCCTCCCAGGAGAACACCAGGGAAAGCTCCAAGCCCTGGGGCGGGTTGAGGACCACCACCGAAAGCTGCGGCGGCTCCGCCGCGTTGGCTCGGGCGGGCAGGGGCAGCAGCAGGCAAAACACAAAGGCCAAAACCAGCGGGATGGCTTTCTTTTTCACAGAAAACCCCTCCTTCCCTGCGCACAAAAGGTTTGCGTTTTTCCTAAAAATAGTATACCATAGAGAAAAGGATTTGTCTCGTGACAGTGTTGTAACGTGGGATGACAATTTTGCAATGATTTGGAGTGATGGCCCATGAAGCTGGAAAAACTGGCCCCCGCCTTTCAGGATTACCTGTGGGGGGGCACAAAGCTGCGGGATGTGTACGGCAAGCGCTGCGATTTTGACAAGGTGGCCGAAAGCTGGGAGCTTTCCACCCACCCGGCGGGGGAGAGCACCCTTGCCGGCGGAGAGCGGGACGGCCTGCCCCTGGGCCAGTATTTTCAACAGTTCCCCCAGGCCCTGGGGAAAAACGCCGCCGCCTTTGAGAGCTTCCCGGTGCTCATCAAGCTCATCGACGCCAAGGAGCCCCTGTCCATCCAGGTGCACCCCAGCGACGAGTACGCCCTGCGGGTAGAGGGCGAGTACGGCAAGACAGAGATGTGGGTCATTGTGGACTGCGACCCCGGCGCCTTCCTCTACTTTGGGGTAAACCGGCCGGTGAGCAAGGAGGAGTTCCGCCAGCGCATAGAGAACAACACCGTGCTGGAGGTGTTAAACAAGGTGGAGGTCCACCCCGGGGACGTGTTCTTCATCCAGTCCGGCACCATCCACGCCATTGGGGCGGGCATCCTCATCTGCGAAATCCAGCAGAACTCCAACTGCACCTACCGGGTGTACGACTACGACCGCCGGGGCGCCGACGGCAAGCCCCGCCCGCTGCACATCGACAAGGCCCTGGACGTGTGCACCCTGGAGCCCTCGGACACCGCCAGCCACCTGGGGCCGGTGCTCTCCTGCGCAGGGGGCACCGCCCAAAAGCTGGGGGAGTGCGCCTATTTCTCCACCCAGAAGCTGCGGGTGGAGGAGGCCCTCACCTTAGAGGCCGGGGAGGAGAGCTTCCTCTCCTTGGTGTGCGTAGAGGGCGGCGGGCTGCTGTGCGGACCGGAGAACACCCTGGAATTCACGGCGGGGGAGAGCCTGCTGGTGCCCGCGGGCACGGGGAAGGTGTCCCTGCGCGGTGACTGCACCGTCATCCAGACCACCGTGCCGGGGCAGGCGTAAAGACAGACACAGACAAGGAGGATATACCATGAAAATCATCTTGATGGGCGAGCCCATGGGCCTGTTTATGGCCAACGAGACCGGTTCCCTCAGCGAAGTGAACACCTTTACCGCCTCCATCGCCGGGGCGGAGTACAACGTGGCGGTGGGCCTGGCCCGCCTGGGCCACACCCCCGCCTACTGCACCCGCCTGGGCTTTGACCCCCTGGGGGAGCGCATTTTAAACGGCATGCGGAAAAACGCCATCGCCACCGATTTGGTGATGCAGACGGAATCCGCCCAAACGGGCTTTATGATGAAGGGCTTCACCCAAAAGGGCGACCCGGACATCGCCTATTACCGCAAGGGCTCCGCGGCCTCTCAAATCTCCACCCACGACATTGACGGCCTGGACCTCTCCGGCTGCGAGTGGCTCCATGTGACGGGCATTTTCCCCGCCGTCTCCCCCAGCGCCCTGGCCGCCACCAAGCGGCTTATCAGCCGGGCCAAGGCCTTGGAGCTCCCCATCTCCTTCGACCCCAACCTGCGGCCCCAGCTGTGGGAGAGCCAGGAGAAGATGGTGGCCACCTTAAACGACCTGGCCCAGGGCGTGGAGACCATTCTGCCCGGCATTGGCGAGGGGAAAATCCTCACCGGCCAGGACACCCCCGAGGGCGTGGCGGCGTTCTACCACCAGCGGGGCGTGAAGAATGTAGTGGTGAAAACCGGCAAAGAGGGCGCCTACTTCTCCCAGCTGGGGGGCAAGGCGGGCTACTCCCCGGCCTTCCCCGTCAAGGAGAAGGTGGACACCGTGGGCGCCGGGGACGGCTTTGCCGCCGGCGTCATCAGCGCTTTGGCTGAGGGCGAAAGCCTGGAGGAAGCCACCTTCCGGGGCAACGTCATCGGGGCCATCCAAATCACCCACCGCAGCGATAACGAGGGCCTGCCCACCCGGGAGCGCCTCTCCCAGATTATCCTGGCGGGCATCGCCTAAAGGGGGCGGCCTATGGAATGGAAGGAGATCCTCTCCCACGTGGACCACACCCTGTTAAAGCCTGAGGCCACCTGGGAGGACATCCGCCAGGTGGTGGAGGAGGGCATCCACTACGGCTGCGCCAGCGTGTGCATCCCGCCCGCCTATGTACAGCGGGCCGCGGAGTACGCCGCCGGGCGGGTGGCCATCTGCACGGTGATCGGCTTCCCCAACGGCTACAACGCCGCGCCCATCAAGGCGGCGGAGGCCACCCACGCCGTGCTGTCCGGCGCGGCGGAAATCGACATGGTGGTGAACCTGGGCTGGGTGAAGGACGGCCTGTTCGACCAGGTGCTGGCGGAAATCCAGGCGGTGAAGGCCGCCTGCCAGGGCCGGGTGCTGAAGGTCATCATCGAGACGTGCCTGCTCACCCAGGAGGAGAAGCGCCGCCTGTGCCAGGTGGTCAGCGACGCCGGGGCGGATTACATCAAGACCTCCACGGGCTTTTCCACCGGCGGGGCCACCGCTCAGGACGTTGCTTTACTGCGGCAGCACACAGCCCCCCAGGTGAAGGTGAAAGCCGCCGGGGGCATCGCCACCAAGGAGGACGCCGAGGCGTTTTTAGCCCTGGGCGCGGACAGGCTGGGCACCAGCCGCCTGGTGAAGCTGGCGAAGGAGGCGGGCCTGTGAAGGAGCAGCGGGAGATGATTCGCCTGGCGCTGGTCCAGCGGGCCAAGGAGGCCCGGAAAAAAGCCTATTGCCCCTACTCCGGCTTCGCGGTGGGAGCGGCTTTGTTGTGCGCCGACGGTTCTGTCTACGATGGGTGCAACATTGAGAACGCCGGCTTTACCGCCACCTGCTGCGCCGAGCGCACCGCCTTTTTCCGGGCGGTGAACGACGGCAAGCGGGACTTTAAGGCCATTGCCATTGCCGGGGGCAGGGCCGGGGAGGAGCCCACGGGCATCTGCGCCCCCTGCGGGGTGTGCCGCCAGGTGATGGCGGAGTTCTGCGGCCCGGGGTTTGAAATCCTGCTGACAGACGGGCACAGCCTCCAGGTGCAAACGCTGGAGGAGCTGCTGCCCTTGGCTTTTGGCCCAGGCAATTTACAATAAGCGCAAAAAAGAGGGCTGCTGCGGTTTCGCGGCAGCCCCTTTTGCTTGGGGAGGTTATATGGTTACGCTTGCAGGCGCTTCCCCTGGCCGTGGATCAGCGGGGAGATGCGCTTATACACCGCGAAGGTGATGGCCACGTCGCAGGCGGCCTTCACCAGAGTGAAGGGGATGTTGAAAATCAGCAGGGCCTGGGGCAGCGTCTGCACAGAGGGAAGAATCAGCTGATAGGCGTCCATAATGGCCTCCATCGACATCATCCCAGAGCGCACATAGAAGGGGTAGGAGATGAAGTAGTTGATGGGAAAGCTCATAACAGCCATCACCACCGCCCCCAGAACGGAGCCCCACAGGGCGCCCCAGCGGTTCTTTTTCTGCCGGTAGAACAGGCCCGCGGGCACCACAAAGGTGATGCCCATCAAAAAGTTGCAAAGCTCTCCCACGCCGCCGGTGCCGCTGGTGGGCAGGTTAATCAGGTTTTTGATAAAGCACACCGCTACGCCGCTGACCGGTCCCATAGAGAAGGAGGCGATCAGAGCGGGCAGCTCTGAGAAGTCCATGGCCAAAAAGCTGGGGACAATGGGCAGGCTGAAGCTGAGAAACATCAGCACGGTGGCCACGGCGCTTAAAATGGCGGTCATGGCGATTTTTCGAACGTTGGCTTTCTTTTGCACAGAACCATCCCTTTCGGAAAAATTTTGGTTCGCAAAAGACCGGAGGGGGTGGCGAAAAGGCGCAAAAAATCCCGGAGCCGCGCAAGGGTCCGGGAGCCTTTTCGATGAAGGGGAGATACAGCGGGAGCGGCAGCGCCGCGCCTAAGAATCTTCTATCATCCGGACTTTGCCGCCTTTTTTCCAAAAGAGAAAAAGCGGTTCACCGTCGGTGCTGGAATTTCACCAGTTCGGCGGAGAGGGAGACCTCCCCGTTCGCAGACTTTTACTGCCGGTCAGGAATTGCACCTTGCCCCGAAGTTCTTTTGCTGGTATCATTTTAGTACAGGGAACTGCCCTTTGTCAAGGAGGATGTGGTATGAAGCTTTTTTGCCGTGATGAAATGCAGCGCTTGGAGATGGCCGCCGTGGCTGCCGGGGTGCCTCTCTCCCAGCTGATGGACAACGCCGGCGCCGCCGTGGCCCAAGAGGTGGAGCGCCGCTGCCGCCCGGTGGGGGGCAAGCGGGCGGTGGTGCTGTGCGGGAAGGGCAACAACGGCGGGGACGGCTTTGTCTGCGCCAAGCTGCTGGCCCAGCGGGGCATGGCCTGCTGGGTGGTGCTGGCCCAGGGCAAGCCCGCCACCGACTTGGCCGCTGCGGCCTTTGAGGCGCTGCCCCCCCAGGTGGCTGTCCTGCCCGGGGAGGAGCTGGAGCAAATCCGCCCGGTGCTGGAAGCCGCGGACGTGCTCATCGACTGCGTGTTTGGGTTCAGCTTCCGGGGGGAGCTCTCCGGCCTGCCCCAAAAGCTGCTGGCCTATGGCAGCGGCCTGCCCTGCCTGAAGGTCTCCGCCGACCTGCCCAGCGGCGTGGAGTGCGACACGGGCCGGGTGTCCGCCGGGGCCTTCCGGGCGGACGTCACCGTGACCTTCACCGGGAAGAAGCCCGCCAACGTCAGCTACCCCGCCAAGGAGTTCTGCGGGGAGACGGTGGTGCGCCAGGTGGGCGTCCCCGCCGCCTTGGTGGAGGGGGCGGAGACCCGGGTCTTTGAGACCGACAGCCACTTCCCCCGCCAGTGGCTGCCCCAGCCGGACGCCCAGGCCAACAAGGGCGACATGGGCAAGCTGCTGCTGGTGTGCGGCAGCTGGGGCATGACCGGGGCCTGCGTTATGGCGGCCCAGGCGGCCTTGCGCAGCGGCGTGGGATTGCTGACCATCGCCGTAGAGGAGCGGCTGTACCCCATCCTGGCCCAAGCGGTGCCCCAGGCGGTGTACGTGGTGCTGGACTGGGAAAACCGCCGGGAGGAGAGCCAGCAGGCGCTGCTGGACGCCTTGGGCAAGTGCACCGCCTGCGTCATGGGCTGCGGCCTGGGGCAGCGGGCGGAGCTGGTGTGCCCGCTGGTGTTCTCCCACTGCCAGCGGCCCTTGGTGGCCGACGCCGACGCCGTCAACTTCCTCAGCCGCCACCCGGGGTATCTGGAGGGGCTGGAAATCCCCCTGGTGCTCACCCCTCACCCCGGGGAGATGGCCCGGCTGTGCGACGACACCATCCCGGAAATCCAGGCTGACCGGTTGGGCGCTGCGCGGCAGAAGGCCAAGGAAACCGGCGCTGTGGTGGCGCTGAAGGGGGCTGCCACGGTGGTCGCCGCCCCGGACGGCCGCTGCGCCGTGAACCCCACCGGCAACCCCGGCATGGCCAAGGGCGGCAGCGGCGACGTGCTGGCGGGTATGGCAGGGGCCTTTTTGGCCCAGGGCGTCCCCGCCTTTGAGACGGCGGTGCTGGCGGTGTACCTCCACGGCCTGGCGGGGGACGTGTGCGCCCAGCGGTACACCCAGCGGGCCATGCTCCCCACGGACTTGCCCCAGGCGCTGCCCCAGGTGTTTGCCTCTCTATCCTAAAAAAAGACAGCGCGCCCCTTCTCCCGGTTCTGCCTGGGAGCAGAGGCGCGTACCTATAGGTGCCCGTCTTTACAAACGGTGGGAAATCTGCTAGAATGACAAAAACCCCGCCGCTCTTGGCAGGGCATTCTTGTAAGAAAAGGAGAATGGGAGTTGGCCTATACCTATCTGTGGTGTTTCTTTCTGTTTTCGTTTTTGGGCTGGTGCAGCGAGGTGGTCTTTGCCGCCGTGCGGGAGCGGCGGTTTGTCAACCGCGGCTTTTTAAACGGCCCCCTGTGCCCCATTTACGGCTTGGGCGTGGTGGCCATCGACTTTTTCCTGCGGCCCTTTGGCAGCAGTTTGCCGGTGCAGCTGGTGGGCGCCATGCTGCTGGGTTCTGTCCTGGAGTACGCGGCGGGCTTTTTGCTGGAGAAACTCTTCCACCAAAAGTGGTGGGACTACTCCGACACCCCCCACAACCTCCATGGGTACATCTGCCTAAAGTTCAGCGTGGTGTGGGGCCTGGCCGGCGCCTTGATTGTCCGCTATGTGATGCCTCTGGCCCACCGGCTTTTCGGCCAGATTCCCCGGCAGGTGGGCTGGGTGCTGCTGGTGGTGCTGGGCAGCCTGTTCGTGGCGGATTTCCTGGTGACAGCCATCGGCCTGATTGGTTTAAACCGCAAGCTGAAAAACCTGGAGTACGTCACCAGCAAGCTGCGCCAGGGCTCCAACAAGCTGGGCGAGGACTTGTTCCAGGGCGCCGTGGCCCTGCACGACAAGCAGCAGGAGGGCAAGCAGGTGCTGCTCACCATGGGCCTGGCGGGCAAGCGCGCTTTGCAAAAGGACTGGCAGCGCGAGGCAGCCCGGCTGAAGGTGAAGTACGAGGAGAACATCCGCAACAACTGGCTGCGCCGCCGCCTGCAGAACGCCTTCCCCGACTTGCGGATTTTAAAGTACAACGAGCAGCTGGAAGAGCTGCGCCAGAACATGGATGTGCTGCGCCGCCGCTCTTGGGAGGCGCTGCGCAAGCGCAACGAGGACGCCCGGGCCGCCTACGAGACGCGCCTGGCCCCCGGGGAGGAGCGGCCCTTTGCCTTTGGGCTGTGCTACTCCAAGCTGTTTTGGATTTTCATGGTGGGCAACGTGGTGGGCTTTGTGCTGGAGACGCTTTATGCCCTGGTGCGCACCCATGAGTTCCAGGTGCGGGTGGGCCTGGTGTTTGGCCCCTTCATCCCGGTGTACGGCCTGGGGGCGGTGGCCATCACCTTGCTGCTGTGGCGCATGTACAACCAGAAGGACATCATGATTTTCCTGGCGAGCATGTTCATTGGCGGCGCCTTTGAATACCTGTGCAGCTTTGTGCAGCAGGCGGTGTTCGGCACTGTCTCGTGGGAGTACAGCGACTCCCCCTTGAACATCGGGGGCCGCACCAACTTGATGTACTCCTTCTTCTGGGGCATTTTGGGCATGGTGTGGGTGAAGGACTTGTACCCGGCCATGTCCCGCACCATCCAGAAAATCCCCAAAAAGGTGGGCCGTCCGCTCACGGTGGTGTTTACCGTTTTGATGGCCATTGACGTGCTGCTGTCCGCCGGGGCGGTGTACCGCCGCAGCGAGCGGGTGAATAACATCCCCGCCACCAACGTGGTGCAGGCGTTCTTCGACGAGTATTTCCCAGACTCCTACCTGGACTTTGTGTTCCCCCACATGCAGTACGTGGGCAAGCCGGAGCTGCCTGCGGCGCCGCCAAAGCCATAAGAAAAGGAAGGGCCGTCCCGGCGATTGCTGCCGGGGCGGCCCTTTGGGTATGGGAAAATGTGTGACTTGTACGCGATAGGGAAGGCGGCAAAAAAGGCGTGGGTGAAAACCTCACCGCACGCCTTTGTGCTGTTGCACTTTTGTTTAAGGGGCCCTTACACCCGGAACATCAGGTCGCCGTAGGAGGGATAGGGCCAGAACTGGGAAGCAGTGTCCACTTCCATCTGGTCCACCACGGCCCGCAGCTCGTTCATGGCGGGGATGATGACATCCTTGTAATAGGTGGCCGCGGTCAGGGCGTTGTGGCTTTCGGCTTTCCCGTCGGCAACCAAAGTGTCCAGGGCCTCCACCTTTTCGTAGGCGCTGTCCAGCAGGGAGGACAGCTTCTGGATGAGGCTGGTTTCCGCCGCGCAGGGCAGGCCCGCCACCGCAGCCCGCTTGGAGGCAACCGCCTCCGCCAGGCTGGCGATGTAGCCGCTTACTGCCGGGAGAATGTCCCGCCGCACCATTTCGCTCATGGTCAGGGCCTCGATGTTCAGCGTCTTGGAGTACTCCTCGATGATGGTCTCATAGCGGGCCTCCATCTCGGCCTCGGTGTAGATCTTGTGGCTGGTGAACAGCTCCACGTTCTTCTGGTCCAGGTACCGGGGCAAGGCGTCCACGGTGGTGGGCAGGTTCAGCAGGCCGCGGCGCTTGGCCTCTTCGGTCCAGGCTTCGGAATAGCCGTCGCCGTTGAAGATAATCCGCTTGTGCTGCTGCATCACCCGGCGCACGATCTTGCGCACGTCCCCTTCCAGGTCGGCGGTGCCCTCCAGCTCGTCGGCGAACTGGCGCAGCTCCTCGGCGGCGATGGTGTTCAGCATGATGTTGGGGCAGGAGATGGAAATGGCGGAGCCCAGCATGCGGAACTCAAACTTGTTGCCCGTAAAGGCGAAGGGGGAGGTGCGGTTGCGGTCGGTGGTGTCCATGGCCAGGTCGGGCAGCACGTGGACGCCGGTTTGCAGCTGCTTTGCCTCTATGCCGGTGTAGGGCTCATCCTTTTCGATGGCCTCCAATATGCCTTCCAGCTCATCCCCCAGGAACATGGAGACAATGGCCGGCGGGGCCTCGTTGGCGCCCAGGCGGTGGTCGTTGCCGGCGCTGGCCACGGAGATGCGCAGCAAATCCTGGTACTCATCCACGCCCTTGATGATAGCCGCCAAAAACAGCAGGAACTGGGTGTTTTCCTGCGGCTTCTTGCCGGGGTCCAGCAGGTTCTTGCCCGTGTCGGTGGAGAGGGACCAGTTGTTGTGTTTGCCGCTGCCGTTAACGCCCTCAAAGGGCTTTTCGTTCAGCAGGCACACCAGGCCGTGCTTGGCGGCCACGTTCTTCATGGTTTCCATGGTCAGCTGGTTGTGGTCGGTGGCCACGTTGGTGGTGGTGAAGATGGGCGCCAGCTCGTGCTGGGCAGGGGCCACCTCGTTGTGCTTTGTCTTGGCCAAAATGCCCAGCTTCCACAGCTCCTCGTCCAAATCCTTCATAAAGGCGGCAACCCGGGGCTTGATGGCGCCGAAGTAGTGGTCCTCCAGCTCCTGGCCCTTGGGCGCCTTGGCCCCAAACAGCGTGCGGCCGGTAAAGCGCAGGTCGGGGCGCTGGTCATAGAGCTCCTTATCCACCAGGAAGTACTCCTGCTCGGGCCCCACGGTGGTCACCACCCGCTTGGACTTCTGGTCGCCAAACAGCCGCAGGATGCGCAGCGCCTGGGCGCTTAAATCCTCCATAGAACGCAGCAGCGGGGTCTTTTTGTCCAAAGTTTCGCCGCTGTAAGAGCAGAACGCCGTGGGGATGTAGAGGGAGTCGCCCTTGACAAAGGCGTAGCTGGTGGGGTCCCAGGCGGTGTAGCCCCTGGCCTCGAAGGTGGCGCGCAGGCCGCCGGAGGGGAAGGAGGAGGCGTCCGGCTCGCCCCTTACCAGCTCTTTGCCGGAAAACTGCATGATGACCCGGCCGTCGCTGGTGGGAGAGATAAAGCTGTCGTGCTTTTCGGCGGTGATCCCGTTTAAAGGCTGGAACCAATGGGTGTAGTGGGTGGCGCCCTTTTCCACGGCCCAGTCCTTCATGGCGTTGGCCACCGCGTTGGCCACGTTCAAATCCAGGTCCTTGCCCTCGTCGATGGTTTTCCGCAGGGACTTGTACACGTCTTTGGGCAGCCGTTCCTGCATGACGTCATCGTTAAACACCGAGCTGCCAAAGAGCTCGGGGACACTTTTGCGGGTTTCCGGACAACTCATAACCATAACCACACTTTCCGAGAAATTAGGCGCCGCCTTTCGTATTTGCCTTTGGGGCACCCTGTAACACGAAAGGCGCTGAGGGGACTCCCTTCAGCGCCTTTGCTGGTCTACCCGTATTCTATACCCGGCGCGCCGCATTTGTCAATAGGTTTTTCCCCAACGCCGCCCTTTCTCCAGGGTGAACAGAAGCCTGCCGCGCAACCCCGTGGGATTTTATGGAAAATCCCGGAATCCCTTGGGGCTTATGCAGGAAAAGCGGACGCGCCATGCAAAACCGCCTTGACTTTCCCGCCGGGGCATAGTATACTCTAAGCCAAGAACAGACAAGGGCGTCTGGCGTTTTCCAAAAGCTGGAAAGGCCAGGCGCTTTTTCTGGAAAATGCAGGAAGTGCGGCGTGCTGCTGCATCCGCCCGGAAGAGGCCCGTCCCCCCGGGGAGCGGCGGCCTCTTGGGGAAAAGGGGGAAGAACCTTCCCACAAGGGGAGGGGCTTTGTGTAAAGTGGAGAATTGAAAAATCTTCTTGCTTGTTTTCTCCCTATCGGGTATGATATACTATTGATAACAAGAGAGAAACCGGAGCGCCTTGGCCTGCTCCCCCTGGGGAAAGGGGAGCGGGCTGAGGCGACGCAGTGTCTAAAACCAAGAGAAAGGGTTGAGCGTATGGGGAAAACAGGGTATCTTGTGCTGGAAAACGGCAAGGTTTTTCGTGGCGAGCGTTTTGGCGCCCAGGGCGAGATGACCGCGGAAGTGGTGTTCACCACAGGCATGACCGGCTATTTGGAAACGTTAACAGACCGCAGCTATTGGGGGCAGATGGTGGTGCAGACCTTCCCCCTTATTGGCAATTACGGCGTTATTCCCGCCGACTTTGAAAGCGATGCCATCGGTCCCTGTGCCTATATTGTCAAGCAATGGTGCCAAGCTCCCTCCAACTTCCGTTCCCAGGGCAGCCTTGACACCTTTTTTAAAGAAAAGGGCGTCATTGGCCTTTCCGGCATCGACACGCGCACGCTGACGAAAATCATCCGGGAGACCGGCGTGATGAACGGCGTCATCACCGACGACCCCGCTACCGTGGACTTTGAGGCCCTGAAGGCCTACCGCGTCACCGGCGCGGTGAAGGCCTCCTCCACCAAGGAGCGCTATGTGGTCCGCCCCGAGGGCGAGGTGAAGAAGAAAATCGCCCTGCTGGACTTTGGCCTAAAGCGCAACATCTACCGGGAGCTGGTAAAGCGGGGCGCGGAAGTCACCGTGTGCCCCTGCACCACCACCGCCGGGGAAATCCAGGCCCTGGGCGTGGACGGCATCATGCTGAGTAACGGCCCCGGCGACCCCGCGGAGAACGTGGAGATCATCGCTAACTTAAAGGAAATCTGCAAGCTGGGCATCCCGCTGTTCGGCATCTGCCTGGGCCACCAGCTGCTGGCCTTGGCCCACGGCTTCCGGACCGAGAAGCTGAAGTACGGCCACCGTGGCGCCAACCAGCCTGTCAAGAACCTGGAGACTGGCCGGGTGTACATCTCCAGCCAGAACCACGGCTACGCGGTGGTGTCCTCCAGCATCGACAGCGCCGTGGCCCGGGAGCTGTTCGTCAACGTCAACGACAACACCTGCGAGGGCATCCGCTATCTGGACTGCCCCGCCTTTTCCGTGCAGTTCCACCCCGAAGCCTGCGGCGGTCCCCTGGACACCCAGGCCCTGTTCGATGAGTTTTTCGCTATGATGAAGGAGGGGGAATAAAATGCCGCTGAATAAGGATATTAAAAAGGTACTGGTTATCGGCTCTGGCCCCATTGTCATCGGCCAGGCCGCGGAATTCGACTACGCCGGCACCCAGGCCTGCCGCGCCCTGCGGGAGGATGGCATCGAGATTGTGCTGGTCAACTCCAACCCCGCCACCATTATGACCGACAAGGCCATGGCGGATAAAATCTATATCGAGCCCCTGAACCTGACCACCATCAAGCGCATCATCGAGAAGGAAAAGCCCGACAGCATCCTCTCCGGCTTTGGCGGCCAGACGGGCCTGACCCTCTCCATGCAGCTGGCCAAGGAGGGCTTCTTGGAGAGCCACAACGTGCGGCTGCTGGGCGCCTCCCCCGAGACCATCGACAAGGCCGAGGACCGCCAGATGTTCAAGGACACCATGGAGAAGATCGGCCAGCCCTGCATCCCCTCCAAGGTGGTCACCACCGTGGAGGACGCCGAGGCCTTCGCCCTGGAGATCGGTTACCCCGTCATCATCCGGCCCGCCTTTACCCTGGGCGGCTCCGGCGGCGGCATTGTGAACAACCAGGAGGAGCTGCGGGAAGTGGCCGCCAACGGCCTGGCATTGTCCCCCATCACCCAGATTCTGGTGGAGAAGTCCATCGCCGGGTGGAAGGAAATCGAGTTTGAGGTCATGCGGGACAGCAAGGGCAACACCATCACCGTGTGCTCCATGGAGAACCTGGACCCGGTGGGCGTGCACACCGGCGACTCCATCGTCATCGCCCCCACCGTCACCCTCTCCGACAAGGAGTACCAGATGCTCCGCTCCGCCGCGCTGAAAATCATCGACGAGCTGGGCGTGGAGGGCGGCTGCAACTGCCAGTTCGCTTTGCATCCCACCTCCTTTGAGTACGCCGTCATCGAGGTAAACCCCCGTGTGTCCCGCTCCTCCGCCTTGGCCTCCAAGGCCACGGGCTACCCCATCGCCAAGGTGGCCACCAAGATCGCCATCGGCTACACCTTGGACGAGATCAAGAACGCGGTCACCGGCAAGACCTACGCCGCCTTTGAGCCCGCCTTGGACTACGTGGCGGTGAAGTTCCCCAAGTGGCCCTTTGACAAGTTCGTCTACGCCAAGCGTGACCTGGGCACCCAGATGAAGGCCACCGGCGAGGTCATGTCCATCGCCGACACCTTCGAGATGGCTTTGATGAAGGCTGTCCGTGGCGCGGAAATCTCCCTGGACACCCTGAACCTGCCCAAGTTCGCCACCGAGAGCGATGAAAACCTGTGGCACATCGCCACCCACGCCACCGACGAGCGGCTGTTCGCCGTGTACGAGCTCTTAAAGCGGGGCGTGTCCGTTGAGAAGATGCACGAGGAAACCATGATCGACTGCTGGTTCCTCTCCAAGATACTGAACTTGCTCAACTACGAGCGGGAATTGGCCAAGGGCCAGCTCACCCAGGAGCTGTACACCCAGGGCAAAAAGCTGGGCTATCCCGATTCCACCATCGCCCGGCTCTCCGGCTGCGAGGTAAAGTTCCAGCGCAAGCCCACCTTTAAGATGGTGGACACCTGCGCCGGCGAGTTCGCCGCCCACACCCCCTACTTCTACGCCACCTACGACACCGAGGAAGCCGGCGGCGAGGACGAGGCTTTGGAGTTCATCGGCGAAAACCGTGAGAAGCAGACCGTCATCGTGCTGGGCTCCGGCCCCATCCGCATCGGCCAGGGCATCGAGTTCGACTACGCCAGCGTCCACTGCGTCATGTCCCTGCGGCAGCTGGGGTACGAGGTGGTCATCATCAACAACAACCCGGAGACCGTGTCCACCGACTTCGACACCGGCGACCGGCTGTACTTTGAGCCCCTGTCCCCCGAGGACGTGCTGGACATCATCAACATCGAGAAGCCCATCGGCGTGGTGGTGGCTTTTGGCGGCCAGACGGCCATCAAGCTCACCAAGACTTTGGCGGCCCACAACATCCCCATTCTGGGCTCCTCCGCCGACACCATCGACATGGCCGAGGACCGGGAGCGGTTCGACGAGCTGCTGGAGCGCTCCGGCATCAAGCGGCCCAAGGGCCACACCATCATGACCACGGAAGAGGCGTTGAACGCCGCCCGGGACCTGGGCTATCCCGTGCTCATGCGCCCCAGCTACGTGCTGGGCGGCCAGAACATGATTATCGCCTACTGCGACGAGGACATCGAGGAGTACATGGCCATCATCCTCTCCCACAAGCAGGATAACCCCGTGCTCATCGACAAGTACCTCTCCGGCATGGAGATTGAGGTGGACGCCATCTGCGACGGCGAGAACATCCTCATCCCCGGCATTATGGAGCACGTGGAGCGCACGGGCATCCACTCCGGCGACAGCATCGCCGTGTACCCCGCCTCGGACATCGACGACGACATGAGCGCCAAGATTGTGGCCACCACCGAGACCCTCTGCCGGGAGCTCAACGCCCTGGGGCTCATCAACTTGCAGTACATCCTCATGGATGGGGAGATTTACGTCATCGAGGTGAACCCCCGGGCCTCCCGCACCGTGCCCTACATCAGCAAGGTCACCGGCGTGCCCATGTGCGACCTGGCCACCAAGGTGAGCCTGGGCTACAAGCTGGTAGACCTGGGCTTTGGCACGGGCCTGTACAAGCCCTCCCCCTATGTGGCGGTGAAGGTGCCGGTGTTCTCCTTTGAGAAGCTCACCGACGTGGACACCCACCTGGGGCCGGAGATGAAGTCCACCGGCGAGGTGCTGGGCATTGGCAACAACCTGGAAGAAGCCCTGTACAAGGGCCTGATTGCCTCCGGCCACAAGATGACCAAGGGCGGCGGCGTGTTCATCACCGTGCGGGACCAGGACAAGCCGGAAATCGGCGAGATCGCCAAGAAGTTCGACAAGATGGGCTTTGCCATCTACGCCACCACCGGCACCGCCATGGTGCTGGCCAAGGTGGGCCTCTCCGTGAAGATTGTGGACAAGATCCACGAGAGCTCCGTGAACACCATCACCTTGCTGGAAAGCGGCAAGGTAAACTACGTCATCTCCACCTCCGCCAAGGGCCGCAACCCCGCCCGGGACAGCGTGAAGATCCGCCGCAAGGCAAGCCTGCTGGGCATCCCCTGCCTGACGGCTTTGGACACCGCCAACGCCCTGGCCGACTCCCTGATGAGCCGCTACACCCCGGAGAACACGGAGATTATCGACATCAACAACTTGAAGGAGCGCAAGCAGAAGCTGAAGTTCACCAAGATGTCCGCCTGCTCCAACGACTATATCTATATCAACCTCTTTGACAAGGAGAACACCGTCTCCTCTCCCGAGTTCCTGTCCATCTTCCTCTCGGACCGGCACAACGGCGTGGGCGGCGACGGCGTCATCCTCATCTGCCCCAGCGACGTGGCCGACGCCCAGATGCGCATGTTCAATCTGGACGGCAGCGAGGGCATGATGTGCGGCAACGGCATCCGCTGCGTGGCCAAGTACCTCTTTGACAACGGCATCGCCAAGGGCCAGAAGGTGGGCGAGGGCCGGCATGTCCTCCACATCGACACCAAGTCCGGCGTGAAGGAGTGCACCGTCATCACCAAGAACGGCCTGGTCTCCAAGGTCACGGTGGACATGGGCAAGGCCGAGTTGGCCCCGGAGAAGGTCCCCGTCCGGCTGGAGGGGGAGAAGGTGGTCAACAAGCCTATCTCCATTGGCGGCAACGTGTACCGCATCACCTGCTGCTCCATGGGCAACCCCCACTGCACCGTGTTTGTGCCCTCTGTGGACAAGCTGGATTTGGAGGATTTGGGGCCCAAGTTCGAGCACGACCCCATGTTCCCCGACCGGGTCAACGTGGAGTTTGTGGAGGTCATTGACCAGCACACCTTAAAGGCCCGCATCTGGGAGCGCGGCAGCGGCGAGACCATGGCCTGCGGCACAGGCACCTGCGCCGCCGTGGTGGCCGCCACCCTCAACGGCTACTGCGAGAAGGGCAAGGATATCCGCGTCATCCTCAAGGGCGGCGAGCTGAAGATCCACTACACCGACGAGCGCGTCCTGATGACCGGCAAGGCCGAGAAGGTCTACGACGGCGTGGTAGAGGTGTGACCCTCCCGTAAAATGCAACAGCACAAAGGACTTTCCCGCGCCTTGGAAAGTCCTTTGTGGATTTATCAACATGACACCAAGGAAAGGGGAACGCTATGGGCAATTTGCGCTTTACCAAAATGCACGGCTGCGGCAACGACTACATCTACATCAACTGCTTTGAGGAGCAGGTGGAGGACCCGGCGGCTTTGGCTGTCCGCCTCTCCGACCGGCACAAGGGCATTGGCGGCGACGGTGTCATTCTCATCTGCCCCTCTGAGGTGGCCGATGCCAAAATGCGCATGTTCAACCTGGACGGCAGCGAGGGCAAAATGTGCGGCAACGGCATCCGCTGCGTGGCAAAGTACGTCTTTGACCACCGCATCGCCCACAAGGAGGAGCTGCGCATCGAAACCCTCAGCGGCATAAAGACCTGCCGCGTCCACGCGGAAAACGGCCAGGCTGTGTCCGTCACCGTGGACATGGGCGACGCCATCCTCGCCCCGGGGGAAATCCCGGTGGCGCTGCCCGGGGAGCGGGTGGTGGGCCAGAACGTGGAGGTGGCCGGGGGGATTTACGAAATCACCTGCGTTTCCATGGGAAACCCCCACTGCGTCATCTTCGGCGAGGACCCCGACGGGCTGGACCTGCCGGAAATCGGCCCCCTGTTTGAGCACGACCCCCTGTTCCCCCAGGGGGTGAACACCGAGTTCATCCAGGTGCTGGACAGCCGCACCTTGAAGATGCGGGTGTGGGAGCGGGGCAGCGGCGAGACCATGGCCTGCGGCACCGGCGCCTGCGCCAGCGCGGTGGCGGCCATCCTCTGCGGCCACTGCAAAGAAGGGGAGGACATTCTGGTGCGGCTGCGCGGCGGGGATTTGACCATCCGCGTGGAGGGCAGCCGCGTGTGGATGACCGGCGAAGCCGTCACCGTGTTTGAGGGCACGGTAACCGTATAACGGATACAAGGAGGGAATTGGAATTGGCTAAGTTTATTTTTGTCACCGGGGGCGTTGTCTCCGGCTTGGGAAAGGGCATCACCGCCGCCAGCCTGGGCCGCCTGCTCAAGGCCCGGGGCCTGAAGGTGGCCGCCCAAAAGCTGGACCCCTACATCAACGTGGACCCCGGCACCATGAGCCCCTATCAGCACGGGGAGGTGTACGTCACCGAGGACGGCCTGGAGACCGACCTGGATTTGGGCCACTACGAGCGGTTCATCGACGAGGACTTGAACAAGTTCTCCAACCTGACCACCGGCAAGGTGTACTGGAACGTGCTGAACAAGGAGCGCCGGGGCGAGTATTTGGGGGAGACCATCCAGGTCATCCCCCACATCACCTCGGAGATCAAGAGCTTTATCTACAGCGTGGGGCAGAAGTCCAACGCCGACGTGGTCATCACGGAAATCGGCGGCACCGCCGGCGACATTGAGAGCCAGCCCTTCCTGGAGGCCATCCGCCAGGTGGCCCAAGAGGTGGGGGAGGAAAATTCCCTATTCATCCACGTCACGCTGGTGCCCTATTTGAAAAGCTCCGGGGAGCACAAGTCCAAGCCCACCCAGCACTCGGTCAAGGAGCTGCAGAGCATGGGCATCAAGCCGGACATCATCGTGCTGCGCACCGACGAGCCCATCACCGACCCCAGCATCTTCCACAAGATCGCCCTGTTCTGCAACGTGCGGCCCGACTGCGTCATTGAGAACCTGACCATCCCCGTGCTGTACGAGGCGCCCATCATGCTGGAGAAAAGCCACTTCTCCGAGATCGTCTGCCGGGAATTGTGCCTGGAAACCCCCGAGCCGGACATGAGCGAGTGGCTGCACATGGTGGACAAGATCCGCAGCCGGAAGAAGCTGGTGCGCATCGCCTTGGTGGGCAAGTACGTAAAGCTCCACGACGCCTACCTCTCCGTGATGGAGGCCCTGCGCCACGCGGGCTACGACCACAGCGCCCGGGTGGAGATAGACTGGGTGGACTCCGAGACCCTCACCGAGGAGAACGTGGCCTCCCGCCTGGGGGACGCCGACGGCGTCATCATCCCCGGCGGCTTTGGCAACCGGGGCATTGAGGGCATGGTGCTGGCCGCCAAGTACGCCCGGGAGAGCAACGTGCCCTACCTGGGCATCTGCCTGGGGATGCAGATCGCCGTCATCGAGTTCTGCCGGAACGTCTGCGGCATCAAAGACGCCAACTCCGGCGAGTTTGACGAGTACGGCCTGCACAAGGTCATCGACTTTATGCCCGACCAGAACAAGAACATCAACAAGGGCGGCACCCTGCGCCTGGGCAGCTATCCCTGCCAAATCAAGCCCGGCACCAAGATGATGGCGTGCTACGGCAAGGACTTGATCCACGAGCGCCACCGCCACCGCTACGAGTTCAACAACGACTACCGGGAGACGGTGGAAGCCGCGGGCATGGTCATCAGCGGCACCAGCCCCGACGGCCGCATTGTGGAAACGGTAGAGCTGCCCCAGAACAGCTTCTTCGTGGCGGGGCAGTTCCACCCCGAGTTCAAGTCCCGGCCCAACCGCGCCCATCCCCTGTTTAAAGGTTTTATCGGCGCCGCCGTGGCCTACCGGGAAAACCGGGAGAAAAAATAAACCTGGCACACCAGGAGAACCAACTATCCTAAGGGAAAGGAACGAGAAAAGATGAAGCTGAACGGCAATTTCCAGAACCTGCAGCAGAGCTACCTGTTTGTCACCATCGCCAAGAAGGTGGCCGCCTACACCCAGGAGCACCCCGACAACAAGATCATCAAAATGGGCATTGGCGACGTGACCATGCCCCTGGCCCCCGCCGTCATTGAGGCCATGCACCAGGCCACCGAGGAGCAGGCCCACAAGGAGACCTTCCACGGCTACTCCCCGGACAGCGACGGCTACCCCTTCCTGCGGGAGGCCATCGCCAACTACTACAAGAACTTCGGCGTGGACATGGACCCCTCCGAGGTGTTTGTGGGCGACGGCGCCAAGAGCGACGTGGGCAACATTGTGGATTTGTTCGACGTGGACAACACCGTGCTGGTGCCCGACCCGGTGTACCCTGTGTATGTGGATACCAACATCATCTCCGGCCGGAACATCGCCTACATGGACGCCAACGAGCAAAACGGCTTTTTGCCCCTGCCCGACGAGAGCGTAAAGGCGGACATCATCTACCTGTGCTCCCCCAACAACCCCACCGGCGCCACCTACAACAAGGAGCAGCTGCAGGCCTGGGTGGACTACGCCCTGGAGCAGAAGGCCGTCATCCTCTTTGACGCCGCCTACGAGGCCTTTATCACCCAGCCGGGCCTGCCCCACAGCATCTTTGAAATCCCCGGGGCGGAGAAGTGCGCCATCGAGTTCTGCTCCTTCTCCAAGACCGCCGGCTTTACCGGCATGCGCTGCGGCTACACCGTCATCCGCAAGGAGCTGGTGATGGACGGCGTGCAGGTCTCCAAGCTGTGGCAGCGCCGCCAGGGCTGCAAGTTCAACGGCACCAGCTACATCACCCAGCGGGCCGCCGCCGCGGTGTTCACCGCAGAGGGCCAGAAGCAGATTCGGGAGACCATCGCCTACTACCAGAACAACGCCAAGGTGATGATGGACGCTTTCCAGAAGATGGGCGTGTGGTTCACCGGCGGCACCAACTCCCCCTACATCTGGCTGAAGTGCCCGGACGGCATGGGCAGCTGGGAGTACTTTGACTACCTGCTGCACAACGCGGAGATTGTGGGCACCCCCGGCGA
>ERZ1643250.951-NODE-951-length-27569-cov-5.428873_pt1 | contig 27569 bp, 21 predicted proteins | sample MGYA00579262_ERZ1643250 | MGnify/ENA primary metagenome ERZ1643250 (study PRJEB29033, sample SAMEA4952265) | chicken gut metagenome | biome: Broiler Chicken; feature: Gastrointestinal Tract; material: Caecum | place: Ireland | collected 2018 | study: Broiler... | reverse complement strand
CCAGGTTCTCCAGCTGATCCACAGACGCATTCAGGGAGATGGCCGTCACCGCGATATCCGTTATCTTGTCTACCGCGCCGCTTCCCAGCACCTGCAGACCCAGGAATTTGCGCGTAGTCTTATCAGCCACCATCTTAATGATAAAATTTCCGGATCCCGGATAATAATGAGCCTTGTCATCCACAACAGAAAGGGCCGTAACCACATCATAGCCTGCCGCCTTTGCCGCCGTCTCTGTCAGACCGGTGCGTCCCGCGTTAATGCCGCCCGGAAGCTTCGCCACGCCTGTTCCCAGTACGCCTGCGTACTCCTTGTTCTTTCCGCAAATATCAGCCGCCAGCACACGGCCTGCGATATTGGCTGTAGAGCCCATGGGCGACCAGGCAGCCTCGCCGGTTTCGCGGTTCGTCACCATAGCGCAGTCGCCTGCCGCATAGACGTCTTCCACATTGGTGCGCATATATTTGTCTGTGAGAATCGTTCCCTTGAACATCTCGATTCCGCTTCCCTCAAGAAACGCGGTATTCGGACGGATGCCGATGGCGATCACTACAGCGTCTGCCTTTACAGCCCGCTTGCTGGTCTGCACCTTCTCCACCTTCCCATCTCCGAGAATGGCTTCCAGGGAAACTCCGGTCATGGGGTTTACGCCAGCCTCAGACATCTTATTTTCCACATATTCGCTCATCTCCGGGTCCAGGAAATTGGGGAGCACATGAGGCGCAAAATCAATCACATTTACACGGATGCCTTTGTGGGCCAGATTTTCAGCCACCTCAAGGCCGATAAAGCCGCCTCCGGCCACTACCGCGCGCTTGATTCCGCCTGCTTCCACAGCTTTCCTCAGCGCAATCGCGTCATCCGGCGTTCTCATAAAAAATACATTTTCCAGATCAAGCCCCTCTATCTGCGGGCGGAACGGAGACGCTCCGGATGCAATCACCAGCTTGTCATAGCTCCAGGTCTCCTCCTCTCCTTTATGTACCGCCGTAACCGTCTTTGCCGCGGTATCCACCGCAGTTACCTCCGTCTCGGTCTGTACCTGCGCTCCTGTCAGCTTTGAAAAAGATTCCGGAGTGTTGACAATCAGCTGCTCTCTCCCCGGAATCAGACCGCCAACATAATAAGGAAGACCGCAGCCTGCATAGGAAATATCCTTTCCTTTTGTCAAAATTGTGACCTCACAGCTGCGATCTTCCCGCATAAGCTTTGCCGCGACCTTCGTTCCTGCCGCAACGCCTCCAACAATCAATACCTTCATCCGTTCATTCTCCTTTCCACCTGCGCACTCAGCCTTCTGTATTTCTGCGTCCTGCCGGTTCAAAAACTGTGTTCCCGCCACTTTCATGGTGTTCTTGTTTTGTATTATAGCACTTGCCAATCAATAAGTAAAATGATATTATTTTATTAAAAATATAGGAATTGCCTATGATATAAGGAGGAAAACTGTGACTATCCGTCATCTGAAAATTTTCATCGCAGTCGCGGAAACCGGAAAGATGAGCCTCGCTGCCAAACGGCTTTATGTAACCCAGCCCACGGTAAGCCAGGCCATCCGGGAACTGGAAGAACATTATGAAACCAGACTTTTTGACCGTCTTTCAAAACGCCTCTATATCACGGAACCGGGCGAGCATCTTCTGAAAATGGCCAAAGCCGCCGTACATTCCTTTGATGAAGTAGAACGGCAGATGCAGAGCGAAACCAAGACAGAGCATTTCCGCATCGGTGTCACAGTCACCATCGGCTCCTGTATGCTTCCGGCTCTCCTGGAGAATTTTCAGCGCATACGGCCCCACGTGGATACCTTCTCCTTCATCGGAAACACCCGGACTGTGGAAGACAAGCTGCTGCGTTCTGAGCTGGATGTGGGAATTGTGGAGGGTGTGATTCAGAGTCCGGATCTGATCAGCCTCCCTCTTGTGGATGATTATCTGGTTCTGGCCTGCAGCTCCGGGCATCCTTTTGCCTGCCGCAGCACCTTTTCTTCTTTTGATTTGAAGGATCAGGATTTTGTCATGCGTGAAAAAGGAAGCGGAACGCGGGCCCTTTTCGAAGACTATATGCGGAAGAATCATATTCCCATTCACTGCCGGATAGAAGCTCCCTTTCCGGAAGCCATGAAGAATGCCATACTCTTTAATAACTGCCTGGCCGTTATCTCCGTACGCCTGATCCAGGACGAGATCAGAAAAGGCACGATCCATATGCTTCAGGACCCTGAAAACATATGGGACCGCACCTTCAAGCTGGTCTATCATAAAGATAAATTCATTTCGGACTCTATCCTGCTCTTAAAAGAGCTGCTGAGCCGCTATCCGAAGCCGGAAATCCCCCTGTACAGGGAATGAGAACAGCCGTCAGAAGTATACCAGCTCTTCCTCCGGCGCCGGCGCCGATTTCAGCGCCTTGGTATAGAGCACCGGACCTTCCTCTCCGGAATATTCCTCTCTTTTCTGTACGGATACCTTTGCCGTCACTGTCAGCCACTGGCCGTTCTTCAGCTTATCCACATTCTGGCTTCTGCAGAGGAACCCGAGGAAAACCGTATCGTCCGCGCAGCAGGTCATGGCCCGCCGTCCCGGCACAAAATAGCCCGGCGTGATGCCTCTGGGCTTCATGACCCGTGCCTTGAAGCGGATCGTCTTTCCGTCATAATGCTCCGGATGGTCCATGGCGTCCACGTACCAGATACCGTAATCTATATCTCCGATATCCACAATCTCCGCATTCAGGTCGAAGGGCAGCTCGTCCTCATATTCAAAGAGCTCGCCCCCCTCTTTTTCAAACTCCACCTGGGCTCTCGGATTGACTGCCCGGATATTGCGCTTGTAGGAGGCTGCCTTCGTACCCTCCACGCAGCGGTTGAAAATCACCAGGTCCGAATCCTGGACCATATCCATAAACAGGGACTTCATGTTCTGCATATACAGATCGAAGGTACCCGCGTCCACCAGCGTGATTCCCTGGGCCGGGAACCATCCCTTTGGAAACTTCATGTCCCGGAACAGCTGCATTCCCCACATTCCATTGTACTCAATCATGACCTGGGTTGGCTTATATTTCTTCCTGCACTCCTCCAGAAATTCCGGATTGAACGCTTCCTTTCCTTCTACCTGCACCAGTTCTGTGTCATAAGATTCCAGCACATGCAGATCATATTCCTCTTCTCCTTCCTCACAGGCCAGCAGAAGAGTCTTTCCTCCATCTGAAAAATACGGGTCTGACAGCGTCTCCTGGATAAACGTCGTCTTGCCGCTCTCCAGGAAACCGTTCACCAGATACACCGGTACTTTATTTCCCAAACTCATGCTTTCATCTCCTATCCCTGCAGCTATACCTGAAACAGTTCCTTCAACGCGTCCTCATTAAGCTTGGAACCGATTACGCAGAGACGGCCTGTATATTCCGGACTTCCGCCCCGCACCTCGTATTCCTCCGGAACAAGGTCAAACTGCATCCAGCTTCCGTCCGTATTCTGAAGAATTCCCTTTGCACGCAGAATGATGCCGTATTCTGAGGAACCTTCCAGCTTCTCCAGCATCTGCTGCAGCTCCTCTGCTCCATAACGCCGCGGTGTCTCTACGCCCCAGCTTGTAAATACCTCGTCTGCGTGATGATGGCCTTCATGATCGTGGTGGTGATGGTGTCCCTCATGATCGTGGCAGCCGCAGGTACATCCCTCGCCGTGATCGTGCTCATGATCATGATCTTCATGGCTGTGGTGATGGTCATGGTCTTCATGATCATGATGGTGATGATGGTCGTGATCCTCATGGTCATGACCGCAGCCGCATTCGCCCTCATGGCCGTGTTCATGAGAATGTCCTTCCTCTTCATCCTGGTGGAAGCTGCTCATATCCAGCTCTGCATGATGCATGGCATCCAGGATCTGCTTTCCATTCAGCTCATCCCAGGGCGTAGTAATCATCGTAGCCTTCGCGTTATGCTCCCGCAGAAGAGCTGCAGTCTCCTGAAGCTTCTCCTCCGTCATGCTCTGGGTACGGCTTAAGACGATAGTCCCCGCATGTTCTACCTGATTGTTGAAGAACTCGCCGAAATTCTTCATATACATTTTGCATTTCTTTCCATCTACCACAACGATGGCGCTGTCAATATGAACATCCATGGACCCTGCCACATTTTCCACTGCTTTTACCACATCGGAAAGCTTGCCCACACCGGAGGGCTCGATCAGGATGCGGTCCGGAGCATAGGTATCCAGCACTTCCTTCAGGGCTGTTCCGAAATCTCCCACCAGGGAACAGCAGATACAGCCGGAATTCATCTCATTGACCTGGATGCCGGAATCCTTCAGGAATCCGCCGTCAATACCGATCTCACCGAATTCATTTTCAATCAGTACAATCTTCTCCCCCTGGAATGCCTCTTCCAGGAGTTTTTTAATCAACGTAGTCTTTCCGGCCCCCAAAAAGCCGGATATAATGGTAATCTCTGTCATTATTTTTCCTTCTTTCTCACATGCAGAGGCTTCCGCCTCCCAAACATCAGGTTTTGTATTAGCACTCTCTTCCGCGCACTGCTAATTATAGCACGTTCTTATTGTTTGTCAAATCCTGACCGTATAAAAAGACCGCCTGTTTCCCGAAGGATACAGACAGTCCCCTTTTCATCATTTCTTATGCAATCTTGCTCTTGGCAACCTCTGCCAGAGTCGCAAATCCTGCCGGATCGTTTACTGCCATGTCAGCCAGCACCTTACGGTTCAGCTGAACCTCTGCCAGCTTCAGGCCATACATGAACTTGCTGTAGGACAGTCCATTCAGACGGGCCGCAGCGTTGATACGCGCGATCCAGAGCTGACGGAACTGACGCTTTCTCTCTTTTCTTCCTGCGTAGGAAGTCGCCAGCGCTCTCATCACGGACTGCTTTGCCACACGATACTGCTTGCTTCTTGCTCCTCTATAGCCCTTTGCGAGCTTCAATACTCTGTTATGTCTCTTCTTAGCGCCTAAACCGCCTTTAATTCTTGCCATTTCTCTTTTCCTCCTTGAAATTTCCCGATTCTACGATATCTCTCTGGAACAGTGCAGCTTACAGATACGGAAGAATCTTCTTCATGCTCTTTACATTGGTAGCATCTGTGATCGTTGCTTTTCTGAGATTTCTCTTTCTCTTCTGAGATTTCTTGGTTAAGATATGGCTCTTATAAGCTTTCATTCTCTTGAGTTTGCCGGTTCCTGTCACTTTGAAACGCTTTGCAGCAGCTCTGCTTGTCTTAATTTTAGGCATTTTATATACTCCTCCTATTCTAGTCTGCCTGTAACCGTTCAGTACCGAATAGTTACATCTGCTTTTTCAATTTCTATTAAAATCAATTCCACATCCGTGGCTGATTCTCAAAAACTACTGACGCTTCTCTGTAAGAAACATCATCATCTGCCGGCCTTCCAGCTTCGGAGCCTTCTCCACTACCGCAATATCTGACAGCTTCTCGGCAAACACGTCCAGAATCTGCTTCGTCTTCTGCACATGCGCCATCTCTCTTCCGCGGAAACGCAAGGTCACCTTGACCTTATCGCCTTTCTGAATGAACTTCCTGGCCGCGCTTACCTTCGTGTTCAGGTCATTCTCTTCGATATTCGGTGACAAACGAACTTCCTTAATCTCAATCGTTTTCTGCTTTTTGCGGGCTTCCTTCTCTTTTCTGGCCTGCTCATATTTGAACTTACCGTAGTCGATAATCTTGCAGACAGGCGGCTTCGCTGTCGGCGCAATCTTTACCAGATCAAGTTCTGCTTCCCGGGCAATCCGCATCGCATCTTTAGCAGACATGATTCCAAGCTGCTCTCCATTCACCCCTATGAGGCGGACCTCTTTATCCCGGATCTGTTCGTTAATCATTAAATCGCTAATTGTAGTACCCTCCTTATATAAGAAAGAATCCAAAAAAGTGGATAGTCAGACTATCCACTTGAAATATCATAACACAGGGTATATACTGACTATACCCGTCATGCCATAATTATAAACCTGAGACGCCTGCTGCGCTGAGGTGAGAGTGGATACTCTGCTTGCTGTCACTGAGTTATCATAGCATATCCGTATTCCAGTGTCAACCCATTTTTTTATATCTTTCTGCCGCTTTTTTCATAACCTTTTTTTATCTTTCTGCGCCCCTGTCTATCCCTGCGCCGCAGCCGGGCGCGCAGAAGCAAAAGTCCTGCCGTTTCCAAAGACAGCAGTATTCCCGCCGTGGTGTAAAGAACGGGTTTATTCATGAAAAACTGAACCATCAGATTGGGAGTAATCAGCAGACGCAGGCTCTTTGTCCCGGCAGTGTTCCCGGCGGCGTCCCTGGCTGTCACCATAAGCTCCTGCCAGTAGTTTGCGCCCTGGATCTGCAGCACGATCCTGCCTTCGTTCTCCTTCAATTCCGAAGCGCTGTACACGGTCCTCTGTCCGTTCAGGAGCACGCTTACCTCCCGGAGCCGCAGGTTATCCTGGATATCCAGCGTCAGTTCTTTCGTTCCTTCCCGGTAGCGGCCGCCGTCTTCCGCTCCCGACACGAGAATCACAGGAGCCGTCTTATCCACAGCAAATTCCAGTTTTCTTCCCTTCGTACCCGTATCTGAGGCATTTTCCGCCCTGTCCTCTGAATAAATGGTGACAAGATATATTCCTTCTTCTTCAAAATTTTCTTTTCCTATCGTATAAACGTACTGTTTCCATCCGGAAGACTCTCCCCGTTCCTCTGCAATATAATCTTTTCCTTCTTCCATGGTCCGTACTTTTCCATTCCGGCTGCAGATGATTTCCCGGAATTCCAGCGTATCCACATTGGTCTCTGTGACCACAAGATCCTGCTCCTGATTTGTGTAATAACTGCCCTCCGGACCTGCCAGAGCCTCCGTCTTTTCGTCAAATGTATAGACCGAGCCGAACCGGTTGACAGAAAAGCAGATCTGCGCCCGGCTTTGGTTTCCGGCCAAATCCCGGACAGATGCCTGAAGCGTATACAGATCATCCAGCTCCCGTACCTGCGGAAAGTCTTCCAGTTTCAGCGCCATACCGTTTTCCAGCTGCCTCCAGCTCCCTTTCCATTCCATCTGCCCATTCCGGTATCCGCTCAGAAGGATTTCCGTTCCGCCCGGATCGTAATTGGCATCTGAATACCGAAGGGCCGGGCGTACCTCTCCGTTGTTGGCCGACTGATCTGCCACATCGGAGAACACAAGCTTTGGCGGTGTCTGATCAATGACAAAGAGTTCTGTCCTGTATTCAGCCATTTCATTTCCTGCCAGATCCCATCCCCTGACCGCCAGCGTATAACTTCCATCCTGTGAAAAATTGATCTCAGCCGTATTGTGATCGCCTTCCCGTCTCCATTCGGAAATCGCCGGCAGGCTTCCTGCTTCTCCGCTGTCTGCCTCTTCCTTGTCTGCTGTAACGATCACTTCTATCTGATCCTCCCGGAAATTATGCTCCAGGATATCTATGACCGCTCTGCGGCTGTCTGCATAATAGATTTCATTCCGGCTGTCCTCATTGTCCCAGGCCACACTCAGCTCCGGCGCTGTTCTGTCGATAGTAAATTCGTCTGTCTGTCCATAGACAGCCCGGTTTCCGGCCAGATCCTGGAAGGCCAGCGTAAATGTGTAATCTCCATCCTCCCGAAAGACAACCCTGCAGACATGGAGCGTATCGTCCCCGCTGCCGGAGGAGCTCCAGCCGCCGATCTCCGGAAATGCTCCATCTGTGCCGGTAATCTGAAAATCCACATCCCTTTCATCAAAGTTTCTCTCCCGAATCGTAACCACAGCTGTACGCTCCTGATTGTAATACTTTCCCTGAACCGGCTCAGCCGGATCATACTCCACCATAATTTCCGGAGGCGTCACGTCAATATGATAGCTCCGGGTCACAGAATCTGCGTAACCCGCGTTATCCGTATAGCCGGCGCTGACTTGGACTCCATTCTCATTATTGGCAGCAGCATCCAGCGTCAGTTCCTGTACATATTCATAGATAAGCTTCCGCTCTGCTTTCCCGTCCAAGTCATTTCCCGCCTCTGCCGCGTAATCCCTGCTGCCTGAAAGGGTCGTCCCCCCAGTATACCACACAGTCTGAAGTCCGGAAAAGGTATCCCGAAGCGTCAGCCGAACGGTCAGATCGGTATTGTAGTACGCTGTCCCGTCTACTATCCGGGACGGAGGGGTTACAGCCGCGAGCCCTGCGGTGCCTGCTGTCCGGTGAAGGCTCTCACTCTCTACCGCATAATTCCTTTCCCTGGCCATACAGTGGCCTGCCCAGTCGTACACCTCCGTTCTGACCAGCCCCCTAAAATCTTCCGCGCCGAGAGGCAGCTCCACCTGAAAAGAACCATCGGCGGCAGGCTGAAAACTCTGTGTCCGCACCTCCTCCTGTCCATCTTCGCTTCGGATCACAAACCGGATTTCCCGGATTCCTGCCGTTTCATCCTTTCCGGATGCCTTCACAGCCAGCTTTTCCCCGGAAAAAATCCACCCGGAAGGCAGGTAATTCACCAAAGTTCCGCCGGAATATTCCAGGCTCACAGCCTCCGGCGGCGTCCGATCTACGACCGGATTCTCCCTGTGTACCACAGCGCCCGGCTCCTCCGGCCAGACCGCCTGATTTCCAGCCAAGTCAGATACCCCTATGGGGATGCTGTAGCAGGCCTCCGTATCAAGAGGAAGCTCTGCGCCCCAGACCCCGCGACTGATTTCCCTGCCGGGAAGCTTCTCCAGATACGTGTTCAGCTCCGTCTGTTCCTTCCGGCTGGCTCCTCTGCTGTCCACTGCTTCAAACCCAAGAAGTGTCTCTTTCAGCTCCTGTACCCGGAAATTTCTGTCCTCCACCTGCAGACAGAGAGCCGCTGTTCCATCAAAATACACTCTTCCCTGACTTCTTTCCACCGGTTCCGCCGAATAGCTGAAGGAAATAACCGGGGCTGTCCGATCCACAACCAGCAGCGGGCTTTCATAAATACCTTCTTCCATCGTGCCCTGGAGCAGAGTTTCCTCCCCCGCCGGGTTCTCTGTTCTGTCATCTGCCTCTGCCGGATTTCTGTCCGGGTTCTCTGCAGCATTTCCGGCCGCATCCCGGCAGGAAATCCGTATCCGGTAATCTCCTTCTTCCGAGATCCGGAAGCTTCCCGACCAGACCGAATCCTCAGTCCGGCTCCATTGTATTTTTGTCTCTGTCAGCTCCTCCGTATTTTGTTCCATCCGAATAAGCTCACACCTGAAATTCTCCGGCGCCGCAGCATCTCCTTCTTCCGTCTCCGAAAATCCGGAAAACCTGTCCCGCACAGCAATTTTCACCGCAATATCCTCAGAATAATAGGAAACACAGTCTGCGTCCTGTGCCTGGGTCGCTGGCCAGTCTTCTCCATTTTTAAGAATATTTACCGCTTCCGGAACACTGACGCAGAGCCGGGGCGGCGCATGATCAAGGGCAAACCGGCTGTCTGCAGGAGGCTCCTCCTTCATAAAATTTCCGGCCCTGTCCCGGCAGCTGAGACGAAGCTCATAAACGCCTTCCTTTCCCGCTTCTCCATCGTAACCGAATTGGGCTGTATGTATTCCATCCGCATGGGTCCACTGCAAGGCTTCACTGTCTCCCGTATATTCTGCGGCCACCCGGTTCTCCGTCAGATTTACAACCTGAAGGCTTAGCAGACTGCTGTCCCACCCCTCCCTTTCTTCGATTGCAAATGTAAAAGCGATATCGTTCCCTTCCACATTTCTGTACAGGGGGATTCTGCCGTCCTCCCATTCTGCAGACCAGCTCCAGTCTCCCTGTGAGGAAAAGGATAAAAGCTCCGGTGCTTTGGAATCCACCACAAAAATCCCTGTGATAAAACCTCCTTTCCCGGTGTCTGTCAGCTGTCCAAAGCTTCCTTCTTCCATTGAAAGCGGATTTCCCGCGGCATCACAGTATGCCGCTTCTACCTGATACCGTATTCCGCTATTCTCTTCAGCAGGAAGTTCTACCCGTACGGAAATACTTCCGTCTTGAAACTCTCCCCATGTAATCCAGCCTTCCGTCTCCTCCCGGCTCAGAGGGCTTCCGTCTTTCAAAATTGTGAGCTCCGGCGCCGTGATTTCTCCCGTTTCACTTCTCAGTTCTTCGTAAAAGGCTTCTGTAAAGGTCAGTGTGAGCCGGCACTCCTCCCGGGCGCTGTAGTGCTTTCCTTCCGCATCTTCCGAGGCCGGAGCCGTACAGACGGCACGGATAACAGGGGCTGTTTTATCCTTCCGGAACCTTACTGTCACCTGGGGCTCTTCCTGCTGCGCGCCCTCTCCCAGATCTTCATTCTGATTGCCATTCTCATTGTCGTTCTGTTCCTCGTTCTGATTGTCGTTCTGATTGTCGTTCTGATTGTCCTCCCGCTCTTTAAGCCGGAACTGATAAGCCCCGTCATAACAGAAATCTGTCTCTGTAAAAGCATAGACCGGCAGCTCTGAAGAAGGCTGTTCCATAACCGCCCACTCTGTGTCCTCCTGTTTCCTGTACTGAACGGCAGGCAGGCTTTCCCCAGCCCACTCCTCCGGCAGCGTAACGGTAAAAGTAGTGTCCCTGTTCACCCAGCCGTTTTCATTGGCCGTCTGATCCATACTGATATGTTCTTCCGATAAAGACAACCGTTCCTGCCCGCCGCTTTCCTCCACCATCGTTTCTTCCCCGGCAGACTGCGCCAGGATTTCCCGGTCCGTCCTTCCGCAAAGCAGCATCAGAAGGAGCAAAGCCGGAACCCAGCCGCTTTTTCCGCCCCTTATCCGGGATTTTCCTCTTTTCACCTTCTCATTCCTCCTTTTTTCTAATCATCCGCAATCCTTCGTCTCCTTTCCCCAATCCGCCAGCAGCTCAGTGGCTTCTTCCGGTCCGCTTCCCCCTTCCAGGTCTTCCTCTTCTTTCGGACTATTCTCCTCTTTCCTGTGATTCTCCTCTTCCAGCCTGCGGATCTCTCTCCTGGCACGACGTCCTGCCAGAAATTCTGCGGCCTCCCGGATATCCAAGCGGATAAACAGATACAAGGCGGTCCCGCTGCAGAGCAGTGTCCCTCCCAGACATAGCAGATACAGACTGTGATACAGGCTGATTTTCGACATCATTTCTTCCATTTATGATTTTCTCCATTTACATGCTCTCCTGTCCAAAAGCAGACAACACCACTCGTTCTGCCTGACGGAGCGCCGTCTCCAAAGCTTCCATCTCTTCCTGCAGCTGCCGGCGCATCTCCGGACTGATATCCTGAAAATCCTGTTCCAGATGTCTTTGTGTCTGCTCAATCTGCCCCAGCATCTCCTCCATCTCCACACCGTCATTCCGGAATTCGGCAGCATGAGAGATGATCTGTCCGGCCAGTTCTCCGTACATAACCAAGGCGGTACGTTCATTGTCCCCTTCCACCAGATTTCCCGCAGACAATTCCACCAGATCGTCCCAATAGCCGCGAAAGCTGACAAAGCTGTCCCCCGCCTCATCTACCCTGCCGATTTGCGCATAATACTCTGAAATCCGTCCCAGTCTTCCGGCTCTCTCCTCCTGCCCCTTTTCCAGCTTTCCCGAAGCCGCCGCAAGTTTAAGATAATTTCCGGCATTCTTTTTATTCTCTTTCTCTTCAAATTTGTAAAAATACGCAAGGCCCGCCTCATAGGCAAACCGGGCGTAGCCTTTTTCGTTTTTCCGAAAGGCCTCCTCAAAGGTCTGTCCGTCTCCGGTGTACTGAATCAGAATCGCGCGCAGCCGGCTGCTTTCCTCTGACGTGAGAAGCCCGTCATCCAGAAAACCGTCCTTCAGAAGCCCCAGCCACGCATCCTCTCTGGAAGGACTTATACGAACAGCCTTCACATAGTTTTCGATCTCCTCTTCCTTATCCACGGAATTGCCTGCCGCCAGCAGGCAGGCTTCATAGCTGTTTCTCCGCGCTCCTGTTTCAAGGCCCAGGAAGATTCCCGCGGCAGTTCCCAGAAAAGCCGCTCCCAGAAGACAGGCCGCGAACTTTCGTACCTTCTTTTTCTGATTCTCCCGATAGGTTCTGTCCTGCTCCTGAAAATGCTCCAGCGCATAAAGAAGCTCCGCGCAGGACTGATACCTCTCTTCTTTCCTGCGCCGGGTGCATCTGCCGATGATCTCATCCCAGCCTGCTAAGAAGCCTGGTCCGCATTCGCTGAGGGGCCGGAGCATATGGGGGCTTTCTCCCGTCAGCAGCTGAAACAGCATAACTCCAAGACAATAAATATCCGTCCTGGCGTCGCTCTGGTCCGTTTCCTCATACTGCTCCGGCGCCGCATATCCCCAGGTTCCCAGTGAAACTGTATCCTTCAGGCTCCCGGCCCTGTATTCCCTGGCCGCCCCGAAATCGATCAGAACCACTGTCCCGTCCGGCCGTTCCATTACATTGGAAGGCTTCAGATCCCGGTATATGACCGGAGGTTTTCTGCTGTGCAGATAGAGGAGCGCCCTGCACAGCTGCTTGGCCCAGTCCAGCACCTTTTCCTGCGGCTGCGCCCCCTGCTGCAGAAGCAGCGTGTCCAGGGAAAGACCCTCCACGTAGTCCATGACTATCAGAAGCCGGCTGCGTTCCTCAATCACGTCCACGATGCTGGGAATTCCGGGATGCTTGAGCCTTTTCAGCATTTCGATCTCTTTTCTGTCCAGGGCCAGTCTTCCCCAGTCTCCCTTCACAATCTCTTTGACAGCCCAGAATTTGTTTGCCCTTTCGTTCATGGCCAGATAGACCACACTCATGCCGCCCCTGCCTATGACATTCAGGATCTTATAGCTTCCGTTAATGACGGAACCGATTTTCAGCACATCCGCTTTCTCCTTCCCACTGTTCTGTTTTAATATAAAATAAAAGCTGAAATTACTGGCGATACGCCGGAAATTCTCTCGGACCGACCGGTTCGATGAATCAGTGCATTTATGGTACTACAGAATCTTACAGATTTCAAGCCGAAACTTCTATTTTAGAAATTTTTAACATTTTGCGCGGACGGCTGCCTCTGGGATCTCGGCCGTTCGGATATCCGGATAGGAGAAACAATTTTTCCTGTCCGCCGCGATCCTGTGCGCGCGCAAAAGACGGAGAGCAGCCGTACCGCCGCTCTCCGTCTTATTCCGCAGAAGAAACACCCGCCAAAGCTCTGCGTTTCATCTTTCTGCCTGCGTTTTCAAACCTTCTTTTTCTATCATTTTTAATTTCTTCTCAGTGCCTCGATAGGACTTAAGCGCGCTGCCTTTTTGGCCGGATAGATTCCAAAGAAAATACCGACCGCGGAAGAAAACAGCGTAGCCGTAATGATGGTCCCGATGCTGAGATCCGGTGAAATGCCAAGCATCGGAAGGGAACAAATGCCGTAGGCCCCCAGAAGGCCCAGAACAATGCCGATGACGCCGCCGATACAGGTGATGATCGCCGATTCTGCCAGGAACTGCATCATAATCGATCCGGTTCTCGCTCCAAGAGCTTTACGGATTCCGATTTCTCTGGTCCGCTCGGTAACGGATACCAGCATAATATTCATTACACCGATTCCGCCTACCAGCAGCGCAATGGCGGCTACCAAAGCGATAAAGGCCGTAATCATGTCCAGCACGCTTGTAATCTGCGCGATCTGGCTGTCTGCGTCCTGAAGCAGAAAGGCATCCTCTCCCTGTACGTGATGACGGTTTTCCAGAAGCTTCATGGCGTCGCTTCCCACCGCCTGGGAATACTCGCTTCCCTCGGAAATAATATAAATAGAATAAAATTCATCCAGCTCATAGCCAAAGGCAAAGTTCGCTGTGTACGGCATGTACATGGTCACATAGCTGGAGGAATACATCATGGAATCCACAAGGCCTCCCTCTGACTGTTCTTCCTGGATCACGCCGCAGATGGTGATTTCGTGAGTGATATTATAGATGGTGGCCTCTACCGTCATACCCACCACATCATCGGTGCCGAACAGCTTGATGGCGTCGCTCTGTCCGATCACCGCCACCAGATTCATTGCTTCCACATCCGAATCCGTAAAGTAATGGCCGTATTTCATCTCCGGATTATGAGTATACTCCAGATCTGCTGTTCCTGTAGAGGCAATCACATCAAAATTTCCCTTCGGCGACAGAAGTGTTCCCATCATACTGTCTGAAGGTGTCACTCCCTTTACATGGGGGACCCGTTCCTTAATGGCCTCCATGTCTTCCGGGGTAATATACTCTCCGGCATCTCCTCCATCGCTGTTGGAATAAATATAAATCTGTCCTCCGGCAATGGCATTCAGCGCATCGCTCATCTCCGTCTTCGCGCCTCCGCCCACGGACATAATCATGATGACAGAAGAAATTCCGATAATAATGCCAAGCATAGTCAGAAAGGAACGGCCCTTATTGGCCCGGATATTATCAATGGCCATTTTTACATATTCATACAGCTGTGCCATTTTTTATCCCTCCACCGGCGTCACGCGGGTTCCCTCCTGGATTCCGGCTGTGATTCCGCCGGATACGACCCTGTCTCCAAATTCCAGACCGGATTTGATTTCTGTATAGTCATCCGCAGACAGGCCTGTTTCCACATTCTTTCTCACCAGCGTGCCATCCTCCTGCACCACATAGCAGAAGCTTCCATCCTGCCCGGAGTTGATGCACTCTGTGGGAACCACAAGCACATCTGCCGCCTCCTGTCCGTTTACAGACACTGTGGCTTCCAGTCCCAGATAAATATTTTCATCTGGATTGTCAATCTTGATCTGGGCAGTGACTACCGGGGTTCCCTGGGCGTTGGCCTCTGCGATACGGCTTAAGCTTGTAACAGTGCCACTGTACTCATGGCCTGCCAGCGTGACCACTGCCGTCTGGCCTTCTGCCATTTTTTCCAGATCGTATTTGGTAATGCTCATCTCCACCACCACGTCCTCGTTGCTGGAAACTGTGAAAAGCTCTCCGCCTTTGGCTGCCGGGCCGCCGGGAACGGCAGACACGCTTGTGACTACTCCGGAAAATTCGGCCTTGATTCCCTCTTTTCCTTCTGTAATATCATCCTTTGTCATCTGCGCGTTCAGATCGCTGAGGTTTTTGTTTGCAGCGAGTTCGCTCCTGGCTGCCGAGGACAGAATGGCTGCGTCTGTGGAATCCTGAATTCCCTCTTCCTCCGCCTTGCTGCTCTCCAGCTTCTGCTTGTTTTCCTGGGAATCCTCCAGCCGTCCCTGATACTCGTCGAGTTTGATGACAATGTTATTATAATTATCCTGCTCTGCCTGAATACTCTTTTCCAGCTCCGGAAGCTTCGCCTGGGCCTCCTGAGCGGCCGGCGCGGCCTCATCCACTGCCGCCTGGGCCACAGTTACCGCATCCTGAAGCATTTTATACTCCTCAGACGCCGGGTCCAGCGTAGAAGATTCAAGAGCCGTCTGAGCTGATTTCAGGGCTGCGTTCTTTTCCTCCAGAGCCGCTACCGCCGCCTGAGCCTGGGCCTGCTGCTCCTTCAGGGATGCCAGCTTATTCGCGGAATCCCCCTGATATCCTGTGTACTCACGGACTCTGTCATTCAGATGATCCAGATTATCGTCTTCCTCGTCCAGCTGTCGGTTGATGATATCCAGGGCTGCGGTGGAACGGTTATACTCTGCCACGTTTTCATTGTCTTTGGAAATAGAATCCTGATAACTGTAATTGGCCGCGCTTCCGGTCAGCTCCGCCTGCCGGTACAGCTCATCCAGCTCTGCCGCGTCATAGGTAAGAAGCGTCTCTCCCGCTTCCACCGTGTCTCCTACCTTCAGACTGAAGCTGTCTACAGTAGCTGCCACTGGTGAAAAATAAGTCTTTACCTCCTCAGACTGTACGGTTCCGCTGCCGTCTATCACCTGCTGCACGGTTCCAAGAGAGGCCTCCGCCACGGTGACCACCGGCAGGATCTCCGGCGCAAACAGTCTGGGAAGCACCGTAACCGCCAGCAGCGCCGCCACGATTCCCCCGATAATAATGCGTTTTTTCCGTTTCTTTTTCTGTTCAGGCGTAAGGGGCGCCTTCTCCTTTTTTTCCTTCTTTTCTTTTTTCTCTTTTCCTTCTTTCATCTCCCGGATCTTTCTGCCCTTTCCAAAAAGACCCTTCTTCCGTTCTTTCTCCGCCTGCGCCTCCTGATCCTCTTCCCACTCGTCCAGCAGGCTTTTCTGGCTTTCTTCCGGCTCCGGCTCCAGATAAGTCATGGTCTCAGAATCTTCCTCAAATTTTTTCTTCTTTCCAAACATCACTTATTCTCCTCATCTTTATAGCGAGCGCCGCGAGGATCAGCTCCCCCGCAGCTTTGCTGCGCTGACTATTTTCATGCCCCGTCAGTTTACTGCGGGGTATTTCATTTCCGTCCCTGTCAAAATGTCACATCAGGATTGATGGTATCTGACTCGATTCTGCCGTCCAGAATTCGGATGACCCGTTTGGCCTGGGCCGCAATTCCGTTATCATGGGTGATCAGAATGACTGTTCTTCCGCCTTTGTACAGTTCCTTCAAAATCTGAAGGATCTCTTTGCTGGAAGCGGAATCCAGATTTCCGGTTGGCTCATCAGCCAGAATCACCGGAGGCTTCGCCGCGATCGCTCTTGCGATAGCCACCCTCTGCTGCTGTCCTCCGGACATCTCATTGGGCTTGTGATCCATTCGATGAGAAAGACCTACGATCTTCAGCGACTCTACCGCCAGCCGGTCCCTTTCCTTTTTGGGAACGCCCCGGTAAATCAGCGGAAGTTCCACATTCTCCTGAGCCGTCAGATTACTGATCAGATTAAAGCCCTGAAAGATGAAGCCTATCTCTCTGTTGCGGATGTCTGACTGTTCATCGTCTGTCAGCGTAGACACATCCCGGCCGTTCAGATAATATTTTCCGGATGTAGGCACATCCAGACAGCCCAGCATGTTCATGAGCGTGGATTTTCCGGAGCCTGACTGGCCGATAATCGCCACAAACTCCCCCTTTTCTATGGAAAGACTCACATGGTCCAGGGCCCGCACCTCATTTTCGCCGGGATTATAGACCTTGCAGATGTCTTTCACCTCCACCAATGCACTCATTTCATTCTCCTCTTTTTACATTCTGTCTCTGAATTTGTGTTATTGTATTATTCACATAATACAATAACACATTTCGCTTTTAATGCAAGCATCTTCATAAAATCTTAAAAAAAGCTTAAAAATCTTCTTCTCTCAGTTTCATAACGAACGTCAGACGTCTTTTTCTTCATTTTTTCCATATATTTTATAAAAAAGGTCCTGTTTCCTATGAAAAAACTTTTAATCGCAGGATATGAAACCCAAACTGCTGGCTACCGCAGCGCCTTTTCCTTGCTTGGAGCCTGCGCCGACCCGCTTGCTTTCCCACCGGAGCGTCATGACTCCGGCCCTCTGCGCGCGGCCCAGCCGGATATCTGGTCCATGGCCTGTCTCTACGACGGGCTTGTCCTCCCGGGAGGCGGAGATATTTCTCCTGCCCTGCTTCATTGTCCGAATATGGGCTCCCGAAACATCGACGAGCCTCTGGACCATATACAGTTTTCCCTGCTCTACGCTTTTATAGAGGCCGGAAAACCTGTCCTCGGCATCTGCAAAGGCCTTCAGGTTATCAACGCGGGCTTTGGAGGGACGATTCGGCAGGATCTGTGCCCTGCCTCTCTGGATCTTCATGCCTGGGAGGGCCGGGACCGCATCCACCGGACAAAGGCCGCAAAAGGAACCTTTCTGTACCGGCTCTACGGTTCCCGCCCCCTGGTGAACAGCGCACACCATCAGGCCGCCGGCTCCATAGGCCAGGGTCTGCGTGTGGCCCAGTACGCGGAGGATTTTGTGGTGGAAGCCCTCTATCACGAACGTCTGCCTGTCTTTGCCGTCCAGTGGCACCCGGAGCGCCTGTGCTTTTCCCAGGCAAAAGACGGTATGGAAGACGGCTCCCGGCTGCTTTCATACTTTCTCTCACTGCTCTGAGCAGGGAAGACATTCCCGGAAAAAGCGGAAAAAGTTTCCTCCTATAAGACCGGCTGCGGTCTCTTCCTTCATTCCGCGGGCCAGCAGCATGGCTGTAAACTTTATCATTTCCCCGTGATGAGCCAGAATGTCATCGTTCTCCGTCTCAAAACGGATACGGGGCGTGGCGTCAGAAAGTCCCCGGCACAGGTCAAAACCGCAGCCCACATGGGCGCTGCCTGCCTTTGACACCAGATATTCCGCGTGGCGGCAGAGCTGCTCCAGCTTCTCCTCCTGCGGACTGGCTGCCTGGCTTTCAGGCACGGAGGGACCGGCCAGCAGCGCGCAGGCGTTCAGACCGATGACGCCTCCCCTCCCGGCCACTGCTTCGATCTGATCGTCCCTTAAATTCCTGTAATTGGGATGTATCTTCCAGGCATTGGAATGGCTGGCGATAAAAGGCCTCTTCGCACAGGCGCACAGATCGGCAAAGCCCTCATTATTCAGATGGCTCACGTCCACATACATGCCAAGCTCCTCCATCCGGGCCACGGCTTCGCGGCCAAGGTCCGTGAGGCCGCCCGGAATCTCCCGGAATTCGCCGGCCTTGCAGCAGCCTGTGGCAAAAGCATTTCTGCGGCTCCAGGTAAGGCCTGCTCCCCGCACTCCCAGATCATAAAATGCCCGGAGAAGAGACAGATCATTTCCCAAGGGGTCCAGTCCTTCCAGAGAAAGCAGAACTGCTGTCTGCCCTCCGGCGGCCGCCCGATCCAGCGCTTCCCGGCTGTCTGCCACGCAGATCTGATCCTGTACGGATTCCAGATCCTCCCGAAGAGCCGCAATCTGTCCCAGCGCCCTCCGGAGTCCTGACTCCGGCAGCTCCCTGCCCGGCACATAGATCGAAGAAACAATCAGATTCACCGAAGCCTCACGAAAATGAGGGAGATACCGCCGTTCCACCACATGTCTCTCTCCCGCAAGCCGTCTTTCGTACACCTCCGCAGCCAGATCAAAGTGCGCGTCCACCACCATGTTTTCCCTATGTAACCATTTCGCCCATTCCAGAAATACCTCTTCCAGCAGAACCGCCTCCTGTTTTGTTTTACGTTTTACTGTGTGATGCCCTTGCCCGCAAGGGGAAACGTGCCTTAAAAGGGCTGCCGGTTCATACCGCTTTGGCCCCCCTTAAGATGCACGAAAGAGACTATCCGTAAAATCCATGTCTTGATAAAGCCCCGGATCTTTATGAAGTAGTCTCTTTCTGTACTCTCTATTTCAGAGCGTAAAAAACCGTTGTCTGAATTTTGCGGAACGCTCCCCTTGTTCTTCTGCTTTCTTCTGTATTATAAATTATGCGCGCTCTGACGGAAAGGTCACCTCCGCCGTAAAAAGATCCGCGTCCACTTTGATCCGGAGCCGCCCTCCGCAGGCTTCCGTAAAACTTCTGGCAATGGATAGTCCCAGGCCGCTTCCTCCATCCGTACGGCTTGCGTCTCCTCTCACAAAACGCTCTGTGAAATCCAGCTCCGCATCCAGCTCCACCGCTGAAGTATTCTTCACCACAGCCTGCGCCTGCCCCTCTGCTGCAGAAAGGGACAGATATATCCGCGACCCCTTCAGGGAATACTGCAGCGCATTCTGCAAAAGGTTTTGAAACACTCTGTACAGACGCTGTCCATCCGCCCGGATCATAACCGGCTCCTCCGGAATATATGCGCGCAGCACAAGTCCGCTCTTTTCTATCTGCGTATCCATATCAGCCAGCGTCTGGCGCAGAAGCTTGCCGAAATCCAGTTCTTCCAGCATAACCGGAAGCTGTCCGGAGGCTGCTTTGCTCACCTCAAACACATCCTGAACCATAGTTCCCAGCCGCTCCGATTTTTCGCCGAGAATCCGGATATAGTCCTTCACATGCTCCGGCAGTTCCTCTTCCTGCTTTAGAAGCTCAATATAACTGACAATCGAAGTCAGCGGCGTCTTCAAATCATGAGAGACATTTGCCACCAGCTCTACCTTCATCCGTTCGCTCTTTGTCCGCTCCGCCAGGGCTGCCTCCATTCCCTGCTGTATCTCATTCAGATTTTCTGCAGCCTCTCTCAAATCCGTATCCCGGGGAAGCTCCAGTCTTTCTGACAGCTCCCCTGCCCGCACCGCCGCGATCTGCTCTGTCAGGGCCCCCATATCTTCTGCCAGCCTGCGGTTCTTCTTCATATAAATCAGACTGCAGATCAAGGCCAGCACCGCACACACCAGCAGAAGCAGGAGAACCAGTACCGCAGCATCCCAGTACAGCCAGTCCCAAAGCATCACCCAGAACCAGGCCAGCACCGCCAGCAGAAGCAGAAGGGGCGCAAATACCAGCCACTGCCTCTTCACCATCCGTTTCTGAAACGGCCGTTCCAGATCAGCGGTCCGCAGGCTGTCCCGGAAGGGCGCAAGAAGGCTTTTCTGCCTTCCTTTGCTGTATTTTCTGTCCAGAAAGCCAAAATACAGCAGCCAGAACCAGAGTACCGGCGCAATGCCGCCAAAAAACATGACCCGGAGGCTTCCGGTCAGAAATCCAAGCACCAGGAGCACAACCGGCAGGCACCAGAACAGAAGGAATTTTATTTCATACCATACTTTCCCCAATTGTTTTCCGAGCCATTCACGCGCTTCCTGCCGCTCTTTCCGAAGCCGGAAGGCCAGAAACAGAAAAAGGAGAGCCGCTCCCAGTAAGGCCGCCTGCACCGCGAGCGCCTGTCTCTGGTCCCGCAGGTTCTCCTGCATGGAATACAGATCCCATCCTCTCTGTACCGTTCCCTGTCCGTAGTTTTCCACATAAAGCTTCGGTTCCTTCGCCGCAGCCAGAAAGACTACCGCCTCTTTCGCGTCTCCTTCCGCCTGAAAATTCGCATATCCCGGCACATACCAGCGGCTGTCATTCCGGTAGATTCCGTCCCCATAGACGTCTACCGGCTGTCCGTCTTTGGTAATCTCCACTCTGCCGTCCCCGTTTCCATTGTAAAGAAGAGTGAAATTGTACTCTTCTTCCGGAACAAAGGAAGCAAAATCCGGTATCCCGCTTTCCTGAACCTCCTGCCCGGACAGGCCGTCCAGATTCGTATACAGCAGCTTTCCCTGGTAAACCACCGCAAAAAGCAGATTTCTGTCCCGGGATAATTCTTCCATATAAGCTGTCAGCTCATCCGCCGGCGTACTGTCTGCCGCCTCATCCGAACCTGTGCCCATGGTTATCTCTACAGCTGCTTCCGAAGCAGCTGTAGAGCCTCCGAAAAGGCTCGCCCACCAGTCGGAGAAATCAAAGCCTGTTTCATAGGAGACAGCAGTCTCATAGGCTGTGCCATAGCTGTAATCATACCATTCTTCCCCTCCTGCCGCCGCGCCAATCAAAGTCTCCAGACGGCCGGAAATGAAAGCCGCAAATTCCTCTGTCTCCTGATAATCCGTCCCTGCCTGGAAATCAGTCTCTGCCAGCCGCTGCATCATGGAAAAGAAATTCACAAGCAGAAGCGTCAGACCCAGGAAGAAGGCTGCAAAACTAAGGATGATTTTCGATTTTTTCCATTTTGTATCCAATTCCCCACACCACCTTTAAATATTCCGGCTCTTTGGGATTGAGCTCGATCTTTTCCCGAATGCGCCGGATGTGGACCATAACCGTATTCTCCGCTGCGAAGGCATCCTCTTCCCAGACTCTCCGGTATATCTCTTCCGCCGGAAAAATCCGTCCCGGGTTTCTCATCAGAAGCTCTATGATCTTTGTCTCTGTGGCCGTCAGCTTTACCGCTTCCCCATCCGCGTAGAGAGTCCGCTCCGAAGGCCGGTAACAAAGCCGTCCGTTGCGGATTCCATCGTCCTGCGTCTCCGCATGGATATCACCCAGCATCGTATACCGCCGCAGATGGCTTTTTACCCGGGCTAAAAGCTCCTGGGACGAAAAGGGTTTTGCCACATAATCATCAGCTCCCATGGAGAGCCCGAGAATCTTGTCTGTCTCTTCGCTTTTGGCACTCAAGACAATGATCGGAATATTCTTCCGTTCCCGAATCTTCAGGACCGCCGACAGCCCGTCCAGGCGCGGCATCATCACATCCATGATAATCAGCCTCACCGGCTGCTCCACTGCCAGCTCCAGCGCTTCCATTCCATCATAGGCTTTCAGCACCCGGTAGCCCTCCTTCTCCAGTAAGAGAGCGATGGCTCTTACAATTTCGCGGTCATCGTCCACCACCAGCACACACTCGTTCATCTCATTCCCGTCCCCTTCGTTTTATATCTCTGCACCCGGATTCCGCGCGCCTTCCGGATACGGTTACAGAGTACCCCTCATTTCTTACAAAAGCTTTGTGGGATTTCTTACAGAATTCTTACACTTTCTCTTTTCAGTGTTTTCAGTATTTTTCCAGGTCTGCTTCATTGGCGGGATTGTAAAAGACCTTTACCTGCTCCACATATGCCGGCTCCTGGTAGGAAGAGATCTTTCCTTCCTTCAGTTCCTCAAGAAATATATCTTTCACTTCCATGAACAGCTTTACCTCATCCTGCTCCTCCCAGATCCCGTAAAGCTCCAGCACCGGCCATTCTTTTTCCTGATAATCTCCATTTTCATCTACATATTCCTCTGTGTAGACGGCTGCCTGAACCTTCGGCGTAATCCGTTTCGCGTTATACACCACCTGGAACCGGACAATATTTTCCGGAACGCTTTCATCTGCCGCGAACTCTGTCTCCGCTCCCCAGGGCAGATTTTCGGACAGCGCCCATGTTCCTGCTTCCGGGTCAATCTCTGCTTCCAGCGTAGCTGTCTCCATGTCTGTCTCTCCCACAGTCCTCTCTCCCGCATAGGAAAGAGACGAAAATTCCGTAATCGCCACACCGGTTCCGATTCCGCAAAGCAGCACGCCGCCGCCCAGCACTCCCAGCAATACTTTTTGAAGTCTTCTCATAACGCACCTCCCTGCCAGTCTGTCTCCGGCTCCGCGGATCTGTATTTCCTGACACACCCTTCTTCCTGCTCTTGCACAGTTCTTTCCTCATATGCAGAATCTGATTCTTCCGCAAAATCGTTCTCTGTCTCATCTTTTGAACCGTCTTCCGGAATGTCTTTTTCTCCGCCGCAGCCTCTCCTGTCTTTTTGCTCCTCCTTTTTCCTCTTACGCCTCAGCAGGCTGAAGCAGAGTCCGGACATACTTCCTCCGGCCAGAAAGCTGCCCAGACATACCAGCACAGCTCCCCAGAGAGGATAGCTCTGCACAGCGAGAATCATAAGCATCCCCGCTCCAAACAAAGCCATCAGTGCAAAGCATCCCGCGCTGACTGCGGCCCCTGCCCAGAACACATTCCAGATCAGGCGGACACACCAGCAGAAGAGCGCCGCGATTCCGCGAAAGAGTTTCCCAAAAAATCCTGACAGGCTCTGCAGAACTGTCCCGCGCCGCGATCCTTTCCCTTTTTCAGTGTCTCTCCAAACATAAGCTGTATCCGCTGACACATCCATTCCCATTCCTTCTCCGCCTGTTTTCTGTTCCCCGGATAACGATGCCGTTCCTCCCGGCGCTCCCCCTTCCCTCTGCTCTTTTTTTCTATAAAAGGGACCCGCCATCCAATGAAACCCTTTCTTTATCCCATGGCCCGCGCCGTGGAAAAGTCTTCCGATTCCGCCGCACAGCGCTTTCAGCTGTTTCTTCAAAAATGCGCCGATTCCCCGGAGCTTTTTCTCCCCGTCTTTCAGATTCATGCCGCCGATTCCAGGAAGCCCTTTCTGTCTTCTGCTCTCTCCGAATTCCGGCTTTACGTGATAGGCCTCCAGAATCTCCGCCGCCAGCTCTCTCACCGGCCCGAAATCCCGAATCGCCTCTTCCTCACTCTGTCCGTTCTGTACCTTGATATCAATATGCTGTTCATATTCTTCCAGAATATCCTGCTGCTCCTGATCTTCCAGAATCTCCAGATAGCCGCGCAGTTCTTCCAGAAATGTCTCTTTACTCATATGCCTTGCCCTCCTCTAAAAATCTGCTGACCTGCTGCTGAAATTCTTCCCATTCGGCTGCCAGCGAATCCCGGTACAGGATTCCCGCCGCAGTCAGATGATAATATTTCCGGGGCGGCCCCTCCGAAGATTCCCTCAGGTACGTCTCAAAATAGTGTTCATTGGTCAGTCTCTTGAGAAGCGGGTAAATCGTCCCTTCATTTACATCAATGACCCTGGAAACTTCTTCTACCAGCTCATAACCATACCTGTCTTTCCGCCGCACACATTCCAGCACGATGAGCTCCAGCACTCCCTTTTTAAACTGCGGATTCATAGCATTCCTCCTCATCTGCCGCCCTGCCTTTTCATGGACCTGTGCCTGCACGCCGTTCCTCCCGGCGCTTCTTTTGTTCTCTGATATTAGATTATACCAACTACTATGCATTGTCAAGTACTAATAAAATAAAAGTACTGAAAGAATATTTGAAAAAGATCTGCTTGACAAAAACAGATCTTTTATGATATAAATAATAAGCACGTTTCAGATAGGGGATTGGTCAAATGGCATGACAGGGGTCTCCAAAACCCTTAGTGGGAGTTCGATTCTCTCATCCCCTGCTTTTACAGTCTGGAAAGCCTTACAAAAGAGGATTCCAGACTTTTTTTGTTTCCTGTGATTTAAGCTTTATATAGCGCAACCCAGCAGCCTCTCCGCAGACAATCAGCCCGGCTGGCCGGCTGATTTTTTATTTGACCGGATTATCTGTACCCTGCTTTCTTTTTCACATTTTTTATCTGTGTGAAAACCTTTTTCCCCATTCAGACGTTATGTATAAATGAAAAAAGAAATCCTACCCTCCATTGACAAGAAGCGTGTGCTTCCCTGGCAATGAAAGGTAGAAAATCTTATCTGGCAGGAGGCATCTCATGGAGCTGTATAAAATAGAACTGTATAAGCTGATTCACAGAAAATTTTTCCTGATAAGTCTGTCAGGTATATTTGCCGTTCTTTTGCTTTATTTTTGTTTTGTGAATATAGGCGGCGAGCGCTCAACCGTAAACGGGGTCGTATATACAGGCCTGCAGGCCATCAAAAAGGACAGGGAAATCACAGAAGCATTCCAGGGAATCCTGACGGACGATAAGGCAGAACAGATTATGGAAAGCTACGGGTTTCCTTCCGCAGTCAGTGAAAACTACGGCGGTTTCCGCGATGAAAATTATCTGAATGGCCTGATTACGGAATATCTGGGGAACGGTTATTTTTACAGCTGGGATGACTACCAGGTCTCCACTTCTCTGCTTCCCATCTCCCAGACAGAGCTGGGAAAAGCCGCGGAACTGGCAGGAAAAGAACTTTTGCTGGACTATACGAAAGGCTGGTCTGTATTTTTTGATCTGCTTCAGCTTGGAATGGTGCTCGGAAGCTTTCTGCTCATCATCGGGCTGTCTCCTGTGTTTGCGGAAGAACACCAGACCGGGATGTCTGCCCTGCTTTTTACGAGCAAAAAGGGGAAAAGCGGAGATATTGCAGCCAAAACCGCCGCATCTTTTACATTAACCGCGCTGGTATATGCCGCCGTTGTACTGTTTGCCTTTTCAGCCACAGGGCTTGTCTATGGGCTGGACGGCCTGGAATGTATGAATGGATTTGTTTCATCGCCGTACGGCGTCGATGCCGCTTCCCGGCTCGCCATTAAACCGGTGTCCTATAGCGTGTTTCTTACTTTGCTGCTGGACTGGCTGGCGCTTACAACCCTCTGCTCCATCGTTCTGTGCATATCCGGGCATACCAGAACTTCTTTTCACGCCGCGCTCCTGTCGGGCATGGCATGGATGCTCCCCCTCCTGCTTCGGATTCTGTTCAGCGGAATCGGATATCTTCTGGCATCCGGAACGCCACTCTTCCTTATCATGACGGGAATTCTGTATGACTGGTATTCCTTTCTCTTTTTTCCGGCAGGAATTGCCGTCTGTATATTTACAGTCTGTATAATAAATAGCCGGCAGGCTTATAAAACCTCAGAAATTGACAGATAAAAAGCTTCAGCAGGCGGAAGCAGATTGTCAACCACATACAAAGCTCCATTTATTCCGCTTCTCTGCTGTTTATTTTTGTCGTTTTTTGTCTGATTCTAATTATTATATGTTAATTTTATCCTTTTGAGTATATAATTTTATATATAATTTTGTTATATTACTCAAGAAGGGGTCTTTTACACCATGAAACAGAAAATTCAGTTTCTGCTCCATACGGCAGGCGTTTTCAGTTACTACTATGGCTATCAGTATTTTATCCGGTCCGTAGAACTGGCCGTCCAGAATCCGGAGCGGCTCCAAAGTATCCAAAAGGAAATTTACATTATCGTCGCCTCAGAATTTCAGACCAGCATTGCAAGTGTGGAACGGGATATACGGACAATCCGGGATGTCATGATGAAAAACGGCGGTGAACAGCTGCTCATTGAAATGACCGGAAGCCCTGGGTGGGCACATAAGATTCCCTATCCCAGAGATCTAATCGCAATTTTTTCTCAATATCTGCTCCGGGAATATGGAATGAACAGTTCACAGAGCATCAGCTCCGCTCAGTCATAACCAGAGCTTTACAGCGCTGAAAATGCCTTCTGCCAGCAGGACATCTGCCGCCGGCGAAAGGCATTTTTATCTTATGTACACAGTTCCGGCCCATAGAACGCAGTCCACGTGCCAGTCAAGGGTATCCTGTTCTCTTATTTGGTTTTAAGTTCATCCAGTTCCTTTTTCAGAGCTTCAATCTCGGCATCTTTTTCCTGCAGTTCAGCGTCTTTCTCTTCTTTTACCCTCTTTACCTCTTCCTTGAGTTCGTCCACATAATACTTGAGACTGTTCTCGTCAAGCATCCTCAGTGCCTCTGACCACATGCCCAACACCTCCTCCGGTTTCCGGCGCAGCATGGCAATCTCCTGATAAATCTCTTCCAGCCACGGATACTCCTGTATCCACTTCTCCGCATCTGCCAGATCCTCTGTGGTCAGGAGAGAAAGCCATGCTTTCTGTTCACTTTTTTCACCTTTAGCATACGGAATTTCCCGGAATACGTCAAGGGCAATCAGACAGAATTCCTGCAGAAGTTCCAGATCCAGGCCTGTTTCAAATTCCGTCTTTCCATAATGCCGGTACACTTCGGGATTCTGGTGAAATACAGCAGGACTTTCCTCAAAAAGCACAATGACGTAGACCTTTTTGATATCTCTGTAGGTGAATCTCTTTCCCGCGGTTCCCCTGAGTCTGGCATACTGACGCAGAAGCAGGTCTGCAGAATAACAGGAAATACGTTCGCCCGGAAAGGCATAGCCCTGTTTCTGAATCTCAATATTGACCAGTGAGACTTCCTCTAATACGGCCAGCAGATCCATCACCAGATAGCCTTCTCCTCCTATCAGACTATCTTCATTCGGCAGTATACTGATCACGTTCACTTTCATTCCCAGAAGACTGGAAACAAACCGTGAAAGCCTGTCCCCATGAATATCCGGATGAAAAATGTACTTGAAAAAAGGATCGTAGGTTAATGGCAGAGATTTCTTCCCCCGGCAGAATTCCAGAAAGCTCTCCTTCCAGCTTTCTCCCAGTCTCCGGTAGCCTGCATAGAGCAGCGGAGACTGCTTTATGCGCTCCAGGGCTTCC
>ERZ1643250.950-NODE-950-length-27574-cov-5.685563_pt1 | contig 27574 bp, 29 predicted proteins | sample MGYA00579262_ERZ1643250 | MGnify/ENA primary metagenome ERZ1643250 (study PRJEB29033, sample SAMEA4952265) | chicken gut metagenome | biome: Broiler Chicken; feature: Gastrointestinal Tract; material: Caecum | place: Ireland | collected 2018 | study: Broiler... | reverse complement strand
GGGAAAAGCCTACAAACTCCACACTGTCGGGGCATATTTTTGCCTTGTACGTCTTTTTGTTGAAACCGCAGTTGCCACCGTGCAGATGATTTTTGCCGTTGTCGTTTTTGGCAAGAAAGTATTTTTTGCCCTTCAAACAGAAACTGCCGTTTGCAATGCGGTTGGCGCACCTGCCCACAAAAGCACCGAGATAGGCGGAATTGTTTTGCAGTTGTGCAATATTTTTGACGCCCAATGCCACGTTTACGAGATTACCCTTTCTGTCGGGAACACGCAACGCAAGCAATGTGGCGCCAAATGACGCCACATCTGCCTGAATTGTGTCCTTCAATGTGAAGCAAGACACTTCGCCGTTTTCTGTTTTTTCCAAAAAGTTTACTTCTGTCACTGTCGGTAAAAAGCAATGTTACTCTTCCACTTCGGCGAAACAACTTCCGCCGATAAATTCTCTCAAAAGGGAATTGCACGGCACGAATTTGTCGTCCATATCCACAAAGTATTTGAGGAACTTGATGAGTCTGTTTGCCGTGATGTACTGTGCGCTGTCTGACTTGATTTCCTGCAAAGCGGGCATTGCGTACTTTTTCATAACGCACAGTTCGTAGGTGAGTGCCGAGTTGAAAATGAAGTCGCACCCTTCCTGATAGGGATAGATCCACTTGAATTCGCCACGGCGCACCGACGGCCACATTTCCAAAGTTTTTTCCGCACTTGTTCCACGGTACTTTTTGTCTCGCACTATTCGGCGCAACAGACGTATGTCGGTGTAACTGATGGGATTGTGGTTGTCAAGATTTATTTGGAATTGCGGCGCAATGTAAATTTTGTACTTCTGATGCATGGGCACTGCGTAGGACAGGTGGTCATTGAGGGCGTGTATACCTTCGATGATTATCGGCGTGTTTTCGTCTATTTTGGTTTTAACGCCTTCCTGCACACGTCCCGTGCCAAAGTCGTAGACGGGAAGTTCCACTTCCTCGCCGTCGATTAGCGACACCATGTGACGGTTGAAAAGGTCGATGTCCAATGCACGGATATCTTCAAAATCCGGCTTGCCTTCGGCATCGAGAGGAATTTGCGATTTGTCCTTGTAATACATGTCCAACGAAATGCGCAACGGCGTTATTCCCAAAGCCATAAGTTCGATGCGCAATCTGTTGGAAAATGTGGTTTTGCCGGAACTTGACGGACCTGCTATGCAAATGAGGCGTATGTTTTCTATGTCGGAAGCAATAGCCTGTCCCAACTCGTGAAGCATGTCGTTGTGCTTGGTTTCGTTCATGTTGATGAAGTCAACGTATGTTTCGTTGGTAACATGAGCGTTGATTTTCGCCACCGTTTCCGCCTTGCAGCGTTTTGCCCATTTGTGAGCGTTGCGCAACTCTCTGCAAAACAACGGTTCGTCTTTGAAGGGAGGAATTTCTCCGTTTGCTTCGTAACGTGGATACCTCACCATAATGTTTCCGTCGTAGTTGGAAAGCAGGAATTTTTGCAGATAACCGCTGCTGGGTACCATGTAGCCGTACATATAGTTGAGGTAGTCGCCGCACTTGTAGAAATGGCAAATTTTGTCCTTGCGGTACTTCAATGCTTCAATTTTGGAAGTCTGGTTGGTTTCCGTGTAGTACTTTTCCGCCTCTTCCTTGGTCATTACGCACTTTTCAAAGGGAAGGTCCAAATCCACCAAACGGCGCATCTCTTCCGTTACCTTCTGAATTACCGCCATTGTGGAAGGAATTTTGTCCTTTCCCACAAAGTTTATCTGAATGGAACGGGAAATGGCGTAGGAAATTTTTATTGCTACGTCGGGATACACGTTGTGAAACGCCAAAGCCACAAGATAACGCAAACTTGTTTCGTACACTTTGACGGCGTCGTTGTTGGAAAGAGTCAACAATTCCACGTTGCTGTCGAAACACAACTCGTAGGTGAGTTCACGCAGGCGGTTGTTTACCTTCGCCACAAAATAGTTTTTGGGATTGTCCACAAGGGACAGTATCGGTGTTTTTTCGTTGAGTTCGAAAGTTTTGTTTTTTATTGTTACCTTAAACATTTTTTCTCCTTTTTTTGAATTTTTGCTCTTTGCGTGATGCGTTGCCCATCGCAAAGAAAACACATATTACCTTAATATTTTATTTTTTATCACAGCGTTTGTCAATAGGGTTTTGAAAATACCCTGTCGTATTTTGTCCCCATCGGGAAATTTTTACACGGCAAGACACACTTTTTGATAAAGTAAAGATTGTGCAAATAATTTGCCCGCCGCACTGCCGAACAACCGCTTGCAACGGCATTATGCCTGTGCCTGATTGAAAAACATTTTTCAAAATGCTTTCCGTCCGTTGAATATTTCACACCTTTGACAAAGTAGAAACTGTGCAACGTATGTACATTTTTGCACTGCCGAACAACCGCTTGCAACGGCATTATGCCTGTGCCTGATTGAAAAACTTTTTGCTTTATCAAAATGCTTCCGTCCGTTGAATATTGCACACCTTTGACAAAGTAGAAAATGTGCAACGTATGTACATTTTTGCACTGCCGAACAACCGCTTGCAACGGCATTATGCCTGTGCCTGATTGAAAAAACTTTTTGCTTTATCAAAATGCTTCCGTCCGTTGATAATAGCACAGAAATTGACTTGCTGAAAGTTTACGGAACACGGTTCAAAAAGAGTAAAGAGGGGACAAAAAAGCGTTCCTGAAATGGGAACGCTTTGCAATTTGGTACAAAAAACTTACATACGGTTGTAAAAAAATCATTCCAAACCGTCCAACAACTTTTTGATTTCGGCAACAAGATCGTCACTGTCGCCGCCGTTACTCTGACGCAGGTCCTCAATCTTTTTGATGAGGTCGCCGTCGTCGTTTGTTACCGGTGTGTGTTGCTCTTCCGAAACTGCAGTGTCTTCAACAGCTGTCTGTGCCTCTACGGACACCGTTTCGGGCTGACTTTGCACAGGCGTTTCCTGTTGCAAAGAAGCAATTTCTTTCATCAATTTTTGCGTTTGTTCCAAAGATGCCACGTCGCTTTGAGAAGGTTGCGAAATTGGTTGCTCCGACGGAGCGTCGTAGTCCTGACGCAGACGTTCTATTTCACGCAGCAACGCTGTTGTCCTGTCTTCCTGCACGTTTTCCGCAGGCTGACTTTGCACGGGTGCAGGCTGTTGCTCTTTTTTGGGTGTCTTTGCCTTGTTTGCAGGAAATTTGACGGTGTGCACTTTTCCGAGATCCACCGTTGCGTCCACCAAAGAAGCGCTTGCCTCGTCCAGATTGTCGGTGGAAACAACCATCTTTCCCTTGCGGTGAAGATGACTGAACAGGTACACCAAGTCGTCGGGTGCGGATACCACCGCTACCGTGTCCACAAGGGGATTGCCAGCCACAAGGTCGGCAACGTCCACGAAAATTCTGCTGTCAAAAACTTTGCGTACACGGCGGCGATTGTGCATTTGCAAATGTATTGCGTAACCGCAGTTTTTGGCATCTTCTATTACCTGCTTGTGCTTTCTTTCGCTGACGCCGTACACTGCGCCGTACACTATCTCGCCCATTTCTCGCAACTGTCCGATGACGTTTTGGTAATGAACGGATTCCATAACGGCATTGTCCACATCAATGAAAAAAGCAATCTTTCTGTCGTGAAGCATTTTCCTACCTCCTGGCAATTCTATCGCATTGCGACAGACATTTTACACTGTGTTAAACAGTTTTATTTTACAGTATTTGACGCCGTTTGTCCATACTTTCTTTGAAAATAAAACAAATATTGTTGGCAAAGTCCTGCGTCCTGACCGAACAAATTGCAGAAAAATGTCGAAATCTCACTGTCCTTGTGTCCCTGCTCGAAATAGGCGTGATACACCTTTTTCAGCCATGTGTCCACGGGAAAAACATCGCCTCGGCGCAAACCGAAAAGCAATATGCAATCGGCGACTTTCGGTCCCACACCTTTGAAGGAAAGCAACTCTTTGCGTGCGGAAGCCGTGTCCGCCTGAGTGAGGCTGGAAAGGTCGTAATTTACAAGTCGTTGTGCCGTTTCCTTCAAATAGACGTCTCGGTAGCCTGCGCCTATCGAAGTGTACAGCGAAAGGGGCGCCTGTGCCATCTTTTCCACAGTGGGGAAAGCCTTGCCGTAGGGTGTGTCTTCGCCAAGCGCATCGCACAGACGGCGTATTATCAACTGAATACGCTTGATGTTGTTGTTTGCGGAAATGATGAAGGAAATTATCATTTCCGTCAGATCCTGATTGAGGATGTGTATACCTTTGCCGCAGTCGCACGCCTGCTTCATCAACGGAGAAATGGCGGAAATGCGTTGCACCTTTTGGGCATAGTTTGTGTCCAAATCTAAAAAATGACGAAAATAGTCAACGTCGTCGGTGAAAACACGCACAACATCTTCTTCCGTTACCAAACGGGCGTACTTGTCCCGAGAGAACACGGCGTAACTGCCGTCGGAAAGTTTTTCGTATCGGAAAATCTGACCGCACTCCAACGTGTCCGCCACGTTGAAGCAGTCTTTGTCCGTGGTAAACTGTTGCATAAGCCTCCTATCAAAAAGGAAGTCACTGAATGCGACTTCCTTTTCAATGTACTTGTTAGTTATTTTGCAACGGGATAGACGGAAACCTGTCTTCTCGTCTTGTCTTTGCTTTCAAACTTGACGATACCGTCAATGAGAGCAAACAATGTGTCGTCCTTGCCGATTCCCACGTTGTTGCCGGGATGGAAGTGCGTGCCACGCTGTCTTACGAGAATGTTTCCTGCCTGTGCAAATTGACCGTCGGCACGTTTTGCACCCAAACGTTTGCTTTCGCTTTCACGTCCGTTTTTGGTGCTGCCCATACCTTTTTTGTGAGCGAACAACTGCAACTTAATAAACATTTCAAATTACCTCCAAATTGATGTAATCGGAATACTCTGTGTAAAAATCCTGCAAACCGCACAGCAACGTTCCCAACACTATGTCGGCGTCGTGCCTTTCCTGCGGCGTGAGATTTTTTGGCAAAGTAAACCTGAGTGAGCCTGTTTCCTCATTGACGGAGTAACTGACGTTGATGCCCACCACCTGCAACAATCCCAACAATGCCGATTGCAACAGTGTGGATACGCCTGCGCAGACAATGTCTTCGCCTGCTTCGCCGTAGCCTGTGTGGCCGCTTGCCACTACTTCAATGACGGAATTTCCTTCTTTTTTGATTGTGATGTCTGTCATTAGCCGATGGAAATTGTGTTTACTTTCAATTTCGTGTAGGGTTGTCTGTGACCTTGACGTTTACGAACGTTCTTCTTTGCCTTGTAGGTGAAAATGTGCAATTTCTTGCCCTTTCCGTGTTCTACAACAGTTGCAAGAACCTTCACTGCTTTTGCTTCACTGCCTGTGTAAACTTTGTTTTCGTCGGCAGCCAAAACAACTTCAAGTTCAACAGCGGAATTAACTTCGGCGTTCAAAAGTTCCGTTTCAAAAACAAGTCCTTCGGTAACTTTGTACTGTTTTCCGCCCGTCTTAACAATTGCGTACATGTACTTAACCTCCCGTATCAGAGTCTCGCTAAACAAAGGTGACCGACTGTTTCGGTGCTTGACAAAATAACCCTTTTTAAGCGGCTGTTACTATTTTACGAAAAACGCAAGGTTTTGTCAAACGATTGAAAGATGTTTTGCACGGAAAAAAGACAGTTTTTTCTTCAATTTTCAATTAAACATTCGTCCGTTACCGACATTTTACCGACGAATACGCCGACAATGTTTATTTTGTTGCAAATTGCAAATACTAACGACAAAAAAGGGGGAATTGTTATGGCTAAAAGCAGACAAATAAACCACGAATACTACGCAAACTACGAAACGTGTCGCAACGCATGGTTCGACATGTACGACGTCGACGAGCAGGACGAAGATTACACTTTGGACTACTACCAGACATTTGAAACGGGAGAAGACGATGACGACTGACAGCAAAAAGAACAAAGAAGTTACTTTTGACGAAGAAAAAAATTTGCAGGTAATTTCCGACCTGTACAAAAATGCCACCATGGCACAAAACTGCATAAAAACTCTTTTGCCCTACGTGGAAGAGCAGGCTTTGACAAAGGCACTGCACAAACAGGTGGAACAGTACGATTCCTACATCGAACAAATAGGCACGACGGGGGAAGTTTTTAAGTTTGAACCCACGCCTGTGCCGAAATCCGTTGTGTGGATGTCCAACATGGCGCTTAAAGCCAAAATGCTTGCCGACAGAAGTTCCACACACATTGCAAAAATTATGTTGCAGGGGACGCTGAACGGCATAATCGATTTGTACCGCCTTGCAAAGGAAGAGGGCGTACACCCCGACGTGCAGACATTGCAAAAGCAACTTCTGCGGTACGAAGAGGGAAGATTTGAAAATCTTAAAGATTGGCTGTAATTTACCTCGCCAAACGTAAACTTACGGCAAACGGCATTAAAAACAAAACGGCAACTGCATGTTGCCGTTTTTTCGTTGTGGGGTGAATTATGCTTTCAGGCACAACACTTAAATGCTACACTTATAAAAAGTTCATAAAAGTCCGTAATGGAACAGAGTTGCACAACTTTACTACAAAACGTAAACCTACGGCAAACGGCATTACAAACAAAACGGCAACTGCATGTTGCCGTTTTTCGTTGTGGCGATAAATTGTAAAACATATTGAACACCCGAAAGAAACTACTTTAAGCGAATTGCCCTTTCCGCTGCAAAAGGAAGAAAGCATTGTTTGCTACCGCAATTGGAAATTACCTTACGACAACAATACGCTGTTTTTCTCAAAAGCGTTTTGCGTGATTAGCGTTGAAAGCAACTTCTTCAAATTGCCACGGTGTTGAGCACCGCAAACTTTGTGTCGAAAACGTGTTACATTTGGGTTTTCAAATTGAAGCCTACAGCATTTGAAACCTACAGCATTTGGGCAATGCCTGTCAGAATGTAACGCCGAAAAGTGTACCCTCTTCCCATTGGGCAAAAACGTGAAGACGGTCAGCCTGAAAGCAGGTTGTTTGTGGCAATAAACTGCACAACAGTCAGCCCTGCGTTGCAACAGGTTAACCATTTGCCGTGTTGTCTAGTGTCATTTCACTGCAGGCGTTGTTTTACACCACTTCGAATTCCACCGTGAGGTCGTCTACGAACAGTTTGCCTTTGCCCTTTTTTCCAACGGTTTTGACGTAGGTTCCCGTCATTCCGCCTTGCAGCGGCACCACCGATTCCCCCACCAGTTGAATTACGCCTTCGGTGCTCAAATGCACCGCCCTGCAAATGTAGGGCACTACGTTGCCGTTCTGATCACGTGCGACAATGTTTACCGCAGCAACATCGTAGGATGTGTTTTCGTGCAACAGGTGCGAAGACACTTCCGCAGTCAACTGCACTTTCTGTACAAACGACGCCTTTTGCCGTGCAACCTCAACGCCCTTTTTGAATGCCTTAACGGTTATGTCGCTTGCCTCGCTTCCCCAGTTGCTGTCGTACTTGTTGTACAACTGCACAAGTTTTTCCAACGGCAGTTTGGTCCCCGACATTATCCGTGCTATTTTCAGTTTGGATTTGACGGGCAAAAAGTTTAACCCGTACTTTTTTATGTCGGCAATGACCTGTTTTATCATTGCGGCGTACTTGGGGGCAATGTTGTCTTCCATCGTGAGTCTGTCGCCGATGAGGTCGTCAATCAGTATCGGCGCATTGGGAAGATGTTTGAATGGGCTGTCGGAATGCGTGTACTTTTTGATGAAAATTCCCCCTTTGTACACTTCGACGTAATCGGCATTGGTAAGACAATACATGTCGCCAACGTACCCTTCGGGGTAGTCGCCTATGTCCGTGGTGAAACACAGTTGCAAGAAAGGTTGCTTACCCTGTGAAGAGAAAATGCCCGCTGCCATTTTGGCATTGCGGAACATATCCGTTACACCGTGGTAACAAATTCTGTCCCCGCTACCGAAATCTTTGTGGGTGTTGTAGTCGAACATGCACCAACCGAACGCACCGCATGTGTCGTCGTCGGCAAACACGCCGTCCAGCATTTTGGCGTAGCGCAACATGTGCAAACGCCTGTGCGGAAAATCGTCGAAACTTTTGGTGGGGAACATATGTCCGTTGTACTCCGACACGAGGTAGGGGACGTCCTTGTCGCAAATCAACTTGCGGTTTGTAGCGCCGTTGCGGTTGAAGTCGTTGTAGGTGTACACGTCTTCCAACAGATGCGAATGTGCCAGATAGCGCACGCCACCCGTCTGCCGTGTACCGTCCAATTGGTGCGCAAGCGCATTTGTTTTTTGATACAGTTTGTCGCAATCCAACGATTCGTTGATGCGCACGCCCCACAGCACCACCGACGGGTGATTGCGGTTTTGCAAAATCATTTCTTTTACGTTTTGCAAGGCAATTTCCTGCCATTTTTCGTCGCCTATGTGTTGCCACCCGGGAATTTCCGTAAACACCAACAGCCCCAGCCTGTCGCACTCGTCAAGGAAGTATTGAGACTGCGGGTAGTGAGAGGTACGCACTGCGTTTACACACAGTTTGTTTTTGAGAATTTGTGCATCTCGCCGTTGCATGCTTTCCGGCATGGCGTAGCCTACATAGGGAAAACTTTGGTGACGGTTGAGTCCCACTATTTTAACACGTCTGCCGTTGAGGTAGAAACCGTGCGGTGTGAATTTCGCCGTGCGCACGCCGAACGTTGTTGTGTAGACGTTGCCGTCCACAGTTAGTTTCAGGTCGTACACATTTGGACTGTCGATGTCCCAACGTTTGAGTTGAAGGTCTTGGCACAGTGTGAAACGGGCATTTTCCGCCCTGTATTGCAATCGGGCAACCTCTGCGCCGTTTTGCGATATGTCCGCAAAAACATCACACGGTTGCAAAAAATTGTGCAATTCGACATCTATTTGCAACTTACCTTCCGTTTCCGTCCTGACAAAGGCGTCGGCAACGTAGGCGCCCTGATACACGTCCAGGTACACGTCACGGTAGATGCCACCGTAGGTGAGGTAGTCTATCACAAAGCCGAAAGGGGGCTGATTGAGAGATTCACGGCTGTCCACCTTGACGACAAGTACATTGTCGCCTTTGTGCAGAAATTCCGTAACGTCAACGGAAAAAGCCGTGTAACCGCAACTGTGTTTGCCGACGATAGTGCCGTTGACAAAAACTTCGCAATAATGCGCCACTCCCTCAAAAGTGAGAATGTACCTGCTCGGCAAATTGTCGGCATGCAAAATACGTCTGTAACCGCTGACAAACTGATACACACTTTCGTCAAAACAGTTGAAGGGCGTTTGCACGTTGGTGTGCGGCAGACGCACCTCTTCTCCACTGTCGGAATCGAATACGCTTTCCGACCACTGCGAAAAAAACTTCCAGCCGTCGTTTAGATAGGTTCTCACAAGCATTACCTCATTTCTTTATTTATGGTACAAGTATAGCCTTTCAAATACAAAAAGTCAACATCAACAAAAAATTACCTGCATTTGTTTCTGCAAACCTTTTTTTGAATTTGCATGAAAAACAAACTCGCACCTCTTTACCGACAAAAAGTGTCGAAATAATTTTGACAGCAAGGCAAAACATTGAAAAGTATCTGAAATTACGGACGACACGGAAACTTTTGGCAACTGCAACGGCGTTTCGACAGACACAAAACAGACAACGACTCCAAACGCTGTTGAAAAAGTCAACATTAGCAAAAAATTACCTGCATTTGTTTGTGCAAACCTTTTTTTGAATTTTCGTGGTAAACAAACACTCACTGCTTTGCCTACAAAAAGTGTTGAAATTATTTTGACAGCAAGACAAAACATTAAAATATCTGCAATTACTGACGATACGGAAACTTTTGGCAACTGAAACGACGTTTCGACAGACACAAAACAGACAACGACACCGAACGCTATTGAAAAGGTCCACCGTTGCAGTGCTTTTCAAATTTGCCACGTGAGAAAAAGACAGAATTGTTGCGTAAAAAGAGTTTCGGACGGTACAGAAAACTGCGTCAGCCACAAAAAAGGGCGTTTGCAAATGCAAACGCCACAATTTTGCTACTTTTCCGATGAAAATGCTTGTAAAGCCTTGTCCAATACGTTTACGCAGTCGTCAGCGTCTTCGCCTAGTACGTTTTCCAGCAGTTGACGCAGTTGCGCCTTTTTTTCTTCTGCCGTTTGCTGCGTACCGTAAATTTCCGACGCACTTTGCGACAACGATTTTACCTGTGAAATAAAATTTTCCAGAGTTATTTCCCCCTTCAACAGTTGCTGACGCAAATTGCCGCAATACAAAAGTTGAGTGTAAAAAACGCCGAAAACGTCGTCTTTTAGCAGGCTTTTCATGCTTTTCCCCGATAGGGAGGACACAAACTTGAAAATTACCGTAGCCAAAGCCCCTATTGTGGCGGCGGTGATTACAAGTTGAGTAACGAACTGTGCGGAAAATTGCACAGGGTGAATGAAAACCATATCAACCACGGCAAAAACAACGCCAAAAAGAAAAGGAAGTATCTCGGCAAAATCGAATTTGTGCATAACTTCCACCTTGGTTTTGTTGAGAAACAGTTTTTTGACAAGTTGTGTCAGTAGACAGGTCGCCACGGCGTAAACCAGAAAGTAGACATTGTCGCCATCCTTGATGTAGGAAAGAAGCGACTTTACAAAGGTTTCAAAATCCATAATAGATGTATTTCTCCTGTTTTAATCTGAAATACAGTCCCGGAATTTCGACGCAACCTACTTGGGCAGTCCCGTGAAAACACCTCTCGGTTGCAAATACAGTGTACTACACACCCAAAAGGCATTGCAACCTTTGCTGTCATCTTTTTGTTTCAACTTGACGTCTGTCGATACAAAAAACAGATTGCAGAAACTGAAAGAGAAAGTAACCAACGGCAAACTACAAATAAGACAAAAAAACAAAACTGCAATGTGTACCGATTTTGCTGATACGTATAAAAAAACTGCGTCAATTTGAAAAAACAAACTGTCCTGTTTGCCTGCATGTAGTCCCACAAGTTAAACCTTAACAAATATAGTTTTGCAAAAAAATTCACACTTCAACGCAAATGCCTTTGGAAAGTGTTTCAATTAGAAAATCGTTGCTATTCAGCAAAACTACACCGCTTTTAGTGGAACTGAAAGCCTGAAACTTCAATAAACAAAAAACTGCTTGCCTGTACACCCCACAACATAGCAAAAAATTTACTGTTGAAACCGCCCTTGCCGTTGAAAACAGTTGCAAAAGCATTTGCCTTGTAATGCGTTTCGATTAAAAAATAGTTGCTATTCAGCAAAATTGCACCGCTTTTAGCGCAACTGAAAATTTGTAGTTTCAATAAACAAACAACAAACTGCCTGCCTGAATACCACATAACATAGCAAAAAATTTACCGTTGAAACCGCCCTTACCGTTGAAAACATTTGAAAAGCATTTGCCTTGTAATGCGTTTCAATCAATAAAAATCGTTGCTATTCAGCAAAATTGCACCGCTTTTAGCGCAACTGAAAATTTGTAGTTTCAATAAACAAACAACAAACTGCCTGCCTGAATATCCCTCGACATAGCAAAAAATTTACCGTTGAAACCGCCCTTACCGTTGAAAACATTTGCAAACACATTTGCATTGTGATGCGTTTCAACGGCAAAAATGTCAGCGCAAGTAAGCAAAACAACGCCCATTGCGGTCAGACATTTACGACAAGACAAAGAAAAACCGCCCGACTGCCGTCGGACGGTTTTGTTGCCTGAAAGTTACTATCTGTCAAATTCCTTTTCAAACTTGATGATGGAACCTGTGTTGGCGTTTACTTCAACTTCGTACTCGTAGTTGCCGCATCTGAATTCCACATCGTAGTAGCACATTCCGTGTTCCTGCTCGAATTCCATTTGCAAACGGGTAACGTCTGCTTCGTTTACGCCTGCGTATTGGAAGACGATGGATTTGACTTCTTCTTGGGTGAGTCTGTTGGAACCCTGACTGCCGCCTTGTCCGTTGCCACCACCGTTGTGTTGTCCGCCGAATTCACTTCCGAATTCCGGTCCGTCGCCATGACCGTGCCAACTGTTCCACAAGTCTTCCCAGTTGTGCCACTGTCCGCCGTTGGGATAGGCTTGCTGATAGGCGTCATCCACTACGTCGGTGTATGCTTCACTACTTACCAATTTGATTGTTTTGTCAAGGGCGTCAATTTCGTACACGTATTGCACGTCGTCGTTGACAAAGGAAAGTTGATACACGAATTTCTGCGTAGTTACCGTGTTGCCGTCGCCGTCGGTGCTTGTTTCAGTGAGGTTTTTGCACTGAACACGCAGACGATACAAATCGGTGAGAGAGGTGAAACCGTCGGTGTTGTTTGCAAGGAAGTAACTTTCCACGTCGCTGCGTTTGAGATATTGGTCGGCTTCGCTTGCCGTCAATTTTCTGCTGTAGGAAGAAAGGATGTTTCCGTACACGTCTATTTCGTAGTTGTAGCAGTAGTCGCCGTATTCGAACCAGACGTTGTACGCTTCGATGCGGAAGTATCCGCACAGTTGACTTGTTACTTCAACTGCCGAATCCGACGGAACGTTTGCGTTGGCAAGCGCAACATTTTCAATTTGCTGCTGCGTCAGTTTGGTTGCGTTTGCACCCGGCGTGTAGTCGTCGTTGAGCGAACATTCAAAGGAAACAAGTTGTCCGCTGATTGCCCCTATCTTGGCCTCGTAGCAGCCTTTGCCGTACACAAATTCCACTTCGTACACCATTACTCCGTCATCGAAGTCCAGTTTGTTTTCCTTAACCCACAAACCTTCGGATGTGGCGGTGAGTCCGTCCATGCCCAACTTGTTGAGGGCTATTGCAAGGGCGGCGTCGCTGCCGATGTAGGATTTTTCGCTGGACGAACCGCTTTGGCTGAGGTTGCCGTCGGTTATGTTGAGATTGCCGAGAATAATGCCCAATTCGTTTACCGTGAGAGAAACAAGTTGCTCTTCGGTGTACAGCGTGCTTTTGGACGCAATATTGTGAATGAGTTGCGCTTTTCCTACGGAAATTCCGTACTGTTTTGCAAGAGCGTTTACGGCATCGTTGGACTGAATCCATTGCGTAAGCACGGATGCGGAAATCTGATTGTCGCTGAGCATTACCGTTATTTCGTCGGTAACCTTCTGAACGATGCTGTCGTACACCGATTTAGAAGAATCCACGCTTACAAGCACGGAATTGGACAAATCGGAAAGATAGCCGTTGCGAAGCATGGAACCGATGAGAGCGTTTATTACCACGTCGAGATTGCTTCCACGCAAATCCATGGTGCCGAGAATTATTTCGCCGTCGGTGTTCAACGGAGTTACGGAAACGACCTTTTGTTTGTTGTTGAGTTTAATTTCGATACTGGGGTTGACGTCCAACGAAACCGTTGCCGCCGAAGCGTATTCGCCGTACAGTCCGACGCTTCCCACCACCAACACGGCAATAAGCACAAATGCCAAAGCGCATGTGGCAACTTTCCACATCAGGTTTTGAGGACGTTTTGCCCTTGCCGACACCGACGAATACTGCGCCGTGTTGCAATTTTCTTTTACTTTGTCCAAAACGTCGGGGGTGGCGTTGGTGAAACTGCGATTGACCTTTTTTTCAATCTTTTTCATAAATTCTCCTCCGATAAAATATTTTTCAGTTTTTTTATGGCACGATTGTACTTGGAAAGTACCGTTGAAAGAGGAAGTTGCAAAAGTTTGGCAATATCCGTGTGGCGTAACCCCGACATTGCGTGCAGTACTACCACGGTGCGTTCCTGGGCGGAAAGCATTTCCAGACACTTTGCTACCACAAGCCTGTCTTCAACAGACATTTTTTCGTTGTCGGCAAATTGCTTTTCCAACTGCTCGTCCGTCATTTCGCATGTGTGCGCCTGCAAACGGAATTTGGAATAACACAGGTTTTTGGCTATCGTCAGTATCCATGCCATGGGTTTGCCCCGTGAACGGTAGTTGCCTGCCGATTCGTACACCTTGACGATGCATTCCTGCATTACGTCCATTGCGTCAAATGTGTTTTTTGTAACCGTCAATGCGTATGCGTACACCGCACTGCTTACCAAACCGTAAAGTTGTTCCAAAGCGTTCGGCTTGTTTTCCGCTATTTCCAAAATACAACGTTCTATATCTGCCGAACGTGGCTTTACTGCTTTTTGTAACTGCATTCTCTCTCCTCTTTTCGTAAAAATAACGCACAAACAATGCGTTTTATCGCAAGCAACGCAATAATTTTTAAATTTTTTTTTGCAATTTTGATATTTTCCTGAAAAATATTCTTCCGACGTTGTTAAAGGTTCAACCAGGGGACACCTTGTCGAACCTTTGTTTGTTGATTTATCCGATTGCCTTGAATTGTACTTTGTGTTGCACTTTTGCAACGGCACTGCTTGCAAAATTCCGTTTTGCAATTTACTTGCAATGCAACACCGTGTTGAATTGTAATTGATGTGAATATCTGTTTGACACGCTCACTGCCACGTCAGACGACGTGTACCGTGTTTTTCCCGCACAAACCTGAACTATCGCAGGGTGTTTGGAAATGACTTTACACAAAGAAACAGATATTAAATGCTACTGTTTGTCGGTGGCTTGCGTTTATTTAAGCGATTGCCTGTAAATTTCGTTTTTGGGAAGGTTGCGGTCTTTCGCCACCGCCTTGATTGCATCGTTTTTGGTCATTCCGCCACTGACGTAGTAGTTTATATGCTCTTGCACCGTCAGATTGCAAAGCGGATTTTGCTCGCTTTGTCTGTCCACCACAAGCACGAATTCCCCCTTGTCGTCGTCGATTTCGTCCCCCAAATGGCAAAACACCGCCTTTTCGTGCGTTTTGGAAAGTTCCTTTACCAAACAGCAAGGACGGTTGCCCAAACGCTTGCAAAGATAACGCATGTTTTCCTTGATGTCATGCACGGAAAGATAGAAAATGCCGACGCCCACGCTGCCGTCCAACAACGCTTCCCTGTCGGAAGTTTTTTCCGGCAAAAAACCGTAGTAGGTGAAGGGCGGTTGATACCCCGACATTACAAATGCGTTTACAAATGCGCTTGCACCGCTGACCACCGTGTAGGGAAAATTATTTTCCTTCAAAGCGTTTACCAGAATATTTCCCGGGTCGTTGATTCCCGGCATGCCTGCATCGGAAATGACGGCAATGTCCTGTTGCTTCTGACAAAAGGACAGCACAAAATCCAGACTCTTTTTTTCGTTGAATTTGTGGTAACTGTACAAAGGCTTGGAAATTTGATAGTTGTTAAGCAATATTTGCGAATGACGGGTGTCTTCGCAGAAAATTGCCGAAACGCTTTTTAATACCTGCACTGCTCGGAAAGTGATTTCCGACAAATTGCCTATTGGCGTGGCTACAAAATAGACCATGTATTTCTCCTTGAATGTAAAAACCTGACCGCTTAATTGTTTGGCAAGCCGTACCAGGCTTTTGCCTGTGGCGTGTAGTTACCCTTTTCGTCGCAAACGTACATGGGACTGTGCAAAATGCAATCGGCACCGCCCCCCTTAACCGCCCTTACAAGCACCACGTTGGGTTGCTTGTCGGGTTTGGGACAAACAGGCAATATTTCCTTTACGGCAAGGTTATTGCGGGCGCAACTGACGGTAATTTCCGCAAGTCGGTTGCTTTGATGAACGAGATAGAAACTTCCCCTGTTGTTGAGCAACATTGAAGCGCACCGCACAACGTCGTTTAGCGTGGCGGCAATTTCATGCCTGCACAAGGCAATGTTTTGCGCAAGTTGACGTTCGCCCGAACCTGCCTTGCGGTAGGGCGGATTGCACACTACCACGTCGGCGCAGTTTTTGTTGCGTTCGCCGTAGTCTTTGAGGTCGGCATTTACTACCGACACGACGTCCTGCAAACCATTGTACTGCACGCTGCGCAACATCATGTCCGCCAACTGCGGTTGAATTTCCACACCGACAACGCTTGCAGGATGTTTTTTGCGAGCAAGCAACAGACTGATTACGCCGCTTCCTGCGCACAAATCCACACACCTTTTGCCTGTCATGTCTTTGCAAAAGTTGGCAAGCAACACCGCATCCGTCGTGAAACGGTACTCTGCGCTGCTTTGTATCAGTTGCAGTCCGTCGCATTGCAAATCTTCAAGTTTTTCTGTAGGTTTGAGTTGTACTTGCATGACGTTATTTTACTACATATACAACCAACTGTAAAGGAATGTGAAAAATTACTTTCAATTGCACTGTGAAAAACCGTCGGCATACATTGCATCACGCAAAAGCAAAGTGTTGAATTTGTACGCTGAAAACGTGCAAAACAACTTTTTCCTGCACGAAAAATTACCGTCTTTTCGGGGCGTGTTTGTTTAAGGCAGTTGTCTAACGAAAGCACAACGAAAAAATTGTGACAAATCTGCACGCAAAACAGTTTTCTTACAGTCAAACGCACTTTTTCCCAAAAGGACGACACGTGCAACAGCCTGGCACGCTTTGCAACAACAGTCAGCCTATTGTGTTACCGACAACGGCAAGTGTATGGACAATGCTCTCGGTAAAATCCGACTTTTCGTAAAACTTAAACACAAAAAAAAGACGCCGCAAAAGCGACGTCAATCTTTTTATGGAGTTGAAAAATGAAAACTGTCTTACTTTTGGTAGGCTTTTTTCAACAGGCTGAAATAATCCCACATGTCCGTCCATGTTGCGCCTGTGCTAACGCCGTTTTTGTCCACAAATTCGTTGTCCAACTTGGGGTTGGTAGAACTGTGGTCTGCCTGCGTAAAGTCCGTGGCAGAGGAGGCTCCGTCAAAACCGTGCGCCACAACGTAGTCGCAGGTTGCCTTTACGTTTGCCGTCCAACCCAAAGCGTTTTGAGCGGGTGTTCCCCAATAGCCGTTTTGAGTTTTCAACAATGCTTTGGCGTTGAGAATGTCGGTTTTTTCGCCGTTAGCAAGAACTACCGACACCTTGTTTTCGGAAACTGCTTTGAAATACTTTTCGCAATTTGCTTCATTTTCAAAGAACTGCAACATGGTTTGCGTTCCCACCATGTAGCCCTTGGAATAACCGTCGACGAGAGTGGCGTCGTACACCATTGTTACATCGGCAAACTTAATTGTTTTGTAGAAATTTGCCGTTCGTGCGGAACCGTGACTGTTGTACGTTCCCTCCACCGTGTAACCCTGAATGGGGGTTTGGGCGGTAACATAGGTGGGCAGACATGCCTCTACTAAATCAGCGGATACTAAACTGTTTCCGGTAACCACAACGGTTGCCTGGCAAACATAACCTTTTCCGTGCACAAGACCGTAGGCGTTTTTTGTCTTTTGTTTGTTGCACGCCGTCAAAACAACAACGGACAGCACCATTACAAGAGCAAGCAAAACGACCAACAATTTTGCATGTTTTTTCATACTTTTTCTCCTTTTTTCAGTATTTGGCTTTTCAGCCAAGCCCATTATAGGAAAGGTAATAGTTTGTGTCAAACAAAACAACACCGCTTTGACATACCGAGTTTTTATGGTCGTATAGATAAAAACCGCCCACGGATTTTTCGATTTTATCATAAAATATTTTTATGCAACTAAAATTGCATAAAAAATGTATTAACTATTTAGGACCAACTAATACAACAACTGCGGCATTTTCCTTGTGCAGACGTTAAAATTTGTGCTTTGTTTACGCAGTCTGACGTCAAACAAAATTTGTTGCCTTGTTACTGCAAATGCCGACTTCAAACAGACACGAATGCCCTGCCGATACTTGCAACGACGTTGTGAAAATATCCCTTTTGATACGGAAATAGGTTCATGCAAATTTGCGTTACCGAAAGTTTCAGGGCACGGTTGATATTGTTGCAACAACCGGACTTCACCTGAAAAATACGCAGTTGCAGACTGACGTGCAAAAAAATTTCCAAACAAATTTGTTGCTCTAAACGCAAAATGCAAATTACAAAACCGTCGACTGTCAAAAATTCTATTGCACACCAACGGTGCCGAACAATGTTGAAAAACTTACAGAGAAAACAAAAAAAGCCCACGCTTTTGCGTGGGCGAAAATGGTTTGTGTTTACGCTTCTTCGATAGCGCTAACAGGACATTGAGCAGCACAATCACCGCAATCTACGCAGAGGTCTGCGGAAATTTCGCACTTGTCGCCAACTTTGCTGATTGCGTCGCACGGGCAAACACCAATGCAATTTTCACATCCAATACAATCGTTGCTGATTTTGTGAGCCATAGTGATATTCTCCTTTTTTGGGTTGATTCAATTATACGCCCGAAAAAAAATTTTGTCTACTGTTTTTCAGCACATTGTGACACAATGCGTGCAAACAATTTTCTTTTTGACAATGTCGGCGCACCCGTCGCACCGTTCAACGAACAATGCCAAAACGCCTGCAACCGACAAATTAACGTTGGAAACCGTCTGCAAAAACGCATCCGTTGCCTTAAAACGAGGCAAAAACGCTGTCGTGCATGTTTGCCTTTGTAACGCAAACGCACATATACACCACAAAAATTCAAACCTGCCTGAAAAGGTTTGGTTGTTGACCTGCCCAAAAATGTTGAAAGGGCTGACGCAACGTCAACCCTTTTTTTTGTTTTTTTTTTTTGAAGCAGGCTGCGTTTCGCCCGAATCGAAAAACACTTCCGCCTGCGGCTCAGTAGGCTGTTTGCCCAAAATCTGCTCCAACTCGGCAAAGGTTGCCTTCTGGTCGTAGGTTTGCACCACAACTGTCAGCGTGTCGCCTGCATGCAGTTTCTTTTCGCCGTCGTCGTCCATACGTTTGACGCTGTCGGAAGCGACGATTTCGCCTACTTTGGTGTTGGCAGGCCACAAAATATCCCTGACGCTCTTGGAAACGGCAAAGGCGTCGGGTGCAACGACAAAGTTTGCCCTGACAATTTTGTGCGTTTTGCCTTCGTTTTGCTTTTCCACCATTCTTTCCAGCAGTACGTCGTACAGCGGTTCCACCTTGACTATTTCGCACAGCAGATAGGACACAAACACCGTTATCGCAACGTAAAACAGGTTGGAAAAACTCCACGTACATTCCACCATAAACACCAACGCCGTGAGGGGAGCCCTTGTTGCCGCCCCCATAAAGGAAGTCATGCAAAGCATCACTACCGTGCCGTACAGTGCGGAATCCATACCCATTGCCACAAACAATTCGGCGCAAAGCGCACCGAGCAACGCACCTATTGAAAGCATGGGGATGAATACGCCTCCCGTTGCGCCGGAACCTGTCGCAAAGGCTATCGTGAAGAAACGTATCAGAAACAACGCCAGAATTACCGTCCACACAATGGTTTTTCCGCTGTTGGCGGCAAGTTTGGAAATGAGTCCGCCACCGCCGTACAAAGCGTCGGTACCGTTGAAGTTGCCCACTGCTACAAGACCGATAACCGCCGTAAGCACAAACACCACAATGAGTTTAGCCCATTGGGGAACTTTTTTCAGTTTGGTGTCGTAGACGTGTCCCACCTTGAACACAAAAAGGTTGTAGCCACATGCCACTGCCGCCACGAACACGCCCAGCAAAAGGGGAACCCAAATGTCCTTCATTTCAAACTGTCCCATGTACTGCGACACGTTGAACAATGCCGTTACCGGATGTCCCAAAGCCATACCCCAAAGGTAGGATGCGGCTACGCCAAACACCACGGAAGAAACGGACATGAGGAAAATCATCGGGGTGAAACGCTTGTGAGCCTCTTCCAAAGCAAATAAAATACCTGTAACGGGGGCAACGGTTGCCACGGCAAAGCCTGCGCATGCGCCTCCCGTCATAATGTATCTGTTCCAACTGTCGTGGGAAAGGGGAAGTTTGCTTGTGCCGCCGCCGATAGCGGTACCCAACAACACGCTGGGACCTTCGCTTCCCAAAGGAAGTCCTGCAAAGAAACTTATCCAACTGTTTACAAACACTGCGACAGCCGTGCGGAACCATCGGAATGTCAGCACGCCACGCAACACGCCTTCGGCACGGGGAATGCCTCCTCCCTTTGTTTCACTTGCCCACAGTTGCAGAAAGTAGGCTGCGACAGCCAAAACCACCGCTCCGCCTATTACGGCGAAAATAAGCCACGGATTTGCCTGTGCGGCATGATAGATTTCGGCGGATTTTTCCGAAAGCCACTCGGCGCCCAACTTGAAAAAGTACACAACAGTACCCACAAGCAGTCCGGTGAATGCTCCGTACACAAGCACGGGAGCCGTTACGTTTTTCAAATAATACCTGTACTTCTCTTTCATTTTTCACCTGTCAGTATCTGCGCTATTTCCGCAGGGGAATGCGCAGTTAATTCCGCATTTGCATTTTTCAAATCCTTTTCGTTGCCGAAACCGTAGGTAACAGCCATGGCGTCGATGCCGTTGCTGTGCGCCCCTTCCACATCGTAGACGGTGTCGCCAATCATAAGACATTTGTCCTTTTCCCAACCGTTGTCGGCAAGCAACTGTCGCAAAACTTCGCTTTTGAAACCTCTTTTTTCGTTTTGCCCGTACACGCAACGGAAAAATTTGCCCAATCCGAACTTTTCCACCGAAGCCAAAGCATGCGGCTGATACTTGGAAGAGGCAATGGACAGCACAAAACCGCTGTCCGTCAACTTTTGCAATGTGTCCGTTATTCCGTCGTACAAACGGCTCATCTCCACGGCGTTGTCCTGCGCAAACACCTGACGGTGCAATTCTATTGCACGCTGACACAGTTTTTTGCCTGCCAACTCCGTGTAACTGAACTCCAACGGGGGACCTATGTGGCGGGAAAAATCCACGCCGTCGTAGTTTATGCCCAAAATGTCAAGCACTTTTTTGAATGTGTGATAGATTCCCTGCGAAGTATCGTTTATTGTGCCGTCAAAGTCAAAAATAATGTACTTATACTTTTTCATTCAATGCCTCGAAAAAACGTTGACTTTTGGGACGGGAATAGCGTGGGGAAATTCCGTAGTTGTAAAACAAAAACAGTTTCAGTTTTTCCAGCGCCTCCACGTCGTCGCTTTCGCACTCCAACTCGTAGTCGCACCTTCCCAAATACACGTTTTTGTCAAGTTCCAACTTCCACTCGCCCAATGTGAACGCCGTGCGGTAGGTTTGCAGGTTTCCCGCACAGTGCAACGTTTGGTCAAAATGCGTCTTTAACATGCCGTTTATCTCGTCGGGCAAAATGCCACGCTTAATCATGCTGTCGGCAAAGGCTCCGTCCACCTCGCATTCCCTTTCGTCGCACACCGATACTCCCTCTCGTTGGGAAAGTCGGCTTTTGTAGCACAAGAGATAGTTTCCGCCTTTTTCACGCAGACGTACCATCACTTCCGACGACATGTTTTGCATTGTAAAATAATAATTGGTTTGCAACTGCGGTTTTGAATCCGCAAGACACCCCAAAAGGGAAAATTCCCTCTCGTCAAGTTGCAGTTTAAGTTCCTGTTCGAAATTTTTCATATTGTCAAGTTTCCGCAATAATGCAGTTTTGCAGGGGCAGGTTTGCAATGTATCTTTCTTCCAGAGGAATCCACTTTGTTTTATAGGCAGAAAAATTGCTTCCCTCACGCTCTTTAAGCCGTGATTGTTGCGTGTTTTTATCTGTCGTAACAAAAATTTTCACGTCGTAAAACCTTTCCATTCCGTTGGAAAAAGCGTAACTTCCTTCTACGACGACAACGTTTGACGGAGTGTACTTCTCCGACACAAACTGTTTGGTGCGGCAATTGTACTTTTCATAGAAAAAAGGTTGGCATCCGCAAATGTTTTCCAACACTTGTAGCAACCTTTCAAAATGTATGTTTCCGCCGACGGCTTCAAGACGTGACGGCGTTTTAAGACTGTCGGGCAAAAAGAAATCGTCGCAATGCACCGTTGTTGCCTGGTACTTTTGCGATATTTCCGACGCCAAAGTTGTTTTACCTGCACCGCACCTTCCGTCTATGCCAACAATTACAGGTCTTTTGCCTTGCTCAATCAATTTGTCTATTGCGGCATACGCTCGCTCAACTGCGGCAAAATTACTTTTCATTGCTTTTCGCCGACGCTTTTTTGGCGGTTGTCTTTTTCTTGTTGCGGATTTTCACAAGTTCCATGAAAAAAGCTTCGCAATCCTGAAATTCGTAGTAGACGGCGGCAAACCTGATGTAGGCAACTTCGTCGATGTCTTTGAGTTCCTGCATTACAAGTTCGCCTATTTTAAGGGAAGTTACTTCCTGTTCCAGACTGTTGTACAACGTCTTTTCTATTCTGTCCACGGCGGAGTCGATTTGCGCCATGGATATGGGACGTTTTTCACAGGCACGGATTATGCCTTTTTTGAGTTTTTCCCTGTCGTAAGACTGACGTGTTCCGTCCTTTTTTACCACCAGAAAAGGCACGCTTTCGATAGTTTCGAATGTGGTAAAACGCCTTCCGCAGTTGGTACACTCTCTGCGCCTGCGTATACTTTTTCCGTCGTCGGTGGAACGGGAATCGATAACTTTGCTGTCTTCACAGCCACAATACATACACTTCATTTTTCACCTATTCGCAAACTTTTTTGAGCCTTTCCAGAATCACCTTGTATTCGTAGGAGGGGTCGCCGTCCTTTTCAAAACGGTGCATGGTGTTTTCGTCCCAGAAACGTGCGACGTTGGGACTTATTTCGTCGGCAACCACCAGCCTGCCGTTTACTCTGCCGAATTCCAACTTGAAGTCGGCAACCACCACGCCTATTTTGCTCATCAGGTTTGTCAGCACCTTGTTGGTGCGTGAAGCCTGGTAGCACATTACGGAAAGTTCTTCCGGCTTGCACAATTCCATTGCGTAAACGTGGTACTCGTTTATTACGGGGTCGTTGAGAGTGTCGTTTTTGTAGCAGAATTCCAAAACGGGAGATTTGAGTTTTTTGCCCGGTTCCAAACCAAGACGTTTGCACATGCTACCAGCGGCATAGTTGCGCACAACTACTTCGATGGGTATCATTTCCGCCTTTTTGACAAGCAGACAGTTGGAAGATATTGTCTGCACAAAGTCGGTGGGTATGTTGTTGTCGTGCAGTTGCGTCATAAGCAACGCCGCAATTTCGGCGCAGTAATGCCCTTTGCCTTCAAAGTACAACTTCTGTTTGCCGTGATACATCATGGCGTCGTCGGAATACTCTGCAATGAGCAACCTGTCGTCGTTGGTAGTCCAAAGACGCTTTGTTTTTCCTTCACCAACCAGTTGAATTTTGCGGTAGTCCATTGTGTACCCTCCTTGCGGAATTTGCAACAGCGTCGTTTTAGGCAAGTTTACGCAACAAATAAACTGCCGACAGGGTTTAAGCCCGACGCAAAAAATATTATATCAAAAAAAATATTGCGTGTCCACACACTGCGGACATTTTTCGTCTTTTACCTTGCAAAATGCGACGCAAAACGTTGAAATTCTGCAACCGCAACTTTTCCGCAAACGGGAAACACGGCACGGCAGGTGAAATTTGCAGGGCAGGAATTTTTACAAAACAAAAGGCGTTTTGTTCAAACGCCAAAGTTTTACAGCGATATCTGCGCCATAAGCGCAGTCATATTTTGCAGACATTCCTGTGCAAAAGGATACATTTCCAAAATACTTTTGAGAGCAATCCAACAGATACAAAGTATTTTTGGGTTTTTGAGGCGGAGGGCGTTGGTGAAATATTCACAAACCAACATAATTGTGTCGTAGTGTTTTTGTGCGCTGTCGCCTGCCGCATAAAACAGATTTACCACCTGTTGCACCTGTTGCAACAACGCCGAGGAAGTTGCGCTGGAAATGTACGTCTTTTCCACGTCAAAAAACCTTTCCGCCGATGACGACCACTCGGCATTTACACTGTCGGGGTCTACCGATTGCAAAATGCTTTCGCCTGCACGCTTGAAAGGGCGAAGCACTTCGTTTACAAACTTTTCGTAACCTCTGTTACTGTCCGTTTCGTCGTAGTATTCCTTCAAAAAGTCCAAAAAATTGCGTCTGCCGCTGTCTACCTCGGTGAGAAGACACACTACAAAAGCAAAAATGCGGTTGCGCTCTGCAGGCAGTTTCAAACGAGCCTCCACTGTGCCGTCGGGACGTGTCCAAGACACCTTTGCACGGGAAAATTCCGTAACGTAGGAAATGGAACGCAACGAATCGGACAGGCATTTGTACAGCGCAGGCACGTTGGCGACGCACTTCAACACCGAAGCAATGTTTTTGTCCACCAAAATGAGTTTGCCTTCAATAAGCCTGTTGACGGTATCCGTAAAGTAGGCGAGTTCGTTTTTCATCGGGAAACCTCTCTTTGCCACAAAGTTTCGTTGCAAAAATTATATCATATCACGCAAATTATTGGAAGTATTTTTGCCAAAAAGGGGCAAAAACTGTTGTTTCAAACGGAAAAATGTTGTATAATGAATGACACTATCACAAGGAGAGGAAAGTATGCAGGCAGGTATCACACAAGACAGCACAATAAACAAGTTGATACTTCTGTTTGTATTCGACAAAATGGAAACTGCTTTGACGGAAAGTACCATTTTGGACTTGTGTTGCTACAAAAACAACTGGATAGATTTTACCAACTGCAAACAAACCCTGCTTGACGTCGTGGACAACGGTTTTGTGTACAAAAGTCAAAACGCTACGGGCGACTGCTTCTACGATTTGACGGCGGAAGGTCGTTGGTGCCTGAAAAACTTTTACACACGTATCCCTTCCAGTGTGCGACAACTTATTTCCGAAGACATAAAAACAAAACGCATCGAGTACCGCCGCAGACAGGACTACGTTGCCACCTACACCAAATGCCCCGACGGCAGTTACGACGTGATTTTGAAAATTATCGAGCCCACCAAAACGACGCTGGAAGTGCGTCTTAACGTGATGACACGCAGTATCGCCAAGTACATCGAACGCACCTGGCAGGACAAAGCACCATCCGTTTACAGTAAAATTTCCGACACTCTTATTGACTGACAACACCACTTTACTAGCCCGCTTTTGCGGGTTTTTTTGTGGGGAAAATTATTTTTATGTCGCAAAAATATGCACACGGTTGCAAATATTTGCAACATCGGTGTGATTGCACAATGCGTTTGATTTACATTGCACTGCCGATACAGACACTTACATCATCACAGCAGGCAAGATTTACGAATTGTGACACAACACACAACTAGCTTTGTTCCAAGCCTATCAATGTGTAAAAAAAGAGTAACTACCGCTGTAATTTTGCAAAATTTACAGCAAACGACTGGCTTGCGGTCGTTGTTTCAGGCGAGCAAAAACTTTCCGCACAGTTCAAAAGGCATTTTAACAGTTTTGAGAAAAAAAACGCACATACGGTAGTGAAAAACGGGTACAAGTCAGATAAAACATTCAAAGGACAATGAGCAAAATTGTTCCCGTGTTTTTAACAATCAAAATGTCAAAGACAACCGCCGACAACCTGTAGAAATTCAAAAACAGATTAAGTTGAATGCCGAGGTATGATTTTTTCAGCAGTTACGTGAAGTTTGCAAACAGTTACAAATCAGTTGCATAATTTTACCGTCAACTGTCTGCTACACAGACGCTCTTAAAAACATGCAATCGTTTTTGACGCTTTTTCAAAAAAGTTTCTAAAAACATTTGACAAATTTTCAACTTTACACTATTATTATGTAGCAATGCGAGATTGGCGGAATCGGCAGACGCGCACGTTTAAGGGGCGTGTGGGAGACCGTGTGAGTTCAAGTCTCACATCTCGCACCACAGCACCTCGTTTTTCGGGGTGCTTTATTTTCAAAACGGCTCTTTTACGAGCACTTACGCTTTTACTACGACAGCAAAATCGCACCCCCGAGATTTGCTGTCGTACAATAAAAGCATTTTGTGGGGATATGGCTCAGATGGTAGAGCGATGCGTTCGCAACGCATAGGTCACGGGTTCGAATCCCGTTATCTCCACCACCTACGGCGGCTTGCTTAAAGTCGCAAAAGAAATGAGTTGCAAAACACGCAACTCATTTTTCTTTTTCTCCCACTGCTGTGCCGCCTTAAAGTTCCGCTAACGTGAGTGCGAAATGACGTAGCGCTTCACTTCGTTTCGCTTACTCCGCCATGCGGAGACGAATCCCGTTATCTCCACCATAATGGTGGCTTGGACTTGTTCCAAGCCTTTTTCGTTGCTCACGCATCGCCACGCTCGCTAGTACGCGATTTCAAGAAAATCGCTAGGTGTCGTCGCTTCGCTCCTCGCACGCAACGCATAGGTCACGGGTTCGAATCCCGTTATCTCCACCACCTACGGCGGCTTGCTTAAAGTCGCAAAAGAAATGAGTTGCAAAACACGCAACTCATTTTTCTTTTTCTCCCACTGCTGTGCCGCCTTAAAGTTCCGCTAACGTGAGTGCGAAATGACGTAGCGCTTCACTTCGTTTCGCTTACTCCGCCATGCGGAGACGAATCCCGTTATCTCCACCATAATGGTGGCTTGGACTTGTTCCAAGCCTTTTTCGTTGCTCACGCATCGCCACGCTCGCTAGTACGCGATTTCAAGAAAATCGCTAGGTGTCGTCGCTTCGCTCCTCGCACGCAACGCATAGGTCACGGATACTTGCGCATTTGTTTTCGCAAATTCAAGGCAATGTTTTGCCTTTTAATGCTTCAACAAATGCAGAATGTAATATGTGACGGGATTGTTTCTCAATCCCTATTCCGTCGCTACGCTCCTCACGCCCCGCTATCTCCGCCGAATGCGCCTGGTGAAACATTGTTACGTCACTACCGAAAAATTACCGACACCGCATTTCTCACAGCAAATTTCCGTCTGAAGGAAATCAGACATTCCGATGCGTATTCATCCGCAATTTGTCGCTTGCATTTTACAACGTTGTTGCAAGTTCTGAAAAATGTTTTTTTAGGGCATGACTTTGCACATTTTGTGTTTTTCACAACGGGCAAAGTAAAAAATAACTGCAATACCGTTATTCCATACAAATTTTGTCGCTACAATGTTGACAAACGGTGGTTTTTGTTTTATAATGTGCAAGCACAAATGATTTGTGTTCACACTGCAAATTTGGGGTTATGGCGCAGTTGGTAGCGCGTTTGAATGGCATTCAAAAGGTCAGGGGTTCGAATCCCCTTAGCTCCACCACATGCGGCGACTGCGTTAAGGTCGCACCCAAAAGACGTGCAAAGACGCACGCCTTTTTTGTTGCTCCATGTGCGTGCGTCGCCTTTATGTTCCGCTAACGTGAACACGAAATGACGTAGCGCTCCACTGCGTTTCGCTTACCCACCTTGTGGGACGAATCCCCTTAGCTCCACCAGTCCAAACCTAAAACGAACTCCTTTTGAGAGAACAGTTTTAGGTTTTTTCTTTTTTTTCTTTTTTTGTTGCAGACCTACTCTTATCAGATACTTTTCAGCCACTATTTTGGCGTTATTCAAAGAAAAACCGACGATATACAAATACCGACAGAAAACAATAATGCTTTAAAACTCAAATTGTGCCGCACGGAGAATAAGGGCGGATCGCCAAGCGGTTTAGCGGCGACCGCCCGTTCCCGTGCGCTTTTGAGTTTCGCCTTATTCCGTTGTTGT
>ERZ1643250.947-NODE-947-length-27662-cov-6.223277_pt1 | contig 27662 bp, 16 predicted proteins | sample MGYA00579262_ERZ1643250 | MGnify/ENA primary metagenome ERZ1643250 (study PRJEB29033, sample SAMEA4952265) | chicken gut metagenome | biome: Broiler Chicken; feature: Gastrointestinal Tract; material: Caecum | place: Ireland | collected 2018 | study: Broiler... | reverse complement strand
CGATAGAAGCTCTCCGCGGCAACAGGCTCATGCTCAGGGGCGTGGGGCTGAATGAAACGGAGCTTAGGATTTTGGGTATCAAGCACGCCGGAGAATGAGTTTTGCAGGCAAAAACATTCTCCGGGTCCGATAGCCCTCGCATAAGCGGCGTAATACGGTGTTGTGCTTACGGGTGTTTTCGGTCACTTACCTCTAAGTAAGCTCCCTCAAACCTTCCGCGCACGCCTTGTCTTACTTGCTTCTGCGAGGTCATTATGGGCGTGTGTTGCGGTATAAGATTTATTTTGTACTGTCTCCTGCCTGTCATTTCGACCGAAGCGAGGGCAGCGAGCGGAGCGGAGAAATCTTACATTCAAACGCGCCGATTTATGTTAATTGCGGCATATTGCCGCACGAATTGGTAGATTGACCCTCGTTAGAGAGCAGAGGGAAAATATATAATCGAAGGATTTTTAAATTATGTTGACAAGTATCTGTGGTATCAACTGGGGCGACGAAGGCAAGGGCAGGATGGTAGACCTCCTGTCGCGCGACTTCGACATAGTGTGCCGTTATCAGGGCGGAAACAACGCCGGGCACACCGTCATCAACGAAAAGGGCAGGTTTATTTTAAACCTTCTTCCTTCGGGCATTCTGCGCGAGGACGTGGTAAACGTTCTCGGCTGCGGCATGGTGATTGATTTGAAGCACCTCTGCGGCGAGATAGAAAAACTGCGCGACGCGGGCATAAAAATCACTCCCGAAAACCTTAAAATAAGCGACAAGGCAGTTATAACCATGCCCTACAACGTTCTGCAGGACGTGATGGAGGAAGACAGGCTTTCAAAGGCTACGGGCAAACCCTACGGCTCCACGCGCCGCGGCATTGCGCCCGTATATGCCGATAAATATATGAAAAAGGTATTCCGCATGGGCGAACTTTTAAACACCAAGCTCATGTTCAAGCGCCTTCCCGATATCGTCGCATGGAAAAATCTCACCGTAACGGCATACGGCTACGACCCTGTCAAGGTCGAGGACATGATAGATTATTTCCAGACCTACGGCGAGCCCTTAAAGGAATTCGTCACCGATACGGGCGTATATCTCAATAACGCCAACAAAGAGGGCAAGAACATTATGTTCGAGGCACAGCTCGGCGCGCTGCGCGATATCGACTACGGCATAGTTCCCTATACCTCGAGCTCTTCCACGATAGCGGCGTATGCGCCCATCGGCGCGGGCGTGCCCAACTTGAAGCTCGAAAAGTCGATAGGCATAATGAAGGCGTATTCGAGCTGCGTCGGCGCAGGCCCCTTCACCTGCGAATACTTCGGCGAACAGGCTGAGAGGCTCCGCGAGCTCGGCGGCGAATACGGCGCGGCTACCGGCAGACCGAGAAGGGTGGGGCCCTTCGACGTCGTTGCCTCCCGCTACGGCATACGCTGCCAGGGAGCGGACGAGATAGCTCTCACCAAGCTCGACGTTCTGGACGACTACGAGGAGATTGAGCTCTGCACGCACTACGAACTCGACGGCAAAATTCTCGACGAGTTCCCTTTCACCGACGTTCTGGACTACTGCAAGCCCGTATTTGAAAAGGTAAAGGGCTGGAACTGCGACATAACGGGCTGCAAAAAGCCCGAAGATTTGCCCAAAGAGGCGCTCGATTACATAAAGCTGCTCGAAAAGCTCTGCGGCTGCCGCATACGCTACGTATCGGTCGGCGCCGAGCGCGATGCCTGCATAAAGATGTATTAAGCCGCGCGGCTTTTCCGCCCGCGGGACGGAGTTTATTATGGAAATAAACGTAGACGAAAACGTTCACTTTCAGGCGCTCAACCGCATAGTGCGCGAAAGCAAGGACACCGATATTACGATAAACGGAATAGTCGGGCAGAGGTACGTCGCCGACGGGCTCTCGGGCAAGCGCATAGTTATAAACGGCGTGCCCGGCAACGCGCTGGGCGCATATATGAACGGCTGCGAGGTGATTGTTCACGGCAACGTTCAGGAGGCAACCGGCGACACCATGAACAGCGGCAAGATAGTCGTCTACGGCAGTGCGGGCGACGCCACGGGCTACGCCATGCGCGGCGGCAGAATTTACATACGCGACAACACCGGCTACCGCGCGGGCATTCATATGAAGGCGTATATGGACTTTAAACCCGCGATAGTCGTCGGCGGCAGGGCGGGGTCATTCCTGGGCGAATATCAGGCGGGCGGAATAATCGTCGTGCTCGGCCAGAACAAGGACGGACTTCCCATAATAAACAACTTCTGCGGCACGGGCATGCACGGCGGCACGATATATCTGCGCTGTGACGAGCTGCCCAAATCTCTCCCCTCGCAGGTGTCGGCAGAACTCAAATGGGGCGCGGATATCCCCGAACTATGCGAGCTCGTGCGCGACTGGTGCAACTTCTTCCCCGAATACGATTCCGCGGCGCTTCTTGCGCACAACTTCTTCGTTTTAACGCCCAACAGCGCAAATCCCTATAAGCAGATGTATACGAATAATTAAGTTCACGCGAAATCTTTTGCCTGCGGCAAAATCTTTCGCCGTGAGGGGTAAAGATGTCGGAAAAAGAGGTATCGCAGGGAAACCCTGCTGCTCTTTTTCTCGGCGCAATCAGTTTTGAATTTGCTTAGGTACAAATTTGCTCCTTGTAAAGTTCTTTAACGCTCGCGCCGGCTCGCTGAACTTTACTGCGGGAAACCCTGCTTGAAACATAATTTATTTAAAAAAATAATAATTGTCATTTCGAGCGGAGGCGATAGCCGAAGCCGAGAAATCCATTCCGCAATATAGTTTCCCTTGTGTAAAGGGGGGGATTGTGTTAATCAAATTCCCCCGTTAATTGCGGCATAGTGCCGCACCGATTAAAATTTTTGCCGCGGAGGCGCGGCGTTGAGAGAGATTTTTTATGCTTAGAAAATTCTATAAAATGCAGGGCATAGGCAACGACTATATTTATTTTGACTGCATGAAAGAGCCCGTCGATAATCCCGCGGAACTCGCGGTAAGGCTTTCCGACCGTCACTTCGGAATAGGAGGCGACGGCGTGATTCTGCTGTGCCCTTCGAAGGTCGCCGACTGCCGCATGCGCATGTTCAACCTCGACGGTTCCGAGGGCAGGATGTGCGGCAACGGTATCCGCTGCGTGGGCAAACTCGCGCACGATTTGGGGTACGTCAAGGGCGACAGCGTGCGCATAGAAACGCTTTCGGGCATAAAAACGCTCTCGCTCTATAAGGACGCGAACGGCAAAGTTTCTTCTGCAAAGGTAGACATGGGCGCGCCCGTGCTCGACGGCGAAAAGATACCCAGCACATACAGGGGCGAAACGGTGGTGGACGCTCCCATAGAGGTCGGCGGCAGAACGTTCCGCGCGACGCTCGTATCGATGGGCAACCCGCACTGCGTCGTTTTTGAAGACCCCGACGCGGTCGGGCTTGAACACTACGGCCCGCTCTTTGAACGCCACCCCGCGTTTCCCGAAAGGATAAACACCGAATTCATAAGGGTCATCGACCGCAACAGGCTGAAAATGCGCGTGTGGGAGCGCGGCAGCGGCGAAACGCTCGCCTGCGGCACAGGTGCGTGCGCCTCGGCGGTTGCGGCTGTTTTAAACGGCTATTGCGATAAAAATACCGAAATTTCGGTATATCTTCTCGGCGGCGAGCTCAAGATTACGTACACCGACGAAACGGTGTATATGGAGGGCGGCGCGCAGCTCGTATTCACGGGCGAAATCGAAATCTGAATAAAGTGCTTTTGGCGGGTGCGGCAAAATGTCGCTCCCGCCGTTATTGTATAACGCCTCTACGGATAGTCTGCGTGTTCAGTGGAGGCTTTTGGCGATTAGTAAAAAGGTTGTATGAGCAATCTTTGAAATTTTCTACCCTTCCGTCACGCTTCGCGTGCCACCTCCCATCTGCCGAGGCTCCCGAAGAGAATCGTACATAAGGGAGCCTATAATGCAGACAAGTCCCCTTTGTGTAAAGTGTGACGCCCTGATAGAGCCCCCTTGTGTAAAGTGGAAACACACGTCCAGTCCCCCTTTTTAAAGGGGGAACAAAAATGGGATTCTCCTCTTTGTCATTCCGACCGTAGTGGAGGAATCTCGCAGCCGTAAGGCTACGGACAAAGAGAGATATGAGATTTCTCCGCTCACTGCGTTCGGTCGAAATGACATGATATAGAATTGTTTATGATTTCGCTCCTGTCCGCAGGGCAAAACGGGCGTATTTAAAATAAAAATTTTTAATGCGCGTATGCGTTTGCCTAAATGCGGGCGGTGTGGTATAATGGACGGGAATTGAAATTACATTGCGGCACGCAAGCCCGCATGTGCGGGCAGGGAGAAATTTTATGACGAAGTACATTTTCGTAACGGGCGGCGTTGTTTCCGGTCTCGGCAAGGGTATAACTGCGGCATCGCTCGGCAGATTGCTCAAATGCAGGGGCTATAAGGTGGCTTCCCAGAAGCTCGACCCTTACATAAACATCGACCCCGGCACGATGAGCCCCTACCAGCACGGCGAAGTTTTCGTAACCGACGACGGCGCGGAGACCGACCTCGATTTAGGCCACTACGAGAGATTCATCGACGAAAACCTCAACAAATATTCCAACCTTACCACCGGTAAGGTGTATTGGAACGTTCTAAATAAGGAACGCAACGGCGAGTACCTCGGCCAGACGGTGCAGGTCATTCCCCATATCACCGACGAGATAAAGACCTTTATATACAACGTCGGCAAAACCACGGGCGCAGACGTAGTTATAACCGAGATAGGCGGCACGATAGGCGATATCGAAAGCCAGCCCTTTATCGAGGCGATAAGGCAGGTCGCGCGCGAGGTCGGCAGGGACAACTGCTGCTTCATTCACGTAACGCTCGTGCCCTATATCTCGGGTTCGGAGGAGTTTAAGTCGAAGCCCACGCAGCACTCCGTGAAGGAATTGCAGGGAATGGGCATAAATCCCGACATCATAATCGCGCGCGTAGACGCGCACATGCCGAAGGACGTCCGCACGAAGATTTCTATGTTCTGCAACGTCGCTCCCGAGTGCTGTATCGAAAATTTAACCCTTCCCGTGCTCTACCAGGCGCCCATTATGCTTGAAAAAAGCAATTTCTCGAAGATTGTGTGCGAGCGCCTCAAACTCGACCCGAGGGAGATTGACCTCACCGAGTGGAACAAGATGCTCGACCGCATTGCCGCGCGCAACAAGACGGTGAAAATCGCGCTCTGCGGAAAATACGTTCAGTTGCACGACGCCTATCTTTCGGTTGCGGAAGCGCTTGCGCACGCGGGCTACGAGAACGCGGCGAAAGTCGACATAAAGTGGGTCGACAGCGAAATGCTCACCGAAGAGAACATTGCGGAGGTGCTCGGCGAAGTCGACGGCGTGCTCGTGCCCGGCGGCTTCGGCAACCGCGGAATAGAGGGCAAGATTCTGTGCGCGAAGTACGCGCGCGAGAACAACGTGCCCTACCTCGGCATCTGCCTCGGCATGCAGACGGCGGTGGTTGAGTTTGCGCGCAACGTGCTCGGCTATAAAGACGCAAATTCTTCGGAGTTCGACCCCGCTTCCAAGCACTGCGTGATAGACCTCATGCCCGACCAGCACGGCGTAAAGATGGGCGGCACCATGCGCCTCGGCGCGTACCCCTGCAAGGTGCTCGGCGAAAAGATGAAAAAGGCGTACGGCAAGGACGAAATTTCCGAGCGTCACCGCCACAGATACGAATTCAACAACGACTACCGCGAAGAGGTTGAAAAGGCGGGCATGAAGATTGCCGGCACTTCCCCCTCGGGACTGCTTGTAGAGGCGGTGGAGATTCCCGCAAACGATTTCTACGTAGGCGTTCAGTTCCATCCCGAGTTCAAGTCGCGTCCCCAGTCGGCCCATCCCCTGTTCCGCGATTTTATAGCGGCTTCCGTTAAATATCACGAAAAAAACAGCAAATAAATATTTTTTATACGGTGTGGATAAAGATAAAAGCGCCGCACCGCATAAGGTGCGGCGCTTTTTGAATACTCTGCGGCAGTAACTTTCGGGCACTATACGGCCTGCTTTTCGGCTTGTTTCGGTAAATTGCCCCGCATATATGCCGCAAATAACGCAAAATGCGTCTTACAAAGCAAAAATATTTTTTATATGTGCGCACGTGCGCAGATAATGGTGCAATATGAATCTTAACAAAAACTACGCAAACGTAAACGACAGCTATCTCTTCTCCACCATAGCAAAAAAGGTCGCGGCATACAGCGCCGACCACCCCGAAAAAAAGGTGCTCCGTTTGGGAATAGGCGACGTAACGCTTCCCCTCGCGCCCGCCGTCATCGAAGCTCTCCACTCCGCCGTCGACGAAATGGCGAAAAAGGAGACCTTCCGCGGCTACGGCCCCGAGCAGGGCTACGACTTTTTGAGGGATTCAATCGCCGCGTACTACAAAGAGCGCGGAGTTGAGCTCGACGGCGACGAGATTTTCGTGTCCGACGGCGCAAAGTCCGACCTCGGCAACATTCTCGACCTGTTCTCGCAGGATAACGTCGTGCTCGTGCCCGACCCCGTATACCCCGTATACGTCGATACCAACGTAATGGCGGGGCGCAAAATAATCTACTCCGACGCCACCGAGGCAAACGGCTTTTTGCCCATGCCAGACTATTCGGTTGACGCCGACATAATATATATCTGCTCGCCCAACAACCCCACGGGCGCGGCTTATACAAAGGCGCAGCTCAAAGAGTGGGTAGACTACGCGAACAAGAAGGGCGCGGTTATATTGTACGACGCCGCGTACGAGTGCTTCATAAAGGACGACGAGCTTGCAAAATCTATCTATCAGGTGGAGGGAGCGAAAACCTGCGCCATAGAGTTCTGCTCGTTCTCCAAAATGGCAGGCTTTACGGGTACGCGCTGCGGCTATACCGTCGTTCCCAAGGCGATAACAAGGGGCGGGCTTTCCGCCAACAGGATGTGGCTCAGGCGCCAGACGACCAAGTTCAACGGCGTGCCCTACATCGTGCAGCGCGCCGCCGCGGCGGTATTCACGCCCGAAGGACGCAAACAGATTGCCGAAAATCTTGCATATTATGAAGAAAACGCAAAGCTCATCGCAAATACTTTAAAGGAGCTGGGCGTGTGGTTCACGGGCGGCGAACATTCGCCCTATATCTGGCTCAAATGCCCCGGCGGCATGGGCAGCTGGGAGTTCTTCGATTACCTTCTCGAAAACGCTCAGGTTGTGGGAACGCCCGGCGCGGGCTTCGGCGTAAACGGCGAGGGCTTCTTCCGCCTCACCGCCTTCGGTAGCAAAGAGGTGACCAAAGAGGCGATGGAGAGGATAAAAAATCTCCTCTCAAAATAAATTGCCCCGCACATATGCCGCAAATAACGCGTTGTTTTGCGCCGTGTGCGGCTTTTGCGGGCTTTTAAGTTTGAATAAAGCGGCGGCGCAGAGGCGCGCCGCCGCGCTTATAAATTATAAGGTGTTTGATGAAAAATATAACAAAAGAGGGTGGCGCGTTCGCGCGCGGCGCGGGTATTCTCTGCCACATATCCTCGCTCCCCGGCAAATACGGCATAGGCTCGTTCGGCAAAGAGGCGTATGAATTTGTCGATTTTCTCGCAAAGAGCAAAATAAAATATTGGCAGATACTGCCGCTCGTGCAGACGGGTTACGGCGATTCGCCCTACCAGTCGGTGTGCTGCAACTCGCTCAACCCCTATTTTATCGACCTCGAAGAGCTCGCGCGGCGCGGACTTCTCGACGACGAGGAACTCGCCGCGGCACAGATGCCCGCGGGCAAAGTCGACTACGGCGAACTCTACCGCCGCAGATACGCGACCTTGCGCAGGGCGTTCGCGCGGTTCAACATACGCGGCAAGGAATTCACAGAATTCGTGGAGAGCGGCGCCTACGACGATTACGCCCTGTTTATGTCGCTCAAATCGGTATATGGCGGCACCTACCGCGATTTTCCGCGCGCCTTCAAATACAAAGAGACGCTCGCCGTCTCCGACTTCCGCAACAGCGTATATAAAAGGGAATACTGCTTCTGGCAGTTCCTGCAGTTCGAGTGCCTGAACGAGTGGAAGGCGTTAAAGGCTTACGCAAACTCCAAGGGCATAAGCATAATAGGCGACATTCCGCTGTACGTCGCCGACGATTCGTCGGACGTATGGGCGAATCCGGGAATGTTCCTTCTGGACGAAGATTTGAACCCGACGGAAGTCGCGGGCGTTCCTCCCGATTATTTTTCGAGGACGGGGCAGTTGTGGGGCAACCCGCTCTACGACTGGTCTGCAATGGAGAAGGACGGCTATAAGTGGTGGACGGAGCGCATCGGGCGCGCGGCGGAGCTGTACGATATCGTCCGCATCGACCATTTCCGCGGCTTAGACAGGTACTACGCCATACCTGCGGGCGCAAAGACGGCCGAAAAGGGCGAGTGGCGAAAGGGCCCCGGGATAAAACTGTTCGAGGCGGCGGAGCGCGCCCTCGGACATATAAAGATTATCGCCGAAGATTTGGGCGTGATAGACGACGGGGTTATCGCCCTGCGCGAAAATACGGGTTTCCCCGGCATGAAGATAATGCTGTTCGCCTTCGACGGCAACGAGGAGAACGAATACCTGCCGCAGTATATAGGCAAAAATTCGGTAACTTATACGGGCACGCACGATAACGACACCGCTCTCGGCTTTGTAAACGGCATGACGGAAGAGCGCTTTGCCGAATTTTCGAAACTTCTGCGCTCCGCGCTCAAAGAGGAGGGCATGAACTTTCCCTTCGTCACGCGCGAAGAGGCGGCGCAGGCGCTCGTCGTGTGCGCGCTCGGCACAAGGTCTGATATGAGCATAGTTCCCGTCCAGGACGTTCTGTGCCTCGATAATTCCGCGCGTATGAACACTCCTTCGACCCCTTCGGGCAACTGGCAGTTCAGGCTGAACGAAATCCCCGGACGAAAAACCGCCGCATGGCTGAGAGCCGCCGTCAGGGCAAGCGGCAGACTGTAAAATTTAATTTAAATATAAAAATTCCGTGCATTTTTTGCACGGAATTTTTTTATAGCTAAAAATATATTGCAACATACGTGGGCTTGATTGCGGCATATGTGCCGTCTAACTCCGATTGAGTTATTTTTGCCATATATGCTGGGCAATTTAAATTGACCTGCATATATGCTCCGTTCAACACGGCTATGCCGAAGCTTCTTCGAGCTCTTTCTTTGCCTCGTCGGTCAAAAATATCCGCGTGCATAAAACGGTCATGTCGTCGTCCGCCTTGTGCCCCGTGCGCTCGAGCGCGCCCGAGAGCAGTTTGTCGGCAAGGTTCTGCGGGTTCAGCGGTTTCAGCGGCTGTAAAAATTCCACAAGCTCGGGAGTGGAGGAGAATGCCGAGGTTATGCCGTCGCTCATAAACACGAGCATGTCGCCGTCCTCCAGCCTGTCGGTGGCAACCGTCGGGCGCAGGCTGTCCAAAATTCCGAGCGGCAGGCTCTCGCTCTCAAGCACCTTCACCTGCCCCTTTCTTAAAATGAGCGCCACGGGCGAACCTATCTTAACAAACTCCGCCGCGCCCGAATTCAAATCTACCGAGCAGATGTCTATGCAGGCAAACCGCTCCTCGCGCGAGAATGCGAGCAGTTTGTTTATCGTCTCCAAAACGGTGCCTTCGGGCATCTCCGCGCGGTAAAACGCCTCAATCAGCGATATCGCCGTGCGCGAAACTTTGCGCGCGTATTCGCCGCTGCCCATTCCGTCGGACAGCGCCATCAGAAAGCGGTGCTCGTTTATGCGTATCACCGAGTGCGTATCGCCCGAGGCGGCCTCGCCGCTCTTTTTTATTGCGGCAACGCCGAACACCGCGTCGTATCTGGGCGGGCGGCAGAACACGCAGCACGCCTTTTCGCCGCCGAGGTCGGTCTTGTCTTTGAGCATGTATTTTTCGCCCGTAACGCGCTTTAAGGCGGCGCATACGGCCGGAAGGCTGAATTTGCCTGCAATCACGCAGGCAATCTCGCCGTTTTCGGGGCTTAAATACGCCTCGGGGCAGGCTATCCCGAACGAGGCGAGCGCCCGCACGACGGCCCTGCCGCCGCTGCCGCTCTTCTTTTCGCGGCACAGTTCAACGGCGTTGTTTTTAAGCACCGCCGAAATGCCCCTCGCCTGGTCGGCAAGCAACAGCCTGCCGTTTTTCGCGTTCTCCGCCTCGGTCATAAACCGCCTGTATTCTGCAAGGAGGGAGTTCAGCTCCCGTATCACGTCGGCGGGGCGGGTGCAGTTCTGCGTAACGGCGGGCGGCAGGTCGATAAGGTTGACCTTGCCCTTTGCGGCGCCCGCTTCGGCAAGGCTGTAAAAGCCTTTATACACCACCGATTTTTCGCACCGCGCCCTCTTTTCGCACTTTGCGCACAGCCGCTCTTTGAGCTCCGCCACGACGCGCTTTTTCGCGCCCGCCTCGTCCGCGTCGCCGTCCATATCCTTAAAGGCGCACTCCACCTCGCGGAACACCTCACTTATGCGGTACAGCTTTTCCCCCGTGCGTTCCCGCTCGCGGTTTATCGCCGCGTCGTCCAAATCGCGCTTTACCGTTAAGGTGTTCATAAGGTTTTCCAGCCTCTTTTCCGAAGGGATTATGGCAAGCGAGCAGCATATTATAACAGCCGCCGCCCGCACGAGCGCAAGCGCGAGCCCCTGCGTAAACCACCCGTCGAGGTATCCCCGGCCGTACAGCAGCGCGCACACGCACAGAGGGGCGGCGCACCTGCCCGCGCGCGCAAACAGCAATGATACCGCGCCCGTGCACACGCATACGGTGAGCGGCGTGAGCGAGAGAGTTGCAACGCACGGCGGGATTCCGACTGCAACTGAGATAAGCAGTGCGGCGGGGCTCTTGAAAAACCGCGCCGCGAGCGAGAGTAAAAAGGCGCACAGCGCCGTATAGGCAAACCCGCCCGCAAGGTTTATAAAGCCTATGCCCGCGCCTGCATACACCGCGGCGAGCGAGAACAGTTCGTCCTCCTTCAGCCTGCACCGCCCGAGGCGGAAAATGCAGGCGTACACGCTCTTGTATGCGAATAAAAACCCGACGAGCACGACGGCCGCCGCCACCGCGCGCGAGAGGTAAGGGCTGCCGAGAGGGGCGAGCGCGGGTGCGTCCCAATCCGAGAGCGCGATAAAAGGTGCGAGGGCTACGAGCATAAACGCCGCCGCCTCGAACTTTATTTTCCGCTGCGTTCTGCGGTATGCAAAGACTATCGCCGCAAGGAACACGCTCTCGGCGAGCGAACACAAAAAGGCGGTGAGATTTACGTGCACCGCCGAGCAGGCTATGTAAATAACAGGCGCGGCAATCAGGTTCCCGCCGCAGATTATGAGCGACAAGTACAGCCCCAGCGAGAGCGGCACGCCGCTTGCGGCGCCGTTTAAAAACAGGCAGGCCGCCGCAAATATAAGGTACGCAAATGCGCTTTTTACGTTAATTTTAAGTGGCATACCGTCATTTTATATCGTCGGGGCGCGTGCAATTTGCTTTATTGCGGCTGTTTTTGCCGAATTACGCATTAAATCATGTGCGGTGGCAGTGCCGTGCGCAGGAAGCGGCGGCGCGCATCTGCGGCGGAATAAGAATATATATCCGACGAATTTTTTGCCGTCTTTTGCTTTTTTCTGCGGCGCAAATCTGCTATACTATATCGGCAAATTACGCACATACTTAATTAAAAAGTCAACCGCGCACGGCGCAGTCAAGGAGGTCGTTTATTTTTTCACGCAATAAAAACAGGTTTGTAATTTTACTTTCGGCGGTGTTTGCCGCCTGTATGCTCGCGGCGCTGATTCTGTGCGCCCCCGCCGCGCGCGCATCTGCCTCGGAGAGCGCGGCAAACTGCGCGGTACTCTCCGATGAGGGGCTCATTTCCGAGGGATACCTCGGCGAATACGGCTACGGCACGGAGGAGGAAGGCGGCGTTTATATTTCGTCGTACGCGCCCAACGGCGGCAACTACGGCGGCGCGGGCGGCAACACGGCCGACAGGGCGTTCGACGGCGATTTTTCCACCTTCTGGGAGACGGGAAGGGCGAACGGCGGAGGGTTTATAAACAACTTCACCGTGACGTTCAGCGGGGAGGCGCGCATCGACCGCATAATCTACGCAACCAGGCAGGACGCGCAGGCAGGGCGCGGCTATCCGACGGTTTTAACCGTTTACGTCTCCGACGCGGAGAGCGGGGAGGACTTTGAGGAGATTTGCTCCATATCCTCGTCGAACGGCTCGTCGAAGGTGGTGTTCGACCTCGGCGGGATATTTACCTGCCGCCGCATGAGGCTGGAATTTACCGAAATCAAATCCGACCTGAACTACGCCTCTGCCGCGGAATTTATATTTTTAAAGCCCGAAGAGGAGGCGGTGCGCGCCGTCCGTTCGGCATTTTCCGACTATACGAAGCTTACTTTCACGCAGAGCTTTGCCGCGGACGCGGAAAATTATATTCAGTCTGCAAAGAATACCGCGGCGTACGCATACAGCGAGGAGGTAAAGCTGCTCACAGACCGCGCGCAGGACGTTTTTGGCGGTAAGGTTGCCTTCAACCCCGCTTTTGAACTCTCCACCGCCGACGGGGCGAAAAATCCCATCGCGCGCAACGGCGATATCGTAAGCTATGCGCGCAACACCTTAAAGATGGTGTGGCTCGGCACCAACCGTCAGCCCACGGGCATAGGCGCAAAGGCGGGGGAGAGGCTCACCGTATTCGTCGACTGCGAAGACGGCGACCCCCTTCCCTCGATAGAGTGCACACAGTTTATCGGCACGTGGCAGGGGTGGAGGAGCGGCCCGATTAAGCTTTCAAGGGGAATAAACTTTATAACCGTGCCAAATTACTACGGCGGCTGGTCGAACACCGTCGCGGGAGGGCCGCTGTATATCGTAAATCCCTACACGCAGGCCGAGCAGAGCGCCAACGTAAAGGTTTATATAGAGGGCGGCTATTCCTTCCCCGTCTACCGCGAGGGCGCTGACGAGGCCGAATATCTCGGCGCGCTTGAAACCTATCTTTCCGTCGCAGGCGAAAATTCCGACCTGCCCGATATGACGGAGATTGTCGGCGACAACGTGATTTTAACGGTCACTGCCTCGCAGGCGGCAAAGCAGTACGTTTCGGGCAGCTACTCGCCCGCCCGCGCGCTTTCAAACTGGAAGGAGTACCTCTCTGCACTCTATAATTTCGGCGGAGTATATTCGGATAGTCACCCCGATTCCCGGGCAAACTATCTCAACGTAAACATAAGGGTAATGCAGCCGCTTTCGGGTGCGGCGGCGTACGCATACGGCGAACACGTCGGCATTTATCCGAACGGCGACTGGGAGTTAACCTGCCTGCGCGCCGAAAATTTCGGCTGGGGAGTGACGCACGAACTCGGGCACATGATGGACATTTCCGAGCGCACATGGTCGGAATACACCAACAATATGTGGTCGCAGTATGATAAATGCGCCCTTTCGGGCGAGGCTGCGCGCGGCAACTTCGCGGCGTTTTTATCCTCGACGGTAAAGGACGGCGTGCCGTATGAAGAGCGCGACGCCTATTCAGAGCGCACCGACGCGGCGCTCACGTGGTGGCTGATAGAGAGCCGTTACCCCGGTTTCTGGGGCAGGTTTGAAAACAATTACAGATACTCCGACCGCGCAGGCATAACCGACAAGGCCGAACTGCACGTGTATTTCGCCTCGCTCGCGGCGGGGGCAGACCTCTCGTATTACTTCGAAAGGATAGGCTTCAACTGGAACGGCAACGACCCGTTTATGGGGTACGACAGCGCCTCCGAACAGTTTAAATCGGCCATATCTGCCGCCCTTTCGTCGGGCAGAATTAAAAACGACCCCTTAAAACTGTGGTATCTCGACGCGGAGGCTTATAACTATACCGTAAAATACGGCGAAAAGCTCGCCATGTATAAGGGGAGCGAAGAAGTAAACTTCACCGTTGGCAAAACGGCGGCGGGCGTTTCGCTGCTCATGGACGAAGTCACCGACTATCGCCACCTTGGCTACGAAATTCTGCGCGGCAGCGAGAGCGCGGGCTATAAGGTGATAGGTTTCACTTATGGCAGAGTGTTCACCGATACTTCCCCCGCTGACGGCGAGAATTACAAGGTGCGCGCCTACGACCGCGCGCTCGGCTGCACGGCGCTTTCGGGTTCGCAGAGTACGCTCGGCGCGGTTGCAATGGTCGGCGGGGAGAGATATCAGACTCTTGCAGAGGCAATTTCGGCCGCGCCCGCGGGCGGCACCGTATATCTTCTGTCGGACGCATTTGCCGCGGGGATAAATATAGATAAGAATATCACGCTCCTTCCAGAATCTGCGGACGTATCCGTCTATCTCTCGGCTTCCTCGGCGATGTTTACCGTAAGCAGTGGCGCGTCGCTTACCATAGAGGGGGCGGACGGGCACACCGTAACGCTCGACGGGCTCGGAACTTCCAAAAACGAGGCTCTCGTCGTATCTGCGGGAACGCTTACGCTGGGCGGCGGCGTTGCGGTGCAGAACAGCGTAAACGGCTCTGCAAACGGCGGCGCGCTCAGAATCTCTTCGGGCACGCTCAACCTCGGCAATGGCGCGGTTATAAGGGACAACAGCGCCGCAAACGGCGGCGCGATAGTCAGCCAGGCGGGCGCAAACGCCACGCTGAATATCGTCGGCGCGGAGTTTTACGGCAACAGCGTGGGCTCGAACGGCGGCGCAATATACGCAAACTGCATAGTAAACGTCTCCGATAGCTCCTTTACGGGCAACTCGGCGGCGAACGGCGGCGCGGTGTGCATAAACGGCGGCGGCATACTCTCGCTTGCGGGCTGCGATTTTAAAAATAATTCGGCGGCTTCCGAGGGAGGTGCGCTCCGTCTCGACGGCAAAACCTCGTTCGGCGGCGCGGTTTCGGCTTTCTCTCACAATTCGGCGGCAAGGGGCGGCGCCATATACGCGGCAGGCGCAAACTCTGCGCGCACGGCGGTCATCTCAAACGCTCAATTTTCTGGCAATACCGCAACAGATGGCGGTGCGCTCTACCTTGCGGGCTATGTAACGCTCGGCGCGCAGGGCTTGCGTCTTGAACTCGACGGGGGTACGGTGGGCGGCAGTACCGCCATGTACGTGGCGCAGAACGCAAATCTTTCGCAAATTTCGGGTTCGCTCTCGCTCCGCGGCGGAGTGGTTTTGCATGCGCCCCTCGCGTTTGCAGCGGACTTTTCGGCAGGCGACAGCTCGGTAAACGCCGCCTTTACCGCAAATTACAGCGGCGTGCTCGCGCGGTTTGCCTCCGACGCAACTTCGATGAGCCTGCGCGCGTTTGCCGTGACCGAGGACGGCGTATATGTCGCCGAACTTTCGGCGGACGGCGACGGGTATGTGCTCGCCGCGGGGAATGAGGCCGCCTGCACCGTCACGGTAACGGGCGGCGGAGCAGACAGCGCCGAATACTTTATTGCGGGCGAGAGCTTCGTTCTGCCTTACGCGGAGGCGAAAGAGGGCTATATCTTCAGCGGCTGGGAGTGCGGCGGCAGGTTGTATGCCGCGGGAGAGGAGGTTACCGTCTCCTCCGATATGACCTTTTCGGCAAAGTATGAGGCTGAGCAACAGGGCGGCGGAGAGCAGGGCGGAAGCGGCGAAAACGGAGATAACGGCGGCGAAGGAAATGACGACGGAGAGGACGGCGCAGGGCTCCCCGGCTGGGCATATGCCGCAATCGGCGCATCTGCGGCGGTGGTAATAGCGGTGGCGATAACCTTCGGCGTATACGTTCATTCAAAGCGCAAAAAACGGAAATAAAATTAAATTTTAAATTATTTTTTCTGTTTAAAATTCAATAATTTTTCAGGCGTAAAAATGCATAGGGCGGCACATATTGCCGCCCGAATAAGCCGAGAGCCGCGCAGAAAATATCTGCGCGGCTCTCGGCTTTTATAATAAATAATTATTTATTTAAGGTACAGTATCAGCACGGCGATGTCGGCGGGATTTACGCCAGGTATCCTGGAAGCCTGCCCGAGCGAGGCGGGACGGACGAGGGCGAGCTTTTCGCGCGCCTCCAGCCTCAGCCCCTCTATCTTCATGTAGTCGAGCTCTCTCGGCAACTTTTTCTCTTCGAGCTTTCTCGCCCTTGCAATCTGCTCCAGCCCCTTTTTTAAATATCCCTCGTACTTGATATAAATCTCTGCCGACTGCGCAGCGCTCCCGCTTATATTCTCAAGCACGCAAAACTGCGATTTTATCTGTTTCAGCGTCGCTCCGCGGCGGATAAAATCGGCATATGTGAGGGGCTTTTCCGTTCCTTCCATGCCGAGGCGCTTCAAAAATCCGTCGGCGTCCTTTGCGGGAACGCGCCCTTCAAGCTCCTTTATCGCCTCTTCGTACTCTTCCTTGCGCTTTAAATATCTTTTATATCTCTCTTCGCTCACAAGTCCGCAGTCGTACCCTTTTTGCGTAAGGCGGAAATCGGCGTTGTCCTGCCTTATCTCCAGCCTGTGCTCCGCGCGCGAGGTCATCATGCGGTAGGGCTCGTCGGTGCCTTTCGTCACCAAATCGTCTATCAGAACGCCTATATACGCCTCGTCGCGCCCGAGTATCAGCGGCTCCTTTCCGCGTATTTTCAGGCTGGCGTTCAGCCCCGCCATAAGTCCCTGCGCCGCCGCCTCCTCGTAGCCCGAGGTGCCGTTTATCTGCCCTGCGGTGTACAGCCCCTCAACTTTTTTGAACTCCAGCGTGGGGTAAATGTCGAGCGTGTCTATGCAGTCGTACTCTATCGCGTACGCGTAGCGCATTATGTCGCAGTTTTCAAGCCCCTTTACCGTGCGGTACATCTCCCGCTGGACGTCGTGGGGGAGGGAGGAGCTCATTCCCTGAACGTAAACTTCCAGGGTGTCTGTCCCCTCGGGCTCCAAAAACAGCTGGTGCCTCTCCTTGTCGGCAAACCGCACGACCTTTGTTTCGATGGAGGGGCAGTAGCGCGGCCCCGTGGAGAGTATGGCGCCGTTATAAAGCGGCGAACGGTCGAGGTTGTCGGTTATAACCTTGTGTGTTGCCGCGTTCGTATAGGTGAGATAGCACGGCATTTTGTTCTCTATGCGCCCTTCGGTCATGAACGAAAAGGGCAAAACATCGTCGTCGCCATACTGTATTTCGCATTCGCCGAAGTTCACCGTTCTGCCGTCGAGCCTTGCGGGCGTGCCCGTTTTAAAGCGGCGCACCCTGTATCCGAGTTTTATAAGATTTTCGGTGAGCGCCGTCGCGGGGGCAAAGCCGTTCGGGCCGCTCTGTTGCCTTACGTCGCCCGTTATCGTTTCGGCATTCAGGTAAACGCCCGTTGCGAGTATGGCGGCCTTGCAGTACAAAACGCCGCCGTACGTCGTTTTAACGCCGCATACCTTGCCGTCTTTTGTAAGTATTTCGGCGGCTTCGCCCTGTATTATGCGCAAATTTTTTGTGTGTTCGAGCGTGCGTTTCATCTCGGTGTGGTAGGCGTGTTTGTCGGACTGGCACCGCAGTGACTGTACCGCCGCGCCCTTGCCCACGTTGAGCATGCGCATCTGCAACGCCGTTTTGTCGGCGTTTATGCCCATTTCGCCGCCGAGCGCGTCAATCTCGCGCACAAGGTGCCCCTTCGCCGTGCCGCCGACGGAGGGGTTGCACGCCATAAAGGCTATGCTGTCTAAGTTGAGCGTAAGCATAGCCGTTTTAAGTCCCGTGCGCGCGCAGGCGAGCGCGGCTTCGCACCCCGCGTGTCCTGCGCCGACCACTACGGCGTCGAATTGTCCTTCTTCAAAAACAGGTATCATATATCCCCGCAAAAATTCCCGCCGGCTCCGACGGGAATTTTTTAAAGTTGGTTTTGATTTTAACGTTAATTATTATATATGTAGGGGTGTTTTATATATAAGAGTTCCCCTTAAAAAGTGGAGCTTGTAATGCGGCTAAGTCCTAAAAGCTCCATAATAACCTCGGAGATGCAAGTAAATTTTCACCTTAGCAACTGCAATTAGTAACTTCATAGAAGCAAGTAAGACAAGGAGCGTGCGGAAGGTTTGAGGGAGTGTACAAAGACGTACATGACCGAAAACACCCGTAAGCGCGACAACGTATTACGCCGCTTATATGAAGTTTATCGGAGTAACTTACTTTTTTAATATTATATTTTTGATATCGTCCACATCCTTGGCAATCCTGTCGTTCGTGCGGCACATCTCCTCAACCTTGTCGCGCGAGTAGAGCATCGTCGTGTGGTCCCTGCCGCCCAGCTCCTTGCCTATCGAAACCAAGGGGAGGGATAAAAGTTCGCACATAAGATAGCAGCATATCTGGCGGGGAATTACGACTTCCTTTTTCTTGCTCTTGCCCGTAAGGTCTGCCTTCGTCATGTGGTAAAATCCCGTAACTGCGGAGATTACCGTCTCCGGCGTTATCTCCTCGTTGCCGTCCTCGGGCACCGCCTCGCTCAGCGCGCTGCGCGCAAGCGATATCGTTATGGGCTCCTCGTGCAGACGGGAGGCAAATATCACCTTGGTGAGCCTTCCCTCAAGCGTGCGCACGTCGTCGCCGCTGTCCTTTGCAAGGAAATTTAAAACGTCGTCGGGCACGATGCACTTCTTTTCAAACGCCTTGCGCTTTAAAATCGCAACTTTGGTCTCGTAGTCGGGCGGGAGTATGTCGAACAAAAGTCCGCCCGAAAAGCGTGTTCTCAATCTCTCTTCGAGCGCGGCGAGCTCGCGCGGGGAGTGGTCGGAGGAGATTACAATCTGCTTTCCCTTCGCCACAAGTTCGTTGAAGGTGTGGAAAAACTCCTCCTGCACGGCCTTTTTGTTTTCGATGAACTGAATGTCGTCGATAATCAGAACGTCTGCCGAACGGTAGTGCTGGCGGAGCTTGCCCGCTTTATCCCTCGTGTCGGCGCCGCGGCTGGTGAACATAGTGTCGATAATCTCGTTCACGAACTGTTCGCAGGTTATATAAATTACTTTAAGATAGGGCTTTTCGCGCACGATTTTGTTGGCGATTGCCTGCATGAGGTGCGTTTTGCCCAGCCCCGTGCCGCCGTATATGAACAGCGGGTTGTAAGTTCCCGCGGGGTCTTCGGCGACCGATTGCGCGGCGGCATAAACGTATTCGTTGTTCGGGCCGACGACAAAACTTTCAAACGTAAATTTGGGGTCTAAGTTGGCGGGCGCGCTGAACGCCTGCTCCTCGTCGGGCCCGTTGTAGGCATACCCGTCGGAGCCCTCGACTTTAAGGCGGAAGTCGGTTATCCCGACGTTCGCCTCGATTATGGCTTCGCGCATTTTGTCGGCAAGGGTGGTGGTGATATACTTTGCAAAGCTCTCGGTGGGCGCTTCGAGCACTATATACCTGCCGTCGATATCCACGGGCACGAGCTTTTCAATCCACGTTGTATAGTTGATGTGCGAAATATGCTCGCGCATCTTCTCCTTTATCGGGTTGTATAAAAAATCGAAGTTTCCCTTTGCCGTCATAAGTTTTGCCTGTAAGTTCCTTTGAATTTTATAAATTTTGTGCTATAATGCCAATTAAATAAATGTGCGCGCAGGCGCGTTGCGGGGGCGCGGCACTTTTGACTATATTCCCCTTACAGTATACTACAACCCGCGCCCAAAATAAAGTGTTTTCGTAAAAAAATGCAGATAAAAAATTTAACGCTAAAAAATTTCAGAAATTATTCGTGCGAAAATTTCGAGTTTTCGGGCGGGCTCAACGTGCTCTACGGCAAAAACGCGCAGGGCAAAACCAACTGCGCGGAGGCTGTTTTTTACCTGTGCACGGGCACTTCGCTTCGCGCCCGGCGCGACAGGCAGCTCATAAAGCACGGCGAAAACTCCGCCGAAATTTCCGCCCTCGCCTCGGGCAGGTACGGCGACGTGAACATATCTGCAACCATATACGAAAACGGGCGCGAAGTGCGCGTAAACGGCAACAAAATTGCCAAAAATGCCGACCTTTTGGGCAACGTGTTCAGCGTGTTTTTCTCGCCATCGGAGCTCCGCCTCATCCAGGACGGGCCGGACGAGCGGCGCAGGTTTATGAATATATCCATATCCCAGCTCTCAAAGAGCTACTACACGGCGCTCCTTCGCTACAACAAAATTCTCGAACAACGCAACAATCTCTTAAAGGACAAGGATATCGGGCTGGTGTACGACACGCTCCCCGTGTGGGACGAGCAGCTTGCAAAATACGCGGCGATAGTCGTGCGGCACCGTTCCGATTTTATAGAACGGCTCGCGCCGCTTGCGGAGGAGGAGCACGCGCGCCTCACCGACGGGGCTGAAAAACTTATCGTCCGCCCCGAAAAGAAGTACGTCGGCGACGACGAGGAGCTCAAAGAACAGCTCTTCGACGAACTGCAAAAAAATTACGACCGCGACGTCCGCCTCGGTTTTACGACGACGGGCCCGCACCGCGACGACCTCGACTTTATAATAAACGGACAGGACGCGAAGAACTACGCCTCGCAGGGGCAGACGCGCACGGCGGCACTCTCTGTAAAGCTCGCCGAAATGGAGATTTTCAGGGAGCTCTCGGGCGAATATCCCGTCCTTATCCTCGACGACGTGATGAGCGAGCTCGACCTTCCCCGCCGCAAAAAGCTGGTCGCCCGCGCGCAGGGCATGCAGACCATACTCACCTGCACGCACGCCGAGCGGGTATTGTACGGCAGGGAGTCGAACAAAATAAGGATAGAAGGGGGTGCCATAAAGCGATGAGGGCAGATTTGCACATTCATTCATACTATTCCGACGGGCTCATATCCCCCGCCGATATCGCCGCTATGTGCGTAAAAAACGGCGTAAATCTCGCCGCGCTCACCGACCACGACAATATGAACGGCTCTTTTGAGTTTGAACGCGAGTGCGCCCTGCGCGGAATAAAGTGCGTGCGCGGGCTGGAAATTTCGGCTTATACCGAGGTAAAGGTGCACATTCTCGGCTACAACGTAAACAGTTCCTGCGATGAATTTACAAAGTTTATGTCGTTCGTCTGCGACGGGGCGATGGAACGCACGATGGACATTCTGGCCAAGCTTAAAAAGCGGGGCGTAAACCTCTCCTTCGGCGACGTCGTCCGCGAGAGGAAGTGCCCGCAATCTCCCGTCCACACCATGTATATAGCGCGCGCCGCGGCGCGCAAGGGCTACGCCTCGTCGCCCTCGGCGTTCTATGCCGATATGCTCGCGCCGGGCAGACCCGTCTATTCGGCGCTCGGCAGACCTTCGCCCGAATACGCGCTCGAAGTCATAAAAAAATGCGGCGGCATATCCTCGCTCGCCCACCCGGGGCGGCTCACGCTGTCCCCGTCGGAGCGGCTGAAACTTATAGAACAGCTCAAAGCGCAGGGGCTCGACGGCATAGAAGCCGTATATTCGGGGCATACTGAGGTAGAGACGGCATACTTCAAGGAGATAGCCGCAAAGCTCTCGCTGCTGGTTACGGGCGGGTCGGATACGCACTACGCCGAGGGTTCGCGTTCGGTGGGCACGCCCGTGTTTTTTCCGTCGGAAGAGCTTTTGTCGGCGCTTAACGTACGGTGAACGGCATTTTTAAAAAATTATCTGTACTTCTTTTGTTGCCCGCGCTCGCCGCGGGCATTTCCATATTCTGCGGATTTGCGAAAAAGCTTCCGCGCGGCACCTTTATAAACGGCGTGGACGTGGGCGGGATGACCCGCCCGCAGGCGGTCGCCCTCGTGCGCGATGACATTCTTTCCGACCTCGATTCAAGGTCGCTCAAAATTATTTCGGGAAAGGGGGAATACGCCTTTTCATACCCCGAAATTTCCTTTAAAGACGACGTTAAAAAGGTGGCGGAGGGCGTGCGTCGCGCGGGCGAATATTCTATCAGTTTAAGCTGGTACCTAAACGGGCTCGATACCGTTGTTTCAGGCATATGTGCGGCTGAATCCGAAGAGGTTCGCGAGCCGCGGGCAACGTTCAACGGCGGCGACGGAGAGCCTTTTTTATACGAGGAGGGCAAAGACGGCGCGCTTCCCGACGCCGGAAAGTTAAAGCGCGATATCCTTTCGTCGCTTAAAAACAGGGTGTACGGCGGCGATTTCGCAGAGGTGACTCTCTCCGTAAAAAAAGTTGCTCCGTCGCAGGATATGGCGGGGTTAAAGCAAAAAACGGCGCGCCTTTCCGTTTATACCACCTATTTCGACTGCGAAAACACTCCCCGCGTTTCAAACATAAAGCTCGCGGGCGAAAAAATAAGCGGCTGCGTTCTCTCCCCGGGCGAAAGTTTTTCCTTCAACTCGCGCGTGGGCGCGCGCACGGAGGCAAACGGCTTTAAAAAGGCGAAGATTATAGAGGACGGGCGGTTCGTCTACGGCACGGGCGGCGGGGTGTGCCAGGTGAGCACCACGCTGTACAACGCCGCGCTGCTCGCGGGGCTCAAAGTCACCGAATATCACCCGCACAGCCTCTCGGTGAGCTATGTAAGACCCTCGCGCGACGCCATGGTGAGCGGCAGTTACAGCGATTTAAAATTCTGTAATACCACAAATTGCCCCGTATATATCCGCGTTTTAACCGGTTTATATTATGTGCGGTGCGAAATGTACGGGCTCTCCGACGGCGCAAAGTATTCGCTCTCTTCCGTGGTTACGGGCGAGGAGGGCGGCACGGTGGAGAGCGAGTGCTATCTCACCGTAACGCGCGGCGAAAGCAGCTACACCAAACTCCTGCGCAAAGACAGGTATCTCCCCGCAAAGAAGAGCGCGGATGCGGAGGAGCAGGATAATAAAGTTGAAACGGAAATTAAAATACCGTAAAAAGGAGGGGCGCGGGCGCACAAAAAAAGTGCGCCCGCGCCGGGAGTTATACGCAAAAATAAAGCGGGAGTGATTTAGGTTATTCGGGGCATATATGCCGACGAATGCGGCATATATGCGGGTTTAAACGAAGTTGCAGCCGCGGTTGAGCCGCTGATGGCCCTGTTTTAGGGGCAGCGGACGCGCGCTTATAAACACGCCGCGGCTCTCTTTGAGCGTTATGTTTGAGAGCGCTATTATTGCGGGCGCGGCGAGGCAGCCTGCAACTATGAATATCACGGGCAGAATGCTTCCGCACGCGAAGTACGAGAGCGCGCCTGTGACAACGGCAAACAGCAGCGAATCCCACGAGTATTTAAGTACCTCTTTAAGGTTAAATTTTTCAGACTGTTTGGGCGTTACGGTGAACACCGCCTTTTTGCCGAAAACGCCGCATATTACCGTGCGAATCATCATCGGCGCAAGCGATGCGTAGGTCGCGATGTTCACGAGGAAATAGGGCAAAAGCATCAGAATATTTCTGTCTTTATGATACACGAACAGGTCGGGAATCATCGGCGAGCACAAAAATACAATCATTATGGCATATACCGCGAGCGAATAGCCTATAACGGGATAGCCTATAAAGCCGAGCGCGCACGTGCACAGCGCGAGTACCAGGCTGAGCACGGGCACTATCGGCAGGCTGTAATGCGAGAGCTTTATGTCGAGCTTTTCGAACCAGCTCATCTTGCAGCGGTTTATGTCTTTGCCGTATTTTTTCATATATTCGAGGTTGCCCTGCGTCCACTTGCACTGCCTCTTTTTGAGCGAAACGTAGTTCACGGGGAATTCCTCGCTGCACACAATGTCGGGAGCGTAAATTATGTTCATTCCCGCGTTTTTTATCTCTACGGCAAAGGATATGTCCTCGGCAACCACGTGGGGGAACCCGCCCGTCTTTTCGTAGCAGGCGCGGCTTACCGTCATTCCGTGTCCGATAAGCGCATTCGCGCCGTAAAAGTTCTTTATAATCTGAACGGTGGCGCCGTTGCTGCCCACGCTCAGCCCCATGAGTCGCTGGAATACGTTTTTGCCGCTCTGCGCCACGTGCCTCGCCTGAACGGCTCCGCAGTTTTTGTCGTACATGAAATATTTGATTATGTTTTCGATATAGTCGGGCGGGATAATCTCGTCGCTGTCTAAAACCACGAAGTAGTCGTAGTCCGTCCTGCCCTTTAAGTAGTTGTTCAGGTTGCCCGCCTTGTAGCCCTTGCGCTCTGCGCGGCGCACGACCTCCACGCCGCCGCGCGCGGCGTATTCGTCTATCCTCTTTTTGTATTCCTCGTCGGAGCTGTCGTCGAGTATAACCGTTTTAAAGTTGGAATACCTCTGTTTTCTGCAAGCGCTCAGCGCGTCGGCGTTAAAGTCGTTGCAGGTGCAGTACAACAGCAAAAATCTCGGCGGTTTTTCGGGCGAGGGCGCGCTCTTTACTTTTTCGTACTCTCTTTGCAGCTTCTTGTGCGTTACGGCATATGCGGCAGAAAACATAAAGTCCTTTATGCTACCCAGCCAGAGCGTCGCAAGAATGAGCGTGTTTACCGAAAGCAGTGCGATGATAAACGCCGTGCGCACGGAACCGTAGCCGTCCAGCCCGATTATAATGCGCGAAAGCGACCAGCCGAGCAGTGCGGCGCAGCACAGCCATACGACGATTACGGCGATGTACACCGTAGGTTTCTTTTTCATTAAGTTCTCCTTTTTTCCTTTATAAAAGCGTTTTCAGGTTAAATAACGTACATAAAACCGTTTTCAGGATATATAACATTGCGGCGGGCGCGTTTGTCCACTTTTTTTAAAATATTTTTTCAGCCTTCGCGCCGCGGCGCAAAAATTATCCGTATAATTGACATTACTCCGCTTTTGCTGTATTATTAGCTAAAAGCAGAGCGCGGGGTTTTTATGACGGAAGAGATGCTGGCTAAAATTGAATACGCCCTCGGGCTCATTGCCGCGGGCGATAAAGCGGGCGTCGACCTTCTGTACGTACATATGGGCAGGGTAATGCTCTTTATCGCGCGCTCCGTCGTCGGCAAAGACGGCGCCGAGGACGTCGTGCAGGAGAGCTTTTTAAAGATAGTAAAGGGCATATCGCATTACAGGCGCGGAACCAACGGCTATGCGTGGGTGTGCAGGATAGTGCGCAACACCGCGCTGAACTATCTCAAAGCGGCGAAGCGTTCGGCGGCCGCCGATATCGACGAGTGCGGCTTTTTGTCGGACGGAACCAATCTGGAGGAAAAGTCCGCGGCAAAGCTCACCGTCGAAAAGCTTCTCGCCTCTCTTCCGCCCGAACAGCGGCGCATGGTGTGGCTCAAATATTTTTTTGATATGACCGTGCGCGAGATTGCAAAGGAAGTGGGCAGGTCGAAGTCGTACGTCGCCAAAGCGATAAAAACAGCGGAAGAAAAAATGCGCTCAATGCTTAAATAAGTGCGGACAAAAACGGCGCGGGCGTTGTTATGTAGTAAAAGGGGTATGTATGAAACACGAAAACAAAAAGGATAAAGCGCTCGCGGAGCTGTTTGACGCCTGCGCGGAGGGCGGCGAAACGCCTCCCGAAAGCGTTACGTTTGCCGCAAAGGCAGCTCTCGGCGAAAACAGGGAGCGGGTAAAGGAAAAAGTTGCCGAGTCCGCCGCGGCAGGCTCTTCGGGGTCGGGCGGCAGCGTCGGCTTCTTCAAAAGGATACCGCCTGCGGTATACTATTCCGTCGCCGCGGCGTTTATAGTTATCGCGGTCGTCCTGCTCTTCGTTCTTCTTCCGATGAGAACCGACAGGGCGGGCACGCTCGGCAATTCCGACACGGCGGATAATGAGCCGCCCTCTTCGGATATGCTTGTCCGCGACGACGGCGCGGCGTTCGACGGGGCAGTGTTCCCGTTCGTCGCAAAAGACGGCGTTTCGGTCTATGCGGAGTATACTCTCGCCTCTGCATCGGGCGGGTTCGCCGCGGGCGAAGTCGTCGCCTATTATACGGAATTTGTCTACTCGGGCATGTCCGTCGCAGTGTATGCCGAAGAACAGGAATTAGACTGTTTTGCGGGCGAATTTTTCCTGTCGCTCTCGGAAAGCTATATTTCGTCCGGGCTGGATTTTTCGGTGGGCGCTGACGGCGGAACTTCGCTTGCGGGATTCTGCGAAAACGGGCTTGCCTATTGCGTAGGCATTCAGTCTGCCGAAGGCGTTTCGGTGTATCCTCTGCTCGATTATATTGCCGCTAGTTTTTCCTGAGTTTAAAATCAGTTCAAATTATAAACGCCTCTGTCTGCCGTATTGCGGCGACGGGGGTGTTTTTTTGCCGAAAAACGGCGAAAACTTCTGCCGAACGCCCGCCTTTTACGCGCGCGCGGCCGACAAAATAAAAAAATCGGGCAATTCTATTGTGTTTTCGGCGCGGGTGTGCTATAATTTTTGGTGGATACCAATATCGAAAAAATGTATTTTAAGACGACAGAGGATTTATGGAAAGAACATACGTAAAAAGTTTATACGCCGGTTGTGAGAGCTTCGGCGGGGCGGAGGTGGAACTCCGCGGCTGGGCGCGTTCTGTGCGCGACAGCAAAAATTTCGGTTTCATCGAACTCAACGACGGCTCCTGCCAGAAAAACTGCCAGGTGGTGCTCGACCGCGAAAAGCTTGCGGATTACGATAACATAGTTCACTGCGGCGTTGGCGCGGCTCTGCGCGTGCGCGGCACGATAGTGCTCACGCCCGAAATGCGCCAGCCCTTCGAGTTGCACGCAAAAGAGGTGGAGGTAGAGGGAACGTCGCTCCCCACCTATCCCCTGCAAAAAAAGAGGCACTCGCCCGAATTTCTGCGCGGTATTGCACATCTGCGCCCGAGGACTAACCTCTTCGGCGCGGTGTTCCGCATACGCTCGCAGGCGGCGTTCGCCATTCATAAATTTTTCAACGACCGCGGTTTCGTGTACGTTCACACGCCCATAATCACCGGCTCCGACTGCGAAGGCGCGGGCGCAATGTTCAGGGTAACCACTCTCGAACCCGGTGAAAAAGACCTCTCCAAAGATTTCTTCGGCAAGCGCGCGGCGCTCACTGTGTCGGGTCAGCTCGACGTCGAAACTTTTGCCATGGCGTTTTCAAACGTATACACATTCGGCCCGACTTTCCGCGCCGAAAATTCCAACACCGCGCGCCACGCCGCCGAGTTCTGGATGATAGAGCCCGAGATGGCGTTCTGCGACCTCGCGGGGGATATGGACGTAGCCGAGGCGATGGTAAAATTCGTTGCCGAATACGTGCACGAAACGTGCGCGTTCGAAGTCGACTTTTTAACCGAAAGGGTGTGTCCCGAGCTCAAAGACAGGTTCGAGGCGTTAAAGGGCGGCGAGTTCGTCCGCCTCACCTACACAAAGGCGATAGATATCCTCAAACAGGCGATAGCAGACGGCAAAAAGTTTGAGTATCCCGTAGAATGGGGTTGCGATTTGCAGAGCGAGCACGAGAGATACCTCACCGAAACGGTGTATAAAAAACCCGTGTTCCTCACCGACTATCCCAAAGAAATTAAGGCGTTCTATATGCGCCTCAACGACGACAACAAGACGGTCGCCGCAGCCGACCTTTTGGTGCCCGGCATAGGCGAACTTATAGGCGGCAGCCAGAGGGAGGAGAGGCTGGACGTTCTGGAGGAGAGAATGAAGGAGTGCGGATTGAACGCCGCCGACTACGAGTTCTACACCGACCTTCGCCGCTACGGCGGCTGCGTTCACTCGGGCTTCGGTCTCGGGTTTGAAAGGCTCATCATGTATCTGACGGG
>ERZ1643250.943-NODE-943-length-27808-cov-5.135913_pt1 | contig 27808 bp, 34 predicted proteins | sample MGYA00579262_ERZ1643250 | MGnify/ENA primary metagenome ERZ1643250 (study PRJEB29033, sample SAMEA4952265) | chicken gut metagenome | biome: Broiler Chicken; feature: Gastrointestinal Tract; material: Caecum | place: Ireland | collected 2018 | study: Broiler... | reverse complement strand
CTTGATACTGGCCGCCCATCCGATTCTGAATTTGAAAAGGATGGGCGGTTTTTTTCTGGATATTTTGCAGTCGCATCCCGCTGGAAATAAGTCTGGACTTCCGGCCCAGATTCCGATATGATAGAGATATCACAACACAGGAAGCGGGGAATCTATGGGATATATATTCGCAGCATCACTTTTCCCGCTGGCCCATCTTGGAGCCCTGACGAGCGTTACGCGGTGGATATTACTCTGGCTGGGTTTGCAGCGTATGTGCGCCGTCCATCCGCGCTTTGCCCAGGTGAGCCCTTGGCTGCTGGGAGCAATCGCGGCCGATGGCCTGGCGCTGATATGCAAAGCTGCCAGCCTGCCCCCAGCGGTCCGGTTCCTGCTTGATGCTGTACAAGGTGCGCTATGGCTCTATACCTGGTACCTGATTTATCGTGCGCTTCGAGCGATGGAGCCGATCTATGGGGATCTGCATGGCCGCGCATTGATTGGGCTGTGGCGGACCTCGGTCGGCGTATGGCTCTATAGCTTTTGCGTACCGGTGCTGGGACTGACGTCTGTAGCACTTTTGCGTGCCGGGACGATCCTGTATAAAGCCGGGGGTATCTCGCTCTGTGTGCTGCGCGCAGTCTGGCTGTACCGCGCCTGGAAGGACTATACGGTGCGCGCACGGCAGCTTGCATCGATTTATGCCATATCCCCAGAGGAGGAAGAAGACACATGAAACTGATTTTGCTGGGCCTTACGCTCCAGCTCCTGCCTTTGAATTTGAGCATCGACAGCCATACTGCGCTGTCGATTACTGAACTGTTTGGCCTTGTGCTGATTTTGATTGGCGCGTTCTTGCAGAGCCGATCGGATCGGGAGTTCCGCCGCATGCAGTGGTTGGCGCTTGGCGGCGTGGCACTGTGCGGGGCCTCGTATGTGCTGGCCAAGACCATTGGTACGGGCCTAGTGATTGACCAGTCGCTTGTCCCCGGCTCGGCACTGCCCCGCTACTTTGTGGTGGCCATGCCGGGCGCGGCAGTGCTCGTAGGATTGGAGATCGAGATCGTACGGCAGGCGCTGCTCGGCGCGCGCCGTATGAGCGCCCAGATCAAACCCGGGGCGGACAAGGCATGGAAGCTGTACGCCATCACCTTCGCGCTGAGCAAGGCGCTGACCGCCTCGATGGCTTTCGTGACCATGGGCCAGCCGGCCGAGACCTTTGCGGCCGACCATAGCCTGCTGTTGGACACCATTATGCCCGTCTACATCCCGGCACTGGTCTGCGAGATGCTGTCCTTCGTGGGAAAGGTTTGGCTGCTCCTGCGCCTGCTGGACGTTTTCCCCAAGCAGGCAGCCGCCCAGAGTGCGCCCAAAAAGGCGAGAAAGCGGGGATAAAGCATGAATTGGATCTTTGCAGGCCTGCTGCTTGACCATTTGGATCTCTATTTTTATGGCCGTATTGATGTGCTGCCCGATTGGCTGGGGTATCTGCTCGTGCTGTGGGGTATGAAGAACCTGTGCCAGACCCTGCCGTCCTTTCGCTGGGCGCGCCTGGGACCGCTGGCTGCTGCGCTTGTCAGCATCGCCCTGTTTGGCGCGAACGTGATGGGATATCTGCCCGACGCGGGCTGGCCGGGCGCGTATGTCCGGTTTGTGGACTATGCGTTGACGTTTGCGGTCGAGCTGGTATTTTTTGCCGCCCTGCGCGGCGCGGAGCGCAGCTTGCAGACCGAGTTGGACGATGCCGCCTTTTTGCCCGCCGTGTGCGTGACCTGGCTGTTCGCCGCCGGCGGCGTCGTCCTGCGCCTGACCGAAAACGGTATTTTTGGCATTCTGACGACCATCTCTACTGCGCTTTTGACCGTCTGGCTGTTCTATGCCCTGCGGCAGATTTGCAAGAACTACCGATACACCAAGATGCAGCAAGCGTTTGACAGCAAGCGCTGGTGAGCAGAAGCGTGCAGCCACTGGGCTGCACGCTTTTTTGTGCGGCCGGGCGCGCCGCGCATTTTTATGGAAATTCTACGTGCGCTGTGCTATAATAGCAGGGACGGACGCTGCTGCGTCCGCGGAGGAGGACGGTGATCCCGTGTTCAAACTCATCCGGGCGCTGGCGTTCGTGCTGTGGCTGGCCGTGACGGCGCTCGACCTATATATCGAACTGGACCCGCGCTTTACGGTCGGCGTGCCGGTCAAGCTGGCGTTTGCTGCGGCGTTCATCGCCCTGTGGAGCCTGGTCTTTCCGCCCACGCGGCGGCACATGGGCAAGTGGCTGGCGGTGCTGTTTGCATACTATGTCTGGATGCTGCTCAACCTGCTGTTTTTTGACGGCGCCTTTGGCCGGGAGGAAATCCATTACGGCATCAACCTGGAGCCGTTTTATACCATCCGGAATTATCTGCGCGCCTACGGCCGCGGCTATATCCCAGAGATCGCGCTGGTCAACCTGGTCGGCAATCTGGCGGCCTTTGCGCCCATGGGCTTTTTCCTGCCCAGCCTGTGCCGCCCGATGGGCAACCTGTTTTTGTACCTGCCCAGTATGTTCCTGATGATCTCGGCCGTTGAGGTCATCCAGGTCATGACGGCCTGCGGCAGCGGCGACGTCGATGACCTGATTTTGAACCTTGCGGGCGCGCTGGTCTGCTGGCTGGTGCTCTGGCCACTGTCCCGCCATATCAACAATGTCCTGAGGAGGAACCGATATGATTCATAACGTAGTGGTTGTGGGGCTGGGCCTCATGGGCGGCTCAATGGCCAAGGCTGTGCGCGCCTATACCGATTGCAAGGTCTATGGCTGGAACCGTACGCGCGCCGTGGCGGAGGAAGCGATTGCCGAAGGGACGCTGGATGGCTTTGCTGACGACGCGGCGTTGGCGCAGGCCGACCTGCTGGTCATCAGCCTGTATCCGCAGTCCACGATCGACTGGCTGCAAGCGCACATGGAAAAGCTCAAGCCCGGCTGCCTCATTGTGGATTTTGTCGGCGTCAAGCAGTGCATGGTGGATGCGATCACGCCGCTGGCGCAGGCGCACGGCGTCCACTATATCGGCGGGCACCCGATGGCGGGCAAGGAATTCTCCGGCTTTGCCTATGCCGAGGCGACCCTGTTCCAGAACGCCAGCATGATCTTGGTGCAGACCGAGAGCAGCCCACTTTGGGCGGTGGATGAAGTCGAGGGATTTTTTGACCGGCTGGGCTTTGCGCGCGTGGTGCGCTGCTCGGCCGAACAGCACGACCATATGATCGCGTTCACTTCCCAGCTGTGCCATGTCGTTTCTTCGGCGTACATCAAGAGCCCAGAGGCGCTCAAGCACAACGGCTATTCGGCGGGCAGCTACAAGGATCTGACCCGCGTGGCGAAGCTCAACGAGGACATGTGGACCGAGCTGTTCCTGCTCAACCGCGGGCCGCTCGTGCAGGAGATCGACGAAATCATCAAACATTTGACCGAATACCGCGATGCTATCGCGGGCGGCGAGGCTGAGCGCCTGCGCGAGCTGCTGCGCGACGGCCGCATGATCAAAGAGAGCATTGGATAACTGGAAAAGTTGTAAGGCCGCCAGGGCATTATTGCCCTGGCGGCCTCTATTTTGGGGGAAAAGACGGGAAAAGCGGTCTGCCGAGGGCAGGCCGCTTTTGAAAAGAGAACGAGTTGGACTTTGGGGATGTATATAGTATAGCAGGTTTCCCTACAGGATACTATCCGCGCCTTGGACGAATCTACGGAAAAATTATGTACAGATTGCACAAATGATAAGCGGAACATCCCGCAATAGAATGGCTAAAATGTCGATTCCAAACGGAGCGATCAAGAAATTTGGCCGCTTGGCGAGCAGGTCATGGAAAGAGAGACGGTCTTGGAGGTAGAACCCTTATAGAACGTGCACTTACCGGAGACCTTGGCGCCGGAATGGGAGCTGGAAGCGTTTTTGTAGTCCCAGCTGCCGTAGCTGGTCGCGGAATAGTCGTCGTCGATAGCAATTGCGGTGTCACCATCATACGCAAACTCGCCGGTTAAGGAAAAACGTCCAACCGTTGTTCCATCATATTTTACACTTGCAGTTTTTGTCTTTGATATGGTGGAAGCATATGGCTGTGTAGAAACCGATTCCACAATGACAACTTCAAAATTATCGCCTAAATCAATGGTTTGAGTGTCCAGACCTGCTGCACCTGCATTCGTGGTAAAGGCAAAGATGGTTGCGAGACTAAGAAACAGAGCTAAAAACTTTCTTTTCAATATTCTCATCTTTTTTTGATTGCTGGAGTAATGCTTCAAACTCCTCATCAGAAATTTCAACGGGGTCTGAGGTTTCTGCCCCTGTTGTAATCACGGTAAATCGCCCGTCAACTTCAACATACGGGGATGCCCGCAGGAAATAGTATCCCAAGTAGATACAAGCCAGCAGCAATACAGCAATGATGGCCCCGACAAGAAATTTTTTATTGCGCTTACTCTTGCGCAGAATGTCCGGATCGACACATGTGAGCAACTCGGCTGCGACCTGCTTTGGCATGCCAATGGTCTGGCACAGCGCGTCATAGTCCAAAGTATACTCAGAGAGTGTGTTTTGAGAAAATTCGTGCAAGAGCAACTGTTTTTGTTTGCGCGGGCAGTGCAGTTCGCGTCCGACCGCAGCGAGGTACGCCTGCGAGCCGTTCATGGGTCTTGTCCTCCTTCCGAAGTACCTACGCCCATAATGTCAAGCACAGCCTGATGCAGCTTGAGATATCGGGGGAACAGCGAATGCAGGTATTCACGGCCGGCGTCCGTGATACGGTAATACTGCCGCACGCGGTTATCCGGTGAAATCTGCTTGTCGCCCTCTTCCAGATATCCCTGATCGACAAGGCGATAAATCACAGGGTAGAGCAGGGAGAGTGTATAGACGCCGAACGAGCGGCGCTCGAGTTCCTGGGTCATCTGGTAGACGTACATCGGCTCTTCACTGAGCAGATACAGTACCAGCATAGGGCTTGCAGCCCGGTTGAAGTAGTCTTCAAAGGAGTGACCCGAATCCTTGTCGGACTTTTTTCCTCTGGCCATTGGAAAACCTCACATAACTAGTTATGGTTTTATTATAGCAATATGATTTGAAAAATCAATGATTAGCAATAGAAAATTTTTATTGACATATAGTTAACTTTGAGATATATTGAATTTAGAAGCTGGATTACATAAGGTCCAGTATAAAAATCAATATAATTTTAAGGAGTGTTGTATGATGAAAAAGAAAATGATTGCATGTGCAGTTATGGCTTGTGCGTTGGCGGCAAACATGGTGGCTCCGGCAATGGCTGCAAGCTGGGATGATTCAGCAACACCTGCTGTAGAGGATGCTGCGGTGAATCCATTGGACACGGGTAAGGAAATCCTGTATTATTTATTTTGGACGAGCGATGATAAGCTAGAAGCAGATGTAATTGACCTACAAAGCGAATTGCTCTTGTCTGATCAGCAATTAGAAGCACTGAAAGAATTAGGACTGAAAGAACATCTTGCTTGCCAGACTTTAAACGAAACATACTCAAGTAATTCGCGTTCCAGCATTGACACATTTAATGCTGTACTGGATGAAAACACGCAGGCAAATAAGCAGGAGATGCAGGAGATTCTGGGAGATAAAACGGAAGATTTCAGAGATTGGATTTCTAGCTGGTGGGAGGAAGAACGGCAATATCGTATGAATGCAAATGTTATGGAGTTTTCAGATGTTGACCGTATCTCCAAAGTTTGGGCAACTCAGTATTCTCCAGATACGTCCGGTGCTGTAGAAGTAGCACTTCCTGATAAATATGTTAAGTTTGCTAATTTAGGATGGGAAATTCCGTCTGCGTTTAAAAATCTTTATGATAATCCGCCGTATACTGTAAATGTATTTAACCCTGAAAACTCCAAGACTTTAAATAATGTTGAAGTAAATGATGTAGGTCCTTGGAATGAAAATGACAATTATTGGGATAGAGATCGGCGTAAGTTTGATGATTTAGATGTAGGCGTACCAGAAGCGTATGCAGCATATTATGACGATTACAATAATGGAAAAGATGAGTTTGGTCGTAAGGTAACAAATCCGGCAGGGATTGACCTTTCAACAAAAGCGGCTTCTCGATTAGGTTTTTCTAAGAATGGTAGTGGTTTTGTAGATGTCCGATACGAATATTTGCCATAAGTGAATAAATGTAAAAATCCCTCCTGAGCGGGAGGGATTTTTCTGACCGCGCTTTGCGCGGAGGGGGATTGCGCTCGCTACGGCGAGCGCTTTTTTCCTTATTTTAGTTGATTTTCGCAACGCGAAAATCAAGAGGGGGATTTCGCCATCTGCGGATGGCGACTCAGGGCTCTGCCCTGAGAACCCGCAAGCCTTTCGAGAAAGGCTTGAGCGAAAGCTTTAATGATTGGTGCGGTGGTTATTTCTTTTCTTTGAGACCGAGGGTACGGCGGACGCGGGGGATAAATGCCGAGGCGAACTTACCCTGACCGCGGCTCTTAACGTAGAAAAAGCCGATGATCGAGAACACGACAGCGCCGATAAAGTTGACGATCAAGTCCTTCATGGTATCGATCAAACCGATATCGATATAGCCGCCATATTTTGCAATCCAGTCCTCACCGTTGACGATGAGAGAATCAATTTTGACGTGTTCGACGATATTCAGGCCGTCCGGGTTAAACATAACCGAGTTGATTTCGTGCACAATCCAGTCTTTCTGCATATCCATGTGCAGGTAGGTATCGGCGCCGAACTCGAAGAACTCCCACAGCACGCCGACGGTCATGGAAAAGCAGAATGCGACGATGGCGAGGAACAGGGGAGACAATTTCACCGAAAAGCGTTCGCTTCGGTTAAAGATATCCACGAGTGCAAAGCCGATGGCCGCCATCAAAAAACCGTTTATGGTGTGCAGCATGGTATCCCAATAAGGGATTTTGGTGTAATAGGAGTTGATTTCGCCCATAATTTCGGCGGCGAAGATGAAACAGTAGATGATGGTCTCGAGTGCCGGGGGAAGGTCGATGCCCAGTTTGCGGTCGACGAAGATGGGGACGGTAAACAGGGCGAGGGTGAGCACACAGACAAAGAGGTGCTCGTAGTTGCCGCGCAGGAAGGCGCGGGCGGCGACGAAGATGACGATCAGGGAGAGCAGTCCACGGATGGTCATACGGCGCCGTTTGTTGCGGGATAACATAGGATACTCCTTTCGGGGTGGGGCTCTCGGAACGGTGAGAAAGGAACCGCCGAGATCGGGAAAACGGAAAAAAGGGTCCCCGGCGGAGCGCCGGAGACCCGGGACAGTTGCGAGACGCTTATTCGATGCCCTCGTCCTCACCCTCGGGACGGGTGTTGAACGCGTAGTCATCACAATTGTTGACAGCCTCGACTTCGTTTGCGTAGGGGCAAACAAAGACGCGGCCCTCGGTCTCTGCCTTGGCAACACAGATCTTGGTTCCGACTGCATCACGGCGGCGGAACAGGCACCAAAGCTTCTTTGCCATGGGTTTCGCATCCTTTCTCAAATGTTTTTAAGAATCCACGTCAATATTCTAACATGCGCCGCCATATTCCACAAGCCTTTTTTGCAGGATTGGGAAAATAGGCTTGCAACCCCCGGGTGCGTATGATAGCATAGGGATAGGATTGTAAACATGTTTTTTTTGCCAGCGGCCGGGGCCGGAACGCCGTGTATGCGGCCCCGGCGCAGAAAGAGAGGAAGGAAAAAACTTGACCCATGACATCAATTATCTGCGCCTGTTGGCCGAAAAATTCCCGACCATTGAGTCGGTCACGAACGAAATCGTCAACCTGCGTGCCATCATGCATCTGCCGAAGGGCACCGAGTACTATTTTTCCGACCTACACGGGGAACATGAGGCGTTCATCCATCTGCTCCGCTCGGGCTCGGGCGTTATCCGCGAAAAGATCGACTCGCTGTTCCGATCCTCCATGATGGAGGAGGACCGCTCAGCCCTTGCTGCGCTCGTCTATTATCCGTCCACCCAGCTTGCCCGCGCCCGCAAAGTCGAACAGAATTATGATGACTGGTGCGCCATTACCATCAACCACCTGGTCGTAGTCGCCTGTGAGGTTTCGGCCAAGTATACGCGCAGCAAGGTGCGCCGTACGATTGACCCGCGGTATGCCGGCATCATCGAGGAGCTGATGAACACCGACAGCACGGACGCCGACAAGCGCACCTACTATCGGGAGATGATCGACGCGGTCGTGAGCGTCGGCTGCGCCGACGGCCTAATCAAGGCGCTGTGCCACCTGATCCAGCAGATGACCGTCGACCAGCTGCACATCATCGGCGATATCTTTGACCGTGGCCCGCGCGCCGACCGCATCCTGGACGAACTGATGAAGCATCACGATGTGGACATCCAGTGGGGCAACCATGATGTGTCCTGGATCGGCGCCATGTGCGGTAATCCGGTCTGCCTGATGAGCGTATTGCGCATTGCCATCAGCTACAACGGTTTTGACTGCCTGGAGGACGGCTACGGCATCAACCTGCGTCCGCTTTCCATGTTTGCTGCCACCACCTATGCCGACGACCCCTGCCTGCGCTTTATGCCGCATGTGCTCGACGAGAATGAGTTTGACCCGGTAGATCCCGGCCTGGCGGCAAAGATGCACAAGGCGGTTGCGGTCATGATGTTCAAGCTCGAGGGGCAGCTCATCCGCCGCCATCCCGAATACGGCATGGAGAGTCGCCTGCTCCTGGACAAGATGGACCTGGAGAACGGCATCATCCGCATCGATGGCAAGGAGTACCCGCTCACCGACACCTGCTTCCCGACCGTCGACCCCAAAGACCCCTATGCGCTGACCGAGGCCGAACAGGGGATTCTGGACGGTTTCCTGGCCTCCTTCCGGCATTCTGAGCGCCTGCGCACCCATATCGATTTCATCATCAACCACGGCGCCATGTATAAGGTCGCAAACGGCAAGCTGCTCTACCATGGCTGCATCCCGGTCAACGCCGATGGATCCTTCGCGGAAGTCTCGCTGGGCGGCAGCCGGCACAAAGGCCGTGAGCTGCTCGATTACCTGGAGATGCACGTGCGCCGGGCCTATCATTCCGAGAACGCAGATTCGGTCGATTTAATCTGGTACTTATGGTGCGGCGCCTGCTCCCCACTTTTCGGGAAGGACCGCATGACGTCGTTCGAGCGCTATTTTGTCGATGATAAGGCGCTGCAAAAAGAGAATATGAATCCGTATTATAAATACTACGATGAGCCACAGTTTTGCGACGCGATTTTGCGGGAGTTTGGGCTGGACCCGGCGCATAGCCACATCGTCAACGGGCACGTCCCGGTCAAGCATGGCGAGACCCCGATCAAGGCGGCCGGCCGGCTGTTCGTCATTGATGGCGGCATCTCGAAGGCATACCGCTCCAAGACCGGCATCGCTGGATACACCCTCATTTCGTCCTCGCATGAGATACAATTGGCCGAACATCGCCCCTTCCACCGCGGCAACGATTTAGAAAGCCCGGAGACCTATACCACGGTGCACATCGTCGAGCACATGCCGCACCGGCTCATGGTCGAAGATACCGACGCGGGCGAGCGGTTCCGGCGCCGCATCGAGGAGCTGGAAGAATTGTTATCTCTGTACCGCCAGGGCGTATTTGGTGAAACCTGATGTGAGATGAACTATCTCATAATGCGGAATATTATGAGAACTAAATAGCCTAATTTTTGAGGAAAATGCTGCATTTACAAGAACAATGTAGCGTTTTTCTTTTTTTTGTGTTATATTGAATATGAAAAGAACTTGCTTTTGAAATGAGGGCCGGTTCAGGTCTTATACAGAGAGAAAGGAGGGCGAGCGAAATGTTGTTTACAGCACTGCACCAGTATGACCATGAGCAGATCCAGATGGAGCTGAGACGCTACCTGCAGGACCTGGGCCTGGAAGAGGCCGTACTCGACACGGCGCTCAATGAAAACGTTACCGTCGGCTCGGTCGTCAACGGATTGACCGGCCGCCTCATCACGCTGGCGGCAGAGGAAAACCGCCGCAAATTCCGCGAAAAGCAGAGCGAAGGCATTGCCCGCGCCCAGAAGGCCGGCGTGGCGATCGGCCGCCCGACCCGCAAGCAGGATAAGCGCTTCCGCAAGGTAAAAGACATGTATCTGGCCCAGGAAGTCACCGGACAGGAGGCGGCGCGGCTGCTCGGCGTTGCGCCTAGCACGTTTTACCGCTGGCTGCGCCAGGAGAACATGGGCGGCAAGTAACAGAGAAGATAGCGATATCGCTGACGGGGACGCGGGGCGTCCCTGCGGGCGGGTTCCGTGCATGGGCGGGACCCGTCTTTTTGCGCTGGCTGGATGCTGGGGAAATATGCTGCGCCGCCCTTTTCCCCTGTTCAAACCTGGGTTTTTGTGGTACACTGAAAGCGTATCATCCGATTTCAGGCGACCCCAAGGAGGCAGGCATGAAAAGACTTCTGGCCAGTCTGCTGTGCATGCTGATTTTGAGCGGATGCTCCCTCAAGACCGGCATTGACCTGATGCAGCTGCCAAAACCGAATAAAGACCGGCAGGCCATCACCGATGAACTCGAGCGGGTGCGTTCGCAGGACGCGGTTGAGGATGCGCCCTATGAGGGCGAGAACCGGAATACCGTGCAGATGGTGGATCTGGACGCTGACGGCACAGAGGAGGTCGTGGCATTCTTCCGGGCTCCGGCCAATGGCAATACCTATGAGGCGCTGGTGCTGTCCAAAAACGCAGATGGCTCTTACCGGTTTGTCGGCCGGGTCCAGGGCACGGGTGCGCGGATTGACGCGGTCAGCTATCCGGTCGTCACCCAGGATGGGCGGCGATGCATCCTTTTGACCATGGAAAAGATCGGGGAACAGGGCAACCACCTGATCGCCGCAGATTATACCGGGGACAGCGTGCAGGTCATGCTGGAGACCGACTATGTCAATATTCTGCCGGTCGATCTGGACAATAACGGCGCACAGGAGATCTTTCTCATCACCGGCGTGGAGCCCCGGCGCACAGCCTCCATCTATACGTATGACGGGGCCAAAGGCACATTAACGCTGATGAGCGAGAGCCCGCTCTCATCGTCTGCCAAGATCATTGAGCAGGCGAACAGCGGATATATTGAGGACCAGATGCCAGCAGTCTTTGTGGAGGAGACAGTGGAGAGTGGGAACGGCCAGCAGACCGACCTATTTGTCTACCAGCCCGAGGAAGGGCTGCGCAATCTGGCGCTCAATACCGAGAGCGGCACCGGGCGCGGGACCTACCGCGTTGTGCCCGCCGACGCCTATGACATCAACGGGGATGGCTTGACCGAGATCCCGCGCGCGGTGCACATGGTTGGCTCCATGAAAGATGATGTGGACCCGGTCTATATGCTGGACTGGTATCTCTATAATGCGGACGGCGAGCCGAGCTATGTTGAGACGACATACCGCAACGTCAGCCAGGAGTGGGACTTCCAGATCAGCCAGGACTGGTATGACGCCGTGCATGCGGTCAAGGGCTCGCAGGACGGCACCGACTACACCACATTTGAAATTTATGTGCCAGATGGGCAGTCAATCCCGCTCTTGACCATCTACTATTTGCTTGGAGACGAGGATGAACTGCGGCAGCAGATCGAAAAAAACAGCCTGTTTGCCCTGGATACCACCGCATCCGGCATTTTCGCGGCCGAGATCCCAGAGGAGGCGTCGGGCAGCAGCCTGCGCCTGACCGAGGACGAGGTGCGCGCACGATTTTCACTCATCGCGGTGGACTGGAGCCAACCGCAATCGTGACAGGAGGAACCAAATGAAGCGAAAAGTGCTCGTATTAGAAGATGAAGAGAATATCCGCAGCTTTGTTGTGCTCAACCTCAAGCGGGCGGGCTTTGAAGTCATTGAGGCCGGGACCGGTGAGCAGGCGCTCGAACTGTTTGACCAGAATCCGGATATCCTGGTCGCCGTGCTGGATGTAATGCTGCCCGGCATCGACGGCTATGAGGTCTGCCGGGCCATGCGGGCGCGCGGCTCGCGCGCCGGCATCATTATGCTGACCGCCCGCACCCAGGAATCCGACAAGGTCACCGGCCTGATGACCGGCGCGGACGACTATGTGACCAAGCCGTTTTCGGTGGTCGAGCTGGTCGCCCGGGTGGAGGCGCTGTTCCGGCGCGTGGGCGGCGGTGGTTATCAGGACGATGACAGCATCCGCTCGGGCCCGTTCCGCCTGGATACCCGTTCGCGCGAGGTCACCAAGAATGGCGTGAAGATCGAGCTGACCCAGATCGAGTACGGCATCCTCAAAGCATTTATGACCAATGTCGGCCGTGCGCTGTCGCGGGACGACATCCTGGAAATGGTCTGGGGCCATCACTATGTCGGCGAGCTCAAGATCGTCGACGTCAACATCCGCCGCCTGCGCATCAAAATCGAGGACAATCCGGCCTCCCCGCGCTATATCGTGACCGTGCGCGGCTACGGCTATATGTGGGAAGGCTGAGTGCATGAAATACCGGAAAGCCAAGACGCCTGTGTCGGGCAAGCACGAGGGCAAGCCGCGCCGGGCCCGCGCCGCGGCCAAGGCGGCGCCCCGTCCGGCGGCCAAGGTGCGCATTCAGCACTCGCCCGGCGGCCTGCGCGGCCGTTGGCTGATGAATTCCTTATCCTTTGTCGTGGTTATCCTGGCGGCGGTCGTCATTGCGGTCACCATGGGCTTTTCCAGCTATTACTATAACAGCATCCATGATATGCTCAGCTATCGCATGAGCGCGCTGACCACCAACTTTTACAACAGCGGCTGGCTGGGCAGCTTGGAAGATTACTACTATGGCATGGAAAAGACCATCGGTGACTTTGACATCGACATGCGCGATAAGATTGAACTGCAATTTTTGAGCGAGCAGGGCACCATCATGAAATCCTCCTCCGGCCTCAACGATGGCACCATGGCCGTGACCGGCGACGTGGAGCGCGCGCTTGGCCGTATGGAGGGCGAAAGCCAAGGCGCCGAGCAGGAGGGGGTCATCCAGGTCTGGACGGGTGAAGACCCTATGACCGGTGAGCGCGTGCTGAGCATGACCACGCCGCTCTATATCGATGATAACCATCTCGTGGGAGCCATCCGCATGGTGACCTCCCTGGCGATTGCGGAAAAGCAGACCATGTATTTTGTGCTGCTGTCGGTTGCGGTGAGCCTGCTGTTTTTCGCGCTGGTCCTGCTGTCCAACCGTTACTTTATCAAATCCATTTTGGAGCCGGTCACCAAGATCAACGTCATCGCCAAGGAGATCGCCGCAGGCCGGTACGGCATGCGCCTGCAAAAGGTGTATGACGACGAGATCGGCGAGCTGTGCGACACCATCAACTATATGTCGGATGAGATATCCCGCACCGAGCGCATGAAGAACGACTTCATCTCCTCGGTCTCGCATGAACTGCGCACCCCGCTGACCGCCATCGACGGTTGGAGCGAGACACTGCTCGCCGGCGGCGGCACCGATCCCGAGGAGGTCATGCAGGGGCTTGAGATTATCCATAAGGAGAGCCGCCGCCTGACCCGCATGGTCGAAGAGCTTTTGGACTTTACGCGCATCGAGTCCGGGCGCATGAAGCTGGAAGTCGAGACCTTTGACCTGGAGATGGAGCTGTATGAGGCGGTATATATGTATGAGAATATGCTGGCCGGCAGCGACATGACTCTGACCTATCACACGGACGGCGTGGACAACTACTTTATCAACGGAGACCGCCACCGCATGAAACAGGTCTTTCTCAATATCATTGACAACGCGGTCAAGTACGGCAAGAGCGGCAAGTCGATCGAGATCGACCTGCGGCATGAGGGCAAGAACATTGTCGTCTGCGTGCGGGACCACGGCGTTGGCATCCCGGAAGCCGAGCTTCCGTTCGTCAAGGAGAAGTTCTACAAAGGCTCCTCCAAGGAGCGCGGCAGCGGCATTGGCCTTGCGGTCACGGACGAGATCGTCAAGCTGCACGGCGGCACGCTGACCATCCGCTCCAAACTCGGCGAGGGCACGGCCGTCTTTGTGTCGGTCCCCGCCATTGACGTCCACACCGCGCTGGGCGTTGAGACATCCATCGCAGAGGAGAACACCCCATGAAGCATTATGAAATGCCGCCGTGCGTGCGCAAGACCACCATCGGCGGCCAGGCGATTATCGAGGGCATCAGCATGAAAGGACCCAAGACGACCTGCGTGGCCGTGCGCAAGCCGGACGGCAGCCTGGAATTCCAGGAGCGCCCGACGCCGAGGCCCAAGCACTGGTTTTGGAAACTGCCGGTGGCCCGCGGCGCCTACACCCTATTTACCGCCCTCAAGGACGGCGTGTCCGATATTAACTATTCCGCCCAGTTCTTTGAGGACGACGACAGCGTGGACACCGAGCCCTCCCGGTTTGAAAGGTGGGTCGAGGACCATGTCTCGTCAGATAAGCTGGAAAAGATTTTGATGGGCTTTGCCATGATCGTCGGCACGCTTTTGCCCATCGCCCTCTTCCTGGTCGCGCCCACGCTCATCGTCGGCGTCCTGCCCGAGGGCTCCCCGTATTTCGTGCGCAGCCTGCTCGAAGGCGTGGTGCGCATCATCCTATTTTTGATTTTTATGTGGTCGGTATCCCATATGAAGGACATCGAGCGCACGTTCCGCTATCACGGCGCTGAGCACAAGACCATCTTCTGCTATGAAGCCGGCCTGCCGCTGACCGTCGAGAATGTGCGGCGCATGCCGCGCTTCCATCCGCGCTGCGGCACCAGTTTTATGATCGTTATGATGATTATCCCCATCTTGATCTTCGCGTTCGTCCAGATGGATAACGTTTGGCTGCGCATGATCCTGCGCCTTGTCTTGCTGCCGGTCGTCGTGGGGATTGCCTATGAGTGCAACCGCTGGGCCGGACGGCATGACGGCCTGCTGGGCCGCGCGATCCGCTGGCCGGGCCTGCAGATGCAAAAACTCACGGTCTTTGAGCCGGATGACAGTATGATTGAGGTGGCGATTGCCGCCATGGAGCGGGTTATCCCAGAGGACGACAGCGATGTGTGGAAGTGAGCGGGCGCAGGATACGCTGCGGCAAACGCTGCAGGCGGTCCGCCGCCGCTTGGAGTCGGCGGATATCTCCATGCCCGAATTGGAGGCGGCCGAACTGGTGGCCTGCGCCTTGGGCATAGACCGGCGGCATATCCCGGCCCTGCCGGGCCGCCCAGTGACGACGGCCGAGCGGGAGCGCCTGTCGGCGCTGCTGGCGCGCCGGCTCGCGGGCGAACCGCTGGCCTATCTGCTGGGCGAGTGGGATTTTTATGGCATTACCCTGCGTGTGACGCCCGATGTGCTGATTCCGCGCAGCGACACCGAGCGGCTGTGTGAGCTGGCGATCCAGACGGCGCGCCCGCAGCCGGCGCCGCGCGTGCTGGATCTGTGCAGCGGTTCGGGCTGCATTGGGCTGGCGCTGCTGCATGAGGTGCCGCAGGCCCGGGCTGTCGCGGTGGATATCTCCCCGGCGGCACTTGCAGTCGCAGGGGAGAACGCCGAGCGCCTGGGCCTAGCCGACCGCTATCAGTGCATGCAGGCTTCTGCGCTCGAGCCGCCCGCAGAAGCCTATCGGGACACATTTGACCTGATGGTGTGCAATCCGCCCTACATCACGGCCGACGAAATGCGGGCGCTGGATCCGGATGTGGCCGACTATGAGCCGCACCTCGCACTTTACGGCGGGGAGGATGGCCTGGATTTTTATCGCGCGGTCACGCGGACCTGGGTACAGGTCGTGCGCCCGGGCGGCGCGATCTTCTTCGAGTGCGGCTGGAAGCAGGGAGAGGCTGTGGCCGCGGTCTGCCGCGCTGCCGGTTTGGACGCGGTGCGCGTGGAAACCGACTATGCCGGGGTGCCGCGCATTGTGTGCGCCGTCCGGCCCGGATAAGGAAACGAACAGGTTTTCGATAATTTGCTTGCAAAAGGCCGCCCCCTGTTTTATAATAGAGGAACTGGAAAATAGAACGATCCTGGAGGGAGCAGATTTATGGCGTCTAGCAATAAAAAGAAACTGGAACCGGTCGCACCTGCGGCCAACAAACAGGAGGCCCTGGCCAAAGCGCTGGGCCTGATTGAGAAACAGTACGGCAAGGGCGCCGTCATGCGCCTGGGGGAGAACGCCAGCATGGCGGTGGACCACATCCCCACCGGCTCGATCGGCCTGGACTGTGCCTTGGGCATCGGCGGTCTGCCGCGCGGCCGTATTGTAGAGATCTTTGGACCGGAATCGTCCGGTAAGACGACCGTTGCGCTGCACTGCATCGCAGAGGCGCAAAAAGCGGGCGGCGAGGCTGCGTTCATTGACGCAGAGCACGCGCTTGACCCGGTCTATGCCCAGGCGCTGGGCGTGGACATCGACAGCCTGCTCGTGTCCCAGCCGGATACCGGTGAGCAGGGCTTGGAGATCGCGGAGGCGCTCGTGCGCTCGGGCGCGCTGGACATTGTGGTCGTGGACTCGGTCGCGGCGCTGGTGCCGCGGCAGGAGATTGAGGGCGAGATGGGCGACTCGTTTGTCGGCCTGCATGCCCGCATGATGAGCCAGGCCATGCGCAAGCTGGCAGGCTCGATTGCAAAGTCCAACTGCGTTGCCATCTTCATCAACCAGCTGCGCGAAAAGGTCGGCGTGGTCTATGGCAATCCGGAGGTCACGACCGGCGGCCGTGCGCTCAAGTTCTATGCCTCGGTACGCATCGACGTGCGCCGCATCGAACACATCAAAAATGGCACCGAGTTGCTGGGTTCACGCACCCGCTGCAAGGTGGTTAAGAATAAGGTGGCGCCGCCCTTCCGGGAGGCAGAGTTTGACATTATGTATGGTAAGGGCATCTCCTATACCGGAGAGCTGGTCGACCTCGGTGTGGAGTATGACCTGGTGCAGAAGTCGGGCGCGTGGTTCTCGATGAATGGCGTGCGCCTAGGCCAGGGCCGCGAGAATGCCAAACAGTATTTTGAGGAGCATCCCGAGGAGGCCGAGGAGCTGCACCAGAAGATCGTCGAGGCGATCACGGCGGATCACTCCAAACTCGCCGCCAAGCGCAAGAAGAAGGGCAAGGACGACGACGAGGCGGACAGCGCCGCCGATATGCCGGAGGAGGAAACCGCCGCTGCGCCGCGCGACGAGAAGAAGCCGGCCGCCAAATCGCGGGCCGTATCCATCGATGCGGACGACTTTGACGAGGACGACGGGATTGACGTATGACAGGAAGACAGGACGCCCAAGACCTGCACGCCATGAGCCAGGAAGAACTCGAAGCGGCCTACCGCAAGGCATTGGATTTGGCCGCACGGCTGTTGGCCTACCGGGCGCTGTCGGCGCGCGCCCTGCGGGATAAGCTCATCGCCAAGGGCTGCGCCGAGGAGGCAGCCGACTATGCCATCGCCTATCTGCAAGCACATGGCTTCCAGGACGATCAGCAATATGCCGAGAGCACGGTGCGCTCCTATACCAGACGGGGCTATGGCACGCTGCGCATCCGGCAGGAGCTGCGGCGGCGCGGCGTCGAGCGCGAGGAGGCGGATCGCGCCATGGAGGATTATGCGGCCGACCGGGACGCCATGCGTGCGCTGCTCGACAAGCGCCTGGGCGGCGATCTATCCGACCGGAAGGAAGTGCAGAAGGCGATTGCGGCCCTGCAGCGGCGCGGGTTCCTGTGGGAGGATATCCGCAGCGCACTGAATGAATACGGCGCGTCGATCGACGCCGACTTCGATTAAAAGAGGGAAGTTATGCTGAAAAAAGTGAACTGGGCGGTTTGCGCAGCCGCGATCCTGTTGGCAGCCTTGGAGCTGATCTCCCTGGCGGTCGGGGTTGCGGGGCTGATACTTGCCGCCTCGGTGTTGCCGCAGGTGATCATAGCCGGCGTGTGCATCAGCGCGGTCCTGCTGATTGCGGCCTGGTGGCGGCGGGATGATGCGGCGGCGCGGCCCGCGATGCTGGCGGTCGCGTGCTTTGCCGTGAGCGCGGTGATCTGGCTTGTCCAAGTGTTCTGGATGGCAGGCATGCTGCTGTAAGAATAGAACAGACGAAATCAAAAACATCTGTCAGGGAGGGATACCCCATGATGCGAAAATTTCTTGGGCCGGTGATCGTGCTGGCCTGTCTGCTGATCGTGGCCGAATTGCTCGATCTTTCCGCAGTGCGCCCGTTCGGCGCGATCCTGTCGATCGCCGGTATGGCGTTTTGCCTGCTCTCGCGGATGTCTGCGCGCAGCAAAGATGACCGACAGCATGATCGTGCGGCGCGGCTGACCTTCTGGCTGTATGCCGCGGCGCTTGGGATCTGGCTGTTTCTCATGTTTGTCAAGTAAATAAGCGGGGAGGGCCCGCGACGGCGCTGCCCTCCCGCCGCATACGAGAACGGGTCCGGGCCTGTCGCCCAGGCCCGTTTTGTTTGCGTCCCGGAAAAAGCGCGCTTTTCGGTTGCATCTTTTGCGAAATTCGATATAATTGTATTAAGAGTAGGAACCTGAAAAAGAAGTAAGACCGCGCGGCCCCCGCCGCGCGCTGTTTTTGAGAAAGGAGCGTGTCTGTGAACACGAAAGTTGGACTGATCTCGCTCGGCTGCGCCAAAAATCTGGTGGACTCCGAGCATATGCTCGCCCGGCTGCGCGAGGCCGGCTGCGAGATCGTAGACGACATGGCCGAGGCCGAGGTCGGTATTGTCAATACTTGCGGCTTCATCGAGTCGGCCAAGACCGAGGCCATCGAGACCATCTTGGAGACCGCCCAGTATAAGCAGGCCGGGACGATGCATGGCCTGGTAGTCACCGGCTGCCTGGCCCAGCGCTACCGGGACGAGATTGTGCGCGACCTGCCCGAGGTGGACGTCATCTGCGGCACTGGCAGCTATACCGATATTGTGGACGCGGTTGCGGCGGCTGACAAGCGGGAAAAGCGGGCCTATTTCGGCCCAATGGATGCGGCCGACCTGGAGGGGGACCGCGACCGGCTGACGCCGGGCTACACGGCATACTTTAAGATCGCCGAGGGCTGCTCCAATACCTGCGCGTACTGTATCATCCCCAAGCTGCGCGGCAAGTACCGCAGCCGCGACTACGATGCGCTGCTGGCCGAGGCCCGCGCACTGTCCGACGCAGGCGTCAAGGAGCTCATCGTCATTGCGCAGGACATCACAAAGTATGGCATCGACCGGTACGGCAAGCGCCGCCTGCCCGAGCTTTTGCGCGCGCTGTGCCAGATGGATTTCACCTGGATCCGTCTGCACTACCTCTATCCCGACCAGATCACCGAGGAACTGATCGACGTGATTGCCGAGGAGGACAAGATTGTTAAGTACCTGGATATCCCGCTCCAGCATGTGTCGAAGCGCATTCTGCGTGCCATGCGCCGTCCGGGTGACCGCGAGAGCCTGACCGCACTCATTGGCAAGCTGCGCGACCGGATTCCGGGCGTCGTGCTGCGTACCAGCCTGATCGTGGGGCTGCCCGGCGAGACCGAGGAAGAGTTTACCGAGCTGTGCGAGTTCTTGCAGGGCGTGCGCATTGAGCGCGCGGGCGTGTTCGAGTTCTCGCCCGAGGAGGGTACGTCTGCGGCCGAGATGCCCGACCAGATTGATGCCGAGACCAAGGAAAACCGCCGTCTGATTGTGGAGGAACTGCAATCAGGCGTCATCGATGAGTACAATCTGTCCCATGTCCATGAGGAAATGGACGTGCTGTGCGAGGGATATGACGAGGACGCGCAGCTCTATTACGGCCGCACCTATGCCGACTCGGTGGAGGTAGACGGCAAAGTCTGGTTTGCATCCGAAACGTCGTGCGCTGCGGGCGACTTCGTGCGCGTGCGCATTGACGACAGTCTGGGCGCCGATCTGTCCGGCGCTCGTGTGGGAGGTTGAGCAAGATGACAACTGCCAATAAAATCACCCTTGTGCGCATTGTTATGATCCCGTTTTTTGTAGTTTTTGCCGTGCTGAGCGGCCCCAAATATGATACCGTTGCGCTGGTTTTGTTCTGCCTGGCGTCGGTCACCGACTTTCTGGACGGCTACATCGCGCGAAAGTACAATCAGGTCACTGACTTCGGCAAATTCGTCGATCCCTTGGCCGATAAGCTGCTGGTCACCGCAGCCCTGGTCATCTTTGTCGAGCGCGGCCTGTTCGCCGCCTGGATGGTCTTTGTCATCCTGGCCCGTGAGTTTATCATCACCAGCCTGCGCAACGTTGCCGCGGCAAAGGGGCAGGTCATGGCGGCCGCCTGGTCGGGCAAGGTCAAGACCTGCGTGCAGATTGCCGGCATCATTCTGATTTTCCTGTATGTCATTGCACTGGGCGGTGCGGTCGGATGCCCGAATTATTCCGATTCGGGGAGTGCGATTGCGGTCGTTACCTTGGGCCCGGGCTGGTTGGCCAACCTGTCCGACGGTGAGATGCTCATGCTGCTGCCGACCGTTGTGTCCTGGGTGGTTACCCTGGTGACCATCTACTCGGGCTATGACTACCTGCATCGCAACTGGGCACTGGTGGCCGAGGGTGCAACCCGGCCAAAGGAGTAAGCGATGCGTGAAACGATTTTACCCCAGGCGACTAACTCGTTTGGCGTCATCATCATGGGCGATTTGCTGCCCATTGCGATCGTCACCATCACGCTGGCCCTGGTGTGTTATACCATCGGCGTCTGGGCCGAGCGCCGTGCGGGCGTGCTCAAAAAATGGCATGCCATCGTGTTCTGGCTGGGCCTTGTGTTTGATACAACGGGCACGACGGTCATGGGCCAGATCGCGAAACAGAACGGTGGCGGTGGCTCGGGCCTGCACGGCGTGACCGGCCTGCTCGCCATCGTGCTCATGCTGTTCCACGCGGTCTGGGCGACCGTCGTCCTGGTCAAGAAGGACGCGCAAAAGCAGCAGAGCTTTCATAAATTCAGTATCTTTGTCTGGATCGTCTGGCTCATTCCGTATGTGCTGGGCATGATTCTGGGGATGCAGCATTAAAAAACAGAGATATACAGAACGTCCTGCCTGACCGCGGGGCGTTCTGCTTGCTAGGGAGAGATTTTTATATGGCACAGATGACCTTCCGCATGGCACAGCCGGCGGATACCGCGCTGATTCTGCACTTTATCCGTGGGCTTGCGGTGTATGAAAAGATGGAAGATCAAGTGGTCGCCACCGAGGAGCTGCTTGAAAAGAAAAAGGCCGAGGTCATCATCGGAGAGGCCGAGGGAAAGCCGGTGGGCTTCGCACTGTTTTTCCACAACTTTTCCACGTTTTTGGGACGCGCAGGCATCTATCTGGAGGATCTGTTCGTCGAGCCGAGCGAGCGGGGCAAGGGTTACGGCAAGGCATTTCTGACCTGCCTGGCACAAATCGCGGTCGCGCGCGGCTGCGGACGACTGGAGTGGTCGTGCCTGGACTGGAACCAGCCATCTATCGATTTTTATCTGTCCATGGGCGCCGAGCGCATGGATGACTGGACCACCTACCGTTTGACCGGTGACCGCCTGGCCGAACTCGGACGTGCAGAGTGAGGGCAAACGTGAGAAAACCGTATCTTTCCAACGAGACCCAGGGCGTGCTCAAGGTGTTTGCAGGCGGCTGCCTGTGGGGTTTTTCGGGCGCGTGCGGCCAGTTCCTGTTTCAAAATAAAGGGATGGTGTCCTCCTGGCTGGTGCCTGTGCGGCTTTTGAGTGCAGGGATTCTGCTGCTCCTGCTTTTGGGCGCGACCCGCCGCAAGGCAGTTTTTGACGTCTGGCGCAACAAAAAAGACGCCCTGCACATCGTCCTATATGGCCTGCTCGGCATGAGCGGATGCCAGTACGCCTACTTTACCGCAGTGCAGAATTCCAATGCGGGCACGGCGACCGTCTTGCAATACCTCGGGCCGGCGCTCATCCTGCTGTGGCTGTGTTTCCGTGGCCGCCGCCTGCCGACCCGCAGGGAGGCGGTCGGCCTAGGCCTGGCCTTGGCCGGGATCTTCCTCATCGCCACCCATGGCGACCCGACCTCGCTTGCCTTGTCGCCCGCCGGCCTGTTCTGGGGGCTGTGCGCGGCCGTATTCGTCGCGGTCTATACCCTGCAGCCGGCCTACCTGCTGTCCAAATACGACGCGGCGACCGTCGTCGGCTGGGGCATGCTCATCGGCGGCGTTATGCAGATGGCCCTGTTCCGTCCCTGGACTCTGCCCATCCGCGTGGATGGCCAAGTCATGTGGTATATGGGGCTCATCGTGATCCTGGGCACCATCCTGACTTTTACCCTATACCTGGACGGCGTCCGGCGCATCGGCCCGGCGCGAGGCAGCATGATTTCGGCGGTCGAGCCGGTCTCGGCCTCGCTCTTTGCCGTGTGCTGGCTGGGTACGCCGTTGACGGGCGTCGATTTTGTGGGCTTTGCCTGCATCTTTGCCATGATCCTGCTGCTCGCCCACAAGTAAAAGAACAGAATGCCCAAATCAAAAGGCCTTGATTTGGGTATTTTACATTTTGGCAGAGCGATTTCCTGTGTATAGAGCGGGAAGGAAAGAGGATGTGATCATGCGCCGGTGGCTTCGGATTTTGGCGGTTATGGCGGTCACTGTGGCCGTTACCATGAAATATGGAGCTCAACTGTATTTTCGAGGACGCACAGTACAGCGCGGCGGACGGCACGCAGCTGGGCACATGCAAAATGATCGAGAGCGTCACACAGGATGGCATGACTTTGCGCGCCTTTTTGATGAAACGGGTACAATTGTAGCCAGCATGACCGAAGACGCATATCGCTTGGTACTGGCGTATCCGGGAGGCCGGATGTGCACCTTCCCGAAAAACGCGAAGGGAGAGGTCGAGATGGCGAGAGCCCGGCAGACGGAAACCTATGCGCGTGCGCCGCTCCAGGTGCCGGATACGGCCCAGCCTTGACAAAGTGCCCGGCCTTGCATATACTATAGACTAGAATATTATGAATCCGCAACGAACGGAAAGAGTACCCGGCTGGCATGCCGCCAAAGAGAGAGGCCCCCGTTTTCCGGGCTGAAAGGGCCTTGCGGCAGGGCGGGGGAAGGTGCGTCCGGGAGCGGCGGGGGTAATGCCCCGCGTGCGGCGCCGCGTTAAGGCGCATGAGAGTGAAGCGAAAGAGTGGGACCGCGACTGCATAAAGCCGCCTCTTCAGGCCTTTAGGGGCCTTGAAGGGGCGTTTTTTGTTTGAGAGAGGGGCACACGCGCGTTGGGATGGGACGACCTCATCGACATCGGCCTAGATGTCGCAGATTTCTTGCTGAAAGATGACGATACGGATAATACGTTGGGCTTTGACGCCATGGTCACCACCCGGCGACAGAACCCGGCAAAGTCTGTGCGCCGCGGACGCTACCAACTGCATCTCGCGCGCTTTACCGGTGAATCCGGCTGGTACCGGTGCGATGCGGACGATTTTGCCCGCATGGAACCGGGCGTCTGCGCACACTTTGAGCTGGCAGACAGCAGGCAGATCAGCCGGTGCACCCGCTGGACCCGGACACCCGAACAAATTTCGCAAATGCTGACCGAAGATAAAGGAGACTGATACCCATGAAGCTATTCAACACGCTGACCCGACAGAAAGAGGAGTTTGTGCCTATCACGCCGGGCGAGGTCAAGATGTATTCGTGCGGCCCGACCGTGTACAACTATTTCCACATCGGCAACGCCCGACCGTTCATCATGTTTGACCTGCTGCGCCGCTATTTCGAGTACCGCGGCTACAAGGTGACCTTCGTGCAGAACTTCACCGATATCGATGATAAGGTCATCAACAAGGCCAATGAGGAGGGCGTGACCTACGACGTCATCGCCGACCGCTATATCAAGGAATATTTTGTGGACGCTGAGGGCCTGGGCATCAAGCGCGCGACCTACCATCCGCGCGCGACCGAGACTATGGACGCCATCATCGACATCGTCAAGACCCTCATCGACAAGGGCCACGCCTATGTAGCCGAAAACGGCGACGTCTACTTCCGCACCAAGACCTTCCCGGAGTACGGCAAGCTGTCCCATCAGCCGCTTGAGGAGCTCCAGGCCGGCGCGCGCATCTCGGTGGGCGAGCTCAAGGAGGACCCGATGGACTTCGCGGTCTGGAAGGCCGCCAAGCCGGGCGAACCGTCTTGGCAGGCACCCTGGGGCAAGGGCCGTCCGGGCTGGCACATCGAGTGCTCGGCCATGGTCAACAAGTATCTCGGCCCCACGATCGATATCCACTCGGGCGGCCTGGATCTGACCTTCCCGCACCACGAGAACGAGATCGCCCAGTCCGAGTGCGCAAACGGCTGCACCTTTGCCCATTACTGGCTGCACAATGGCTTTTTGACCATTGATAACGAGAAGATGTCCAAGTCTAAGGGCAATTTCTTCATGGTCCGCGACGCGGCGAAGGAGTATGGCTATGAGACCATCCGCATGTTCATGCTGTCCGCGCACTACCGCACGCCGCTCAACTACTCCGAGGAGTCGCTCAAGATGAACAAGGCGTCGCTCGACCGGCTGTACGAGGCGCGCAATAATTTGGAGTTTCGCATTTCGAAGGCGCAGGGCGATGCGCCGACCGCCGAGGAAGCTGAGGCGCTGGCATCCCTCCAGCAGTATAAGGAGAAGTTCATCGAGGCCATGGACGACGACATGAACACGGCAAATGCCCTGTCGGCCATCTTTGAACTCATGCGCGACATCAATGCCTACTCGGGCAGCCATGCCGACGCGACGCGCGCTTATCTCAAGGGTGCGTACGATCTGTTCATGGAGCTGACCGGCGTGCTGAACATTGTGCAGAAGCATGACGATGCCGAGGACCCGGACAAGGCCAAAATCGAGGAGCTGATCGCGCAGCGCGCCGCCGCCAAGAAGGCCAAGGATTTTGCCGAGGCCGACCGCATCCGCGATTATCTGTTAAACGAGATGGGCGTCGCCATCAAGGACACCCGCCAAGGCGTGCAGTGGAGCCGCGTGTAATCTGCGCCGCAAATCGATACAAGGAAGTGAACGATCTTGCCCAATCTTTATCCGTATTTGCCCGAAGACTGGGATGAGCGCATGGAGGAACAGGCCTATGCCTATCTGCTCTATCACGGCGCTTCGGCCTGGTGCCCGGTGACCATGGAGTGGGCGACCGCGCGCGACTATGAATCGTCCTGGTATCAGGACCTGACCGCGCAGGGCTACCGCTTTCTCAACCAGGATGCCGAGGCGCTCTACGGGGTATACGAGACCGACCGGGCGTTTACCGCCATGCTGACCGACGATACTGGTGCGCTGTATGGCAGCTACTTTGACGACCAAGCGGGCGCTGAGCGGTACGGCGTGATCCTGCGCGACGGGCGCACCGGTGTGCTTGCAGAAACCTGGGAAGAACTGTTGGAACGCCTGCAGGCGACCGCCGCGGCCGACATTTTTGCCGCGAGCGCGCCGGGAGCGCTGCACGCGCAGACGGCAGAGAGCCGCGCGCAGGCCGAGCAGGCCCGATCAGACGCATGAAAAAAGGGGGATAGGCAGATGCCTGTCCCCTTTTTGAATCGGTGAAACGATAAAAATTGGAAAAGCGTTGCGTAAAACGTTCAAAGTATCGTTGTGCCGGTTGCAGAAACATGATATAATTCTATCATTATAGCCACCCCCTTTGACTAAAAGAAAATTAGACGGAGGTTAGTTGTATGATATCGTATGCAGCCTATAATCTTTTTGTAGAGATTTCCCAATATATTTTCATGTATTCTATCAGTTTCGCGGCAATCTGCGTAGGTCTCTTGTGTTTAAAATATTTGAAAAAGTAAATCAAAATGCCCGTTTGGGTGGGAGCGGCTTAAACGGGTTCCGTATAAGTGGGGAAGAGAAACGGGAAACCGTTCCTCTTTTGAATTTGGGTAGGCACATTTTGTAAATCATGGAGAAGGAATCGATAAATAGGGCTGGAGTTTTGAAGGTATAAGCATTGAAGCTTACTAAAAGTATGAATGATGCAACTATTATGAAGAAAGCTGTAAATTACATTACGTGGATTTTGTCTGCGTTCGCATTGGCAATTCTTTTACTTGCCTTATTTGAGGCTTTGCCAGACTGGTATATTTGGCTTGCGGGAACACTGGCCTTTCTTTCAGCGGCAATTCAATTGATGCAGAAGCGAAAAATAGTTCTGTTTGCAGTGGATTGCGGAGTCGTGATTCTTTCCCTGCTCACATTTCTTAAATATTTATGAAGGAGCCTTATGGGAAAGAACATCATGCATGCCATATTCCGGTTTATACAATCTATTTGGAGTACGGAGTACTTTGAATAAGAAGAAAATGGGACAGGTGGGACTTGTCCCATTTTGGCTTATCCAATCAGTGTGCGGCCAAAAAAATTTTCATTGCCTCGGCGTTCGGCCTGTGCTATGATACGACCAGATGACAGACTCAGAAAGAAGAGAGGACGCTTGCTATGCGCTATCAGGCAGTGATTTTTGATTTTGACGGCACGTTGTTCGATACCGAATACAATGAGATGACCGCACTGGACACACTGGTGACCCAGGCGACCGGCGTGCGGCCGCCGCGGGACAAGCTGCTCAAGACGTTCGGCATGACAGGGCCGGACGGTATCCGGTACTTGGGCTGCAACGAAGAGCAGGCGGCATGGGTGGCGCCGCGCTGGCATGAAGCCTCGCTGCGGGCACTGGAGACAACGCAGATGTTTTCGGGAATGACTGAAACGCTGCGAAGCCTGCACGGGATGGGCGTGCGGCTGGGGATCGTGACCTCGCGCGGGATCAGCGGGGTCAATACCGGTTTGCGGGCGCAAGGGTTAACCGCGTATTTTGATACCATCGTCAGCCAGAAAGATACGGTCCGGCACAAGCCGTATCCGGATCCGTTGCTGGAATGTCTGCGGCGGATGGGGCTGGACAATGATGCGGCAATCTATATTGGAGACAGCGCCGGAGACATGCAGGCGGCGGCAGCGGCTGGCATGGCGAGCGGGCTGGCCTTATGGGGTACACATGACCCGGCGCTGCCCTGCACCTATCGGCTGGCGCATCCGCGCGAGATTCTGACCCTCTGCGAGGTGGAAGAATGAGACCGGCTGCACCGAAGCTGCCTGCTGTATTGCCACAATGGGATGAAAAACTGGCCGGCGATGCCATTTGTGGCAGGTACCTGCGCGGTGTAGATTTCTCGGGCAAATGTATGGAAGAACTGGTTTTGCGGAAATGCCTGCTGGAAAACTGCCGGCTGACCGGCGCAGTCTTGGAGAAGTGTGACTGGGAGGATGTTAAGCTGGTGCGCTGTGAGTTATCCGGCGCCGATCTATCGGATAGCAGCTGGCATCGGTGTGTGGCAGAAGACTGCCGGATGCTGGGCGTATCGTTTTATGGCGCATCGCTGCGCGATACAGATTGGCGGGCTTGCCGCGCGACAGATGCCGACTTCCGGCAAACACGCTGGAAAAAGGCGGCGCTCAGCCACTGTAATCTGTCTGGCGCACGATTCGGGGAGTGTATCCTGCAAAATTTTGAGCCGCGAGCGTGCGATTTTTCACGAGTAAACTTCTTCCAAACGCCGCTTGCAGGGATTGATTTCTCTGGCTGTACGTTTGAAGGAATCGAGGCGGTCGGGCCAGAATTGCGCGGTGCGATTGTCAATCCGCAGCAAGCGGCAGGGCTCGCGCGCCTGCTGGGGATTGTCGTGCGGGATGTCTGAGCACAGGTGTGGAGAATAATGGATAGGATGCACAAAAACTAGAGATGATTTTTGTGCAAAAGGTATTGACAGAATTTCCTGAAAGTGCTATCCTAACAAAGCTGTCCGAAAGGGCGGCCCGCCGCAGGCTCTGCGCCGGACAG
>ERZ1643250.938-NODE-938-length-27918-cov-9.696479_pt1 | contig 27918 bp, 20 predicted proteins | sample MGYA00579262_ERZ1643250 | MGnify/ENA primary metagenome ERZ1643250 (study PRJEB29033, sample SAMEA4952265) | chicken gut metagenome | biome: Broiler Chicken; feature: Gastrointestinal Tract; material: Caecum | place: Ireland | collected 2018 | study: Broiler... | reverse complement strand
CTGGGCACCAAACACGGCATCGCCCTTTCCAACGGCGTGGGGGTCATCGACAGCGATTACCGGGGAGAAATCCGGGTAGGGCTGTGCAATTTTTCCGGCGAACCCTATACCGTTTCCCCCGGCGAACGGATTGCCCAGCTGGTGCTCCATCCGGTGCTGCTGCTTCCGGTAACGGAAGTGGACACGCTGGATGAAACGGAGCGGGGTACAGGTGGTTTTGGTTCCACGGGAAAAGGCGTGTGAGGGGAAAACATCCCCGTTGAGAGGAGGGACGCCCTGTGACAGATCGGGATACGCATTCCCTGTTTGAACAGGCAAAAGCACTTTTAACAGAAAAATCCGATATCCTGTCCTGTGCCCGGGGTATTTCCCTGTTGAAGCAGGCCGCCGGACGCGGCGACACGGCCTGTTTGTGCCTGCTGGGAGACCAGTATCGGAGCGGCTGCGGAGAGGCGTTGGAAAAGGATCTGCATCTGAGCTTTCAGTGCTATCGAAGGGCATGGGAGCAGTTTTGCCGGGAAGAAGACTTCTCCGATACGGCATCCGTAGACCACCGGCAGGTCTATTCCCTGTGCAGCCGTCTGGGACAGTGTATGCTCCACGGTCTGGGAACCCTGCGGAACTATGAAAGCGCGGAACGTTTTTTTGAAAACGCCATTGCAGCCGCCTCCCAGCTGAAAAAGCGGGGAATCCCGGAGGCGGACAGGTGGCTGAACGCCGCATGGGACGGAAAGCTTCAGGCAGAACAGGCACGCAAAAGGCCGGAGAATCCCGTCTGTGTGTCCCATACGGAAATGAACGCCAAGACGCTGGAAAGCTTCTCCTTCCGACAGCTGCACCGCCGGTTCCTCAGCGTGTATGACGAAACACTTCACCGGTCCCTGTGCAGCCGTCTGGGAATCGTATCCGGCGGGGACCGGGAAACGGCGGTTTACTGTTATGTGGACGAAGAAGCCGGGCTGACCTTCCGGGTCATGGGGCTGTTCAACCGGGGCGTGGATGACCGCCCCATGGGGTATTGGGACCTGTCAAAGGAAGCCATCCTCCTGTACCGGTACGGCGCCGCCAGGAACTGGAGCATCAGCCGGTTTTTCCGGTACCCGGAGATCCTCCGGGTGCATCTGGAAACCTGCCGGGAGATCGTGTCCTGTTATGAAACCAACCCCACCCTGTTCTGCAGGGATCTGGACCCCCTGCGCTCCCCCGAATATCCCGCAGATATCCGGGCATACCTGTGCATTCCGGGAAAGCCCACGGAGCTGGTATGGTTCCGTCCCAAACAGCAGAACGGCCGTTTTTTCCGGGGAACTCTGCTGAACAGGCCCTATCAGCCTTATCCCGGCCTGTATGCCGGCTGTACGCTGATGGCGGAGGCCGTATGGATGGAAAACCATCTGGAAGCCCTGATCCAGCTTCCGTCAGAAGAGCCTCCCACGGAGGACGGACTGCCCCGTCAATAACGCACCGCCGGTTTTTTCAAAAAGCGGCAAAAAATACCGGTTCTGATACAACTTTGATACACCGGTATGCTATCCTGCTTTATATGCCGCCAATCCGGCAAGATTCATTTTGAGAAGGGGTGCTGCCCATGATGTTTGATGTCCTGACAACGCTGGCTGCGGCGCTGTTGGGCTGTTTTCTGCTGCTGCGGTGGCTCATGGCCTGCGGGCTGGGGCTTCCCATAGAAGAGTCTTTTTTCGCTTTACAGTCTCATCCGTCCCCATCTTCTTCCCGCCCGCTGAGGGTTCCCGGTGAAAAAGCCATCCGCCGCCGGGAAAACGTCAAGCTGTTCTGCATCGCCCTTTCCTTTCGGGTGGCGCTGCTGCTGCTCAGCGGGCTGATCCTGCTGTTTCTGGCGGGAAACGGGAAAACCACCTCCCTGCGGGATGCCTGGTTACAGGGGGACGGCTATCATTATGTTCAACTGGTGGAACGGGGCTATTCCGGCTATACAGAGAACGGCGAGCACCTGTTTCTGGTGTTCTTTCCCCTGTATGTGTGGGTGACCCGGGCGGTAAATCTGCTGATTGGTGACGCCTTTGTCTCCGGGCTGACGGTGTCCTTCCTCTGTTACAGCGGAGCCTGTGTGTTTGTTTACCGTCTCGCCCGGGAAGAGCTGAACCGCCGGGCTGCCCAGCGGGCCGTGGTTTTTCTGTCCGTGTTCCCCTTCTCCTTTTTCTTTGGGGGCATGATGACGGAAAGCCTGTTTCTGCTGACCACGTCGGCCTCCCTGCTGTACATCCGCCGTCACCGGTGGGCGGCTGCGGGCGTTTGGGGAATGCTGGCGGCAATGACCCGGATGCACGGGGTATTGATGGCGGCGGTGGCTATGATCGAGCTGTTTGAAAGCCTGAAAGTGCTGGAAGCCGACGGCCGGGGACTGAAAAAACGGATTTTCCCGGTACTGCGGCAGCTGCCCTTTCTGTGCCTTCCCTTTTTGGGGACCGGCGTCTATCTGCTGTTAAACTACTGGGTAGACGGAAACCCCTTTGCCTTTGTCATCCATCAGCAGCACTGGCATCAGGGATTTTCCTGGTTCAGCCAGACCCTGCAATATGTGGGGGAAAATGCCTTTGTCTGGGAGGATCTTTCCACACGGGCAGCCATCTGGATTCCCCAGCTGGTGCTGTTTGTGATTTTTGCCGCACTGCTGGCCCTGTGCTGGAAAAAACTGCCCTCCATGTACACCCTGTACGGGTTTTTCTATCTGGTCCTCAACTACTCCCTGTCCTGGCTGCTCAGTGCCGGACGATACCTTTCCTGCGGCATCCCCTTTTTCCTGTTTGCGGCACTGCTCACCGAAAAGCGGCCGTCTCTGGACAAAGGGCTGACCGCCGCCATGGCGGCGCTGATGGGAGTTTATCTGTTTGCCTGGCTCAGCGGCGCAGCGATTTATTGAAATCTGTCAAAGAGCATCTGTACATCTGCACAGGTGCTCTTTTTATATTGTGAAAAAACAACCTATAAACTTTCCAATATTCACCCTGCTGCAATTTCATCATTTTTCTGTAATCTATGTTCTTCAAATAAGCAAATTTAAATATTTTCGAAAAAATTATGTTGATATTCGAAAAACCGCATGATATCATAAAAACAGTTGAAATTTGAAACAATCACACAAAAGCTCACATTAACAAATTTCACACTTATAATTTCAGCGGCACAACAAAAAATGGAAAGGGACATATTTATGAAAAAAGCAGCGCTATTTCTGACCATTCTCTGTCTGGTACTCTTCACGGTCGGATGTACATCCGGTTCGAGCACGAGTCGGGAATCCTATGACACAACAGGTACCGTCTATTCAAGCCAAAATACAGAAGACGATGATAAGGATGATGAACCGAAGCCCATGGCTTCCGCCACACAGACTCCTGAACCGGACATCTGCTCTGTCTGTAACGACGAGGGATATCTGGACTGTGAGGTATGCGGACATATGGGATATACCGAATGTGACCTGTGTTCCGGAGAGGGACAGAGAATCTGCCCCACCTGTGACGGCAGCCAGTACCGGATTTGCGGAGCCTGCGACGGCGCAGGCGGTAAAAAATGCATTTCCTGCAACGGTACCGGAATTTTCGGCGATGAATACACGCTGATTCGCGGAAAATGCATGATGTGCGGCGGCAGCGGAACCGCACAATGCGCCTACTGCGGCGGAGCAGGCAAAGAACCGTGCGTGTGCACCGGCAGCGGCTTGATCCAGTGCAAAAATTGTCACGGGGACGGCGGTTTTCTGTGCACAGCCTGTCAGGGAGAGGGCCGGATTTTGTGCACCAATTGCCAGAAAAAAACAGAACAGCCCTCCGGCCAGACACCCGGGGGCGGAACAGGCGGAAACACCGGTGGAACCGGATGGTATGACAATGGCGCTTACGAAAACCCTGTTCCCAATCAGAATCAGGACTGCCCCTATTGTGTGGGCGGAGAGAGAGAATGCAAAGTGTGCAGAGGAAGCGGTACGGTCAAACGCCTGGAAGACCCACCCTATTATGGCGGCGAGGATATGGGAAGCCAGTGGGTTCTGGAGGAATGCAGCGGGTGCCGCGGAAGAGGCTATACCCCCTGTCTGTACTGTAACGGTCAATAAAGAAACTTCCCTTTGATTTTGAAAAAGCAAAGCCCTCCGGATGCTTCCCGAAGGGCTTTTTCATTGGGCGATTACATCTGAAACACGATTCCCGCCACGGCGGCGCCGGCGATATAGACCACCGGGTGTTTTTTATACTTTTTCAGCAGCACATAAATCAGCACGAAGAAGAACAGGGTCTTCCAGTTGAAAAGATCCAGATAATTCCCCGTCTCCTCAAACAGGTCAAAGGTAAACAGGGTGATTTTCATGACCTGCCAGCAGGCAGCACCGATCAGCGCCGCCACAATGGGCCGCAGGCCGGAAAAACCGTCCTGCACCAGCGGGTTGGTCTGGAACTTTTTCAGGAAATTGGCCACGATGATAATGACAATCAGAGAGGGCAGCACCAGTCCGGTGGTGGCCACAATGGCGCCCAGCACGCCATAAGCATGATAGCCTGCATAGGTGGCCATGTTGATGCCCAAAGGTCCGGGGGTGGACTCGGAAACGGCGATCATATCCGGCATGGCCTCCATAGGCAGCCAGTCATACCGGGCCGCGATATCATAGAGGAAGGGAAGCGTTGCCAATCCGCCGCCTATGGCAAAAAGGCCGGCTTTGAAAAACTCATAGAACAGAAGCAGCAGCGTCATCATTTCTTCCATACACCCGCCTTTCCAAGAAGCATTCCCAGCACTGCACCGGCCAGCACAAACCACACGGGAGAGGGATTAAAGATCACCATAACAGCCAGAGTAATCAAAAACAGGCTGATGGCAATCCAGCCCTTTACGCTCTTTTTCGCCAGCTTAACCACAGTGTCGGTCACCAGCACACACACCGCCACCCGGATGCCTGCAAAGGCGTGCTGGACATAGGGGTTGTCCTGAAAATTGGACAGGAATGCGGCGATGATGGTAATAATCACCAGTGACGGGAATACCACACCGGCGGTTGCAAAAATGGCCCCTGCAATTCCCTTCTGCTTATAGCCGATAAAGGTGGCGGTATTGACCGCGATGATGCCCGGTGTACACTGACCCACCGCGTAATAGTCCATCAGTTCCTCTTCCGTGGCCCAGCCGTATTTCTCCACCACTTCCTTCTGCAGCATGGGAAGCATGGCGTAGCCGCCGCCAAAGGTCAGCCCGCCAATGCGGCAGAAGGTAAGGAACAAAGTCCAGAGCTCTTTCATGGTCCGGTCCCTCCTGAAATTGAAAATTTGTAATAACAACTTATTATAGCACAGTCTGACAGAGACTGAAAAGATGGAATTTTGGGTAAAAACAGGACCTTCCGGCCCCGGAATTTTCAGTTTGTTCACTGTATTTTTCCCGCCGGTTCTGGTATAGTATAAGTGGTAAGAATGATTGTGCAAAAGGAAGGAGGCGGCTGTATGGTTGAACGATGGATTCAGGGATTCCGGTTTTGTATCGAAGACCTGATTGATACCCCCAGCGTTCGGATGATGCAGCAGTTCCGTCAGCACGGAGACGTCACCACGCTGGAACACTGCCTGATGGTGGCCTTTTTCAGCTATGTGCTGTGCCGGATCATCGGCCTGAATTTTTATGCGGCGGCCCGGGGCGGACTGCTTCACGACCTGTTTCTCTATGACTGGCACAAGCCCAATCCCTATCCCGGGCTTCACGGGTTTACCCATCCCAAAACCGCCTGGCGCAACGCCACCCGGATCTATGCCCTGACCCCCATGGAACAGGACATTATTTTGACCCACATGTGGCCGCTGACCCTGCGGGCGCTTCCCCGATACCGGGAGAGCATGGTGGTCTCCTGTGCCGACAAGCTCTGCGCCCTGTGTGAAACCTTTGGACTGGTGCGGCACCTGCGCAGCACCGACACCATGGGCTGGATTGCAAAGCTCTGCCGGGAAACCGGCTGAAAAGCCCCATTCCTCCGGGAAGGGGCTTTTTCCATCCCTGCATCTGCCTGAAACGCACCATGTAACCCTGCTATTTTTCCCGAAAGGATCGATTGTGATGAAAACCGTATTGATTACCGGCGCCTCCCGGGGCATTGGCGCAGCAACCGCCCGGCTCTTTGCCCAAAAAGGATGGGCCGTCGCCGTCAATTACCGAAACAGCCGGGAAGCCGCTGAAGGGCTGGTTTCGGAAATCCGGAAAAACGGCGGCACGGCTCTGGCCATTCCCGCTGACGTAGGCGACCCGGAACAGGTGGAAGCCCTGTTCCGGACGGCGGAACGGGAGCTGGGCCAGATCGAAGCCCTTGTCAATAACGCGGGCATCGCCCAGCAGAAGCTCTTCACCGACCTGACAGACGAGGACTGGGACGAGCTGTTCCGGGTGGACGTGAAGGGCGTCTTTCTCTGCTGCCGCCGGGCCCTGCCTGCCATGATCCGCCGTCACCGGGGCGTTATCGTCAACATCAGCTCCATGTGGGGACAGGTGGGCGCTTCCTGTGAGGTGCACTATTCCGCCGCGAAAGCCGCTGTTATCGGCCTGACCCGGGCGCTTGCCAAGGAAGTGGGCCCCTCCGGAATCCGGGTCAACTGCATTGCCCCGGGAGTCATCCAGACGGAGATGAACGGAAACCTGACCCCGGAAACATTGGAAGCTCTGAAAGAGGAAACCCCGCTGGAACTGCTGGGCGATCCGGCAGACGTGGCGAAAGCCGCATGGTTCCTGACATCGGAGGACTCCGCCTTTATTACCGGACAGGTGCTGGGCGTCAACGGCGGCATGGTCATCTGAACCCCGGTTTCCCCTCGTATATCGAGGGGAAAATGACGGTTTATTCAAGATTTCTTCATGTATTTGATACAAAAATGATGCCTTTTAAAGACAGTCTGTCCAGAAATTCCGTCCGGGATTTCCCGTGGCTGTCAAATCTCATAAAATTTACATAAACCGCCATTTCCCGCCCAGTTTTCTGTTGAGAAAAATCCGCAAAAGGGGTATAATAAAAGGCAGTGCCGTGCTGTTTTTTCCTGCTGTCTGCAAGCGGCGGAAAGAGCCGGTTTTTCCATGAAGTTTATGAAATTTTTACCACTGTCATACAAGCTGCACATCCGTTGCGGGATGAAGAAGGAAAGGGGAATTTTTACATGTTTTCTAAGGATATCGGAATCGACCTGGGTACTGCCAATACGCTGGTGTTCATGAAGGGTAAGGGCATCGTCATGCGCGAGCCTTCTGTTGTGGCCGTGGACATCCGCTCCGAAGAGGTTCTGGCTGTTGGCACACAGGCTAAGGAAATGATCGGCCGCACCCCCGGCTCCATTGTGGCGGTTCGTCCTCTGAAGGACGGCGTCATTGCCGACTTTGACGTGACGGCAACCATGCTCAAGCACTTTATCCGCAAGGCCATCAAGTCCAACTCCTTCAGCCGTCCCCGCGTGGTGGTCTGCATCCCCTCCGGCGTCACCGAGGTGGAGCGCCGCGCTGTGGAAGACGCTGCCCGTCAGGCTGGCGCCAAGGAAGTGGAACTGATCGAAGAGCCCATGGCCGCTGCCATCGGCGCAGGTCTGCCTGTGGCAGAGCCTACCGGCAGCATGGTGGTGGATATCGGCGGCGGTACCGCTGAAGTGGCCATCATCTCTCTGGGCGACATTGTCACCTCCTGCTCCGTCCGTGTGGCTGGCGACAAGTTCGACGAGGCCATTATCTCCTATGTGAAGAAGAAGTACAACCTGCTCATCGGTGAGCGCACCGCTGAGGATATCAAGATCAAGATCGGCTCCGCCTATCCCACCGAGGAAATGGAAAATGTCACCATGGACATCAAGGGCCGCAATCTGGTGGATGGCCTGCCCAAGAACGTGACCATTCACGCCGACGAAGTCCGCGATGCACTGGCTGATCCGCTGGTCACCATTGTGGAAGCCATTAAGAGCACCCTGGAAAAGACTCCCCCGGAGCTTTCCGCAGACGTGATCGATCACGGCATTATGCTCACCGGCGGCGGCGCACTGCTCCGCGGTCTGGACCTGCTGGTGGCACAGGAAACCGGTATGCCTGTCCATGTGGCAGAGCGTCCGCTGGACTGTGTGGTTGACGGTACCGGCAAGCGCCTGGAAATCGTCATGCCCCGGGAATACTATAAGAACAACCGCCGCTGATTCTTTTTGAAGCGGTTCCAACCGAATCCTGTACGGCAGGGGCTGCCGCTCTTTTCCCAGTAGCAGGCGCACTGCTTTCCCGGGGAAAAGAACGCCAGTCCCTCTTTCTATTTCCGGCGGTTTGCTCCCGCCTGTTTAGGAGGCGTTTTCATTGAAAGATTTTTTCCACACCAGAGGCTTTAAAATCATGCTGGCTTCGGTGTTTGTACTGCTGGGGCTGCTGCTGTACACCAACAGTGTGGGCAGCTCCATGACCGCCAACCTGCTGGGCTTTTTGTCCTCTCCCATGCAGAAAATCAGCACCGGCATCACTACCAACGCCGCGGTGTTTGCCGATGAAGTCACCCGCTCCGCCGATGAGCTGCAGGCGGAAAACGACGCACTGAAGGAAGAAGTCCGGAAGCTGCGGGAACAGCTGGTGGACTACTATGAAGTCAAACAGAAAAACGAACAGTACGAGACGGTACTGGAACTGAAAAAAGCCAACAAGGACTATCAGATGCTCCCCGCCACCGTCATTGGCCGGGACCCCAATGATGTGTTCTACAGCTTTTCCATTGACCAGGGCTCCCTCAACGGCGTTTCCAAAAACGACCCGGTCATCACCGGTGACGGCGTGGTAGGCTGGGTGTCCGAAGTCTACGCCACTTCCAGCCAGGTCACCACCCTGTTTTCCCCCAACACCAAAATTGGCGCCATTGCCAAGGAAACCCGGGACACCGGCGTGACCGGCTGCGACATCAAGCTGGCGGATCAGGGCGTCATCAAGCTGGCCTATCTCACCTCTGAAAACACCATTGAACCCGGCGATATCATCACCACCACCGGCCTGTCCGGCATGTATCCCAAAGACCTGCTCATCGGCACGGTGAAGGAGCTGGCCTATGAGGATAACAGCGTTTCCCAGTATGCAGTGGTGGAGCCCTTTGTGGACGTGAAAAACGTGCGGGACGTGTTCGTCATCACCGACTTTGAGGGCAAGGGCGAAATCGCCATCACCGAGCAGAACAAAGAGGATGGCGAGAACAGCGAGAAAGAAGAGGCTGACCCCACGCCTTCTCCCTCTCCCAGCGCCAGCCCCAGTCCTTCTCCGGAGGGCGAATAAATGGAAAACCGATACCGCTTTATCCGATACTTTGCCTATGGGCTGGAGCTGCTGATTCTCTATATGCTCCAGCAGACACCGGGACTGCTGCCGCCTCTGTTCGGCGCACGTCCCATCCTCATCATCCCGGCCGCACTGGCCATCGCCATGTTTGAGACGGAAGTCCCAGCCATGGCTTTCGGCATTTTCGGCGGCCTGCTCATCGATTTCGGCATTGGCGCCGCGCTGGGCTTCCACGGAATCATGCTGGGCGTTGCCTGTTACCTGATCAGCGCCCTTTCCGCCAATCTGCTGCGCACCAACCTGTTCACCTCTTTTCTGGTGAACACCCTGGCGCTGCTGCTGATCGTCACCCTTCAATGGATTTTCTATTATGTCCTCTATGACTACGAATACCCGGTGTATGCGCTGGTGTACCACTACCTTCCCAGAATTGCCTATTCTCTGGTACTGACGCCCATCACCTTCTATTTCAACCGGGCCTTTGCCATGCTGATTCGCCCGGCTGACTGACCCGCCTCGGAAAGGAGGAGCTTTCTTGAAGAAATTTTCCGGAATCGGACGTTATATCGTCTGCTGCCTGCTGCTGTTTGCGGTGTTCGGCGTCTATGTGATGCGGCTGTTCCAGTGGCAGATCATCGACGGTGACAGCTATTACAGTCTGGCCAACACCACTACCTCGTCCTATATCAAGCTCACCGCCACTCGCGGCGAGATTCTGGACCGGAACGGCGAGCTGCTGGCCCAGAACCGCACCTGCTACAACATTGTATTCGACGACACCCTCATTGACCGGGAAAAGCTCAACGACACCATTCTGGAACTGATCGGCATTATGGAAGAGACCGACAGCGAATGGATTGACGCCCTTCCCATTCAGCTTAATGCAGACGGCAGCTACTCCTTTGAAGAAGAAAGCGACAGTGAAATCGAGTTTTTGAAAAGCAGCAGCATGCTGCACATGAACGTCTATGCCACCGCACAGGAGTGCATGAACCAGCTGCTGGAGCTGTTCGACTGCAAGGGCTATGCGCCGGAGGACGCCATCAAGATTGTTTCCGTCCGGTATAACATGAAGAAAAACCTCTTTGACGCGGATTCCCCCTATACCTTTGCCAAGGACATTTCCGCCGACGTCATGACCGTTGTCAACGAGCGCACCGCCAATATGCCCGGTGTGCGGGTGGATGTGACCACCACACGGGAATACCCGGACGGCGCACTGGCCCCCCACATCATCGGCCGTACCGGTGCTTTGACGGCGGAACAGTACGAAGCAGTGAAGGAAGAGGACAACCTGTTCAGTCTGGATAACCTCTCCGGCTATTCCTACGACGACACCATGGGACAGAACGGCATTGAAGCCGCGTTGGAAGATACCCTGCGGGGCCACAACGGAAAACTGGCCATTGAAACCGACCGGGAAGGCAACCTGACCAGCTCCGAAGTGGAAGTTGCACCGGAAGCGGGCAACACCGTATATTTGACGCTGGATTCCCGGATTCAGCAGGTAACCAATGCTTCTCTGGCTAAAAACGTGAAGGCCGCCAAGGAAAACGCCGTGCCCACTTCCGATGACCCCAAGGGCAGCGACTGTGAGGCCGGCGCCGCGGTGATGATCGACATCAAGACCGGCGAGGTGCTGGCTGCCAGCACGTATCCCACCTATGACCTGAACAAATATATCAGCGACATCGACTATTACAACCAGCTGAACAACGACAAAACCTACCCCTTCATCAACCGGGCTTTCAGCGGCACCTTTGCTCCCGGCTCCATTTTCAAGCCGGTGGTGGCCGCCGCTGCATTGCAGGAAGGGGTTATCACCACAAACACCACCATTAACTGTGACGGCACTTACCACTATTATGAGTCCAGCGGTTGGACCCCCCATTGCATGGGCTATCACCCCAACGCCAGCGTGCTGACCGCCCTGCAAAAATCCTGCAACGTCTTTTTCTATGAAACCGGACGCCGTTTGGGCATCCGCAAGCTGGACGCTTATGGAACCCTGTTCGGACTGGGACAGAAAACCGGTCTGGAAATTTCCGAAAGCGCCGGATTCCTGACAAACCCCGAAGACTACGAACGCCGCTCCGGTGTCACCTGGACCGACGGTATGACCTGCAACGCCGCTATCGGCCAGCAGGACAACGCTTTCACGCCGGTACAGCTGGTCAGCTACTGCGCTTCCATCGCCAACGGCGGTCATCGGATGCAGCTGCATCTGGTGGACAAGGTCACCGACTACACCCGCCAGACTGTCGTTGAAGAAAAAGAACCCGTCGTCCTCAACGAAGTGGGTGTGGACGACAAAAATCTGGAAATCGTCCGTCAGGGAATGCGTCTGGTGGCCTCCAGCGGCGGCACAGCTTCCGACTTTGCCAATTACGGCGTGGAAATCGGCGCAAAGACCGGCACCGCAGAAGTCACCGGCCACTCCGACAACGTGACTTTCATCGCCTTTGCCCCTTATGACGACCCGGAAATCGCCATCGCAGTCGTGCTGGAATACGGCTCCAGCGGCACTTATTCCAAAGCTGTTGCCCGGGATATGCTGAACGCCTATTTCTACAATGCTTATGTAGATGAGGACGGCGAAGTCAAGGTACCCTCTGCGGCAGATACACTGGATAAGGACGAATAAGCAAAAACCGGTACTTTTGAACGAAAATATATATCGGAATACTAGATATTTCTGACGGATTCCCTACTCCTCCTTTGTTAAAATCAGCCAGAAATGAAAAAACACGCCAAAATTCACAAAAACGCTTTGACTAGAAAGCCGGTTTGTGGTAACATGATTAAAGAGGTATTGTTGAATGGGAGCAATTACGGTAATCACGTCCGGAAAGGGCGGTGTCGGCAAGTCCACCACCACGGTGGGACTGGCCTGTGCCCTGTCCCGGAGAGGAAGAAGAGTTTTGTTGATTGACGGAGATGCCGGCCTGCGGAGTCTGGACCGGATGCTGGGCGTGGAGTCCAGTCTGGTCTATGACATTTCCGATGTGGCGGCCGGCCGCTGTGAGCCGATTCGGGCCATTTATCCCTGTCCCGGGTTTAATGGTCTGTTTTTGCTGCCTGCTCCGGGAAAAGAGGACAACATCATCCCGCCGGAGATCATGCGGCAGCTGGTCCCCCTTCTCGCCTCTTATTACGACCATGTACTCGTTGACAGCCCCGCCGGTGTGGGGCTTGGGTTTTTGTCCGCCATCGCCGCCGCCCAGCGGGCGCTGGTGGTATCCAACCCGGACCCGGTCTGTGTGCGGGACACCGCCACCGTCCGGCGGCTTTTGACAGAAGCCAGGATTCAGGAACAGCGGCTGGTCATCAACCGGTTTCAGTACAGCCGCTTTAAAAAGCTGGGCTGCTTCCGGGATCTGGATGCCATGATCGACGAATCCGGCATCCGCCTCATTGCCGTCATTCCGGAAGACGTTCAGCTGGCTGCCGCAGCAGCCAGGGCACAGCCTCCCTCACACCGCTCGTCCGGCGCCATGGCCTATGCCCGGCTGGCGGCCCGTCTGGAGGGAGAACACGTCCCCCTGGCCTCCCTTCGCTGGATGTGACCGGGCGGGAAATCCATCGACACACCACTACCGATTTGGATGATTATAAGGAGGAGTTCAGATTGAAAATCGCACTTATCGCTCATGACGCCAAAAAGGAACTGATGGTCCAGTTCTGCATCGCGTACTGCGGCGTTCTCAGCCGCCACACACTCTGTGGTACAGGCACCACCGGCAAAATGGTTTCCGAAGCCACCGGTTTGCAGATTCAGCGTTTTTTGAGCGGTTCTCAGGGCGGCGACCAGCAGATTGCAGCCCGCATTGCCTGCAATGAGATCGATTTGCTGCTGTTTTTCCGTGACCCTCTCAGCCCCAAGCCCCATGAGCCCAATGACATGAACCTTCTCCGTCTCTGTGACATGCACAACATCCCGGTGGCCACCAACATCGCCACTGCCGAAGTGCTGATCCACGGTCTGGAGCGGGGCGATCTGGACTGGCGCAATATCGTCAATCCCTAACCTTTGACAACCTGATTTTTTCATACCGGCGTTGAACGGGAGCAGTAAATCCGCTTCTTCCACAGGGAGGACAGGCCGTGACTGAGAGCCTTTCCGATACAGAAGCGCTTTGAAGGACACCCGGGAGCCGTCGCAGCTTTGCTGTGCGTTTTCCGCGTTAAGGAACCGAAAGGGAAAGCTTTCTCACCGAAAACTTTCCGAAAAAGGGTGGCACCGCGAGGATTTTCCCTCGTCCCTTTACCGGGACGGGGGTATTTTATTATCATATAAAGGAGAACAAAATACTATGGCATTATTAACACAGGCGCCCAAGGGCACACAGGACCTTTTTCCGCCCCAGAGCGGACGGTGGCAGGTAGTCGAAGACGTGATGCGCAGCGAAGCCGCCATCCACGGCTTTGGCGAAGTGCGTACGCCGGTGTTTGAGCATACCGAACTGTTCCTGCGCAGCGTGGGCGACACCACCGACGTGGTGGAAAAGCAGATGTATACCTTCAACGACAAGGGCGGCCGGTCCATTACCCTGCGGCCGGAAGGCACCGCCGGTGCTGTCCGCGCCATGCTGGAACACGCCCTGTACAACGAGGGCCTGCCGGTGAAGCTGTACTACCTGACTTCCTGCTATCGCTATGAAAAGCCCCAGGCAGGCCGTCTCCGTGAATTCCACCAGTTCGGCGTGGAGATGTTCGGCGCAGAATCCCCGGTGGCTGATGCAGAGGTCATCTGTCTGGCCAAGTCCATTTTTGACCGGCTGGGCGTGAAAAACCTGACTCTGGAGCTGAACTCCATCGGCTGCCCCACCTGCCGCGCCAGATACCACCAGGCACTGAAAGAGTACTTTGAAGGCAACAAGGGCGACTTGTGCGAGACCTGCCTGTCCCGTCTGGAGCGCAACCCCATGCGCATTCTGGACTGCAAGAGCCCGGTCTGCTCCAAAATCGCCGAGGGTGCGCCCCACATTCTGGACTTCCTCTGCGACGACTGCAAGGAGCACTTTGAGGGCGTCCAGTCCTACCTCACCGCCGCTGGCGTGGAATTTGTCATCAACCCCACCATCGTGCGCGGACTGGACTACTACAACCGCACCGTATTTGAATTTGTCAGCAACGATCTGGGCGCACAGAGCACGGTCTGCGGCGGCGGCCGGTATGACGGCCTGACCGGCCAGATGGGCGGCAAGCCCATGGCGGGCCTTGGCTTTGGTCTGGGCATGGAGCGGCTGATGCTGGTGTTGGAAGCCCAGAAAATCGAGCTGCCGGAGCCCCCTGCCTGTGAAGTGTACATGGCTTCCATGGGCAAGGACGCGGCAAAAGAGGCTTTCCGCCTGACCACCGAATTGCAGAGAAGCGGCATTGTGGCTGCCTGCGACGTGTGCGGACGCGGCCTGAAAGCCCAGATGAAGTACGCCAACAAAATCGGCGCAGCCTTCACACTGGTGCTGGGCGACAACGAGCTGGCGGAGAAAAAGGCCAAGATGAAGAACATGAAGACCGGCGAGGAAACGGAGATTTCTCTGGGCGACGACTTCATGAACGACTATCTGGCGGTCACCGTTGCAGCGGAAGGACTGGGCAGCCTGTCGGTTTGATGACAGCGTTCTGCGCGGGGAATCGGGCTTTCAAAACCATATTTATCCCCTATCAATTTCATAGCAAATCACTATTTTTATCATAGTAATTATCATTTCAGGAGGCTTTTATCATGGCAGAAACCATTACCGGGCTCAAGCGAACCCATTACTGCGGAGAGCTTCGCCCCTCCGATATCGGAAAGGAAGCCGTTGTTTTCGGCTGGGTACAGCGTCAGCGCGATCTGGGACAGCTGATCTTCATCGATCTGCGGGACCGCAGCGGCATTGTTCAGCTGACCTTTGACGACAGCACCGACCGGGCTGTTTTCGACAAGGCCTTTTCCGCCCGTTCCGAGTATGTGCTGGCTGCCCGGGGCGTTGTCCGGGAGCGTGACTCCAAGAACATGGAAATCCCCACCGGCGAGGTGGAAATCTATGTGCAGGAACTGCGGATTCTGGGCAAAGCCGAAACCCCGCCCTTTGAGATCGTGGAAAATTCCCGCGTAAAAGAGGACCTGCGCCTGAAGTACCGCTATCTGGACCTGCGCCGTCCCGACTTGCAGAAAAACATCCTGATGCGCCACAAGATCGCCAAGATCACCCGGGACTACTTCGACGAGAACGGCTTCATCGAGATTGAAACCCCCATGCTCATCAAGTCCACTCCCGAAGGCGCAAGAGACTTCCTGGTGCCCAGCCGCATTCACAAGGGCAGCTTCTACGCTCTGCCCCAGTCTCCCCAGCTGTACAAGCAGCTGTCCATGGTGGCCGGTTTTGACCGCTATATGCAGATTGCCCGCTGCTTCCGCGACGAGGACCTGCGCGCAGACCGTCAGCCGGAATTCACCCAGATCGACCTGGAAATGTCCTTCGTGGAGATGGAGGACGTGCTGAAAATCGGCGAAGGCTATGTCCAGCGGGTCTTTAAGGACGCACTGGGCGTGGACATTCCCCTGCCCCTGCCCCGCCTGACCTATAAAGAGGCTATGGAGCGCTACGGCTCCGACAAGCCCGACACCCGCTTTGGCATGGAGCTCATCGACCTGAGCGACCTGGTGAAGGACTGCGGCTTTGGTGTGTTCTCCGGCGCAGTACAGGGCGGCGGCTCCGTGCGCTGCATCACCGCGAAAAATGCAGTTTCCGTCCTGACCCGTAAGGAAATCGACAAGCTGACCGACATGATTAAGGGCATCGGCGGCAAGGGCCTTGCCTGGATTCGCATGGCCCCCGACGGCATGAAGGCTTCCTTCTCCAAGTTCATGACCGAGGAAGAAATGAACGCCATTCTGGCCCGTGCCGGTGCAGAAACCGGCGACGTGGTGCTCATCATCGCCGACACCAAGACCAGCCATGTACTGCCTCAGCTGGGCGCTCTCCGTCTGGAAGTGGCCGACAAGCTGGACATTGAGCGCAAGGGCTACAACTTCCTGTGGGTGGTGGAGTTCCCCTTCTTCGAGTTTGACGAGGATCTGGGCCAGTATGTGGCCATGCATCACCCCTTCACCGCTCCTCTGGAGGAGTGCATCCCCTATCTGGAAAGCGATCAGGGCAACGTGCGGGCGCAGGCCTATGACCTGGTACTCAACGGCATTGAGCTGTCCAGCGGCTCCATCCGTATCACGGACCCCGACCTGCAAAAGCGGATGTTCCGCCTGCTGGGTCTCAGTGAGGAAGAGTCCTATCAGAAGTTCGGCTTCCTGACCGACGCTTTCAAATATGGCGCACCGCCCCACGGCGGCATGGGCATCGGCCTGGACCGTCTGGTGATGCAGATGCTGGGCTGCCCCACTCTGCGTGACGTGGTGGCGTATCCCAAGGTGCAGAACGCCAGCGAGCTGATGACCGAGGCTCCCGGCGTGGTGGATACTCAGCAGCTGGACGAGCTGGGCATTACCCTCAAGAGCGAATAAATGGCAAAACGGCTCCGGATAATTTCCGGGGCCGTTTTTTTGTATGTACAAAAATCCCTGTTTTGCCTATATTCACTCCCTCAGTCTGCTCCGCAGACAGCTCCCTCTAAGAGGGAGCCAATAATGCCCCCCCTTATAGAGGGGGGCACGAAGTGTCGGGGGGAGTTTGTAGCGGCACACTTGCACACATTAACCCCCTCCGTCTGCTTTCGCAGACAGCTCCCTCTGAGAAGGAGCCAAAAAAAGCCCCTCCCGTTTTCCACGAGAGGGGCAAAACTTGTTGAAAACTTATTTGAAGTAGGCCACGCCGGACTCGAAGATCTTCTGATCCTTTTCGCCGGGAACATTGCCGTACAGGTTGCTGCCTTTGCGCTCGCTGTGGCCCATCTTGCCCAGCACGCGGCCGTCGGGGCTGGTAATGCCTTCGATGGCGCACACAGAGCCGTTGGGGTTCCACTCAATGGAGCCGCTGGGCTTGCCGCAGGGAGTGACATACTGGGTAGCCACCTGGCCGTTGGCAATGAGCTTCTCCAGATACTCGTTGTTGGCAACGAAACGGCCCTCACCGTGGGAAACCGGGATGGCAAACACGTCACCGGCATTGACACCTGCAAACCACGGGGACTTGACGCTGGTCACGCGGGTGTAGACCATGCAGGAAACGTGGCGGCCCAGGGTGTTGAAGGTCAGGGTGGGAGCGTCCTCGGAAGGCTCGGTGATCTTTCCGAAGGGCACCAGACCCAGCTTAATCAGCGCCTGGAAGCCGTTGCAGATACCCAGCATCAGGCCGTCGCGGGCCTCCAGCAGGTCGGTCACAGCCTGTGCGATGCGGGGGTTGCGGAAAGTGGTGGCAATGAACTTGCCGGAGCCGTCGGGCTCGTCGCCGCCGGAGAAGCCGCCGGGCAGCATGATGATCTGGGATTCCCTGATGGCCTTTTCCATAGCCACAATGGTTTCCTCAATGGCGTCGGCGGTCAGGTTGCGAACCACCAGCACATGAGGATCAGCACCGGCCTTTTCAAAGGCGCGGGCGGTGTCGTATTCACAGTTGGTGCCGGGGAATACGGGAATGAACACCTTAGGCTTAGCGGTCTTGATGACCGGGGAGCCGGTGTAGCGCTCGGTAAACAGGGGCACGTCCTTCTCCACTTCCACTTCCGGTGCGAAGCTGGGGAAGATCTTCTCCAGTTTGCCACTCCATACGGCGATCAGGTCGTCAATGTTCATGGATGCGCCGCCCAGAACCATGACAGGCTCTTCCACGGTGACGCCTACGGCCACAGCCTCCTTGGGGAATGCGGTGCCGGGACGGAGCTCGGCCACGATGGAGCCGGAGATGGGAGCAAACAGGGCTTTTGCGTCCTCCATGTTGCGGTCGAAGGAAACGCCGATCTTATTGCCAAATGCCATCTTGGCAACAGCTGCAGCCACGCCGCCCTCCTTCACCACGGAAGCGGAGAGAATCTCGCCGTTTTCCATCATGGTGAGGATGGTCTCGTAATAACGGGGCAGAGCGTCCCAATCGGGGAGCAGGGTTTCCTTGTTCTCGGGCAGCTTGAACAGCACCACCTGGCTGCCTGCCTGCTGCAAAGCGGCGGTAGCGGTCTTGCTGGCCTTGGTCATGGTAATGGCGAAGCTCACCAGCGTGGGCGGAACGTCCAGCTCTTCAAAGCTGCCGCTCATGCTGTCCTTGCCGCCGATGGAAGGCAGGCCCAGCTTGAGCTGTGCGGTGAGAGCGCCCAGCAGGGCAGCGGCGGGCTTACCCCAGCGGGTGGGCACGTCGCGGAGACGCTCGAAGTATTCCTGGAAGGTCAGACGGGCCTTCATGGGGTCTGCGCCAACAGCGCACAGCTTGGAAAGGCTCTCCACTACAGCATAGGCAGCGCCGTGGAAGGGGGAGAACTTGGCGATACCGGGAATGTAGCCGTAACTCATGGCGGTAGCGTCGTCGGTCTCGCCGTGGATGACGGGCAGCTTTGCTACCATGGCATCCTCGGGGGTCAGCTGATATTTACCGGCAAAGGGCATCAGCACGGAAGCCGCACCGATGGAAGCGTCGAACCGCTCCACCAGACCCTTCTGGGAGCAGACTTCCAACCGCTTCAGGTTGTCGGAGAAGGCCTCGGCCAGAGGCTTGTTCTGCAGGCACTCGGGCACCAGGTCACGGTAATATTCGTCGGGGTTGGGGGCTTCGATGACAGCCTCCGCATTCTGGGTCACACCGTTGGTGTCCAGGAAGGCGCGGGCGATATCCACGATGGTGTCGTCACGCCACTGCATCCGCAGGCGGGGCTCAGCGGTTACCACAGCTACCACCTGAGCGTTCAGGTTCTCCCGGTCAGCAGCAGCGATAAAGGCGTCCACATCGCTGGGAGCCAGCACCACAGCCATACGCTCCTGAGACTCGGAGATGGCCAGCTCGGTGCCGTCCAGACCCTCGTACTTCTTGGGAACCTTGTTCAGGTCGATTTTCAGGCCGTCAGCCAGCTCGCCGATGGCCACGCACACGCCGCCTGCGCCGAAGTCGTTGCAGCGCTTGATGAGGCTGGAAACTGCCGGGTCACGGAACAGGCGCTGAATCTTGCGCTCGGTGGGCGGGTTGCCCTTCTGCACTTCTGCACCGCAGGTCTCAATGGATTCCTCGGTGTGGGCCTTACTGGAACCGGTTGCGCCGCCGCAGCCGTCGCGGCCGGTGCTGCCGCCCAGCAGGACGATCACGTCGCCCTCTTCCGGCTCAAAGCGCTTCACGTTCTCCTTGGGGGAAGCGCCTACCACTGCGCCGATTTCCAGACGCTTGGCCACATAGCCGGGGTCGTACAGCTCGGTGACCTGACCGGTGGCCAGACCGATCTGGTTGCCGTAAGAGGAATAGCCCTGTGCTGCGCCGGTGGTGATTTTCCGGCTGGGCAGCTTGCCGTGCATGGTCTGCTCAAAGGGAATGGTGGGGTCGCCGCTGCCGGTGACGCGCATGGCCTGATACACATAGGCACGGCCGGAAAGGGGATCGCGGATGGCGCCGCCCAGACAGGTGGCGGCACCGCCGAAGGGCTCGATTTCGGTGGGATGGTTGTGGGTTTCGTTCTTGAACTGCACCAGCCACTGCTCGGTCTTGCCGTCGATGGTCACGGGCACCTGAATGGAGCAGGCGTTGATTTCCTTGCTCTCGTCCAGATCGGGAATCAGGCCCCGCTTTTTCAGAACCTTCATGCCCATCACAGCCATATCCATCAGGGAAACGGGACGGTCGGTCTGGCCGTACACCTCATCACGGGCGTCATAATAGGCTTTCAGAGCGTCTTCGATGGCGCCGGAAACCGCGCTCTTTTCAATCTCGATGCGGTTCAGGCGGGTCAGGAAGGTGGTGTGGCGGCAGTGGTCACTCCAATAGGTATCGATGACCCGCAGCTCGGTGACGGTGGGGTCACGGTGTTCCTGATCGCGGAAATAATCGCGGCAGAAGCACAGGTCTGCCAGCGTCATGGCAAAGCCCATGGAGTCGAAATAGGCCTTCATTTCCTCGTCGTTCCACTGGATGAAACCGGTGACCCGGGCCACGTCAGCGGGAACGTCGGCCTTCATATCCAGGCTTTCGGGCTTGTCCATGGAAGCCAGACGGGATTCCACGGGGTTCACCAGATAGGACTTGATTTTGTCCATTTCCTCGGCGGACAGGCTGCCCTTGATGGCGATGACCCGGGCGGTGAGTACCTGGGGACGCTCTTTCTGGGTCAGCAGCTGTACGCACTGGGCGGCGGAGTCGGCCCGCTGGTCATACTGGCCGGGCAGGTATTCCATGGCGAACACCTGATAATCAGCGGGGAACTCAAAATCCTCGCCGTACACGTTGTCCACATTGGGCTCGGAGAAAATGGTATTCCGTGCAGCCTCAAACTCTTCCTGAGACAGGCCGTCCACGTCGTACCGGTTCCAAAGGCGCAGATCCTCGATGGCGGTCAGGCCCAGATTCTCCCTCAGATCGGCCTTGATGTGCCGGGCTTCCACATCGAAGCCGGGCTTCTTTTCCACAAATGCTCTGATAACCATATTGTCCATTCCTTTCTTGCGCTGCCGCGGCTTTCCGAAAAAAGTCGAAGACAGAAAATCAATCGGGCAGGTCTTTGATTTCATTGTAACATAACTAAAGCTGTGACACAAGAAAAAAGCCCATGTTTCTGCCGGGAAAGGAACGAAGCCCCGTTTCCGGTGGATTAGGGCGTTTCTGAAAATAAAGAAATCGACGAATTTTTCGCAAGCAACAGACAGATACAAGGCGAAAAACGCAGGAATCCTTTGTGGATTCCGAGTATTTTCAACGTAGTAGCTGGCGTTGCACGACATCATTTCATGATGCCGATAGAAAAGTCTATGATTTCGACTTTTCAGATAGCCCCTAGTCCTTTTGAAAAGACCCGGTTTTTTCCCCTTCAAAAGCCCCGGAAAGCTGACAGGCCCTGCGATAGGCCCCGGGGGTGACGCCTTCTTCCCGGCGGAACCGGCGGATGAAGTAGTGTTCATCGGAAAAGCCGCAGGACAGCGCCGCCTCCCGGACAGAAACGCCGTATTCCCGCAGCAGGCTGCGGGCCGCCTGCATCCGGGTCTGGATGATGAACCGGGCCAAGGGCATTCCCATCTGCTGGCGGAAAAGGGAGGAAAGGTACTCCGCGCTGTAGCCGAAGGCCTCCGCCGCGTCAGACACGGTGATGCCCCGGTGAAAATTCCGGCGCACCCACTCCGCCGCCTGCAATACCACCGGGGACACCGGCTGTTCCCGGCTTTCCCACTGGGAAAACTCCCGGCTGAGCACCGCCAGCAGCAGCGTCAAACCGCAGTCCTGTCCTCCTTCCGGCAGGGGCTCCCCCTGTAAAAAGTCCAGCAGCATCCGGGACAGCTCCAGCAGCCGCCCGGAAGGATGCATTTTCCCCGTTTCCGGCATCAGATACCGCTCCGGCACCCGGGGAAGGGTTTCCCGGGTGAAAAAGTCTCCCGGCGGCGGCGCAAAGTGAATCCAGTCATAGAGCAGCTCCCCCTCCGAGGGCTTTGTCCCGGCGTGCTCCATGCCCTCATACAGGAACAGGTATTCCCCCGCCTTCACTGTCAGGGGACTGCCATCCTGCACCATATGCAGCACGCCCTTCCGCACCAGAATCAGCACCCGCTGATCCAGAATCCGGCGCAGATGCACAAACCCGCCGGGGCTGGACAGCACCCCGCCATTGAGCAGGGTAAAGGGCGCGGCGCCCGGGCTGGTACAAAAATATTTCATATCGGAAAAGTCCACCTTTCTGCCTGAAAAGTCCGTTGTGTGTCACCCGAAATCATTGTATGATAAACAGGCAAACCAACGGTAACATTTCACAAAAAACAACCGTCTTCTCTGCTTAGTATAGCAGAAAACGCGGATTTTTGCAGGATTCCCGGAACATGATTTTTCAGAAAGGACGATTCCCATGAAAGAAACCTTCCCCGTCTCTGTCCCCCTTTCTCAGGTAACCATCACCGACCCCTTCTGGGGCAGCTATCAGGAGCTGGCCCGCACCCGGATTCTCCCCTATCAGTGGGAGGCCCTCAACGACCGGGTGGAGGGCGCGGAACCCAGCCACTGCATCCACAATTTCCGCATTGCCGCCGGACTGGAAACCGGCTCCTTCGAGGGCTTTGTATTTCAGGACAGCGATTTGGCCAAGTGGCTGGAAGCCGCGGCCTATTCGCTGGTGTGGCACCCGGACCCGGAGCTGGAAAAAACCATGGATGAAGCCATCGAGCTCATTGAAAAGGCCCAGCAGCCCGACGGCTATCTGGACACCTACTATATCATCAACGGGCTGGACAAGCGCTGGACCAACCTGCGGGACAACCACGAGATGTACTGCGCCGGCCATATGCTGGAAGCGGCGGTGGCTTACTATCAGGCCACGGGAAAAGACCGGCTGCTGAATGTCATGCTCCGGTGTGTGGCCCATATCGCCTCCATGTTCGGCCCGGAAGAGGGCAAAAAGAAAGGCTATCCCGGCCATGAAGAGCTGGAGCTGGCCCTGATGAAGCTGCACCGGGTCACCGGCAACGCCGACCATCTGGCGCTGGCCAAATACTTCATCGACCAGCGGGGACAGCAGCCCTCCTATTTCGACAACGAGGGCAACGGCCACGCCTGGGCGGACGGCCCCCTGGGGCTCCGCTATTTTCAGGCAGCCCAGCCGGTTCGGGAACAGCAGGACGCCGAAGGCCACGCTGTGCGGGCCATGTACCTGTATTCCGGCATGGCGTCCGTGGCACGGGAAACCGGGGACGAAACCCTGATGGAAGCCTGCCGCAGGCTGTGGGAGAGCACCGTTTCCCGCCGGATGTACATTACCGGCTCCATCGGCTCTTCCGAATACGGCGAAGCCTTTACCTATGACTATGACCTGCCCAACGACACGGTGTACGGCGAAACCTGCGCCGCCATCGGTCTGGTGATGTTTGCCCGCCGGATGCTGGAGCTTTCCCCCCAGGGCGAATACGGCGATGTGATGGAGCGGGCGCTGTACAACGGCGTTATCAGCGGTATGTCCCTGTCCGGTGACCGGTTCTTTTATGTAAACCCGCTGGAAGTGAACCCGGAGGCCTGCGCAAAGGACCACCGGCTGGCCCATGTGAAGCCGGAGCGTCAGAAATGGTTTGGCTGTGCCTGCTGCCCGCCCAATCTGGCCCGGGTGCTGTCCTCTCTTGGGGAATACGTCTTCACCCGGCAGGAAAACGCCCTGTATGTAAACCTGTACGCAGGCAGCCGGTGCAGCACCGTGTTGGGCGGAAAGCCGGTGGAGGTCACCCTGTCCGGAAATTACCCCTGGGAGGGAACCGTCACCGTGGCGTTCTCCTGTGAGGAAGCCTTTGAAAGCCGCATCGCCCTGCGGATTCCCGGGTGGTGCCGCAGCTGGACTCTTGCGAAAAACGGACAGCCGGTGCAGCCGGCACTGGAAAACGGCTATGCCCTGCTGGACGGCAGCTGGCAGGACGGCGACACCCTGACCCTGACCCTGGACATGCCGGTGGAGCGCATGGAAGCCAGCCCGCTGGTGCGGGAGGACATGGGCCGTCAGGCGGTGACCCGTGGGCCGCTGGTGTACTGTCTGGAAGAAGCGGACAATGGCGGCAACCTCCATCAGGTCTGTCTGCCGGAGGAAATGGCGTTTACCACCCGGTGGGAACCGGAGCTGCTGGGCGGCGTCACGGTGCTGGAAAGCACCGGCCTGCGCCGGGCAGAGGACGACGGGCCCCTGTACCGCTTTGCCGGGAAAAAGCAGTGGAAGGAAGCGCCCCTGCGGTGGGTGCCCTATTACGCCTGGAACAACCGGGGGGTGGGCGAAATGACCGTGTGGGTACACGCCCGGTAAACAGCCGTTTTTGCCGTGAACCGATTGTTTTTCCCGGCGGAGTGTGCTAGAATGGGGTCAATCAACCAGGGAAACAAAGGAGAGACACCATGGGAAAAGCGGCACAGGTACTGAAACTGGTACGGAAAATCAACGTGGGCCGGATGTTTGACACGGCCCGGGAAATTTCACAGCAGACCGGCAAAAACCGGCTGGCCGTGCTCACCGACATTGTGTGGTGCGGCATGAAGTATTCCGCCGGCTATATGGATTACAAGGTTTTTGCCTTTTACAATCTCAACGGAAAACAGCGGGCGACCTTCGTCACCCGTGGCTATAACAATGAGCTGATCCGGCGGCTGAACGATAAGGCCTATTGGGATGACTTTATGGACAAGGTGAAATTCAACCGCCGGTTTGACCGCCAGCTCCGCCGGGACTGGCTGGAATTTGCCGGAAGCACCCCGGAGGATCTGGGCCGCTTCTGTGAGGGCAAGGAATGGATTATGTCCAAGCCTCTGGACGCCTGCTGCGGCAAGGGAATCGAGAAGCTGCGCCCCGCCGATTTCGAGAGCATGGAAGCTCTCCACGAATATTTGCAGCAGGCCGGCTGCGGTCTGGTGGAGGAAGTGGTGGTACAGCACCCGGATATCGCCGCCATTTACCCCAACGCGGTGAACACCATCCGCATGGCGACCATCCTCACCGGCGACAAGGCTACGGTGGTGTATGCCTTTATCCGCATCGGCAACAAGGGCCATGTGGTGGATAACCTGAACAGCGGCGGCATGGCGGCTCCGCTGGACGTGGAGACGGGAAAAATCAAATATCCCGCCGCGGACAAGGACGGCATTGTCTATGACCGCCATCCCCAGACTGACACCCCCATCACCGGCGCGATCATCCCCTTCTGGAAAGAAGCGGTGGCCCTGTGCGAGGAATGCGCCAAGGTCATTCCTCAGGTGCGCTATGTGGGCTGGGACATCGCCATCACGGAAAAGGGCCCGGTGGTCATCGAGGGCAACCAGTTCCCCGGCCACGACATTCTCCAGCTGCCGGTTCACTGCCCCGACAAAATCGGAATGCTGCCGGTCATCAAAAAAGCGCTGGGCGAAGCATAAATCAAAGGCTGCAAAGGCCGCTGACAGAGGAATCTGCCGGCGGTCTTTTTTCTTATCAGGCAGACAGATGGGCCCCTACAGGATTCCGGAAACATGGTGACTGTAGGGGCGGCTATCAGCCGTCCGCAAATTTACACCTGTTCACGGTCAACGGACGCGCAATGCGCGCCCCTATGGAAAACCGGGGGCTGACCTCGGGGAACGGGCGCACACACAGGTGCGCCCCTACCAAACTCCAACCGACAGGCGGCAGTGGAAACAAGGGGGCAGATTTTGCCTTCGATTGCCCTCTCGTGAAGGACGGCTGTCCTGTTTTCCTGTGACTTTACCAAAATTGCACGTTGGTTTTCGGGAGTTCGTTTCCAGCCAAACCCGTTCCCATGATACCGCCATTCCCTCGACACCTTCTCCCGGTCATGAACCCTTTTCCCACCGGCGCAATAGAATAAAACGGACGACAGTCCAATTTCTCAAGAAAGGAGACAGGAATACGTGGAAATGAAGGAACCCTTTTCCCTGAGCAGTCTGGCGGTGGGAGAGTGGGGCCGGGTGCAGTCCATTGAAACCCGGGGACCCATGCGCCGCCGTCTGCTGGATATCGGCCTGACACTGGGGGCGCCGGTTCGCCGCCTGCTGCAAAGCCCCTTCGGCGACCCGTCCGCCTATGAAATCGGCGGGGCGGTGTTTGCCCTTCGGAAAGAGGACGCCTGTCAGGTGCTGGTGGAGCCGTCGGGAGGGACGCTATGGAGCTGAAACGCCGGGTGGTGGCGCTGGCCGGGAACCCCAATGTGGGAAAAAGCACCCTGTTCAACCGGCTCACCGGGCTGCACCAGCACACCGGCAACTGGCCGGGCAAAACCGTTTCCAACGCAGTAGGGCGGTTTTCCCACGGAAAAAACGACTATCTGCTGGCAGACCTGCCGGGCTCCTATTCCCTGCTGGCCCATTCGCCGGAGGAGGAAGCTGCCCGGGACTTTCTCTGTTTCGGGAATCCCGACGCCTGCATCGTGGTCTGTGACGCCGGATGTCTCAAACGGAACCTGAATCTGGTGTATCAGGTGCGGGAGCTGATTCCCGGCACCATCGTCTGTCTCAACCTGATGGACGAAGCGGAAAAAAAGGGCGTGACCCTGCAAATACCGGTGCTGGAGGAGCTGCTGGGGGTACCGGTGGCGGCGGTGACCGCCAGAAATGGGTCGGGAATGGAGGAACTGCTGGATACACTGGACCGGGTCTGCGCCGAAACAAAAGGGGAAGCCCTGCCCGCTCCCTGTCTTCCGGAAGGGGCAAAAGCCGCGGCAGCGGCGGCTCCGGCACTGGAAGCACTGGGCGTACCCAACAGCCGTTGGGCGGCCATGCGCCTGCTGGAAGGGGACGATTCCCTGCGCCGGGCCATGGTAGAGCGGTGGCATCTGTCCGAGGACGGCTTGCGCCATGGGCTCATACCCGCCGAAAAAATACTGGAACAGGCGGGGCTTTCTCAGGAAGCCCTGTGCGACGGCAATGTTCAGTGTATGGATCGGGCCGCAGGGGAAGTCTGCCGAAAAGCGGTACAGGACCCGGGGATTTCTCCCCTGCGCCGGAAGCTGGACCGGCTGCTCACCGGCAAATGGACGGGAATCCCCCTGATGCTCCTGCTGCTGGCGCTGGTGTTCTGGATTACCGTCACCGGGGCAAACATTCCCTCTCAGCTCCTCTCCGACGGGCTGTTCGCGCTGGGGGACTGGATGCAGGAAGGGCTGAAAAGCCTCGGCACGCCGGTCTGGCTGGAAGAGCTGCTGATTTTGGGAATCTGGCGGACGCTTGCCTGGGTGGTTTCGGTGATGCTGCCGCCCATGGCCATCTTCTTCCCCCTGTTCACCCTGCTGGAAGACCTTGGCTATCTGCCCCGGGCGGCGTTTACATTGGACCACTGCTTTCAAAAAGCCAAAACCTGCGGCAAACAGGCCCTGACCATGTGCATGGGCTTCGGCTGCAACGCCGCAGGCGTCACCGGCTGCCGGATTATCGATTCCCCCCGGGAACGGCTGGTGGCCATCCTCACCAACAGCTTTGTCCCCTGCAACGGCCGTTTTCCCACCATGATTACCCTTATCACCCTGTTTTTTGCGGCAGGCTCCGTCTCCGCTTCCCTGTTCCTCACCGGGCTGATTCTGCTGGGGGTGCTCCTCACCTTCGGTGTGTCCCGGCTGTTATCGGAAACCGTGCTTCGGGGGACCCCTTCCTCCTTTGCCATGGAGCTGCCGCCCCTGCGAAAACCCCAGATCGGTCAGGTACTGGTGCGCTCGGTGCTGGACCGCACGCTGTTTGTGCTGGCAAGAGCCGTTTCCGTGGCGGCTCCGGCGGGGCTGGTGCTGTGGCTGCTGGCAAACCTGACGGTAAACGGGGAAACCCTCCTCACCTTATGCGCCGGATTTCTCGACCCGCTGGGGCAGCTGATGGGACTGGACGGCACCATTTTGCTGGCCTTTGTGCTGGGCTTTCCCGCCAATGAAATCGTGCTGCCCATCGCCCTTATGGGCTATCTGTCTCAGGGGCATCTGGTAGCCGCCGACGGCGCGGCACTGGGGGAAATCCTCCGGGCCAACGGCTGGACGTGGGTCACGGCCCTGTGTACCCTGCTGTTTTCCCTGCTTCACTGGCCCTGTTCCACCAC
>ERZ1643250.937-NODE-937-length-27929-cov-54.485686_pt1 | contig 27929 bp, 28 predicted proteins | sample MGYA00579262_ERZ1643250 | MGnify/ENA primary metagenome ERZ1643250 (study PRJEB29033, sample SAMEA4952265) | chicken gut metagenome | biome: Broiler Chicken; feature: Gastrointestinal Tract; material: Caecum | place: Ireland | collected 2018 | study: Broiler... | reverse complement strand
CGCTACCTCCACCTTGGCAAGGTGGCGCTCTACCAGATGAGCTACGGCCGCATACTCCATGTGGTGCGCCGGCTTCGCTTGACCGGCGACGAAGCATATTATACCCGACTTTGGCCTTCTTGTCAACACATAATTCTGCATTTTCCGCAAAAATACAATTTGCATTGCATTATCACGCGAAACACTGTATAATAAAGCTTGGCTGGCAGGGTCAGGGACCCTGCTGAGGGAATGGAACCATCGTTTTTGAATCGTATATAAAGGAGTTTTCGCCATGTACAGGATCACACAAAAGGTCGCTTTGAACCCGACCGTGACCAAACTCAGCATCGAAGCGCCCCTGATCGCCCAGAAAGCGCAGCCGGGCCAGTTTATCATCGTCCGCCCGATGGAAGACAGCGAGCGCATCCCCCTGACCATTGCCGGCTACGACCGGCAGGCCGGCACGGTGGAGATCATCTTCCAGATCGTGGGCGATACCACCATCGAGCTGAACTCCCTGAACGTGGGCGACGAAGTCCACGATTTTGTCGGGCCTCTGGGCCGCCCCACCGAGATTGCGGGCCTGAAAAAGGTCTGCGTGGTGGGCGGCGGCGTGGGCTGCGCCATCGCCCTGCCCATCGCCCGCAAGCTGCATGAGGAGGGCTGTGTGGTCCACAGCGTCATCGGCTTCCGCAACAAAGACCTGCTGATCCTGGAGGACGACTTTGCCGCCTGCAGCGACGAGCTGCGGGTCATGACCGATGACGGCAGCTACGGCCAGAAGGGCGTCGTCACCGCCGCGCTGGAGGAGCTGATCGCCGCCGGCAACCAGTACGACGAGGTCATCACCATCGGCCCGCTCATCATGATGAAGTTTGTGGTCAAGACCTGCCAGAAGTACCACATCAAGAGCGTCGTCTCGATGAACCCCATCATGATCGACGGCACCGGCATGTGCGGCGGCTGCCGCCTGACCGTGGGCGGCAAAGTCAAGTTCGCCTGCGTGGACGGCCCCGACTTTGACGGCGATCTGGTGGATTTCGACGAGGCGATGGCCCGCGGCTCGATGTACCGCCCCTTTGAGGCGCACGCCCGCGAGGAAGCCTGCAAGCTGTTCCATATGGAGGTAAAGTAACCATGGCTTTTAATATGGATCCCAAGAAGTGCCCCATGCCCGCTCAGGACCCCGCGGTCCGGCGGCACAACTTTGACGAAGTCGCTCTGGGCTACACCGCTGAAATGGCCGTCAACGAGGCCAAGCGCTGCATCCACTGCAAGAACAAGCCCTGTGTCGAGGGCTGCCCTGTGGGCATCAAGATCCCCGACTTCATCGCCCAGGTGGCGGAGGGCAATTTTGAAGCCGCCTACCAGATCATCACCGAGGACTCGGCCCTGCCCGCAGTCTGCGGCCGCGTCTGCCCCCAGGAGAGCCAGTGCGAGGGCCGCTGCACCCGCGGCATCAAGAACGAGCCGGTGGGCATCGGCCGCCTGGAGCGCTTTGTGGCCGACTGGCACCGCGAGAACGTCCACACTGGCCCCGCTGTCCCCGCCCCCAACGGCCACAAGGTGGCCATCATCGGCGCGGGCCCGGCCGGCCTGACCGCCGCCGGCGACCTGGCCAAGATGGGCTACAAAGTCACCGTCTACGAGGCCCTGCACGTGGCGGGCGGCGTTTTGATGTACGGCATCCCCGAGTTCCGTCTGCCCAAGGCCATCGTCCAGCAGGAGATCGACGGCCTGAAGGCCCTGGGCGTGGACATCGAGTGCAACATGGTCATCGGCCGCATCCTGACGGTGGACGAGCTGATGGGCGAGTACGGCTATGAGGCCGTCTTTATCGGCACCGGCGCCGGCCTGCCCCGCTTTATGGGCATCCCCGGCGAGAGCTTAAAGGGCGTCTACTCTGCCAACGAGTTTTTGACCCGCTCCAACCTGATGAAAGCCTACCGCAGCGACAGCCACACCCCCATTTACGTGGGCAAAAAGGTGGCCGTCGTGGGTGGCGGCAACGTGGCCATGGACGCCGCCCGCAGCGCCCTGCGTCTGGGCGCGGAGACGGTCTACATCGTCTACCGCCGCGGCATGGAGGAACTGCCCGCCCGCAAAGAGGAAGTGGAGCACGCCGAGGAGGAGGGCATCATCTTCAAGACCCTCACCAACCCTGTGGCCATCCTGCCCGACGACCAGGGCTTTGTCGGCGCCATCCGCTGCATCCGCATGGAGCTGGGCGAGCCCGACGCCTCCGGCCGCCGCCGCCCCATCGAAGTGCCCGGCAGCGAGTTTGAAATGGAGGTCAACAGCGTTATCATGAGCCTGGGCACCAGCCCCAACCCGCTGATCCGCTCCACCACCCCCGGCCTCGAGACCAACAAGCACGGCTGCATCGTCACCAGCGGCGACGACGGCGACACCAGCCGCGAGGGCGTCTATGCCGGCGGCGACGCCGTCACCGGCGCGGCCACCGTCATCAAGGCCATGGGCGCCGGCAAGGCTGCCGCCAAGGCCATCGACGAATACATTAAAAATAAAGCGAAGGGGTAATTTTTAATCCTCTCCAGCGCCCTGTGCCGTGCAAAACCGGCACGGGGCGTTTTTTGCTGCGGTTCCGAATTGCTTCCGAAATCGTCCGTTTCCCTTGCGGGAAGCAGGCGGATGCGCTATGGTATATTCCAGAACCTACAGGGAGGAATCCATCCATATGAACACGAAAACCAGAAAGATCGCGGCCACTGGGATGCTGTGCGCCCTCACCTACGTCGTCATGGCTGTGGGGCGGGTGCCTGTGGTCCTGTTTTTGAAGTATGACCCCTCCGACATCGTCGTCACCCTGGGCGGGCTGATCTGGGGGCCGATGACTGCTTTCACCGTGTCGGCCGTCGTGGCCGTGATCGAGATGCTGACCGTCAGCGACACCGGCATTTTAGGATGTATCATGAATGTCGTCCAGACGGTTTCCTTCGCCTGCACCGCCGCGGTCATCTACCGCAGGCGGCGCACGCTGGGCGGAGCGGTGGCCGGCCTGCTGACGGGCTGCGCCGTCATGGTGGCCGTCATGATGCTGTGGAATTACTTTTTGACGCCCCTGTACATGGGCTACCCGCGGGAGGCGGTGGCCGCGCTGCTGCTGCCGGCGTTCCTCCCCTTCAACCTGCTCAAAGCCGGGCTCAACGCATCGGTCACTTTCCTGCTCTACAAGCCGGTGGTCACGGCCCTGCGCAAGAGCGGGTTTGTCCCTGCCGGCGGCGGGCAGGCAAACAGCCGCCCCGCCGGCCTGCTGCTGGCCGCAGCATTTGTTGCGGTGAGCTGCGTCCTGTTTATCCTTGCATGGAACGATGTGATCTGAATGATGAAGCAATCCACTCCCCTCTATACCCTCTCCGGCGTCGTCATCCACGGGCGGGGCGTCGGCAAGCATGTGGGCACGCCCACCGCCGACCTGGCGCTGGGCCCCGGTTCCCACCTGCCGCCCAGCGGCGTCTATGCGTCGCGCGCGGCGTCCGGCAACGTTTGCTGGTACGGCGTCACTTCGGTGGGGCGGCGGCCCACCCTCCACAACGACTGTGTCCCCTCGGTGGAGACGCACCTGTTTGATTTTGCCGGGGACCTGTACGGGCAGCCGCTGCTTTTGGAGCTGCATTGCAGGCTGCGCGCGATCCAAAGGTTCGACGACCTGACCCAGCTGCTGGAACAGATCCGGCAGGACTGCGCACAGGCCCGCGCCTTTTGGGGGCTGGGCGGGCCGCAGCCTGTGCTGCACATGGACGCAGCCCGGCACCGCGCCGCCCTGAACGGGCAGGAGCTCCGCCTCTCCCCCAAGGAATTTGAGGTGCTGCGGCTCCTCTGCGGCGCACCCAGCCGCGTCCTGACCAAAGAGGCCATCTACCAGACCGTCTGGCGCGAGCCCTCCAATGGGTGCCTGCACGCTGTGGAGAATACGGTCTTTCAGCTGCGCAGAAAACTGCGCCCGCTTGCCGCGGCCGCCCTGATCGAAACGGTGGCAGGCTACGGGTACAGACTGGCCGCCGATGTCAGCGTCGAAATGGATTGAGATGGATTTCTCATCTTTCTCTCAACGGACACCCAAAAAGTGCTATAATCAAAATTATTTTCCTGCTTGACGGAGCGCGCAAAAGCCGCCCGGCTCTCCTTCTGCGGAGGGCCGGGCGGCTTTGTTTATGCAGCCGGACGCTGGCAGGCTTTTAGGACTGGCAGGCGGTGATGAGGCTCATCTTGTAAACCTCGTCGGCGTTGCAGCCGCGGGACAGGTCGTTGATGGGGGCGTTCAGGCCCTGCAGGATGGGGCCGTAAGCGGCGTAGCCGCCCAGGCGCTGGGCGATCTTGTAGCCGATGTTGCCGGCCTCGATGCAGGGGAAGATGAAGGTGTTGGCCTGGCCAGCCACCGCGCTGCCCTTGCACTTGGTCTTGGCGACCTCGGGAGAGACGGCGGCGTCGAACTGCAGCTCACCGTCAATGGCCAGATCGGGGTCCATCTCCTGGGCCTTGATGGTGGCGTCGTGGCTCAGGGCCACAGTGCCGCCCTTGCCGGAGCCCTTGGTGGAGAAGCTCAGGACGGCGACCTTCGGGTCGATGCCGAAGATCTTGGCGGTCTTGGCGGTCTCCACGGCCACTTCGGCCAGCTTGGAGGCAGCAGACAGCTTGACCTCGCCGGTGGCCTTGTCCACGGTGTCCTGATAGTCGATGTTGATGGCGCAGTCGCCCATAGCGATCCGCTTCAGACCCTCCTCGCCGCAGTCGCGGTCCAGGATGAAGCAGGAGCTGACCAGGTGCGCGCCCTTCTTGGTCTTGATCAGCTGCAGGGCGGGACGGACGGTGTCCGCGGTGGAGTAGGTAGCGCCGCCCAGCAGGCAGTCGGCCTTGCCCATCTTGACCAGCATGGTGCCGAAGTAGTTGGACTTCTTCAGCAGGCCGGCGCACTCCTCGGCGGTCATCTTGCCCTTGCGCAGCTCGACCATGGTGCTGACCATCTCGTCAAAGCCCTCGTAAGTATCGGGGTCGATAATCTCAGCGCCCGAAATATCAAAACCGCCCTCCGCAGCCGCTGCCTCGCACGCGGCCTTGTTGCCGACCATGACCACCTTCAGGATCTTTTCGGCCAGCAGCTTGCTGGCTGCCTCCAGGATGCGGGGGTCGCTGCCCTCAGTGAAAACGATGGTCTTGGGGTTCGCCTTCAGCTGCTCTACCAGCGGCGCAAACATATCTGCCATTTTGATTACCTCCGATAACATTTTTCATAGCGTTGTGTTGGACACAACAGCTCTTTCCCTCTTATTTTAACATAAGAAGCCAAAACTTCAATACGGAATTGGGATTTTCTATGAAATTATATGGTTTTTCAGCGCCTGCGCCCTCTTTGCGGGCCGGCACGGGCCCGCTCGCCGCTTGACAGCGCGCCCAAACTGTTGCAAAATAAAAGACAGCCGGGCGGGCGCCGCCCCCCACAATCCATGCAAGAAAGAGGGAATCTGATGAAACGCAAGGCGCTGAAAGCCGCCTTCCCCTACACCCTGCCGATCTGCGTCGGCTTTTTGTTTTTGGGGCTGTCCTACGGCTTTCTGATGCGCAGCCAGGGATTTTCGTTTGTGTATCCCCTGCTGATGAGTATTTTTATCTTTGCAGGCTCGATGGAATTTGTGACGGTAGAGCTGCTGCTGTCGGCTTTCAACCCCCTGCACGCTTTTCTTTTGGCGCTGATGGTCAATGCGCGGCACCTGTTCTACGGGCTGTCCATGCTGCAGAAGTACCGCAGCACCGGCTGGAAAAAGTTCTACCTGATCTTCGGGATGTGCGACGAGTCCTTTTCCATCAACTGCACCGTCAACCCGCCGGAAGGGGTGGACCGCGGGTGGTTCATGTTCTTTGTCACCCTGTTCAACCACATTTACTGGGTGGCGGGGGCCACCGCCGGGGCCCTGCTGGGGTATGTCATCCATTTTGACACCACCGGCATTGAGTTTGTCATGACAGCCCTGTTCGTGGTCATGTTCCTCAACCAGTGGGAGGAAGCCAAAAACCACCGCCCCGCTCTGGTGGGGCTGGGCTGCTCTCTGGCCTGCCTGCTGGTCTTTGGCAGCAGCAGCTTCATCGTGCCGGCCATGGCCCTCATCATCCTCAGTTTCCTGCTTACCCGCAGGACTTTCGCACGCGAGGGGGTGGAGACCCAGTGACCATGACCGTCGCCCAAAGCGCCCTGACCATCCTCGCGGTGGTCGCGGCCACCATGCTCACCCGCTTTCTCCCCTTTTTGATCTTCCCGGAGGGCAAAACGCCGCCGGCCGCCGTCACCTACCTGGGCACCGTTTTGCCCTACGCGGTGATCGGCCTGCTGGTGGTCTACTGCCTGAAGGACGCCGTCTTTACCAGCTGGCACGGCCTGCCTGAGCTGATTGCCATCGTCTTTATCGTGGCACTGCACAAATGGAAGAAAAACACCCTGCTCAGCATCGCCGGCGGCACCATCCTGTACATGATCCTGATGCAGAACCTATTTGTCTGATCCAAGGAGGAACTTGCCATGAACAAACTTTCCCGGCAAGAGGCGTGGGAACTGCTGACCGAATACACCGAGACCCCCGCCCTGCAGAAACACGCTTTGCAGGTGGCCGCCGCCATGGAGCACTTTGCCCGGCTGGCCGGCGAGGGCGAGGACCCGGACGTCTGGTGGGTGTCCGGCCTGCTGCACGACCTGGACTATGAGAAATACCCCGAGGAACACTGCCGCAAGGCCGAGCAGATCATGCGGGAGCGCGGCGTGGACGAGGTATACATCCGCGCCATGCTCTGCCACGGCTACGGCCCCTGCACCGACGTAAAACCCGAGAGCCAGATGGAAAAGACGCTCTACACCATCGACGAGCTGACCGGCCTGATCAACGCGGCCTGCCTGGTGCGGCCTTCCAAGAGCGTGCTGGACCTGGAAGTAAAATCCCTCAAGAAAAAGTTCAAGGACAAGGCCTTCGCCGCCGGGGTAGACCGCGAGGTGATCCGCAAGGGCTGCGAGATGCTGAACGTCCCTCTGGACGACATCATGCGGGAGACCATTGAGGGGATGAAAGAACACGCCGATGAGATCGGCCTGAAAGGCGCCCTCTGACCGCGCGCCGGAAAACACTTTCCCAAACGAAACACGCCGCAGGGCTTTGGCTCTGCGGCGTGTTTTTGCTTATTTGTGACTTATTGCAGCGGTGGAGGTCAGTCCTCCCCGCCTGCTTCTTCCTCGGCTTCGAGCGCGTCCTCGATGAGGGTGTCTATCGTCTCGGCCTGCAGGGCGGCCTTCCGGCGCTCGATGCGGGCGTTGACCGTCTCTTTCAGCAGGGTGTAGACCACCGCCATCACCGGGATAAAGAAGATCATGCCCAGGATGCCGAAGGCCGCGCCGCCCACCAGGACCGCGATGATGGTCCACAGCGGTTCCAGGCCCACCGAGCTGCCCACCACGTGGGGATAGATGAACTGGTTCTCGATGAACTGGACCACCTGATACACCACCAGGCACAGCACCGCCTGCAGGGGGTTGACCAGCAGGATCAGGGCCACGCCGATGCCGCAGGACAGGAACGCGCCGATATAGGGGATGAAGGCGCAGACCGCCGTCAGCACCGCGATCAGGCTGGCGTAAGGGATGCGGAACACCGACAGGGCGACGAACATCAAAATGCCCAGCACGCAGGACTCGATGGACTGGCCGCCCAGGAACCGGCCGAACACGTCCCGAATCAGGCTGCCCACGTGCCAGATCTTATCCCCCAGCTCGGGCTTGACAAAGGCATAGAGCAGCTTGCGGCACTGGCGGGAGAGGTTCTCCTTGTCGATGAGGATATACAGGGCAATGACCGTGGAGAACAGAGCGTTGCCCAGCACCGAGACCGTGGCGCTCACCGCCCCCACCAGGGTGCCCAGCATACTGGACGCCCCGTTGAGCATCTGGCCGAACAGCTCCTTGAAGTCGATGGCTGCAAGGTCGATGGCGGCTATCTGCTGCTCCAGCCAGGTGGTGTCGATGCCCAAACTGTAGAGGTAATCCATCATGGCGGGCAGACTCTTCTGGATCTGGGCGATCACGCTCATGATGGACTTGCGCAGCTCGGGGATCAGCATCACCACAGCCAGCGCCACCACCACGATGATGCAGACGAAGGTCAGCAGCAGGCTGAGCATCCGCAGAGCCTTGTTCGGCTTGGGCGGGTGCTTGCGGTAGATCAGCTTCTTCAGGCCATTCTCAATGGCGGTCATGGGCACGTTGAGCAGAAAGGCGATGATCCCGCCGATCACCGCCGGGGTGCACAGCCCTACCAGGGCGCTGGCCCAGTGGGTGACCGTGTTGAAATGGGTCAGCCCGAAGTAAAAGGCGATCCCGCCGAACACAAGGATCGCTGCAAACCGTTGTTTCTGTTTTTCCATCCGATCTCTCCTGAAGCGTCTTTACCTGGCAGCAGCGCCCGCCCCTGCGGCGGGGAACGCTCTGCCTGTTAAATTTATTATGCACGGTTTTGCATCCAAGGTCAAGAGCGGACGCGCAGAATTTGTTGAAAGTTCATCTTTCCGCGCCGCTTCCCTGCTCCAAAAACGGGACCGCCCGCTCGAGCCACTCCCCCGGCAGATAAACGGACAGATAGCCATGGCCGTACCCTTTTGCCTCATAAATCCGGCAGTTCGGGTGGATAGACCGGAAAAGTTCAGCCGATCGCTTGACGCATTTCATTTCCTTTTCGCCATACCAGTACATCACCTGGGCTTTGCTCTGCCGGATGCTGGGTTTCAGGCGATACTTCATCATATATGTGCGGTACATTGTGAGCAGAGTTTCCATCGGGAGGCGGGGCATATCCTGCAGATAATACCGCTGGAGCTCATCCGGGTAGAGCATTTTGGCGGGCAGCATCCGGGGCATCATGGCCAGCTGCCAGCGGCAGGCTTTTTCGCTGAACATCCACCGGCCGAACAGCCGGACCGACGCGATGCAGAAACGGGCCAGCCCCGGCTGGGGTATGCACAAACTTCCGTCGATGATGGCTTTGCGGGCAACATCCGCCCGGCGGGACAGCAGCTCGATGACGATCTGCCCGCCCAGAGATACCCCGCCCAGGGCAAACAGATGCCCGCCGCAGTGGGCGTCGATGTAATCCAGCAGTTCATCCGCCGACCTTTCCGTGGAGACGTAAGGCACTGCCGATTCCTCCCCATGGCCGTCCAGCGTTGGCAGGACAACATAATACCGCTCTGCCAGAGCGCGAGCCTGCCGCAGGTAGTTCCACCAGGCGTTGCCGCCGCCATGGATCAGCATGATCGGCGGCATTGCGGGATCACCGTACGTATGAAATCGCATTCTGATTTTGCTCCTTTCGCTGCGATGCACACATTCTACCATCGAAACCGCTCTCTTGTACAGCGGGCAGATACGTCTGCGTCAAAACTTTTTGGGACAAACGGCGGGTTTTGTGCTATAGTAGTACCTGAAACCAACATGGAGAGGAAGCGCGCTATGGATCTGCAAACCTTACAGGAAAAATGCCTGGCCTGCACCCGGTGCCCTCTGTGCGAGACCCGCCAGCACGTGGTCTTTGGGCAGGGCGCTGCGGACGCCGAAGTATTGTTCGTGGGCGAGGGCCCCGGCCAGAACGAGGACGAGCAGGGCCTGCCCTTTGTGGGCCGCAGCGGCCAGCTGCTGGACAAATACCTTTTTGCCATCGACCTAGACCGGAACAAAAACTGCTACATCGCCAACATCGTCAAATGCCGGCCGCCCCACAACCGCGACCCCCTGCCCGATGAGAGCGAAGCCTGTATGCCCTGGCTGCGGGAGCAGTTCCGCATCCTGCGGCCCAAGATCGTGGTCTGCCTGGGGCGCATCGCGGCCCAGCGGATGATCCGGCCCAGCTTTTCGGTGACGAAGGAACACGGCGTCTTTGTGGAAAAGGGCGGCGTGGCCTTTATGGGCACCTTCCACCCGGCGGCCCTGCTGCGGCAGCCCCAGAACAAACCCGCCGCCTTTGCGGATTTTGTCGCCCTGCGGGACAAAATCGGCGAAGTGTGCCAGCACACTTATCTTTAAGCCACTCTTTACGGCCGTTTTTGTGGCATTCCGCCTCGCTTTTGCATACCTTGTGCCAAAAGCGAGGTGTTCTACTATGGAAATAAAGTCTCCGCAAACCGTCGATTTCTTTCTCGGCACCACCACACCGGCCGGGTTCAAGGGCTATTTCCGGCAGCTGGGGCAGGAGCCCGGGATGCAGCTCTATCTCATCAAGAGCGGGCCCGGCTGCGGCAAATCCACCATGATGAAACAGCTGGCCCAGCTTTCGGCAGGGCCGGTCCAGCGCATCCACTGTTCCAGCGACCCTGACAGTCTGGACGGGGTGGTCTTTTGCGATAAAAATGCCGCCATCCTGGACGCCACCGCGCCCCACACCCTGGAGCCGCTGGCCCCCGGCGCGGACGAGGTGGTGGTCAGCCTGTACCACACCATCTCCACCGAAGCGCTGCGTCCCTGCCGGGAGCAGGTGCGGGACCTCTTTGCCCAGAACGCCGCCCTGCGCAGCCGCGCCGCCCGCTACATCGCCTCGGCAGGGAGCCTGCTGCTGGACAGCCGGCGGGCCGAAGCCTGCAGCACCGATTTTGAGAAGGTGCGCCGGTACGTCAAGCGGCTGTGCGCCCGCCTCCTGCCCCGGAAAGGCGGGGCGGGCAGCGAGCAGATCCGGCTGCTGTCGGCCATCACCCCCCAGGGGCCGGTCTATTACAGCGGCACCATCCGGGCTTTGGCCGACCGGTCGGTGGTCTTTCGGGATGAGTACGGCGCGGCCTCCCGCTTTCTGCTGGAGCAGATCCGCTCCGAGGCATTGGCCCGCGGGTACGACATCATCACCTGCCCCTGCGCCCTTCACCCTGAGGATAAGATCGACCATGTCCTGATCCCCTCCCTGCGACTGGCCTTCGTCACCGACAACAGCTGGCACTCCGCCGTGCTGCCGGGCCAGCAGGCGGTGCGGTGCAGCCGTTTCTGGGACAGGAGCAACCTGTCCGGCTTCCGGGCGCGGCTGCGCTTCAACGCGCGGGCTGCCCAGGAACTGGTCCAGCAGGCGGTGGACCTGATGGCCAGCGCCAAAGCCTGTCACGATGAGCTGGAAAGCTACTACCGCGCCGCCGTCGATTTCGAGGCGGTGGAGCAGATCACCCACGACTGCGCCCGGCGCATCGGGCTGGAAACGTAACCACAACAAGGAAGGTGAAACCATGCAGCAGATCCGTTTGGCGGTCCGCCAGCTGGTGGAGTTTTTGCTCCAGACCGGCGACATCGACAGCCGTTTTGCCGGCTTTGACCGGGCCAACGAGGGCGCACGCATCCACCGCAAGCTGCAAAAGCAGGCGGGGGAGGGCTACCAGCCCGAGGTCTTTCTCTCGGGCAGCCGGGAGGTGGACGGCATCTGCTGCACCATCGAGGGGAGGGCCGACGGCATTTTCACCGACAGCGAGGGCCGCACCGTCATCGACGAGATCAAAACGACCGGCGTCCCCTCCGGCGAGATCAGCGCCGAACTGAACTTTTGCCACTGGGCCCAGGGGATGGTCTATGCCGCCCTCTACGCGGCCCAGCAGGACCTGCCGGAAGCCGCCGTCCGGCTGACGTATTACCAGATCGACGACGACAAGATGTTTTACTTTACACGTTATTTTTCCCGCGATGAACTGGAAGATTTCTTCCTCGGGCTACTGCGGCAGTACGCCCCCTGGGCCCGCCGCCAGCTGGACTGGGACGCGGCCCGCACGGCCAGCCTGCAGGCCATGCGCTTCCCCTATGCGAGCTACCGGCCGGGGCAGCGGGCCCTTGCAGGGGAGGTCTACCGGGCCTGCAAAACGGGGCGCGATGCGGGAAAAGGCGGTTTCCGGCTGTTCTGCCAGGCGCCCACCGGCACCGGCAAAACCATGAGTGCCCTGTTCCCTTCCCTGAAGGCGATGGGCGAAGGGACAGGCGAAAAGTTATTCTACTTTACAGCCAGAACGACAGCCCGCGCGGCCGCCGAGGACGCCGTTGCTCTGCTGCGGCAGGCGAACCCGGGGCTGGTGTTCCGCTCTGTGACGCTGACCGCCAAAGAAAAGGTCTGCCTGGCCCAAAACGAGGCGGGTCGGCCGGTCTGTATGCCGGAGGCCTGTCCCTACGCCAAAGGCTACTACGACCGCCGGAAGGAGGCGCTGGCCGCCCTGCTGGACGGCGGCGGCCAGCTGGACCGCCCGGCCATCGAAGCGGCGGCCCGGCAGTTCACCGTCTGCCCCTTTGAGCTGGGGCTGGATTTGAGCGACTGGGCCGACCTGGTGATCGGGGATTACAACTATCTCTTTGACCCCACCGTCCACCTGCGGCGCTTTTTCGAGCTGGCCGGGGACTGGATCTTCCTCATCGACGAGGCGCACAACCTGCCCGACCGGGCCCGGGAGATGTACTCGGCCAGCTTTGCCAAGAGCAGCATCACCGAGGCCAAGCGGGCTTTGCTGCGGGGCAAAAACGCCCTGAAAGGCCACCTGCTCCGGGCGGACCGGGAACTGCTTGCCCTGCGCCGGGCAGTGGAAGCCCTGGCTCCCCGCCGGCGCGCGGAGGCCGGCCCTGAGAGTGTACCGGCGTCGGAGCCTCCCCAGGCAGAACAGCTGGGCTTTTTTGACCAGCCGCCCGCTGCAAAAAAGACCGCCCCCTCCCCTGCCCTGCCCGAGCCTCTTTACGCTCAGGACGGCACCGTCTTTTTCCGGGAGCTGCCGCCGGCCGTGGTGCGGCCCCTGTACAGCCTGCTGCCGCCCCTGCAGGACTGGCTGGAACACAACCCCGACGCCCCCGCGCACGAGCAGCTGTTGGATCTGTACTTTTCCCTCCACGACCTGCTGCGCACCGCCGACCGCTACGACGAGCACTCCGTCACCCAGCTGACCGCCCGCGGCAGCGAGCTGACCATCCGCCTGCTCTGCCTGGACCCCTCCGCCTTTGTGGACGAGAGTCTGGCGTGCGGGCGGACTTCGGTGCTGTTCAGCGCCACCCTGATCCCGCCCGCCTACTATAAAAAGGTGCTCGGCTGCGGCGGGGCCCGGGCTGTCGCGCTGGAAAGCCCCTTCCCTCCCGGGAATCTGGGCCTTTACTGCCTGCCGGGCATCTCCACCCGCTACCACCACCGGGAGGCCAGCGTCGGCCCCATCTCGGACGCGCTGGCCGCTCTGGCCCAAAGCAAGGTGGGCAATTACCTTGCCTTCTTCCCCAGCTATGCCTACCTGCGGCAGGTCTGGGCCGACTTTACCGCCCGCTATCCCGGCATCCGCACCATCGCCCAGGAGAGCGGTCTGGACGAGGCCGGGCGGGCGGCCTTTCTGGCCCGGTTCGCCCCTGACCCCGCCGAGACCCTGCTGGGCTTCGGGGTGCTGGGCGGCGTCTTTGGGGAAGGGGTCGATCTGGTGGGCAGCCGGCTGATCGGCTGCGCCATCGTGGGGGTGGGCCTGCCCCAGGTCAGCCCCCGGCAGGAGATGCTGCGCCGCTACTTTGACGAAAAGGACGGCAGCGGCTTCGACTGCGCCTACCGCTTTCCCGGCATGAACAAGGTGCTGCAGGCGGCGGGGCGGGTCATCCGCACCGAGCACGACCGCGGGGTGGTCCTGCTGCTGGACGACCGCTTTGCCCAGGAGGGCTACCGGCGGCTGTTCCCCCACCACTGGGCCCATCTGCAATATCTGCCCGGCACCGACGCCCTGAAACAAGCACTCCAGACGTTCTGGGGTGCTTGACAGCCCGCCGGTCCATCGGATACAATAGGCGGGTAAAAGAACGACGAACGACGGAGGAATTGTTTTGAAGATACTCAAAGTGAAGTGCCTGGCCCCCACCCGGCTGGACCATTACCTGATGCAGCAGTATCCCGCTCTGAACCCCGGCCGGCTGAACAAGGCCCTGCGGGAGAACAAGATCAAACTGAACGGCAAAAAGCAGCCCCTCTCCACCCGGGTGATGGCCGGGGACGAGATCAAGCTGTTCATTCTGGACGAGCAGCTGGACGAAGGCCGCAGCCAGGACGGCCCCGCCTGGAAAAGCGCCCGCTGCCCCGCCGAGGCGGTGTACAACGGGCCGCAGCTGCTTGTGGTGAACAAGCCCGCCGGCCTGCCGGTGGACGGCCCCGAAAACGACACCCTGCTCAACCGTGCCCTGCTCTACCTGAACAAGGCCGGGGAATACGGCGAGGACAGCCTGTACCAGCCCGCTTTGTGCCACCGGCTGGACACCGGCACCAGCGGCCTGGTCCTGATCGCCAAGACCCCCGAGGCCGAGCAGATTTTGCTGGAAGCCATCAAGGAGCGGCAGGTGAAAAAGACCTACCTCTGCGTCACCTTCGGGCGGCCCATCCCGCCGGAGGGCACCCTGGGCGGCTATCTGCTCAAGGACGCCAACCTGGGCAAAGTGCAGATCCTGCCCGAGAAAAAGCCGGGCGCCAAAGAGGTCTGCACCGAGTACGAGACCATCGCGGTGTCGGGGCGGCTGGCCCTGCTGAAAGTCCGGCTCATCACCGGGCGCACCCACCAGATCCGCGCCCATATGGCCAGCATCGGCTGCCCCATCCTGGGGGACAGCAAGTACGGCAACAACGCGGCCAACCGGGAGCTCAAGCTGAAATACCAGGCCCTCTGCGCCTGGGAACTGGTCATGCCCGGCTTTTCTGCTTCCAGCCCGCTGGCGGAGGTGAGCGGCAAGACCTTCCACGCCCCGCGGCCCTGGTACTATGGGCAGATTTTGGACGGCACCCTAAAATAAATCTGTACGCAGCAAAAAGCGGCGGCCCTTTGCGGGCCGCCGTTTTTTAGATACCTGCCGGGGCTTCTTCCGGCTTCGGGGGGCGGACATACGGGAGGCGATCTTTCGTGACAGCGCCCCATTTGCGGTAGTTTGCCCGCCCCTGGCACAGGGTCAGCCCGTGATTTTCGTCGCTGGGTTCGTCGTCGCTGGCGATGAATACATCGTTTTCCCAGAAACAGACGGGGCATATATACGCTACCGCCTCCTTTGGCGGGAGCGGCAGGGTGATAAACCCGCAGCAGGGACAAGGGTATTTTCCTTTCGGTTCGGCAGGCGGGGTTTCCTCTCCGGCCGGCTGTGCAGACACTTCCGGCAGGAAAAAGCGTTTTTCATTCATATTTTTTATTTGTCCGCTGCCATCACCGGCGCACATAGACCAGGCCGGTGATGCCGTCGCAGCTGTGCGTCTCCAGCAGGCACAGCTTTCGCTCCTGCTCCAGCGGGCCAAACAGACGGACACCGCCGCCCAGCAGGGTCGGAATCACCGAGATGTAGTATTCGTCAATGAGGTCTTGTGCCATCAGCTGCTGGGCCAGCTGGGCCCCGCCGCAGACCCAGACGTCCTTCCCCTGCTCCTGCTGAAGACGGCGGACCAGGGCACAGGGGTCCTCCTGGGTGAAGACGGCCCCGGAGCTGGCAGGCTGGACCCGATGCGTGAACACATAACAGGCAAGGCCGGCGTAAGGCCACTCTCCTGGGGCCAGTTCGGTAACGATTTGATGGTATGTGTTCCAGCCCATCAGGACGGTATCCACGTTTTGGATGAAAGCGCCATAAGCGTCAAAGGCGGCGCCGCTCCCCTGCCCAGACAGCCAGTCCACCCCACCCGTGCGGTCTGCAATAAAGCCGTCCAGGCTCATGGCAATGAACAAAACCACTTTTCGCATGACAGGTCTCCTTTCTTCCGGCCCGCAGGGCGCTTGCCATTCGGGGGTTTTACTTGCAGATACGGACCATTTCGGGGGTGATGTCGGCCAGGGTGCGGGCGCCGCACATCTGCATGGCGTCGGCCAGCTCGCCGGCCAGCTTTTCGATGTAGAGGCGGACCCCCTCTTCCCCGCCGCCGTAGACGGCCGTGACAAAGGGCCGGGCGATCAGCACGCCGTCCGCGCCCAGAGCCAGGGCCTTGAACACGTCGGTGCCGGTGCGGATGCCGCCGTCCATCAGGACCGTCATATCGCTGCCGTGGAGGGCCGAGACGATCTCGGGCAGGACCTCGGCGGTGGCGGGGCACTGGTCCAGCACGCGCCCGCCGTGGTTGGACACCACGATGGCCGCCGCGCCGGCCTCCTTGGCTTTCAGCGCGCCCTTGACGGTCATCACGCCCTTGACGATGAAAGGCTTGTTGAGGATGCCCACGATCTCGCGCAGCTCCTCCACGCTCTTGCTGCCGGCCGGCGGGTTGCGGTTTTTCAGGAAAGGCAGGCCCGCGGCGTCCACGTCCATGGCCACGGCAAAGCAGCCGCTCTCCCGGGCCTGCTCCATCTTGGCGCGGATGGTGTCGATGTCCCAGGGCTTGATGGTGGGCACGCCCAGGCCGCCGGCCGCCGCGATGGCCCGGGTGGCCTGGGTCATGACGTTGGGGTCGGTGCCGTCGCCGGTAAAGGCCGCGATGCCCGCCTGTGCGCAGGCCCGCACCAGCACATCATTGTAGGTCATGTCGGTGTAGGCGTCCGAGTAGTGGAGGTTGACCGCCCCCACCGGCCCCGCAAAGAAGGGATAGCGGAAGCTGCGCCCAAACAGCTCGCAGCTTGTGTCGATCTCGCCGCCGGGGCACAGAACGTCCATGTTCAGCCGGATCTCGGCCCACTTGTCATAGTTGCGGATGGCGGTGTCCCCCACCCCTTTGGCGCCCGGGCCGGGAATGCGGTTGCGGCAGGCAACGCCGTTGCAGACCGGGCAGGCCTTGCAGGAATCGCCCAGCTTCTGCCGGGCATTTTTCAGTACGTCTGTGTATGTCATGATCCATCCTCCTTGTTTCCATCCGGGGCGGAAATGCCGCCCCCTTTTCTTGATTCCATGATACCCCCGAGAGGGCAAAGCGTCAAGATGCAGCCCGACAAAAAAATTTTCAAAAATCCCTTGACAAAATCTGAGTTTTCATGTATTATAATGGAGCGCTCCACGAGAGTAGCAAACAAAAGAAAAACAGATGGAAAGATGGCTGAGTTGGTCTAAGGCGCACGACTGGAAATCGTGTAACGTGTAAAAGCGTTCTGGGGTTCGAATCCCCATCTTTCCGCCAGAAAAGCCTCGCAGGGTCGGATGACTTTGCGAGGCTTTTACGTTGTTTCAAAACGCCTTTCCGGCCTCTGTATGTTTCCCGGAGCACAGCAAAGGGCGGCAGCCGGATGCGCTGCCGCCCTTCATGGTCAGGTTTGATTTTATTTTCAGCACTGGGCGTCCAGACCGCCGTCCAGACGGATGCCACTGCCCATCATATGGCTGGACAGATCCGACGCCAGGTACAGCGCCAGGTCGGCCACCTCGTCGGGGCGGCAATAGCGGCCGTCCAGGTACTGGCTGGCAAACACGGCCTCGTCGGCAGGTTTGCCCAGCGTATTCTCCTCGATACGGTGGATCATGCACATCCAGGCGGCCGTAGGCGGCGTGCGCGCCGTCCACAAAGGCTTTGACCTGCTCCTCCTTAGTGACGTCCACGATAAAGGTCTTGAGATGCCCCTCGTCCAGCCCCAGGCTGGGGGTGAACGCGTCCAGTTTTGCCTGGCTGGTCGAGCTGATGGCCAGCTTGCAGCCCTCGGCTGCAAAAGCGCGGGTCAGCGCCTGGCCAATGCCGCCGGTCGCGCCGGTGATCAGGACAACACGGTCTCTCAGATGCAGATCCATAGTCGAAAACCTCCCTCGGTGACAGTATTGGCTTGCGGTCATCATCAGTATAGAACAAAAATATCACTCGAACAAGCCGAAATCTTGTACAAAAAGTTTTCGGGGCCGCCGCCGGAGAAAAGCGCTTTTTCCGGGCATGAAAAACGCCGCCCATCGGCTGACGGGCGGCGTTCAGTGCTGATTTGCTGATTGTTTTGGAACAGGGTTTGCGAATTAGTCGCTGACGTAGGGCATCAGGGCGACGTGACGGGCACGCTTGATGGCGGTGGTCAGGGCGCGCTGATGATAGGCGCAGGTACCGGTCACGCGGCGGGGAATGATCTTGGCCCGCTCAGAGACATACTTGCGCAGACGGGCAACATCCTTGTAATCGATCTCGTCAATGCGATCGACGCAGAAGCTGCAGACCTTTTTGCGGCCGCGGCGCACGGGACGTGCGGGGCGGGAGCCTTCGTTTTTCTCAAAAGCCATTGCTGGTTTACCTCCTGTTTGAATTTTTGTGTCGGGTTGGACGCCTTAGAACGGCAGATCGTCGCTGTCGTCGATGACGGCAAAGTCATCGGTATCCCCTGCCGAGTAGCTGGGGACCGCCTCGATGTTGGACGGGCGGGCGGCGGGCTGGGCGTTCTGACGGGGCTGGCTGCCATAAGAGGCGCCGCCCCCGGTGCTGCCGCTGGAGTTCTTGGGCCCGGCGAAATTGATGTTGTTGGCGACGATCTCCACCGCGGTGCGGTTGTTGCCGTTCTTGTCCTGGTACTGCCGGGTCTGGATGCTGCCGTCGATGACGATCAGACTGCCCTTCTGGAAATACTTGCAGACAAAATCGGCCTGGCCGCGCCACGCAACCACGTCGAAGAAATCGGCCTGGCGCTGCTCGCCCTGGCGGGCAAAGTTGCGGTCGCAGGCAATGCGGAAGCGGGCCATATTGATGCCGCTGGTGGTGGTGCGGAGCTCGGGGTCCGCCACCAGGCGGCCCATGATAGCAACAACGTTCAACATAAGACGGGACTCCTTGTACTCTGTGGAATTAGTCTTCCTTTGCGACGATCAGGGAGCGCATGACGCCCTCGGTGATCTTGTACACACGGTCCAGCTCGGCGGGGAAGTCGGGCTCGCTGGTGAAGTTGATCACAGTGTAGACGCCCTCGTTCTCGTCGTTGATGGGGTAGGCCAGACGGCGCTTGCCCCACTCGTCGATCGAATCGATCGTGCCGTTGGCCTCGATCAGGGACTTGAACTTACCGACCAGAGCGGCGGTAGCCTCGTCGTCGAGGGTGGCAGTGGTAATCAGCATGGTTTCGTACTTTGCCATTTTGTGCACCTCCTTTTGGACATAAGGGCTTCGGATGGAAGCCAAGGGTCCGCGGGGCTTCCCGCGGGGCCGTCTTTACAGACAGCAATTTATTATACCAAGAGAAGGCGGGATTGTCAATCACTTTTTTCGGATTTTTCGCCTGGCTTTTCCCTTTTCTTTGTTTGCGGTGTCAGGTCGATCCAGTACCGTTCCAGTTCCCGGTTCCTGTCTGCCTCAAAGACGGTCGATTCATAGACACCGCCAGCCGATAGGATGACCCGCCGGCTGGCTTCATTGTCCGGCGTACAGGTGATCAGCACGCGGGAAAGCCCCAGCTGCCGGCAAAAGGGCAAAACCTCCCGCAGCATCCGGGCGGCATAGCCCTTGCGCCGCTCGGACGGGCGGACGGAATAGCCGATATGTCCGCCGTAAGCTGCAAGCATCTGGTTAAGGGTATGCCGCACCTGGATGGTGCCCACCATCTTGTTGTCGGATGCACGGATGTATAAAAACTGGGTGGTTCGCACCCAATCCATATCCGTGGGCAGAGCCCCGTCTGTGTCCCAGGACTGGCACCAGCGGACCCAGTCCATGGGGTCCTCCATCCGGCGCAGCGGGCCGCATCCGTCCATCCGGCTGCCGGTGTCCAGACATTCCTGCCGGTACGAAGCGATCTGCGCGGCGTAATCGGGCGCGCAGCGCACCAAAAGCATTTGTTCCATAGATGTGTTTTTCCTTTCATGGAGACAGTCCCAACCTGCTCCGGTATTTTATCCGATGGCCAGCCCGGCCCCCTGCTCGCGCAGGGTGAGGATGTGGCAGCTGCCGGGGCCGAAAACGCCGTCCATGGCGGCACGGTAGCGCGCAAGGCACGCCGCCGGGACGAACGCCTGGATGGTGCCGGCAAAGCCGCCCCCCTGCATCCGCCAGGCGCCGCCGCTGTCCTCCAGAATGTGCTGGCTGAGGGCCAGCGCCACCGAAAGGCTCTGGTGGCGCGGGTCCGCACCGCTGTAGACGTTCTGGCAGAGGGCGAAGGAATCGTGGCCGCTCTCCCGCACCAGGGCCAGGAACGCACCGAAGCGGCCCGCCCGGAGGGCACGGTCCTCGGCCAGGGTGCGGACGTTTTCCCGGAAGAAGTGGGCCGCCCGCAGGCAGGCGCGGTCCCCGCACTGGGCGCGCAGGGCGGGCAGACGGGCCCAGAAGTCCTGCTCCCGCACCTGGCCCAGCACTTTGCAGCCGTCAAAGCAGGCGGCCACCGCCTCCATCTCGCTGCGGATGGCGGCAAACTCGGCGGTCAGTTCGCTGTGGCTGCCCCGGGTGTCGGTCACGCACAGGTTCATCCCCTCCGGCAGCAGCCCCTGGGCATGGATCTTTTCCACCCGCGGGGTCTCGGGGTCCTCGAAGTCGGCAAAGATCACCCCGCCCAGCGCGCTGGCCAGCTGGTCCAGCAGGCCGCTGGGCTTGCCGAAGTAGATGTTTTCGGCATACTGGCCCAGACGGGCCACCTGGGCCGCCGTCAGGCCGCAGCCGAACTCGCCGTTCATGATGGCGCCCATCCCCATCTCAAAGGCCGCCGAGCTGGACAGCCCCGAGCCCCGCAGCACATCGCTGGCGGTGTAGGCGTCGTAGCCGCCCACCTCCCGGCCCATCGAGCGGAAGCCCTCGGCAAGACCCCGGATCAGGCTGGCCGAGTGGGTGGACTCCCCGCTCTGCAGGTCGGACTGATCCAGGTCTATCACGTCCAGCTTGTTGAACCCCCAGGACTTGACCCGTATGTAGCGGTCGTCGTTTTGGGCGGCCACTGCCACCAGGTCCAGCCCCACCGCCGCCGCCAGGCCGTAGCCGTGCTGGTGGTCGGTGTGGTTGCCGCCCAGCTCAGCCCGGCCGGGCGCGGTGTAGATCCGCACCTGCCGGCCGGGACCAAAGTAGCGCTCGAACCCGTCCAGGGCCGCGCACCAGCGCGCCCGCTGCCGGGCCAGCATCTCTTTGGATGGACCGTATAACTTTTGCAGGACGCCGTCCCAGACGCCCGCCGTGATCTCCTGCCGCCTCTGCGCACTTGTCGCCATTAGGGTGTCACCTGCTTTCTGTATCAGCCGTGTGTGACGTTTTCTGTTTTTATTGTAGCTTAAATGCAGGCTTTTTGCAATTTTCTCCGGGCCAAAAAGCAGATTTTCGGCGTCCGGGACAAAGATTCAGATGTACTTTTGTTGAATTTGCGCCGCCGGATATGGTATACTTAGAGCGTTGGCTGCGCGCCTGACCATTCTGCCCGAAAAGGAGGCCCCCTATGCCGGAGGTTTATAAACAGTCGTTCAAACAAAATTATACCAACAACGTAGACCTGTCCGTCTTTAACTGCGGGCTGGAGCGCTGCGCCCCCGGCCACACCTGGGGCCCCGGCATCCGGGACCACTACCTGATCCACCTGATCCTGGCCGGCAAGGGCGCCTTCCAGACCGGCGGCAAGACCTGGGAACTGGCCCCCGGCGACCTGTTTTTTGTCCAGCCCAACCAGCTGAACACCTACACCGCCGACGCCCAGCAGCCCTGGGAATACTGCTGGGTGGGCTTCAACGGGATCAGCGCCCACCGCCTGGCGTCCCTGCTGCCCTTTTCGGAGGATCAGCCGGTCCACCACACCCAGCACCCGGACGAGATGTTCAAGGCTATGGAAAACATCTACCGCGCCCGCGGGCTGCGGGTGCAGGACGAAACGGCCATGGTGGGCTACCTTTATTTATTTATTGCCGCCCTGATGGAGGAGACCGGCGAGCGCCGCCTCCACAACACCAGTTCTTCCAGCCAGTACGTCCTGAACGCCATCAAGTACATCCAGTTCAATTACTCCCACGACATTTCCATCGACGACGTGGCCAAGAGCGTGGGGGTCTCCCGCAGCCACCTCTACCGCGTCTTTATGAGCAACGTGGGCAAAAGCCCCATCGACTACCTGACCGAATACCGGATCAACGAGGCCTGCAAACTGCTGCAGGCCGGCAACCTGTCCATCGCCGAGGTGGCCATCTCGGTGGGCTTCTTCGACCAGTTTTATTTTTCCCGCGTGTTCAAGCGGGCCAAGGGGGTGCCCCCCAGCAAATACATCGCCGCCCAGCAGGCCAGCGCGTCCGATGCGCCCGGCACGCCCAACACCCCATAACCCCCAAGGAGGAACCATGCCTTTACAGAAGAATCAGATCATCACACTGTCCATCGAGCGGCTGTCCGGCGACGGCAGCGGCGTCGGCCACTGGGAGGGCGAAGCCGTCTTTGTTCCAGGGACGGCCCCCGGCGATGTGATCCGCGCCCGGGTGGTCAAGGACTGCAAGCGGTACGCCTTCGGCATCGTGGAGGCGGTCGAGACAGCCTCCCCAGACCGCATCCCGGCTGGCTGCCCCGTGGCCGGGCCCTGCGGCGGGTGCAGCCTGCGGCACCTGCGCTACCAGGCCGAGCTGCAGGCCAAGGAGGCCGCCGTAGCCGACGCCTTCCGGCGGATCGGCGGGCTGGACGTCGAGGTCCAGCCCATCCTCCCCTCCCCCGAAGTGGACCGCTACCGCAACAAAGTGCAGTACCCGGTGGGGCTGGACAAAAACGGCAAGCCCTGCATCGGTTTTTACGCCGGGCGCAGCCACCGGATCGTCCCCTGCTCCGACTGCAAACTGCAGCCCGCCGTCCTGAACGAGATCGGGCATTTTCTGTGCGGGCTGTTCGCCCAGTACGGCATCCAGCCCTACGACGAGGCTTCCGGCAGCGGGCTCGTGCGCCACATCTTCCTGCGGCGGGGAGCCCACAGCGGCCAGATCATGGTCTGCCTGGTCTGCACCCGCCCCCGCCTGCCCCATGCCGCCGAGCTGACCGCCGCCCTGTGCAGCCGTTTCGGCGAGGTGCGCACCGTTCTCATCAACGTTAACCCCGACAAGACCAACGTCATCCTTGGCCGCGAGAACCGGGTCCTGTACGGTCCCGGCTTTATCGAGGACACCCTCTGCGGGGTGCCGGTGCGCCTGGGCCCCCTCTCCTTTTATCAGGTGAACACGCCCGGCGCCGAACAGCTCTACGGCGTGGCCGCCGCCTATGCCGCCCCCGGCCCTGACGACCTGCTCCTGGACCTCTACTGCGGGATGGGCACCATCGGCCTTTCGATGGCGGAGCGCTGCCGCGCGCTGGTGGGGGTCGAGGTGGTCCCCGAGGCCATCGAGAGCGCCAAAGCCAACGCCGCCCGGATGGGCGACGCCATCGCGGCCAAGAGCCGTTTCTTCTGCGCCGACGCCGGCGAAGCCGCCACCCGCCTGGCCGCCGAGGGCCTGACTCCCGGCATCATCGTCGTTGACCCGCCCCGCAAGGGCTGCGACGCAGCCACCCTGGCCGCCATCGTCCAGATGTCCCCTCGCCGCCTGGTCTACGTCAGCTGCAACCCCTCCACCGCCGCCCGCGACGCCGCCGAGCTCGCCCGGCACGGCTACCGCGTCGAGAAGGTCCAGCCGGTGGATATGTTCCCCCGGACGGGGCATGTCGAGGCAGTAATTCGACTTTCCAAGGGCGAATTTACACTAAAAAAGGTCCGTGTTCCGTTCTCTTTGGAGGATATGGACTTGTCCAAGCTTAAAAAGGGCGCCACCTATCAGGAGATCAAAGACTATGTCAAGGAGCAGACTGGCCTGAACGTCACTCCCCTCTACATCGCTCAGGTCAAACAGAAATGCGGGATCATCGAGCGGGAGTGCTACAACAAGCCCAAGGCGGAGAGCTATAAGCAGCCCCAGTGCCCGCCCGAAAAGGAAAAAGCCATTCGGGATGCGCTGAAGCACTTCCAGATGATCTGACCACTTACCTATTATATAACGAAAGAGCCGCACACTCTCCGGGATAGCCCCGGTGGGTGTGCGGCTCTTGCTCTTAATGCATCAAATTTATGCAAATCTTTTCTTCTGCTGATATCGTTCCTTCACATTGTGGATATGGGCTGCACTCCTACAATCTATCAATTCTAATTCAAACATTTTTGCACTACAAACAGGTAGTGGAGCTTTATCTATTAAAAGAGCAAAGAAGGCACCATTTATTCCAGCGATATTTTCCCGCAAAGCTGGGGATATTCGTCTAGGTGGGATCGAACATAGTACCGGATGAACCCTGCGAATTTATACTCTCTTGAAATCATTCCTCGCAATGCACATAAGTAGCGTTTCGATGATGGTTCCTTTTTTAACGCTTCAAGCGTCTTATAAAGTGCATTCATCGCTTCAGCCAGCCTATTTACACGTTCCTGACATTGGACGATGCGAATACCAGTATTGTTTTTTTCAAAACAGTTTTCCAGCAGTTCAGCCGTTCGCAGAACCGTTTCATCTTGGGTAGATGGGTCATGTGCCCTCACATGCACCTTTCCGTCCTGGTAAATGTGATCCAGCAAAGATTCCGGGTCTACTTTACAGCAATCAAGTATCTTTTCATCATAAATGCTACTCTTTTTGATAGAATTGCAATGCGGGCAGGCATAGAAAAGGTTATTCCAATCAAAAACACGTTCTTTAATTCTTCGGTTATAGTGAGGCAGCAAATGTTCTACTTGAATATCGGTTAGATCCTTTAATTCGCACAGATAACATTTTGAGTGAAAATCTTGTTTCAGCTGAAAAATAACATCTTCGGAATTATAGATTCCATGCGCCTTTTGACTCTCGATCGCTAAAGAAGCTGGAGGAGTAGGCGTTCTCTCTATTTTTACCATATCCGCTCACTCCCGATTTTCAAACTCTAATTTCAGACGCTGGTACTCCGTAGCAAACTCCAATGCAAGATAATCCGGCATTTCGTCCAACGCTACTTCCAACTCCATGATCTCTGCGTATTCCTCATCCGAAAGCTGTTCTTTACTTACAAGCGTTTTGTATCGCTCAAACTTCTCCCTCAATTCATCTGAAAGACGATCTGTTTCAAAGTAGCCTTCTACAATCCCTTCATAAGGCAGGTTAGACATCCCATCCGATACCAATGTTTTATTTTCCAAATCAAAAATGACGGCATTATCAATCGAGCTCAGAATAAACGGAGAGTGGGTAGATACGATAAACTGTATTCTGGGGTACATCTGCACCAGAAGAGGTAAAATTTTCTTTTGAAGCTCCAGATGCAGATGTGTTTCAATCTCATCAATCAATACAACGCCTTCTATGTTGTCGCCTTTCTTTTCTGCACGCATAATCAGGTCGTTGATGATATCAAATACGGCCGCATAGCCGCTGGATAAGGTGTTGAAGTCAAAGGGGTTCCGATTCTTTTGTATGATGGAAAAGCGGAAATTTTCAATGTCAAAATCAAGGGTTAAAGACGGATCCTCAAAAACACTTTTCAGAACGCCTTCAAAGCGGCGAAACCAATTCTCGATTTCCTCGACCCGTTTGGTGTCTTTTTTCTGAGCAGCAAAGGCCTGGGTGGCCTTCAGTCCCACCATATACTTGACCAGTTTGGTCCCGGGCGTATCCTGAATCTGATAGCGATCTTGCAGTTCAATATGCTCAATCGTATTTGATGTCTCCACTTTGGAAAACCGCGTGGCTTTATAATATGCGATGATAAAATTACCCTCGTTGTATTTTTCACGCAGCGTCATATAGTCGCATTGTGCAACCACACCGTCGGTCCAATTCAAAAGCTTGTTTTTCCAAAACAAAAGACTTCTTTTTGTACTTTCATTTTGCCTTTTTTTCGCATCGTTTGTCTCTTTCTGACGAATTTGATCATCAGAAGATTTAATAATCTGTTCAATCTCAGAGCGAAAACGAAAGTCACTGGACACAAGATATTCCAAATTTTCTTTCAGCGCTTCCAGCACGCTGGTTTTTCCGCTTCCATTTTTGCCTGTCAGAATCAGGTGTTTCCGCTGCTCTGTGGCCAGAGGAATGGATATATCCCGCAGATGCCGCACGTGTTTGATTTCAATTCTAGTTAAAAAAGTATCTGCCATGCTGCATTCCTTCTTTCTTTATAGTAGCTTAACCATTATAACATGTTTTTAGCAGCTCCACCGAGCTCTCCTCGCTGGGGTCGTTGGTGCCCAGCTCGCCGCGGAAGGCACGGGCCAAGATGGCTTTCTTGGTCAGGTCAATCTGTTCCAGCGCCTTTTCGGCGGCTTCTTTGGCCTGCTGCTCTTTGGCCAGGAGGTTGTCAAGGATGCGGACGATTTCGGTTTGTTCATCGAGCTCTGGAACTCTAATAGGCAATTCAGAATAGCCTTTAACATTGAAATGTGCTAAGGCCATACCCCGTTTGTTTTCAAGAATCAGAGTTTTTCCAAATGGAGAATTAGTATAGTTGCAAAGAAATTCAGAAGAAATTTGCTTATGATCGGGAACCGCTATCAAAATATCAATCGCATTATATCCATCAAACCTTTCTGATACAACACAAGCTGTACCCGGATTGCCAGATCTAACTACCAACACATCTCCAGTATGCACAATACTTCTTGAATTGTTTTCCATTCCAGCTCGATTAAGATATACCCAGTCAAAATCGTCTATATGGTTTTCTCGAACATTAGCAGAGCGGAAAGCAGGAGTTCCTTCTTCTTTATCCGTATAGTATTGCGAAGGTTTTATTACGATTCCTACCTTCACATCACGACAAGCCCGACCGACTGTGCTATTTTTCCAACTCTCCATCCTCACGCCATGTTCTTTTCTCCATTGTGCGGTGAGCTCACCAGTGAAGGCTTTGTGCAGGATGGCTGCTTTCCGGGTTTCAAAGCTGTCCAGGGCATCTTGGGCCTTTTGTTTGGCCTCATCCAGCTTGGCAAACAGACTTTCAATGCGTTCAACGATGCGTTGTTGTTCAAAGAGTGGAGGAAGAGGGAAAGGAAGCTCCTTAATAAGATTTTGTGTCACTTGATTAATTGTTGAAGTTCCTACATCGCGATCTATTATATCTCTAAAATAAGGAGAATTCAAATAACAAAAGATAATTTTGTTATACCGACTTCTGAATATCGCCATAAAAGCCCCATAGCTCATGCCATCTTTATCAATAAGAGCAGTTTTGCCTACCAAAGCTTTGCTTCCATTTCGAGCACATATTAAAATGTCACCTTTTTGGCTCATTTTATTTTCAGGAATATTTATATTTACTCTGACTATATCAGAATAATCAATTTTTCCATCTTGGATATTACTCGAACGCAAAACGATAGTTCCTGTTTCACTTTTATCACTTGGCTTATAAGTCAATCCTATATTAGTATATCCTAGACTTCCTAATCGAACCCAGCACCAATTCTCCGGCACCTTATAGGGTTGCTCACTCTCTGGCACTAGCGCCGCCTGCAGGCGCTCCGCGGGAGAAAGAGCGGCTTCTTTTTTCTTCCCTCTTGCCATCAGTTCTGTACCTCCAGCGCCCGCAGCTCCTTCACCACGCTCATCAGCAGATCGACGGCCTCCTCCAGGCTGGCGGCGGCTTCCTCGGCGCTATCAGCGGGATTCGGTAAATCTTCATATTTTATTACTGAATCATCTTCAATTAACCCACAATCAAAAATGTTACCTTTTTCCTCAATCTCCTTACGGGTAAATACGCTCCACCGCTTATCCTGCACCGCATGGCGGTCCTCTGCTTCATAAGCCTTCTCGAAGTCTGCGAAGTGTTCCTTTTTCAGCGGGGTGGTCTTGCCGAAGCTGGGCATATTGGTGCGCAGGTCGTAGAACCAGACCTCTTTGGTGTTGCCTTTATCGCTGGTGCCGCGGGTGAAGAACAGCACATTGGTCTTGACGCCCTGGGCATAGAAAATACCGGTAGGCAGGCGGAGAATGGTATGGAGGTTGCATTTATCCATCAGGTCGCAGCGAATCTTTTCGCCATCGCCGTCCGCAAAGAGGACGTTATCCGGCAGCACCACAGCGGCCCGTGCCTTGCCGTTGGCTTTCAGACTGCGGTAGATGTGCTGGAGAAAGTTCAGCTGCTTGTTGCTGGTGGGAAAGGTAA
>ERZ1643250.936-NODE-936-length-27934-cov-7.519316_pt1 | contig 27934 bp, 23 predicted proteins | sample MGYA00579262_ERZ1643250 | MGnify/ENA primary metagenome ERZ1643250 (study PRJEB29033, sample SAMEA4952265) | chicken gut metagenome | biome: Broiler Chicken; feature: Gastrointestinal Tract; material: Caecum | place: Ireland | collected 2018 | study: Broiler... | reverse complement strand
ACAACTTTTTCAAACTTTTTTCTGTGGTTTTTTATGAAGGATTCTTCATAAAAAACGGAGAAGGAGGGATTTGAACCCTCGCGCCGCGTAAACGACCTATACCCTTAGCAGGGGCACCTCTTCGGCCTCTTGAGTACTTCTCCGGATTCCGAATTCTGAAATTCGTTCTTCAATTTTCATCACGGAAACCCTTGTTTTATCAAGGTTTTCTCACATGACGCAAAAATTATTATACTTAAGAAAGCATAACTTGTCAACGGTTTTTTTTAATTTTTTTCATTTTCTTCTATAACCGTTTCGATTCTTCTTTTTACTTCTTTTGCTATCTCTGTGGACTTCATATCCTTATATTCTTCATAAGGAATCGGCTTCAGAAAATGCACCTGCACCGTAAGCTTCTTAATGGATCCGGTATCAAAGGATTTATAGGAATCAATTAAAGCTACAGGGACGATGGGACACTTTGCTTTGGTGGCAGCTTTAAAGCTTCCTCCCTTAAAATCCAGAAGTTTGTTCCCATTACGACTTCTGGTTCCCTCTGCAAAGATTAAGAAGTTACGTCCGGCCTTTACCTCTTTTGTTACCTTAATAATAACTTCCATAGATTGACGAATATCTTCTCTGTCTATAGAATATGCCTTCATACAGGCAAAAACCTGCTTCAGGAAGGGAATATCCTGAATTTCTTTCTTATTTACCACAGAGAAAGGAACCGGACATGCCTGAATAATTGCCAGCACGTCATAAAGTCCCTGGTGATTGGGATAAAAGATAAAGCCGTTCTCCGGAGGAATATTTTCTACTCCGTGTGCGTCAATTGTAATACTGCCGCCCTTATTGGCTCTTCTGTCTATCATTTTTAATAATTTATATCTTTGCTCCTCAGTATATTTATCAACATGCGCTGCATAATAATTTAATTTAATCCAGCCGTAAGGAACAAAAATTAAATTTCTTAATACCATCATCAATATTCTTTTCATGAGATCTGTCTCCATTCTTTTACAGCATTTTCATAGAGATTGTTTCCCTGAGAGTCAATTACCACAATAACCGGAAAATTTTCAATTTCTAATTTCCGGATCGCTTCTGTTCCTAAATCTTCGTAGGCAATTACCTGAGAAGAGAGGATCCTTTTAGAAAGTAAGGCTCCTGCTCCTCCAACTGCTGCAAAATAAATCCCCTGATTTCTCACGATTGCATCTGTTACTTCTTTTGTCCGTTTTCCCTTACCTATCATGCCGGCCATCCCCAGGTCCAAAAGCCGGGGAGCATACTTATCCATCCGGCTGGCTGTGGTGGGACCGGCGGATCCAATGGGTCTTCCTTCTCTGGCAGGAGAAGGCCCCATATAGTAAATTGTTGCTCCTTTAATCTCCAACGGCAATTCTTCCCCTTTATCCAGAGCCTCAGCCATCCTTTTATGGGCTGCATCCCTGGCCGTATAGATAGTTCCCGTCAGATATACGTAATCCCCTGCCTTTAAATTCTTAATCTCTTCTTCTTTTAATGGTATTTCCAAATGTTTTTCCATTTTCATTTCCCACCTGTTTAAAGTATTTTACTGATATGTCTGTTTACATGACAGCAAATATTTACAGCCACCGGCAATCCTGCAATATGAGTAGGATAGGTATTAATGTTCACTGCAAAAGCAGTTGTGGTCCCTCCTAAACCTCCTGGGCCAATGCCAAGCTGATTGATCTTAGAGAGCATTTCTTCTTCCAGTTCTTTTACATAAGGAATGGAAGAGCGCTGATCTGCCGGCCTGGTCAGGGCCTGTTTTGCCATAATCGCGCACTTTTCAAAAGTTCCTCCGATTCCTACTCCCACTACCATTGGAGGACATGCATTAGGCCCTGCTTCCTCTACGGCAGACAAGATCGCCTTCTTTACTCCTTCTATTCCATCAGCAGGTTTCAGCATGAATATTTTACTCATATTTTCACTTCCGAATCCTTTGGGAGCCAGGGTAATCTTCACTTTGTCCCCGTCGGTAATGGAATAATGAATAACAGCAGGGGTGTTGTCTTTGGTATTTTCTCTGTAAATCGGATCTTTTACCACGGATTTTCTCAGATACCCTTCCTGGTATCCTCTCCGGACCCCTTCATGAATGGCCTCTTCCAGACTTCCCCCTGTCAGATGAACTTCCTGGCCCACTTCTGCAAAAATGACGGCCATTCCCGTATCCTGGCAGATAGGGATTCTGTCTGTTTCAGCAATCTCTAAATTTTCCTGAAGCTGTGACAGTACCTGTTTTCCTAATTCTGACTTTTCTTCGTTTACTGCCTTTTGGAAAACCCGGCACATATCCTGAGAAAGACTGTGATTAATCTGGATACACATATCACGAACAGCCTCTGTAATTTCTTTTACCTGTATATCTCTCAACTGGATACCCTCCGTTTGCTGACAGGGATCGAAGCATCCCTGCTTATAATTTTTCTGAAATTCTTTCCTCATATCCGGGATTCTGCTTTATGAATTTCTCATAAGCCTTTGAATAGTCCTGATAAGGTTCGGTATTCATAAAAGATGCATACGCTGTGCTTGCCTGTTCGCTTATCTCCTGAGTAATTTCTTTTGAGGACATAATATAATATTTTTTATCCGATTTTTTCACCATATAGGTTCCTATACACGGATATTCTTTCTTCTTATCCAATACTAAATTATAGGTTATATATACATAGGAATATTTCCCATAATCCTCTATAACCCCGCATTCCAGTAAATCAACCTTATCCGTCTGATGCGCCTGTATGTATTTTATAGATGCCTCAATCTCCGCTTCCGTCTCCTTATCAGACTCTTTACTCCCGAAGCATTTCCTGGCATTTTTTGCACTGTCATCCCCATATGCCTCTATCAATGACTTAACCACACCTTCCGGGGATTTCTGGTTTACACCGCATCCTGAAATCCCCGTCAGTAAGATGAACATTAGAAAAACTGCTGCTATTCTTCGTCCCTTTTTCATAATAATTATTTATCCCCTTGTACTTCTTTTGTTTCTGCAGATTCATTGGGTTCATTTTTATCATCTATTTTTTCCCGTACTTTGGCAATGCTGGCAACGGTAACTCCCTCAGTAAGATTAATCAGTTTTACCCCTGATGTAATTCTTCCTAATATAGATATATCGGAGCACTGCAGACGAATAATAATCCCCTCCGTAGTAATTAACATTACCTCATTTTCTTCGTTTACTGCCTTTACTCCTACTACATTTCCTGTTTTTTCCGTTATTTTATAACATTTTACGCCTTTGCCGCCGCGGTTCTGTACGGTAAATTCTCCTACGGAAGTCCGTTTACCCATGCCGTTTTCGGATACGATTAACAAATAATGTCCCTGGGAATTTAACTGCATTCCCACAACTTCATCCCCGTCGGACAGATTCATTCCCCGGACGCCCATGGAGACTCTTCCTGTTACTCTGACGTCTGTTTCTTTAAACCGGATACACTGACCGTCTTTCGTTACCAGAATAATATCTTTTTTATTATCCGTACATTTTACTTCAATCAGTTCATCTTCATCCCGAAGAGAGATGGCAGCCAGTCCGGTCTTTCTTACATTGGCATAATCCAGAATCGGCGTCTTCTTAATCAGCCCTTTCTTGGTAGCCATTACCAGATAGCGGTTCTTCTCAAATTTATTAATCGGAATGACGGCCGTAATATTTTCTCCCGGCATAAGCTGAAGCAGATTGATAATGGCGGTACCTCTGGCTGTCCGGCTTGCCTCCGGGATTTCATAGGCCTTCAGCCGGTATACCCGTCCCGTATTGGTAAAGAACATTAAATAATGATGGGTCGTTGTCATCAGAAGTTCTTCGATATAGTCGTCTTCTATGGTCTGCATACCTTTAATGCCTTTGCCGCCGCGGTTCTGGCTGCGGAAGTTATCTACCGTCATACGTTTAATGTATCCCAGTTTTGTCATCGTGATTACCGTATTTTCATCAGGAATCAGATCTTCCATGGAAATATCGTACTCATCAAAGCCTATTGAAGTTTTTCTTTCATCTCCGTATTTATCCGCGATAGCCAGAATTTCTTCTCTGATCACCCGAAGCAACAGATTTCTGTCTGCTAAGATGGCCTTAAACTTTCTGATTTTCTCCATCAGCTCTGCATATTCTGCTTCCAGTTTCTCCCGCTCCAGACCGGTTAAGGCACGAAGACGCATATCAATAATTGCCTGTGCCTGTACTTCATCCAGGCCAAACTGTTTAATCAGTTCTTCTTTCGCAATCTGAGGCGTCTGAGAACCTCTGATAATCTGGATAACCCGATCGATATTATCCAGAGCTTTTAAGAGTCCCTCTAAAATATGAGCTCTTTCCTGCGCCTTGTTTAAGTCATACTGCGTCCTTCTGGTTACTACATCTTCCTGGTGGGACAGATAGTTCTCCAGCATTTCTTTCAGATTCATGACCTTTGGTTCATTGTTTACCAGAGCCAGCATAATTACACCAAAAGTGTCCTGAAGCTGAGTGTGTTTATAAAGCTGATTGAGAATTACATTCGCGTTGGCGTCTTTCTTTAAGTCAATGCAGATCCGCATACCCTCCCTGCTGGAGTGGTCATTGAGATCGGTAATTCCTTCAATCTTCTTGTCTCTTACCAGTTCGGCAATTTTTTCTATCAGCCTTGCTTTATTTACCAGGTAAGGAAGCTCTGTTACGATAATCCGGCTCTTTCCGTTTGGAAGGCTTTCAATATTAGTAACTGCTCTTACCCGGATTTTACCCCTTCCGGTCCGGTAAGCTTCTTCAATCCCTCTGGTTCCTAAAATCGTGGCTCCTGTGGGGAAATCCGGCCCTTTAATCACGCTTAGAAGTTCTTCTATGGCAGTTTCTCTGTCTTCTTCCACAATGTTATCAATGATTTTTACCACTGCCTGAATGACTTCTTTCAAATTGTGAGGAGGAATGTTGGTTGCCATTCCTACTGCAATTCCTGATGTCCCGTTTACAAGTAAGTTGGGGTATCTGGCCGGAAGAACCACAGGTTCTCTCTCTGTCTCATCAAAGTTTGGTACAAAGTCTACCGTATTTTTATTAATATCCGCCAGCATTTCCATGGAAATTTTACTTAAACGGGCTTCTGTATACCTCATGGCCGCCGCTCCGTCCCCGTCCACAGAACCGAAGTTTCCGTGACCGTCTACCAGAGGATAACGGGTAGACCATTCCTGGGCCATATTTACAAGAGCTCCATAGATGGAACTGTCTCCATGAGGATGGTATTTACCCATGGTATCACCCACAATACGCGCACATTTACGGTGTGGTTTATCCGGGCCGTTATTTAATTCTATCATAGAGTACAGCACTCTTCGCTGTACCGGTTTTAATCCGTCTCTTACATCCGGAAGAGCTCGTGCGGCAATAACGCTCATCGCATAATCAATATAAGATGTCTCCATGGTCTTCTTCAGATCCACGTCATGGACTTTATCAAAAACATTATTCTCCATTCTTTCCTCCATCTGCATTCATCTCCGGACAGCACATTCTGCCCAGAGTTAAATATCAAGATTTTTTACATATCTGGCATTTTCTTCGATAAATTCTCTTCTGGGTTCTACTTTATCCCCCATTAAAGTGGTAAAGATCAAATCGATTTCCGAGGTGGCCTCTTCGTCCATAGTCACGCGAAGCAGGATTCTCTGCTCCGGATCCATTGTGGTCTCCCAGAGCTGATCCGCATCCATTTCTCCAAGCCCTTTATACCGCTGAATTTTATTATTGTTGTCTCTTCCGATTTCCGTCAGAATCTGATTCAATTCTTCATCACTGTATGCATACCAGACTTTTTTATTTTTTTCTATTTTATATAACGGAGGCTGTGCCAGATAAACATAGCCCTGTTTAATCAGTTCCGGCATAAAACGATAAAGGAAAGTCAGAAGCAGGGTGGCGATGTGGGCTCCGTCCACATCCGCATCTGTCATAATAATGATTTTATGGTATCTTAACTTTGAAATATCGAAATCTTCATGAATTCCCGTTCCAAAAGCTGTAATCATAGCCTTAATCTCTTTGTTGGCATAAATTTTATCTAACCGGGCTTTCTCCACATTTAATATCTTTCCCCTGAGGGGCAGGATTGCCTGGGTCACGCGGTTTCTGGCAGTTTTCGCAGAACCTCCCGCAGAATCACCCTCTACGATATAAATTTCACAGTTTTTCGGATCCTTATCGGAGCAGTCTGCCAGTTTGCCGGGAAGGGACATTCCTTCCAGCGCTGATTTTCTTCTGGTTAAATCCCTTGCCTTTCTTGCTGCGTCTCTGGCCCGCTGTGCCAGAACAGATTTTTCAATAATTACTTTGGCAACGCTGGGATTCTGCTCTAAAAAGATTTCCAGCTGATTACTTACAATATTATCCACTGCGCCTCTGGCCTCACTGTTTCCCAGCTTCTGCTTGGTCTGCCCTTCGAACTGAGGCTCTTCTATCTTCACGCTTATAATTGCCGCCAGACCTTCCCGAATATCATCTCCGCTTAAATTGGCTTCGTTATCTTTCAGAAGTTTATTCTTTCTGGCATAATCATTAAATGTTTTTGTAAGTGCATTTCGGAAACCGACGATATGAGTTCCGCCTTCCGGCGTATTGATGTTATTGACAAACCCATAAGAATTTTCTGTATAAGAGTCATTATGCTGCATAGCAACTTCCACAAGTACGCCGTCTTTTTCTCCGCAGCAATAAATCACTTCTGGATAAAGTTCTGTTTTACTTCTGTTAAGATACGAGACGAATTCTTTAATTCCGCCGTCGTAATGAAATACTTTTTCCTTCTTTTCTTCTCTTTCGTCTTTTAAAATAATTCTCAGACCCTTTGTTAAAAAGGCCATTTCTCTCAGACGCTGTTTCAGAATATCATAGTCGTAAACCGTCTCTTCAAATACCTCTGCATCGGGTTTAAATATAATGCTGGTACCTGTCTTATCCGGCTCGCATTCCCCCACTACCTTCAGCTTATAGATGGTGTTGCCTCTTTCATAACGCTGACGATATACTTTTCCCTCATGATAGATAGTAACTTCCAGCCATTCTGACAGCGCATTTACTACGGATGCTCCTACCCCATGTAATCCTCCGGACACTTTATATCCGCCGCCGCCGAATTTACCGCCGGCATGCAGAATGGTAAAAACAACTTCTACGGCTGGAATTCCGGCTTTGTGATTAATTCCCACCGGAATGCCTCGTCCATTGTCTGTAACTGTGACAGAATTGTCTTCATGAACGGTAACTGTAATTTCATCACAATAGCCTGCCAGTGCTTCGTCTACCGCATTATCTACGATTTCATATACCAGATGATGCAGACCTCTGGATGACGTACTGCCGATATACATTCCCGGTCTTTTACGTACCGCCTCCAGACCTTCCAGGATCTGAATCTGATCCGCACCATACTCTATATTTTCTGCGCCCATAGTTTTCCTCCTGTTTTTCTATGTTCTATCCATGTGAAAATTAAATTTCTATTTATTCAGATTCTGTTTTTAAACAGACTAATACTTATTTAGTATACCATAAAACAGGGCTGTTTTCCATTAAAAAATAAGGATAACTTCTTATTATATTAGCCGTTCTCTCAGGAAACAGACACAAAAATACCGCTGCAGGAAGAAGATGTTTCTTCTCCTTCTGCGGCGGCAAATATTTCTTTACTGACAATTCAGATACTGATAAATTTCTCTTTTTGACAGCCCTCTGTCTTTAGCCACGGATTTCATAGCCTCTTTCTTTTCCAACCCCTGGTCCAGATACAACTGCATATGTTCTTCAATACTCATGGTTTCCCATTTTTTTCGCTTATTTTCCTCAATCTCTTCTCTGCTTCTGCCTTCCACTATCAGAACACATTCCCCCTTTGGTTCCTGGGTTTCATAGAACTGAATACATTCCTCAATGGACGTATGAAAGGCCGTTTCATGCTTCTTGGTCAGTTCCCGGCACAGAGTCATCTTCCTGTTTCCCAGAGCCTCTTTCAGCTCTTTTAACGTGCGTAAAAGGCGATGCGGCGCTTCATAGAGAATAATTGTTCTTGTCTCCTGCTGCAGTTCCTCTAAAATCCGGCTTCTCTCCTTCTTATCCGCAGGCAGAAACGCTTCAAAGGAAAATCTTCTGGACGGAAGTCCCGATAAAGTAAGGGCAGTTATACATGCCGCCGGTCCCGGAAGAGAAGTCACCTCAATTCCGGCCTCATAAGCCATCCTGGCCAGTTCTTCTCCCGGATCGGAAATCCCGGGGGTTCCTGCATCCGTTATAAGGGCAATCTCCTGTCCCTGCTGCATCTTTTCAATCAGCAGCCGGGCTTTCTGAAATTTATTGTGCTCGTGGTAACTGGTCATAGGCGTATGAATATCAAAATGATTCAATAGCTTTCTGCTGTTTCGGGTATCTTCCGCGGCAATTAAATCTGCCTCCTTTAATACCCGGATAACACGAAGAGTAATATCTTCCAGATTTCCGATTGGAGTGGCGCACAGATAAAGTTTTCCGGACATTACAGCTCTCCTTTCTTTCCCGTCCTTATCCCATACGGTAGTGTTCCAGAATTTCCCTGGTATACACCCCGGGACTTTCATAGACAATCAGCGGCTTTTCTGTCTTCAGCCTGGGATTTCCGCCTTTCATAGCTTCAATCAATACCATATTCGGTTCTTTATCCACATAGGGATAAACCAGTCTCATCCGTTTCGGTTCCAAGTGATATTTCATCAATGTGTGAAAGATTTCCGGAAGACGAAACGGCCGGTGTATCATGTAAAATTTTCCCCTGGATTTTAATATTTTAGAGGTTTCCCTTACAATATCTTCCAGGGTACATAAAATCTCATGTCTTGCTATGGCTTTGGGCATCTGTGGGTTCTGCAGTCCATGCTGTCCGATCATGTACGGAGGATTGCAGGTAACCACATCAAAAGAAGCTGCACCAAATAACCCGGCAGCTTCCTTTACATCCCCTGTCACAATCTCAATTTCTGACTGCAGACGATTATACTCCACACTTCTTCTTGCCATATCTGCACATGTTTCCTGTATTTCCAGTCCGGTAAAATGCTTTCCCGGGGTCTTCGCTTTTAAAAGGAGAGGGACAATCCCTGTTCCTGTACAAAGATCCAGGACTTCCTCACCCGGACGAATCCTGGAAAAACAGGATAATAAAACAGCATCCAAACCAAAGCAGAAGTTTTCCGGATTCTGGATGATCCAGTATCCGTTCTGTAAATCATCCAGACGTTCCTTTTCCTGCAGTATGTTATTGCTCATCCAGTTTCGACGTCCCTTCTTTATCTTCCAGGCCTTCCAGTTCTTTCAGCTCTTCTTTTGAGATTTTCATCTTCTCTTTGCGCTTTCTGGGACGGAATTTTAATTCGTCCACGCTGTACTCCTGGATTTCTTTTTCATCATTGACCTCTACAACGACTTTCACTCTCTGGCGCAGCACGTTTACACTGTGAACAGTTCCGGTCAGTCCGTCGGGTGTGGTTACCGTATCTCCGTTTCCCGGAAGTTTCTTATTAAGTTCTTCATAGGTTTCCTGTTCATTTTTCAGACAGCACATTAAACGGCCGCATACTCCGGAGATCTTAGTCTGATTCAGAGACAGATTCTGTTCTTTTGCCATCTTAATGGATACGGGGGCAAACTCTGACAGATACGTATGACAGCATAACTGTCTTCCGCAGATTCCGATACCCCCAAGGATTTTCGTCTCATCCCGGACTCCAATCTGACGCAGCTCTATCCTTGTTTTAAAAACAGCAGCCAGGTCTTTTACCAATTGCCGGAAATCAATCCGACCATCAGCAGTAAAATAAAACAGTACCTTGTTATTGTCAAAGGTATATTCCGTATCGATCAGCTTCATTTCCAGTCCGTGTTCCTGGATTTTCTTCTGACAGATTTTAAATGCTTCTTTTTCTTTTATGCGGTTTTTTTCTTCCTGCAGATCGTCTTCCTTCGTTGCCACCCGCAATACTTCTTTCAGCGGATGAACCACCTTGGAATCATCCACTTCCCTGGGTTTCAGAACGACTTTTCCGTATTCAATTCCTCTGGCTGTCTCTACAATTACGTGATCATTGGTATTTATCTGATAATCTTTTGGATCAAAATAATAAATTTTTCCCACATTTCGAAATCTCACGCCTACTACTTTTGTCATTCTTATTTCTCCCTGATTGTCAGGAACAGAAGTTCCAGCGCCAACTCTAAATTCACATTTGCATGAAGACGTACCTTTGTTTTCTCAAGAGCTTCTAAAATCTTCTCAATCGTTTCATAAGACTTCTCGCTGGCCTGTTCCTTGATATAATTAATTTCCTGTTTAAATACCAGATTGTCAATTTCCTGTGTAGCCTTAAACATCAGAACATCCCGGAACCAGAACTGGAATATTTCCAGATAATCATCAATAGACTGCTTATCGGATACCATGTTTTTCAATGCTTCTGCCAATTCGAAAGCTCCCAGTTTGCCTGCATATTTTAAAATCTTTAAGGCATTTTCTGTTATTCTTGCAAAATCTTCACTTTCTGCTGCTTCCTGTGCCCTGCCGATACTGCCCTGAGCCAGAGAAGCGTCAACTTCCGCCTGATAATCCGGCACGTGAAGTTTGTCCATTAAATAATTTTTAACAAGGCTGTTGTCAATTATTTTCAGATTCAGTTTCACGCATCTTGACTGAATCGTAGGAAGCAGCTCGTTAATATTCGATGTTAATAAAATAATAACTGCATAAGCCGGGGGCTCCTCAATTGTCTTCAGAAGGGCATTCTGCGCCTGAGGAGTCATTTTCTCTGCATCCGGAATAATATATATCTTATAAGGACTGCAGTAGGGTTTAATGGAAATATCCCCTACCACCTTTTCTCTGATTTCCTCAATACTGATGGATGACTGATTTTCATGGGTCAATACGATTATATCCGGATGATTCTTACCTACGGCTTTTTTACAGGAATCACATTCCATACAAGGTTCAATTCCTTTTTTCTCGCATTGTAAAGTCATGGCGAATGTTGTTGCCAGAAGCTTCTTTCCAGCCCCTGCTTCACCGGTGAATATATAGGAATGAGAGACTTTTCCTGTTTTAATTGCATTTTGCAGATGTTCAATAACTTCTTCATGTCCAATAATGGATTGGAAACCACTCATAAGAATCACCTCCTGTATCTTATTCCTACCTAGTATATCATAAATTAAATCCCTTTAACAGAACAAATGTCCTGTTTTTCAGAATTAATATACTCTGCAATTTCTCTTATGCACTTATCCAAATCTATATTTTCAAACCTCTTTCTGATCCCCGCATTTTCTATTTTTTCTTCAGAAAAGTCTTCTTCATCTGCCAGAAATCTGCGGCACATTTCCTGGTATTTAGGCGTCTCCTGTTTCCCTTCTCTTTTTAAAGCCCGTTTCAGACGTTCCCCGTTCTCTACCTCAATGTAGACAGGACAGACCTTCTCTTCCCCATAATAGTCTTTCATTTTTATATAAGACTCCAGCGTTCCGATTGCAATATAATCCTGATTTTCCAAATCCATCTGCCCATCGTCAGCCGTAAAATAGGTCCACACTCCATGCACCGTATCATAAGAACGGGATTCTATGATTTTCCCTTCTCTCTGAAATTTCTGAAATCTCTCTTCATCTACAAAATAATATTGCTTTCCGTCCACTTCCCCATACCGGATAGGCCTGGTAGTATATAGAATCAGCCTGTTCAGTTCCAGTTCTTCCATGGAAGAAAGTATTCCGTAGATTTTATCTTTTCCGGACGCACTTTTTCCCATTATATAGAAAATTTTACTCATGTTTCTAATCCTTCTTTTACTACACGTATTGTCTCATTTTTAAAATCTGATAATCCTTCCAATTGGAATCCCAGCTTTTTGTATCTTCTCATATCCCGGAGAAATTGTAAAGAGATCTTCTCTCCCGGAACTAAAAGAGGAATCCCCGGGGGATACAGGTAAACAAATTCTCCGGAAATTTTTCCCTGGCTTTCCAAAAGGGGAATCCTTTCAGAAGGGCTTTCCATAGCTTCCCCGATTTCCATCAGAGAGTTCTCTCTTCTGAACTCATAGAAGTATTCCTTCTCTTTTCTTTCCAAACGGCTGTCGATTTCCAGAAGAGCATGAACAAGGCGATCCATTCCTTCTTTTCGATCTCCCACAGAAGACAGCGCCAGAACGTAATTTTCTGCCTCCATCTCCATTTCCAGATGATAGTTTTCTCTCAAAAGCCGGGACAGCTCTTTTCCTGTAATTGATACTCCTTTTACAGATATAACAAATTTAGAAATATCCATATCTGCCACTGCTGCCTTATTCACCACATCTGTTTTCGTAATCAAATGCAGCCTCTTTAACCCGGAAAGCTTTTTCCTTGTCTCCTGAATCAGGCGAACATATGCAGCGAACTTCTCTTTCCCATGTTCCATTAAATCACAGATACAGGAATCCATACTTGCCATTAAAAGGTAAGAAGGACTGCTGCTCTGATAAATCTCCATAAATTTCTGTAATTTTTCTCTGTTTACTCTTTCGGAATTTCGGTGAAGAACCGCTGTCTGAGTAAAAGAGGGAAGGGTCTTATGAAGACTTTGGATCACCAGATCAGCCCCTGAAAGAACAGCGGAGTCTGGAAACTGATCAGAAAAAGAAAAATGCGCGCCATGGGCTTCATCAACAATCAATACCTTTTTATGAGTATGGACAATTTCTGCAATCTTTTTCACATGGGATACCATTCCGTCATAAGTAGGAGAGGTAATGACCACCGCTTCGATTTCCGGCTGCTGATCAAGGATCTTATCCACATCTTCCGGTAAAATTCCTCCATTTATCCCGAATGTTTTCTCCACTTGTGGATAAATATAGGAAACTTTCAGTCTTCGTATGGCTGCTGCATGGTAGACGGCCTTGTGGCAGTTCCGGGCAATGAGAATTCTTCCTCCCGGTTTTACCGCAGCTGAGACAGCAGCCAGAAGGGCGCCTGTACTTCCATTGATACTGTAAAAAGTTTCCCTAACATGAAAAAGACGTGCGGCTCGCTCCTGAGCCGCCCGTAAAATTCCTTCACTGTGATGCAGGTTATCAAATCCATGGATCTCTGTAATATCTATGAATTCCCCGCAGTTCTCCATATTCATTGATTCCGGATTTCTTTTATGACCCGGCATGTGGAAAGGATAGTTCTCTTTCTGACTGTACTCTTTCAATTTTTCATACAAACGTTCCATGCCTATTTTCCGTCCATTTTCTGTGTAAATTCTATATATTATAACACCTATATATTTTTCTTTCAATGGTAATAACCGGCCCTTCCTTCTGGCCATGTTACCAAAATTTGTAAAAAGTCATGTTACCACTTTAAAAGGTAGGATAAGGAGGATTAAGGTATTTTAAGGCAAAAAGAAAGAGTAAAGACGAAATTTCTTGCCTTTACTCTTAAAAACAGGGGTGTTTCCATAATTTTTTGACTTTCATTCCAAAAAAAATTTTTTGGTAACATAAGTGGTAACATATTCGATGTTCTCACTTTTAAAAATCCTTTATTTAAGCCATTTTCAGGACTTTTTTATGGATTTTACACCTTAAAACGGTATCCCACGCCCCAGATAGTTTCGATATACTGTGGTTTCGCTGTATTAAATTCGATTTTCTCCCTGATTTTTTTTATATGCACAGTAACGGTTGCAATGTCTCCCACCGATTCCATATCCCAGATTTCCCGGAAGAGTTCTTCTTTGGTAAATACATGGTTGGGGTTCTCAGCCAGGAATGTAAGCAGATCAAATTCTTTAGTAGTAAAAGAAGTCTCTTCTCCATTTACCCATACCCGGCGGGCTGTCTTATCAATCTTAATTCCCCTTATTTCTATAATATCATTTTTCACTGCGCTGGATCCGATCAGACGATTATACCTGTCCAGATGGGCTTTCACTCTGGCTACAAGTTCACTGGGGCTGAATGGTTTCGTCATATAATCATCTGCTCCCAGCCCAAGACCTCTGATTTTATCAATATCGTCTTTCTTGGCAGATACCATAATAATGGGCGTATTCTTTTCTTCTCTTACCTGTCTGCAGATTTCAAATCCATCCACTTCTGGAAGCATTAAATCCAGAATCAGAAGATTATAATCTTCTTCCATGGCTTTTTTCATACCTATATCGCCTCTGTTTGCGATTTCCACTTCAAATCCGGAAAGCTCCAGATAATCTTTTTCCAAATCAGCAATTGCCTCTTCGTCTTCTACGATTAATATTTTATTCATTGATTGGCACCTCCTGGTATTTTCTGATTACAAAGTACATAATTGTACCAATTCCTTCTCTGCTGGTAGCCCAGACTTTTCCCCCGTGATCTTCCAGAATCTTCTTCACTATGGAAAGACCTATTCCGCTTCCCCCTTTTGAGGAATTTCTGGAAAAATCAGTACGGTAGAATCTGTCAAAAATAAGCGGCAGATCTTTTGAGGCAATTCCTTTTCCGTTGTCTTCCACCTCGACCTGAATGAAATCTCCCACATCTTTTACCCGAAGCTGGATAATTCCTCTTTTCTTATCCATATATTTAATGGCGTTGGAAATCAGATTATGTATTACTCTTCTTATCTGCTCTCCATCAGCAATAATAAGAACATTTCCATCCACATAATTGGCGTATACAAGCTCAATATTTCTGGTCTCCAGCTCTGCCTCCAATTCCTCCGCACAGTCGCTGAAATAATCTTCTACATTCAGCTTACTGAAAGTATAGGGAATGCGGTTGGTATCAATTTTTGAATAAAAGGTCAGCTCATTAATCAAATGATCCATCTCATTGGTTTTATTATAAATAATCTTTACATATTTATCCATTTTTTCAGGAGTATCGGCAACTCCGTCCATGATTCCTTCCACATATCCTTTGACAGCGGTTATCGGGGTTTTCAAGTCATGAGAAATATTACTGATAAGCTCCTTACTTTCTCTGTCCATCATAATTTTTTCTTCTGTGGATGCTTTCAGCCGTTTTCTCATGTCTTCAAAATCCTGACATAATTCTGCAAATTCATCGGTTCCTTCTGCTTCGATTGTAAAATCCAGATTTCCCTCTTTTATATTATGGGTAGCTCTTTTCAGTTTTACAAGGGGTGCCGCCACGCTTCTGTAAATCCACAATCCCACTGACAATCCTGTAAATACTAAAATAACAAAGGCAGAAAAAAACAAGTCCTTTACCATAAGCTGAATTCTGGCCTGTCCGTCCTGTGAGGATTCAATTACGATGTCATAATCTCCGTCTTCATTGCTTTCGCTGTTAAAATGATTCACCTGTACCTGGCTGATCCCGTAAAATGTTGCAGAAAATAAAAGCAGCGGAACCAGAATTACCATCAGAAATCCCACTACAATTCTTGTCTTTAATTTCATACCATCACACCATTCTTTACTTCCATAACGTCCTCTTTGAATTTATTATAGCATACGACACTTCTCTTTTCTCTTAATTTTCTATAAAATGTGATAATATTAGTTTATAAATATCAATAAAAAGAAAAGCTGCCGCCAAATTCTGTTCAGCAACAGCTTTCCATCCTGATTATAAATACTTCTTTAAAGTTTCTGCCTTGTCAGTTTTTTCCCATGGCAGATCCAGATCGTTTCTTCCAAAATGTCCGTAAGCAGCCGTCTGCTTATAGATCGGTCTTCTTAAATCCAGCATTTTAATAATTCCTGCCGGACGTAAATCGAAGTTCTCACGGATAATTTCTACCAGTTTGGTATCAGAAAGTTTTCCTGTTCCGAAAGTATCCACTCTTACAGAAGTAGGATGCGCTACTCCGATTGCATAGGAAAGCTGGATTTCGCATTTCTTTGCAAGGCCGGCAGCTACAATATTTTTCGCTACATAACGCGCCGCATAAGCTGCAGAACGGTCAACCTTTGTACAGTCTTTTCCGGAGAAAGCTCCGCCGCCGTGACGTCCGTATCCGCCGTAGGTGTCTACAATAATTTTTCTTCCTGTTAATCCGCTGTCGCCGTGAGGTCCGCCGATTACAAATCTTCCTGTAGGATTAATAAAGAATTTGGTATCTGCGTCTACCATATCCTGAGGAATAACGGGATCAAATACATATTTTTTCACATCTTTATGTATCTGTTCCTGCGTTACATCCGGATCATGCTGGGTAGAGCATACAACGGCATCCAGACGAACAGGTTTTCCTTCTTCATTATATTCTACAGTTACCTGTGTTTTTCCGTCGGGACGAAGGTAATTTAAAGTTCCGTCTTTTCTGACTTTTGTAAGCTGTCTGGCAAGCTTATGAGCCATGGAAATGGCATAAGGCATATATTCTTCCGTTTCGTCTGTTGCATATCCGAACATCATTCCCTGATCTCCGGCGCCGATTGCATCCAGATCCGAGTCATCCATCTGGTTTTCCTTTGCTTCCAGGGCTTTATCCACGCCCATAGCAATATCGGAAGACTGTTCGTCAATTGCTGTCAGAACGCCGCAGGTATCTGCATCAAAGCCGTATTTTCCTCTGGTATATCCGATCTCACGAACCGTGTCTCTTACAATTTTCTGAATATCTACATAGGCATTTGTTGTAATCTCTCCCATTACCAGAACAAGGCCTGTAGTCGTTGCTGTTTCACAGGCTACACGGCTCATGGGATCCTGTTCCATTAACGCATCTAAAATCGCATCGGATATTGCATCACACATTTTATCCGGATGACCTTCAGTTACAGATTCAGAAGTAAATAAAATTTTCTCCATGTCTATTCTCCTTTATATTTTAATATTTGAACACTTTCCTATTACATAAATAAGTCCGTCATAAGACGGACTTAATACTCATTTTCTCAGTTATTAAATCCTCTTATTGTTCGAATTATCGCTCAGGTTGGCACCTTCCGCTCAGGGGGTTGCCGTGGGTTCACAGGTCCTATGTACCTCCGCCACTCTGAATAAGAGAACTATTTAATTTATGACTTACCCAACTCTCAGACGGAATTTCTGAATTTCCTTCTCGCTGGATACTTTTTCAATTTCAGCTCCGAGGCTTCTTAATTTCTCCTCAAAACTTTCATATCCTCTCTGGATATATACAATATCATCCACAATGGTAATTCCATCGGCAGCCAGTCCTGCAATCACAAGCGCAGCTCCTGCTCTTAAATCCGGCGCGCTTACTCTTGCCCCTGTCAGCTTCTGAACGCCATCAATAATGGCTGTATTGCCTTCTACTTTAATATTTGCTCCCATTCTGGAAAGCTCATCTGCATACTTAAAACGATTTTCAAAAATGCTTTCTGTTACAATACTTGTCCCTTCTGCCAAAGCCAGGGTCACGGCAATCTGGGGCTGCATATCTGTAGGATAACCGGGATACGGAAGTGTTTTCACATGGGTACGGCGAAGACGCTTATTGGCAACCACACGGACTGCATCATCAAATTCTTCTACCTGACATCCGATTTCCTCCAGCTTCGCAGTGGTTGCTTCCAGATGTTTGGGTATTACATTGCGTACCGTCACATCTCCCTGAGTAGCCGCTGCCGCAAACATAAACGTTCCCGCTTCAATCTGATCCGGAATAATGGAATATTCGGTCTTATGGAGCTTTTCTACGCCTTTGATACGAATTACATCGGTACCGGCTCCTTTAATATTGGCTCCCATACTGTTTAAAAAGTTGGCCACATCCACTACATGGGGTTCTCTCGCCGCATTTTCAATAATGGTTCGGCCCTGTGCCATGGAAGCTGCCATCATAATGTTAATGGTTGCTCCTACTGAAACCACATCCATAAAGATATGGCTTCCTTTTAATTCTTTTGCTTCCGCTACAATTGCTCCATGCAGAATGCTTACTTTCGCACCTAAAGCCCGAAAACCTTTCAGATGCTGATCAATCGGACGACTTCCGATATTGCATCCTCCCGGAAGAGGAACCTCTGCATGTTTATACTTTCCAAGTAACGCACCTAATAAATAGTAAGATGCACGAATCTTCTTTATATACTCGTAGTCAACACTGAGTTCTCCGATTGTAGAACCGTTAATTTTTACAACGGATCTGTCAATTCTTTCTACATGTGCTCCTATTTTTGCGATGGCTTCTAATAATACATTAATGTCTCTTACGTCAGGTAAATTTTCAATCAGTATCGTCTCATCTGTCATAATTGCCGCTGCTAAAATAGCTAACGCCGCATTCTTGGCTCCGGCAATATCAACTTCTCCCACAAGCGGGTTGCCGCCTTTGATAACATATTGTTCCATAACACACCTCTATGATTATTTAACTCCTACATCCTAACTGACTGGAAAAAATATTAACTTTCATGACATATTTATTTTATATTATAACATTCTTTTTAAATTTGTAAATAATAATTAATTTTCCCCTGCCAATCCGGGTCCATCTGTTTCTACAGGCGCCATGTAGAATTCCTTTTATTTGTTATTTCTGTTTTCTAGTATCTCCAGAAGCGCCTGCAAACTTTCTTCCAAATCTTTCCCCTCTTCGCTTACTTTAATATCCGCATAAGATTCATACAAAGGCGTTCTCTCATCATATAAATCCTCCAGGGATTGTCCGTCTTTTAATAAAACGCCCCGGCCTTTTAAATTCCCAAGTCTTTTCTGGAGTTCTTCCAGTGAAACATGAAGATAAACAATCGTTCCAATCTTCTTTAAATGTTCCATTGCCTCTTTGCAGTAAACGACGCTGCCGCCTGTGGCAATTACTGTATGTATTACATCAATCGAAGCATTTACTCTGTCTTCGATATTCTGAAATCCTTTGTATCCTTCTTCTTCTATAATTCTGGAAAGTTTTCTTCCTTCTTGTTCCTGAATCAGCAGATCAGAATCTAAGAACTGAAATCCCAGAACTTTAGCCAATACAACTCCAAGAGTGCTTTTCCCCACTCCCGGCATTCCAATAAGTACAATATTATTCTGTTTCTTCATCATTCTGTTATTCTTTCTTTCCTAATTTCAGGCGTTCTCATAATAGCACGCCTTTTTTTATTTTGCAACTGTTACCTTTTATTTTGTTTTTTTCTTCTCTTTTTCTTTCTGACACTATAGCCAAAATCCCCTAGTCGTTTGCCGATTCCATAATATTCTCCATGAGAATACACTAAAGGCCTGGACTTATTGAATTCAAACTTATTTTTTTCATTTAAATAAGATTCTTCTGCATGTACAGCCAGAACTTTCGCTATAAACATATGATGAGAACCCAATTTCCTGATTTCTTCTACTTTACATTCAATAGAAACCGGGGATTCTCCGATCATTGGAGCCTTTACAAAAGACCCTTTCTCCTTCGTCAGATGAAGTACTTCAAATTTATCCACGTCTCTGCCGGATTTCACACCGCAGTAATCTGTAGCATATGCCAGTTCTTCCGTAGTTAAATTTATTACAAATTCTCCCGTCTTTTTCAGAAATTCATAAGAATATCGTTCCGGACGCACAGATATGGACACCATGGGCGGGTTTGTACATACTGTTCCCGCCCATGCAACGGTTATAATATTATCTTTTCCCTGTCCGTCTGATACGCTTACCATTACTGCGGGAAGCGGATACAGCATATTTCCTGACTTCCATTCCTGTTTTGCCATCTTGCTGTCCTTTCCTTCTGCTTTATGAATTTAAGATTTGCGCTGCTTCCATCAGGGCGGGAATTAACTGTTTCTTCCTGGATACAACCTTTTCCAGCAGGAAAGATTCTCCTTCCGGTTCTTTGCCAAAGGCAATGGCCGCCATCTTCTGACTGTCTTCTCCGCAATACAGCAGTTCTGTGGATTCATTAATGATATTTGTCAGCATAAAATAAATTTTCGATACTCCGTTATTTCCGCATTCACTTTTCATAAGGGGAAGGATTCTGAGTTTCACTTCTTCCAGTTCTTCTTCGTCCATAGAACTGATCTGGCCTACTCCGAATGTAATATCACCGTCAGCAATAAATTTCTTATAATCCTGATAGAAAATTTCTTCCGGTGCTTTTCCCCTTAAGTTACTTCCGGCCGTAAACATTTCTTTTGCAAATTTTTCAATGTCAATTCCGGCTATCAGCGCCAAAGCTCCGGCAGCCATCTTATCTGCCAGAGTACAGGTTGGAGAACGGAACATCAGGGTATCTGAAATAATAGCGGAACATAATAATCCTGCAATGTGCGCCGGTATTTCCAGTTTCTGTTCCCCATACATCTGATATAAAATCGTAGCGGTACAGCCTACCGGCTGATTGCGAAACATAAGAGGCGCCATAGTTTCCAGACGTCCCAGTTTATGGTGATCAATAATTTCCAGAATATCTGCTTTTTCAATATTATCCACAGCCTGATCTTTTTCATTATGATCCACCAGGATCAGTTTCTTTTTATTCATGCCGAGAAGATTTCTTCTGGAAATCGTTCCCACACACTTTCCTCTTTTATTCACAACAGGGAATGCACGGTGACGATATTTCGCCATCACTTCCTGTATATCATCAGTAAAATCTTCCGTATGGAAACTCACCAGATTCTCTGTTTTCATAATATATCCGATGGGTATACTCTGATTAATCAGCCTGGCAACGGTAAATGTGTCATAGGGAGACATAATAATAACCGTTCCCGTCTCATTTGCCATCTTTTTCACTTCTTCCGATATTTCAGAACCGAGACACACAACAATACATCTTGCTTTACAGTTCATAGCCTGAATCTGTACATCATCCCTGTTTCCAACAATCAGAAGATCTCCTTCTTCAATATAGGCCTCCATAATTTCCAGACTGCCGGCTGCTACCATAACTTTTCCATGTTCAAAGTGTTTATCCTTATCTCCTACAATAATCAGTCCGTCTACCGTATCCGCAATCCAGTAATACTGAGATTTTGCATTGCCCAGAAGGTAACTGTCCGTAGTATCCATATAGGTTTTTGCAATGTCTCCGATTGTGACAATTCCCTCCAGAGCCTCTTTTTCATCTCTTACAGGAAGTGTTACCAGTTCATTTTTCATCATAATATCCCAGGCTCTTTTCAGAGAAATATCTTTATGGGCTTCCGGACTGGTCCTTATATCCATATCTTTTACCTGGGTACCCACATTTGATATATATCCCGGAGGATCCACATGAAAACGATTCAGTACGTATTCCGTTTCCTGATTAATCTGCCCTGCACGCTTCGGCACATATTTTTTATCTTTTGGAGCCGTACGGTTTTTAATATCTGCATAAGCAATCGCAGAGCATATAGAATCCGTATCCGGATTTTTATGTCCTATAACAAAAATTTTCTCTGTTTTCATATTCCACAACCTTTTTAATCTAATTTAATATTTGCAAACAAAGATCCCAGAGATGTTGTCGCCTCTTCTGTTTCCGGCAGTTCGAAAACTTCTTCTTCAATTTCTTTTGCCGTAACGTCTTCCAGGGCTTTCATACTCAGGCTGATCTTTCCGTCTTTGATTGCTGTTATCTGGACTTTCACTTTATCACCCACAGAAAGTACTTCCGAAGGTTTTTTAATTCTTTTCTGGCTAATCTGAGAAATATGAACCAATCCTGACAAACCATTTCCCAGATTCACAAATGCCCCGTATGGCTGAAGGGTTTCCACTGTTCCTTCTGTTACCAGCCCTGTCTCTAAATTGGAGATCTTTTTTCTCTGCTCTTCTTTTTCTTTCTCCAGAAGAAGTTCTCTTGCAGAAAGTATCAGTTTTTTCTTATCTTTGTCTACTTCTAAAACCTGAACCCGGATGTTTTTGTTGAGATAATCTTCCAGCTCTTCCACATAGCTTAAACTCAGTCTGGATGCAGGTATAAATCCTCTGACTCCTTCTACATAGGCAATCACTCCACTCTTTACAATTCCCTTAATGACCACATCCAATACGGTTTCATTTTCCTGAAGATCTTTTAATTTATCCCAGGCCAGAACATCATCTGCTTCCACTTTTGACATTAAAATATTTCCGTTTCCGTCATCTTCACGAATAACCGTTGCTGTGACCTCATCTCCTGCATGAACCTGCTCTCTCACAGAAAATCCAGGTTCACGGCTGTAATCTTCTGCTTTGATAATCCCTTCCGCATAAGATTTCAGATCCAGGATAACTTCTTCCTCTGTGGTTCCGATAACCGTACCTGTTAATATATCTCCCTCTGCAATTTTTTTATATGAGGCTTCCAGTTCCTTTTCGTAGTCTTTCATAGTTTCTGACATTTTATCTTCCTCCTGACCTGTTATTTGTTTTTACACTCAAGATCACATGACTTTCATTTTCCTAAATAAAGTATACAAAAGCTTCTGCCAATGAACAAGAGAAAAAATGCAAACTTCTGTATTTTCTAATACAAAAAATGTGATATAATGTTCAAAATGTGAAATCGTATGAATAGATACGGATTTTAAATCTACATTTATAGAAAGACTGAAACAATTAAGGATGTGATTTTATGAAAAAGGAAGCTGTCTCGCTCCAACATATAAAAAAAGCCAATGATTGGGATACTGTGATTTTTTTATACAAATCCGCTTTAAAAGAAATGCGTACGAAAATTGATATTTTAAATGATGAATTCCAGCATTTTCACAGGTATAATCCCATCGAACATATAAAATCCCGTATTAAAACACCTGAAAGCATTGTGAAAAAACTGAAACGCTGCGGACATGAATCCAGCGTTGAAAATATGGTCCGCTACATCAATGATATAGCCGGTATCCGCATCACCTGTTCCTTTACCTCTGATATTTACCGGCTGTCTGAGATGCTTACCAGCCGGGACGATATTACTATTCTTTCTGTAAAAGATTATATTCGCCATCCCAAGGAAAGCGGGTATCAAAGTTATCATTTACTGGTTTCAGTACCTATATTTTCTTCTGATGAGATTGTCAATACAAAGGTGGAAATTCAAATACGGACAGTCGCTCAGGATTTCTGGGCAACGCTGGAACATAAAATGTATTATAAATTCGAGGGAAACGCTCCCTCCCATATCAGTAAGGAATTAAGGGAATGTGCGGAAATCGTTTCCCAGTTGGATCAGAAAATGCTTCAGCTCAATACGGAAATCCAGTCTTATGGAACAACGTCTTAAAATGAGGAGTGCCCCGGTAGTATTACCGGGGCAAATTATTATGAAAAATTTATGTGTAATGAAACCATTACTTTCGTAATTTTAGCTGTTCTTCCGAACATTGTTATCATAACAGAATATTATGAACATTTCATGAACATTTTATTAATTTTCATATATATGCACAATTTTTTCCTATTTTTCTCCTCTTATTCGTGTATTTGCACAAAATCTTTTTAATTTAATTTGTCAGTTTGTCAATAAAACTCTTGATCAAATCAATTAATTTATCTAAAAATCCCTGAACCTGTTCACTGTTAATATCCAGTCCCATGCTGTCCAGTCTGTCATATAAATTGCTAATCTGCTCCTGAAGCTGGTTCACATCCAAATCCAGATCTTTAATTTTCTCCATTAAGTCAATGATTCTCTGTCTGTCTTCCTCTGAGAGATTGATTTCAAACTCTGCAGACGCCTCATCCACCAGTTCGCCGATTTCCTCTTCTGTCAGGTTCTGGGCTACCACTTCATTTTTTACGAAAGCTACCAGCTCCGCAGCTTTTTCCGGATCTTCCAGATCTTTTCCAATATCGCTGGTAATTACCAGTTCATTCGTTGCTGTATCTGCGCTCTTTTCACTTACTTTCTTACCTGTCATTTCTTCATAAGATTTGATTGCGCCTACCAGACCCGCAGTTCCTGATATACCGAACGGCCCTACCACCTTTACTTCCGCATTTTCAATTCCCGCAGTTACAAGGGCATTCTGATACATTTCCGTTGTACAGTATGTAATATTCTGGGTAGAGACTTTCACTCCATATCCGTCTTCTTTTCCTACTATTTTTACAGAAGAAAGGGCCCGGCTGCCGATAATGCTGCTGCTGAGATACCCATCCAGATATTCATGCTCTTCTTTATTGGTAACTTTTGTTACTTTGTAATTACTTAACTCCTGTTCTGTAACCCCTAAAAGATTCAGTACAGTAGCTCTCTCCTGCTGATTTAAATCTGCTCCCAGTGAAATATACGTCTGATTTGCTGAACTGCTGTCAGCCAGTACAGTCAGTGGAGCTGACAGCAATAGAATTCCCGATAAAAATAAAATTGCAAGTTTTTTCATAATTTCCCTTCTTTCTATTTCTTTCTATACATCATATCACAATTTTCAAAGACATTTTCTTAATAAAAAGTGAAATATTATTTTATTCTTTGTTTAAGATCTACAGTTTTTACTTTAGAATTTATTCATATTCACAAATCTTTTCCTATTCGTTCATGATTTCTTTACAAGTTAAACACGCTTTTCTCATAATTTGTGGGTATACTAGCATTGTAATAAAAAATAATTTCTTTTTCATATTTCGATTGTAGGAACAATCGATTCTCCTTCCTTTATAAAAAATAAAATAAAAAAATAGAACGTGTCGACGTTCTATTTTTTTTGGCTTTCTTTTATATAATTGCTTAATTTTGCAAACTCTTCCAGCCCCAGCGCTTCTCCCCTTATGGTAAGAGGAATCCCGCATTTATTTAATGCTTCTTCGATCTCTTCCCTGGATAAGGATAGATTCTGCGAGTTTTTCAGACTGTTTACCAGGGTTTTCCTTCTCTGGGAAAAAGACGCCCGAATCAGACGAAACATCAGGGCTTCATCGGATACCTCTACCGGTGGCTTTGGATGTCTCTCCAAACGAATCACGGCGCTTCCTACCTTTGGTCTTGGTATAAAACAATTGGGCGGGACATTTGCCACAATCTCCGGTTTTGCATAGTACTGAACTGCCAGAGACAAAGCGCCGTAATCTTTGCTTCCGGGCCCTGTCTGCATTCTCTGTGCCACTTCTTTCTGCACCATGATGGTAATGGACTGCAGCGGAATCTTTTTTTCAAACAGGCCCATTATAATAGGAGTTGTAATATAATAAGGCAGGTTGGCAACTACTTTAATAGGTTTTCCTTCATTTTCCTCTTCTACCATCTGATTGACATCTACTTTTAAGATGTCTCCCTGAAGAATGGAAACATTGGAATAATCTTTTAAAGTTTCTTCTAATATGGGAATCAGAGCAGTATCAATTTCAACCGCCCTGACTTTTCCCGCCGCTTCTGCCAGATACTGTGTCATTGTTCCGATTCCCGGGCCTATTTCCAACACATAATCTTCCTTTGTGATCCGGGCTGACTGAATGATTTTTTCCAGCACATGAGGATCAATCAGAAAATTCTGACCAAATCTTTTCTGAAAAACAAAATCATACTTTTTTATAATATCAATGGTATGTTTTGGATTTACAAGATAAGATTTGGTCATAATCGTTTTTCCTTTTCTTTAATTAAAATCTTTTTCGTATAAGATGATATTGCCTTCCGCGTCAGTACGTTTTTTGGCAATATTTCTTTTCAGCTTTCTGGCTCCGCTGTCTGCCTTCTCTACGGCGGCGTCAATCAGTTCTTTTACCCTTTCTACTGTCATTGGCTCATCTTCTTTCTGATTATCGCCAATCAGATTATAAAGGGCAAGCATTCCCATCTGATCAATGGTATATCCATTCTCTGCCGTATATACTTTGGCAAAATTCACAAGCTCGTCGTTGGTAAATACCGGAATATTAATCATAGAAGTGAACTTTTCTGCAAACTTGGGATATTTTGCAATTAATTTTCTCATTCCTATTTTTTCATCTTCTATAATGACAGTCAGTCCGTCTGTCCGAAACTCCATAGCTTTGTTTAATTGTTCCACTGTTTCCGGTTCCATTTTATTGGCTTCTTCAATTACCAGAAAACCGCCGGATAACTTGTCTACAATTCTGGCTACGTCTTTTCCATTGATCTGCTCTGCGGTAACATAGGCTACTTTTGCAGCTTCCATATGTAATTCTTTGCACACAGCAGGAACAAAAGATTCAATCAGTCTGGTCTTTCCGGATCCTTTGTTTCCCATAACAATTACATTTCCTACTTTGGAGGTTTTATCCGAAGCAGAAATCTGCACATCATACAGTGCTTCTGCAATCTGCTCTTTCATTCCCGGAATCTTAACAAAATAGGTGAAAATCTTCTCTTCTTCTTCCGTCAGTTTCTTTTCCCTTGGAATAATAGTTTCCACATCTTTTGGCTTTTCTTCCGCTCTGAAATAGTTATCAAGGAATTCTTCTTCTGTCTCTGTTATTCTTTTCAGCTCTTCCGGTTTCTCTTCAACAGGCGCTTCTTCCTGGAAACTTTCTTCTTTTTCCTCTGTTTCCAGATTTTTTTCAATTTCCTGTTTTTCTTCTGTCTGAGGTTTCTCTGCATCTTCTTCAGAAAACGTCCTGCTTATAATTTTCTTCAGATCAATGGTGGAATCCTCTTTCAAACTCTTTTCTTCCAGGGATTCCAGAGTTTCTTCCTGTATTTCCTCTTTCGCTTCTTCAGACTCTTCTGTTTCTGATTCTTCTGGTTCTTTCTGAATCTCTTCTTCCTGTTCTGATTTAGGAGATTCTTCTTCCATGGGAACTTCAATCCCCTGGGCTGTTGTGGCAGCTAAAATCAAATCTTCCATATTGAAAACTTCGTCTTTTTTCTCATCAGAACTTTCTGTCTCGTCTTCTGCTTCTTCCGGTTCTTCAGATTCCTGCTCTTTTGGTTCTTCCTGAAGATCAGATAGTTCTGTTTCTTCCTGTACCGGTTCCTCCTGTACGGATTCTACAGTAACCTCTTCCGGTTCTGACAGCGGTTCCTCATTTTCAATTACTGCCTCTTCTATTGTTTCCGGTTCCAGTTCCGGTACGTCTTCTATTATTTCCCGGCTGTTTTCTGTATTATTAATGGTTCTCTGTTCGTCAGCCTCTTCTTCCACGTTTTTCTCATGGATTGTCTCTGTAGCAGGTTTATTGCCAAAAATTTCTTTAATACTATTGGCTATCTTTTCCTGGAAAGCTTCTGTTGTCTCCATAATAGGAGTCACAATATCTTCAGCCTGGCGATCTTCCCTGTTTATAGGCTGTTCTTTTTCTTCTGTCTCTTCTGAATCAGAGGAAGTTTCTTCCTTTTCTGTTTTCTCTTTTTCTTCAGACTCTTCTTTTTTGTGTTCGATTGGTTCCGGCTTTTTCAGTTCAGGCATAAGCTGCTTTTTATATTTTTCATGCTCTGCAGGAGTTAATTTTCCAAACTTCATCTTTAACTCCATAGCTTTCATTACATATTTGCCTTCACTGAACCATAAAATCAGATCGTTGCAGATTTCGATACATTTATCTTTTTCTCCGGCCTGCTCATATAATCTGGCCAGCTCATAAGACCATCTTTCAGTAAACTCTGTTTCTTTATAGTCTTCCAGTATTTTAATCTGCTCTTCTATGGGTGATTTTCTTGCTTTACTGATTTTATATTCTAAAATGTATCTGGTATTATCGTTGGGCGCGCTTTCTTTGAATTCCTCCAGAAACTCTTCCGCTTCATGAACGTTTCCCATTCTCAGACACACTTCAATTAAGCGATAGAGAATGGATTTTCCAATAGACGCCTTATGGTAAGCCAGAAGTAAAATATCTTTACTGTCTTCATACCTTTTATTGGCAGCGTATATTTCACCGACTTTGCAAAGTGTACGAATGCTCTTAACCCGTCTCCATTCAATGCTGTCTACTATATCAAGAGCTCCTTTGTAATCTTTTTTTTCTACCAGGTTATTAATTTCTTCTAATTTTGTCCGAAATTCTTCTTTATCCAATGTATCACCATCTTTCCATAGATATTCCAAGTGTATCATAGGTGCTCTTACTTGACAAGAGTACAATCTTATCTCTT